>Ga0302323_100000300_pt1 | contig 38420 bp, 36 predicted proteins | sample Fen_T0_3_FD_201950 | JGI IMG/M metagenome (GOLD analysis project Ga0302323, IMG submission 201950) | Peat permafrost microbial communities from Stordalen Mire near Abisko, Sweden - Fen_T0_3 | ecosystem: Environmental > Terrestrial > Soil > Wetlands > Permafrost | place: Sweden: Abisko...
GAATCCTAGTCCCCCAGCAACGTTCACAGCGGTTTCGGGCGCCTCCCCCCGAACCCGCACTGGCCCCATCGTCTAGCGGTTAGGACGTCGGCCTCTCACGCCGATAACACGAGTTCGATTCTCGTTGGGGTCACCAGTAAAAAAGCCTAGGGAGGCTTGGCCGAATGGCCGCTATGACAGGCTGTGTCATAGGCGCTCGCGGTCCCCGCAGTCCGACGCCGGCTGACTGGCCGATGGTCGAAGGGGGGGGCAGGTCGACGGGCCGCATTTCCAGCGTGCCCTCACGGCGGAAGTCCTCGAACGAAGGGCCGGGTTCAGCTGCGAGCCGTCACACGGTGAAGCTGCCCGACGGGGACGCCAGCGGCGACGATGCGCGCTTCGAGGCCTTCATCAGCAAAGAGCTCGCCCCCTGGGTCAAGATACTGGATAGCCCACCATCAGAAAGCGGCGGCCAACCATTCGACGTACGTCGCAACAATCAATCCTGGTAACTGCAACTTGGTCGCTCACTTTCTCAAGATGGATCGCTATTACACCGGTCTTGAAGGCGCCTGCGCAAGCAGCGTGACCTCGTTCAAGGTTCGGCTCGATGGAACCTTGGGGCCCCCCGCGTGAGCAAGCAGCTGGTCGTCGTCGCTTGCTTGGTTTGTGCGTGCAACCGTAGGGAGCGGACCAGCGGACCTCCCATTCCCAACACACCTGCGTCCCCCTATTCCAGCACTCCCGCCGTTTCTGGTAGCGAGACCGACGCGAGTACACGACATCCGGCCGTGCCTGGAATTAACTCGGCGGCGGCCGCTGTGCGGGCCGGCACCAAGCGTTCCATCGTCGCGGTGGGCTACACATCGCGCATGCGCCTCGAATCTGACACGCTCACTTATTGTGACGATCGCGGCGGTCGCGCGCTGGATCTTGCGTCGGGAGTTGAAAGCGCCCGTGAGCGTTCGTGCGAGCACGAGTGGCGCAACAGCGCTTGTGATGGAATAGATTTCGTAGAATCGGTGCGCGAACCAGATCAGGATGACATCATCGACGCCAAAGAAGGCCCTTCGTTCCCAATGCATGGCCACATCCACGACTGCGCGTTCAACACTGGGATTCTACTTGTCGCCACTGGTCGTGAGGTAGTCGCGATCGACGTCAAGGCCGATCGCCGCGACGTGAAACTCAAGGGGGGTGGCACTGAGGTAGCCATCAACGAAGCGTGGGTCGCTTGGTCTGACGGCGAGAAAGTGTTCGCGCAGCGTCGTTAGCGGACGGCGCGCGGAAGTTACGTCGAAAGCTCAGACTCGACCGGTATCTCCGCCATTCGCGTAGAGCGGCGCCAAACGATTGGCAGCCCGTTGCATGACCAGCGGATTCCGCAGAGCCTGGCGCGCTACTCGCTCCAGCTCGCGTAGAACAGGGGCGTGTTGGCAATCATGCCGTAGTTGTTAACGGCGCGGGCGCTGATTTCCCACTCGATGTGACGTGTGGATCCCGCCGCGGGGAGGGCCTGGGGGATCTCCGTGTCGAGTTGAATCCACTGCAGCATGATGCTTTGCGGCGACATCGGCTCTCCCGGGTTCTTCTTCGGCGAAGTGCTCTGGAAAGTCGGATTGGTCAAGAGAGGGTGACTGCCGCCCGAGCACGTCTCGCCTTGGCAGTGGGTGACGGCCTTGTCAGCGAAGATCATCAAGCTTTGAATGCCGCTTTCGTTGTCAGTGGCACTCGCGACCAAGTTGAGCTTTCCCGTTTTCGATGACAGCGTCAATTTGCCATTCGAGTCCTGACCTTGTTGGTCGTGCTCGAGGCTCAAACTGACCGTAGGCCCTGAAACATCGCTGGGTGCCACCACGGTGGTGGTGCTCGCGCCGCACGCGGAGAGCGCGACGAGCGCGAAAAATGGGCAAGCTATTCGGCGCTTACGCTCCGGGAGCGGGCGTTCTTGCGCAGTGTGCGGATCAAACATGGCACCCAATGATCTAAGGCCGCGTTGGGTCGTCCGATATAGTCAACTCTCCATTAGTCACCTCTCCGCGGCTAATTTTGTCGACAGTCACGTTGCTGTATTCGTGAGAAATCGTGCCGCGTCGTTCGCATCGAAGGTCGCGGGCGACGTTGCGCGGACCGAGCACGACGCGCTTACTTAGCGATAGCGCCGTTTGCGGCGACTCCGCGCTTCGCAGATCGCCGCACGACCAATAGCGCGACGCGCAACGCGGCGCCCAGCACGAAGCCGAAGGCAGCGGCGGTCAGCGCTGCGTCGAACACTTTTTCGGCTAGGCGTATCGGACCCTCGGTCTCCAAGAGGTGGCGGAGCAGCGGGACCACGAGGCCGAGCCACGCCAAGACCGCGCTCATGAGCACGCTGCCGAGGCTGACCCAAACGTTGCCGCGCGTGGTCTGGGCGCGCGACGCGAGGACCGCTAAAAGCGCGCTGGCCAGTAGGATCACGATCGGCCAGCCGCCGATGGCCAGATGATCGAGCCCCGTGCAGGTCACGAAGTCATGCTCCTGGACTTCTTCGCTCAGCCGCGTGCCGCGCGCAGGGTTGGCGAGCTGAAACAGCCACCTGAAGGCACGCGGCGCGACGCGGTCGACCGTGTGCCACGGGAAGAACAATGTCGCGCTGGCGATCAGCGACGCGCACAGCGCGAGCCATGCCGCGCCTTGCGCGACTCGCTCGAACGTTGCCCCGCGCGCGTTTGCCATCGCTCGAGCGTGTCACGGCCAGCACGCGGGCGCCCGGCGCTTTCTAGGCTCGTGTGGGTGGGCTTACTGGCCGACCGCGCGCGGCGCTGGGGGCGAGCTTACTGGCCGACCGCGCGCGGCGCCGGCGGTCGGAGCTGGCCCTTGCGGTCAACGCCTATGAGGCTGCAGACCAGATCGAGCAGGGCATCGTTCGCAAACGGCTTGGCCACGAAGTAAAGAGCGGGGTCGCCGATGTCGCCGATGGCATGCCGGGCCTCCGTGTCCCCTGAGATGATCACGATCGGTAGCAACGGATCGAACAGGCGCACGGCGGCCACGATCTTCGCGCCGCTCATCTCGGGTGCGAACAGATCACTCAGGATCAGGTCGAAGCCGAGCGCAGAGATCAGTTCGAGCGCCGCGCTAGGCGTGGCTGCGGTTTCGACCTCGATGCCCGCGCTGCGCAGCAGCCGCGCAATCAAACGCAACAAGTGTATGTCATCTTCGGCGAGCAGCACCCGCGCGACGTCCGTGCGCTGCCCGACTGGAAAAGTGCCCGACGATAAGATGTACTGACCTTGTTGCGGCGGCATTCGAACTCCCTCAACGAACTGAAGCGAGCATTGAGCATGACCCGCCCGCGAAGCTCGCGCCGCAGAGAAACTGTCAGAAACTGCTGTAGGCACAAGTCGGCAGATGAAGGCAGCGCTGAGTGTTTTCAATTCACCGGAACGCAACACTGTTTTCAATTCACCGGAACGCAACGCTGTTTTCAATTCACCGGAACGCAACGCTGTTTTCAATTCACCGGAACGCAACACTGTTTTCAATTCACCGGAACGCAATACGATGAGACGCCGCTGCTGGCGGCCCCGCAGTCGTAACTGCTACCGTCGTCGTTGCCGTGCTCATCGCAAAACTTCGGCGCGTCGAAGTCGATACAGACGCAGCCGTTGGTAGTGAGGTCGAAGCCGCGCTTGTAGCAGGTGCAAAATGGGTTCGAAGTCGTGGCGCAAAAAGAGGTCATGCACTTCTTCAGTGCGCTGAGGACGCCACAGCTGGCCGAGTCGAAGCCCGAGGCACTCGCGTCACTGGGGCCGGCGTTCGATTTTCCGCAACTTTGCTGGCCGGCAGGACACGTACCGCAGCTCGCGCTGCTCAGCGCGACGCTCAGGCCGATGGCCAATGACAACGCCATGAGTGCTTGCTTGTACACGCCGGGACGCTAGCGCGATTCTCCTGCGGAGCGAGGCTTTTTCCTGGCGAATTAGTGGATCGCGTGCAGCGTTTGCTAGGCTCACGCAGAAGACCCCCATGACCTTCGATGGCAATTCCTTGCTCGCCGGTTTTGCCGTATCTACGGTGGGCCTCGGCTTCTTCATGTACGGCAAGAAGCAGGGGCGTCCGCCGCAGATCCTGTTCGGCTTGATCAGCATGGTCTATCCGTATTTCGTCGGTAGCCCAGGCTGGGTGTTTGGGATTTTTGCCGTACTATTCGGGGCGCTGTGGCTGAGCCTGCGGCTCGGTTGGTGATCGCGCCATGATCGCGTCGCGGATCGCAGCGTTGGCTGCGCGCCCGAATATGGCTTCGCCGTGGGCACCGGGCGTGACGCCCAGGGTGCGCAGCGTGGCGGCGAGGTCCGGGAATTCGCGGCGATCCAGCCAATGGCGGGCGTGCTCGGTGAAGCGCGGCGCGCCCAGGCTTTGGTCCAAGTGAGCAAGGACGCGCTCGGCGGTCCAATCGTCTTCGGACGCCGCGCAGCACTCGGCGAAAGCGCGCAGCGCGGCGTCGAGCGTGGGTCCGGAAGCTCGACGTGCTTCGATGTCGGTCAGGAAAGCCAGCGCTGCGCCAGCCCAGTAGACGCGATAAAACGAGTGCCGCTCGTGCATTTGGCTGCTCTCGTCGCGCAGTGACAGCGAGCTTTCGTTCCGCCTGCCGCGCTCGAAGCCTTCGAGCAGGTGTTGATAGGCCTGCGCCGGACTGATGATGCCTGCGCGAGCGCGCACCACCTCGGTATAGTAGCTAGCGAGGCCTTCGAAGAGCCAAGCGTCCTCCGGTGGTAAGCGCGGGACACCCAGGTGTAGGAACTCGTGCGTGGCCGTCCAATCGTTGGCCAAGCTGACCTGACTGACGTGGCGATCGAGAAAGATCACGACCGCCGGGCCGCCCCCGCGTAGCGCCATCCCGAAGCCGGGGCCTGAGCGATCCCCGGGCACCGCGAGCACGAGTGCGCGTGGCACTGGGAAACGGCCAAATAGTAGGCTGCTCGCATGGGCGCCCTGAGCGATCCAGGCGCGTACGGCGTCCGCGTGCGGGCCGAAGCCGTCCCCGAGTGCAGCAACGCCGAGCGCGCCGCCTGCGACGAGTAGCGGACTGGCCGGCGCGTGGCTGAAGGCGCCCGCTGATTTCCAAGCGAACGTGGTTTCGGGCAGCGCGCCTTGCCAAGGCAGCAGTGCGACCATTCCGTCGGGTAACGTGAAGCTGACCGTCATCGCCACACCCAGCGGCCGAGGTGACGGCACCCACAGCCACAGATCGGGCGAGACCAAGCTGTCTACCCCTGCCCGGCGCAAGCTGGTCGGATCGAGCGATTTCTCGGGTAGATTGACCGTGTAGTGCAGGCACTCGTCGGCTTTGCTGGACGGCAAATCGACGCCCTCCCCGGGACAGGTGTAATTACCCTGCGGGGTGATGATCGCGCCGCCCTCGAGCAGTCGCTCCGCACCGGGGCTCGGGGCATTGAGCCGTTCAATCCGGAATCCGGACGGGCACAGCTCGACCTCGATGCGTTTCAAATCACGATCGATGCGAGCGTCGAAGGCGAGCCGCTCTTTGCCGGTCAGGCTCGGGATGTGCGTGCCTAGGCGCGTCGCGACGTGCGCAGGCCGGCTAGGTAGCGGGGCGCGTGGAGCAGCGCCGCTGCTGTGCCGACTACAGCCGCCCAGGAGCACCCCCCAAAAAAACAAGCTCCAGCCCCGGTAGGCGCGGTGGGCGCGGTGGGCGCGCCCCGGAGAGCTGGCTTCGCGGGGCACGGAGCTCATGCTATGTCCTTCGCCGTTCACGAACCAGCATGTCCGACGCTCTTTCCCGCTTGCGCCTCCCGCTGCTGCTCGTCTCGCTGATGCTGCTCATCGGCGGCTCCAAGCTCGATTCGGTGCGCCCCTTGGAGGGCCAGATCGTAGCCTTGTTGATCCCGGTAATTGCGGTCTTTTCTGGCGTTGGCCCGTTCCGTGATGCACACCGGTCGCTGCGCAACTGGGTCTTCGCTTTAGGCGCCCTGGTGCTAGTGCTGGCTGAGCTTGGACCTTGCCGCGTGGTGTTTGCGGACGCGGTAGCCGCGCCCGCGCCTGGCACGACACTGGCGCTTGCCGGTGCAATGGTGATGGCCGTGGTGTTCGAAGTGGCAGGCGCTCAGCGTGGCCTCCGTTCCCGGCTGAGCGCATGGTTTGGGCTCGGGATCGTGTTTTCGCTCTACTTCCCTGCCCACGCAGTCATCAGTAACCTCTTCGGTAGCGCGTTTGCCGCATTCTTGATCGCGCTGTTCGTGGGCGGCGGCGCGGGCCTGTGTGTGGGTGAGTTCGCCGTGCGCCGCGCGCGGGCTCGCGCGTAAAGACGACGCTAATTCGCCGCCGGTTCTGGCTTGAGTGCCCATGGCTGTTCAGGGTTGCCTTGGCGCTCCTGGGCCAGCCAATCGAACACGATTTTTGCCCAGATCTGCCGGCCCTCGGTGCTCGGGTGGATCTTGTCCTTGGCGCGTGGCAAGTCGTGGATCAACGCGTTGCTGTCGAGGTAGCGACAGGGCGCGACGTTCTCGCGGATCACTTTGAGTAGGCCGGTGTCCGGCTTCCACAATGGTGGCGCGATCCACACGCACGGCCGACCCCCGAGCGTACTGACCAAGTGCTTGATCGGCTTGATCCGCTCTTCGGGCTTCGGGATCTCGAGCTCGTTCGCGCCGAGCGTGATGAGTACCAAGTCAGGCTGGTAGCTGGAAACGAATTTGGGCACATCGCCTTCGTAGCTCCAGTTCGGGATGTAGCTGGGAGTTTTGGATTCGAGCGTGCTGCGCACGCCTGCGTCCTTCAATAGCTTCGTCAGTTCACCGCCCAGCGCGGCGGCAAAGGAATCGCCGATTTGCAGTACTCGCGTGCCCTTGGGCAAAGGCTCCGCGGAGGGCCCCGGCAGTGCGACGCGGGTAGGCGTCGCCAAGCCGGGGTGCGGCTTGCTCTCGCTGTCAGTCGGCGATGGCGGCTCGCTTGCAGACGCGGTGGACGCGGTGGACGCGCTGGGCCGCGCCGCGGCGGGCTCGCGGCCGGCGAGCGCGGATGCGGGTGCGTTGGCTGCAGGCGGCGCCGCGCAGGCCGCTAGCAACACTACGGACAACAGGTTGAGTTCCAGCCCACGCCGACGTCGCGATTTTTGCATCCGGCCCTACCGCTTACCAGGTTTCGCGCCTGGTGGGTGCCTCCGAAGTAGCGGAACGCATGGACGCGCGGAGCGAAATTCGTGCGGCAATCGCCGCTGAACTCGGGGGCGGGCGTGCGCTCCACGCGCTTGGCCTCGGCCTCTACGTCGACCCCCTGCGGGATTTCGGGCTCGCTCCGGACGCAGCCACGGCCCGGGCGCTCGACGTAGCGCTCGGGGCAGCGCGCGGCGCCGGGCTTCGCACAACGCAGGCCGTTCCAAGCCCTCGGCGGCTTGCACGGTTGCTCGGTTACGCCCGACAGGCAGTGCTTGTCGTCCGCCCTGCCGAACGGGCAGCGACTCAAATCCGGCACGACTGCGCACCGAAAGCCCAGATGCGCGCCTTGGTCGCTGGGTTTCGCGCGATCGCGCAAGCGCGTATGCATCCACTTTTCGAAACGCCGGCTCCAGCTGCCGCCGCGATACACTTTGGCGTAGCCGGTCTCGGCGGGCCACGGATACGCCGCATACCAATCGTCGGTCCACTCCCAGACATTGCCGCTGATGTCGAACAAACCGAAGGCGCCCGCGGGAAATGCTTTGGTCGGGCACGAGCCGGTGTGTCTCCAGCAAGCGTGTCCATCGGGGTTATCCGAGCCCCACGGGTACTTCAAGTATTGCTCACCGCCGCGCGCGGCATATTCCCACTCGACCTCAGTCAACAACCGCGCGTTCCGAGTAGAGCAAAAGGCGTCGGCCTGCGGCCAAGTCACACAATTGATTGGGTGCTCGGGCCGATTCTTGTGGGCAGCGTTGCAATACGAGTGCGAGGCCACTGCGGGCGTGCAGGCGCCGCGGATCACGCATTCCGCGTACGCCGCGACTGTGACTTCGGTTTGATCGACGCAGAACGGCGGCAGCTCGGTGCGAAATCGGGGGCTCTCGTCTTCCGAGTAGTGCTCGCCGGGATCCGCGCCGACCCAGAACGGGCCGCCCGGAAGCAGCGACATGCCCTCTGGGCAGGAAGGAGGGACAGCGGGCGCCGGCGCGGGCACGGGGGGGAGAGGGAGAGGCGCGGAAGCGGAGGTGGGAGCGGGCGGAGCTGGGGGATTTTTGTGGCGGCAGGCCGTGAGGAGGCTGCTGGCCACCAGGAACAGGGCCAGCAGCGCGTGACGATTCAGGGGCGGCGTATCGGCGGGCAGAACGACGAGCTATAGCTGGGTTCAGCCGAGGCGGCTAGCGCTGGACGGCACTAGTTGAGCGATGATTCCGCGACGTGAATTCCTTCGGGCGAGCGCCGTAGCTGGCGGCAGCGTACTGGGCGCGTGCGCGCTGGATGCCGTGCCGAAGGGGCGTACGCCGGTCAGTTTGTGGTTCAGCTACGGTGGCACGAATCGCGAAGTGCTCGAGAGCTTGGTGCAGCGCTTCAATCGCGGCCAAACCCGCGACTTCGTGCAGGCGGTATATCAAGGCGACTATTTCGAGGGCTTGGCCAAGCTGCGCACCGCGATCGCCGCGCGCTGCGCACCCGTGCTGAGCCACGTGGTCAGCGAAGTAATTCCCTACCTTGCCGAAGCGGGGGTACTCGAGCCGTTAGCGGACTACCCGGGGCTGCGTGAGTTGGATCTGATCCCAGAGCTCGGCCAAGAGCGCACTTGGGCCTCTGGCGGCGCGCGGCCACTCTGCGCCCTGCCCTTCAATCGCTCGACCCCGATCGCATATCTCAATGGCGACTTGTTCGCGCAGGCCGGCCTGGACGCGCCGCGTGATTGGGATGAATTGCGCGCGGTGGCAAAGCGGCTCACCGAGCGCAAAGCCGGCGGGCGCTTCGGCTTTGGCTGTCCCATCAATTGGTGGTTTTGGGTGGCGCTGGTGGGTCAGGCGGGTGGCTCGATCGTGGCCGCAAATGGCCGCGTCTCGCTGGGCGACGAAGCGGGCGTGCGCGCACTCAGGCTCTGGCAAGAGCTCGTTCGGGGCGGGTTGATGAAGCTGCCGCCGGGGCGCGATTACAACGCCTGGGAGCAGTGCAATCAGGATTTCTTGAGCGGCCGCGCGGCGATGATCTGGTCCTCGACCGCGTTCTTGAAATACTTGGAGGCGCACGCACGCTTCAGACTGATTGCCGCGCCGTTGCCTGCGGGCGTGAAACGCGCCGTGCCGACCGGCGGTACGTTTTGGGTCGTTCTGCGCTCGGCACCGAGCGCGGAGAAGGCCGCGGCCGTGCGCTTTTTGCGCTTCATGCACGAGCCCGAACAAGTGATCACCTGGTCTACCCGCACCGGTTACATCCCGGTCACGCACGGGGCGGTGCGCGCGCTCGAGCAGCGCGGCTACTACGCGGCGCACCCGAACGATCGCGTCGCCTTGGAGCAGCTCTCGGTCGCGGAGCCCTGGCCCTGGTCGGTGGATTTGTTCCGGATTCAGCGCGAAATCGTGCAACCGCGCTTGGAAAGCGCGGTGATTCAGCAACGCGACGCGAGCGCGATACTGACTGAAGCACGAGCGCTGGCCCTGGAGCCAGCGTGAAACCGAGCCGCCCGGGCGATCCGTATTGGATGCTGCTACCGACGCTGCTGCTGCTGTTCGTGTTCTTTGTTTTTCCGCTAGGCATGCTGATCGAGCACAGCCTGTTCAGTTGGGATCTATTAACACCCGCGCGTTACGTGGGGCTCGGCAACTATCGCTCGCTGCTGCACTCGGGAGAGCTCTGGCAAACGTTCAGTACGACGCTGTCGATGAGCACCGTAGTAGTGCTGGGCTCGATGGCTGCGGGGCTCGGCCTGGCTTTGCTTTTGGATCGCCCCGGGCGCTGGGCGGCGTTCGTGCGCAGCGCCGTGTTCAGCGCGTACGTCGTGTCCTGGGTCAGTGTCGGACTTTTATTTCTGTGGTTACTAGATGCAGATTCCGGCATCTTTGCTGGCGTTTGGCGGACATTTTCGAACGGACGAGCGCCGCAGTGGCTGGCTGATCCGGCGCTTGCACCCTGGGCCGTGGCAGCCGTCACGATCTGGAAGATCACGGGCTACGCCTTGGTGATCTTCCTATCCGGGCTGCAAGACGTGCCCCCAACAATCCTGGAAGCTGCCGAGCTCGACGGCGCGTCGCCTCGGCAACGCTTTGCAAGCGTGACCTGGCCGCTGCTCCGGCCAACCACGTTGTTCGTGGCCACGACTAGCCTGATCGCGAGCTTTCAACTGTTCGACGTGGTGCGGGTGATGACCCAAGGCGGGCCCGTGCGCTCGACCACGGTGTTCGTCTACGCCATTTACGAGCAATTGTTTTTGGACCTGCGGGTCGGCCGCGCCAGCGCGGAAGCCGTAGTGTTTTTCGCCATTTTGTTGCTGCTCACCGGCGCGCAGTTCGTGCTCTTTCGCAACCCGGAGGGTCTCTGATGCGCCCCCGTCCCGCCCTCAGCGGCTGGTTCAGGCAAGGCGCACTGTGCGCGGTCGCGCTGGTTTGGCTGTTCCCCTACTTGTGGATGGGTCTGACCAGCCTGAAACCACTGGCCGAGATCATCAGTGCACCGACTGCGCTCTGGCCGAAGCAGCCAACCTTGGACGCTTATCGCGAAGTGTTCCGCAGCCTGCCTTTGGCGCGTTATTTCTTCAATACCAGCGTGATGGCCCTGGGCATCGCGGCGCTGCAGATCACGCTGGCCCTGCCCGCGGGCTACGCCTTGGCCAAGCTACGCTTTCGTGGCAAGCGCTGGGCATTCGGGGTGATCGTGGCCACGTTGCTGGTGCCCGCCCAGGTACGCTTCGTGCCCGTCTTTTCGCTGCTCGCGAGCGTTGGCCTGGTCAACACACTGAGTGGCTTGATCCTTCCTTTTGGCGTGAGTGCCCTCGGTACGTTCCTGGTGCGCCAGGCGCTGCTCAGTGTGCCGGACGCGCAGATCGAGGCCGCACGCATCGACGGCGCGAGCGAGCTTTACATCGTCTATCGGTTGCTCGCGCCGCTGCTGAAACCGACTTTGATTTCGCTATTTTTGTTCAGCTTCGTCTCGCACTGGAACGACTATTTCTGGCCCTTGGTGCTGACGACGGATGAGCACGCGCGCACCCTGCCCTTGGCGATTGCGCTGCTTCGCGAACAAGGCACCGGCGTGCGCTGGCACTTGGTAATGGCCGGAAACGTGATCCTGAGCTTGCCGGCACTGGCCGTATTTGCCGCCGCGCAACGCCATTTGCTACGCGCCATCAACGTGCGCGGCTTCGGCGGCTAAACCTGCGCAACTCGGCCGCCGCGTCGTCCGACTGGATGAGACGGAATAGGAAGGGTAAACTATGGTGATGTTGGGTTCGGAGCAGCAGGTAGTACACTTTCCGGTGAGCGCGGAAGTGCCTGAAAGTACGCGGCACCTGAGGCTCCGGACGCTGCTGTTTCAGTTCTTGAAGCACGCCTTCGCAGAGGTGGCGATGCTCGGCTCCGAGCAGTTCGTCTATTGGGACCCCAGCGATCCGCGAGCGTGCCTGTCCCCCGACGCTTTCGTGCGCTTCGGCACCAAGAACGAGGACTTCCTTTCTTGGAAGGTGTGGGAACGAGGCGCTCCGCACGTAGCCGTCGAGATCATCAGCGACTCGGACTCCAGTGAAGCGAGTTGGCAAGAGAAGCTCCAACGGTATCGCCGTCTCGGCGTGAGCGAGCTGGTTTGGTTCGATCCACAGACCCCTGAGCATCCACTGCGGATCTGGGACTTCGTGGGTGATGACCTGCTCGAGCGGCGTTTGTTCGAACCGTGGGCGCAAAGTCGTCATTTGGGGGGCTATTGGCTTCCTGTTGAGCAAGCGGATGGCGACTTGACGCTGCGTTTGAGTCGAGACGAGTTCGGCCATGTTTTGTTCCCTACTCCGGAGGAATACCAAGCCGAGGGTCGCCGCGTGGCTGAGGAGGCCCTTCGGGAAGCGGAGAAGCGAATTGCCGCTTTTGAAGCGGGGCTGAAGCGAAATCCCTAGCGGTCGAAACGCCCTCGCTGGCTCCCCGATGTGGATGCGATCAACCGCGGCCCATGGCGGCCACCGCACAGCCGCGGCTCACTTCCCCAGGTTCGCCGAAGTGGGTCAGGGCCTAATGCGCTAGACAGCGCAGTGCGAGTCGCTCAATCGTCGCGCGGCGCGCAGGGCTGAGGCCGGGGTCGGCGCGTAGTGCGTTGAGCGAGCGCGCCTTGGCAGCGCTGTCGCCGACCGCGCAGGCCAGGGTGAGCCGCGTGCGCCAGGCTTCGCGGGCCACGCGCGGGAGGCCAAGCTTTCTTGCCAATGCCTGGTCCAGGTAGTCGGCAGCCTCGGCAAACCGCCCACGCCCAAATAAGTTCTTACCCAGGAGGTAGCTGGGGAGGCCATTTTCGGGCTCGGCGTTGGCCCAATCTGCAAGGCGCGGTGCGGCCACTTCGAAGGCCGCGCCCAACATCGGATCGCCCACCAGTAAGTCGACGATCGCGCGGCGTTGGAGTTCGTTCTGGGGCGAGCGTTTCACGTCCAAGGTGCGTAGGCGATCTTCGTCGGCGACGATTTCGGCGACGGCGGCGTAGTCGCGTCGCGCGTCTTCGAGGCGCCCGGCACGCAATTCCACGTCCGCTTGGGCTTCGCGGGCGCCGGCTCGTTCGAGCTTGGCGAGCTCGGGCGAAGCGGCCAGCACGGCGTAGGCGTTGAGCGCAGCAGTCTGATTGCCGTCTTTGACCTCACACGCGGCAAGCTCGAATTTGGCTCCCGTGTGGTGCGGGTCGAGGCGTAACAGCTCAGAGATGGCCCGGCGTGCGCCCGCGGTATCGGCGCCAGCGAGTTTTTGACTGGCGATGCCGTTCAATTTGTCGACGATCCTCGGACAGCGGCGGCCGAACAAAGAGGGTCGGTCGAAGCGCACGCGGGCTTCGTCGAGCAATGCCGGCGCGACGCTCACTCTGGCGAGATCGGCGCGCCATGCGGCCTCGAGCTGGCTGAAGGATTTCCTGGAGACGCTTTCGATCGGTTCGCCACCGTACCAACGGCGCACGGCTGCAGCGCCGTAGTGGTCGTGGAACCAGTGCAGGAACGCGCCAGCCACGGTGTACGCGGTCGAAGAATTTTGGCCCAAAAATCCCAACCGAAATACCGATTGCAGCGGCGGCAAGAGCTGCAAATCAAGCAACGTTTTGGCCCATTCGTCGAGCGTGAAGTCGTCGTTGTCGTTAGGCGAGGCAGCGACGGCCACGCCTTCGATGCGACCGGGATCCGGAATCCAACCGCCGAGCGGTCCCGACACGCGGAATGGCCCTTCGCCGAAGCTGCCCGCGAGTACGTGTGCCAGCTCGTGTCCGACTACTGGGTGCGGATAGGCCGAGGCCTGCACGTAGATCTCGCGCCGCCAGGGCTTGGCGATATACGTGCTGGAAGCGCCCATCAGGCGGCCTTTTTCGCCTTCATTGGCGAACAAGAACGCCGTGACCCGCGGCGGGCCCTGGATCTCGAAATAAGCTTCGTCGGCGCTGAGCTCCGCGTCGCAATCTTTGGTGAACAGCAATGCGTCGCGAAGAGAGATCCCGCTCGAATATTTCACGTCGCAGCGCGTGCCGTACACTTGCTGTCCGAGCGCGTCCTCGATCGACGCCCGTGTGCTGAAGTGCCCGAGTGACGTGCCATTCCAGATCAAGCTGGCGCTGCCGAGCAGAGCCGCGAGGCCGACGCCCACCAGCCAGGTGCGGCCACGAAAACCTTGGAATTGTAAGTCCGCATCGAAGAATGACGCTGCCGAGCCGAGCGCCAAGAGGGTGAGCAAGGTACCCGCGCGGTAGGTCGCGAGCGTCCAAAAAGCGTCGATCACCGTGTCATACAGCGGCCCCGCGAAATAGCCGAAGAACGGATCGAAGGCGAACACCATCGGGCTCGTGTAGAAGCGCCCGAGACTGAAACCAATGCCGCACAGAGGCGCCGAGAGCGCCCCGAAAATACAGACCGCGCGTCGACGCCAGCCTAACCGTACGCGCCCCGCCGCGAGGCCCACTGCTGCGCCCCACACGCCGGCCAAGAGCGCACCGGGCAGCGGCGCGAGTAAGTACAGCTCGACGCCCCAGCTCGCATCACAAATGCCGACCCGCAAGCCATGCACGAGTACGATTGCCAGGCCGAGCGCTGCCAAGCCAAAGCCGATTGAAATCCCACGGCCAAAAGCCGCCAAAGGCGTGACCCGGCGTCCCGCGAGGCCGAACGCCAGGCACAGCGCGGTGGCGCCTGGAAGCACCACTCCGGCTGCCAACGCGGACTCGTACCCTGGTCCACCGAACTGCGGAATGAAGCCGTAGCCGATGAACGCAAGCGCCGTGAAAGTGGCCGCGACTCGCACGGCGCGCGTGCGCAGCACGGGCGCAAGGGGCTGCTCAGCCATACCGGGCACGACGGCGCGCGTCAGGGGTGCGCGTCGCCGCCGGACTGCGGCACTTCTCGGTCGTCGCTATCGGACGCTTCGGGGGCCCGCAAGACCAAAGCCAACACCTCGTCGATGCGCGACACGAAGTGCACGCGCAGATCGTTCTTGATCTCGCTCGGCACGTCCTCCAGATCGCGCTCATTGCGCGTGGGTAGGAGGATCTCGCGGATCCCGGCGCGGTGTGCGGCCAGCACCTGATCCTTGACGCCGCTGACCGGCAAAATGTTGCCGCGCAGCGTGATTTCCCCGGTGACGGCCACATCCGAGCGTACGGGCGCGTCCAGCAACAGCGAGGCGACCGCGACGAACATGGCCACCCCGGCATTCGCTCCATCACGCGTGGAGCCACCGCGTGGGACGTGCAAGTGAAGATCAATCGTCTTTAGCCACTCCGGATCGAGCTTGAGCCGGTCGGCCTTGGAGCGCACATAGGACACCGCGGTCGCCGCGGACTCCTTCATCACGTCACGCAAGCCGCCGGTAATGCGGATGTCGCCCTTGCCCGGCATGCGCGTGCATTCCACGATCAGGATGTCCCCGCCGGTGCCCGAGACCGACAGGCCGATCGAGATCCCAGGCACCAGTTTGCGCTCGTTGATTTCGTTCAGGTTGCGCTCCGGGCCGAGCAGCTCCCGGACGTGAGCAGGGTTTACCTGGATGGTGGAAAAGGTTTTCCCCTCGGCGAGCTTGACCGTCACGTCGCGGCAGACCGAGGCGATCTCGCGCTCCAAGCCGCGCACGCCGGCCTCCCGCGTGTAGGAGTCGATGATGAGCTCGATCCCCTCGCGTTCGAACTGAATTTGGTCGCTGGTGATGCCGTGATCTCGCAGCTGCTTGGGCACCAAGAACTGCTCGGCGATGCTGCGCTTTTCGCTGCGCGTGTAGCCTGGCACTTCGATGATTTCCATGCGATCGCGCAGGGCATCGGGGATGTTGCCGCGGTAGTTAGCCGTGGCAATGAACGTCACGTCCGACAGATCGAACGGCAGATCGATGTAGTGGTCGACGAAGGTGTCGTTCTGCGCAGGATCCAGCACTTCGAGCAGGGCTGCCGCTGGGTCGCCCCGCATGTCGACGCCCATCTTATCCACTTCGTCGAGGACCAAGACCGGGTTCCGGCAACCGGTTTTCTTCAACGCCTGAATGATGCGCCCCGGAAGGGCGCCTACATAAGTGCGACGGTGACCGCGGATCTCGGCTTCGTCTCGCACGCCGCCAAGTGAGATGCGGCCGTAGCGACGACCCATGGCACGCGCGATCGATTTGCCGAGCGACGTTTTGCCGACGCCGGGCGGTCCGACGAAAAGCAGAATCGGCCCCTTCTTATCGCGACGCAGTTGACGGATCGCCGAATACTCGATGATGCGCTTCTTCACCCGGTCGAGCCCGAAGTGATCTTCGTCCAGGCAGCGCTTGACCTCGCGCACGTCCACCCGGTCGGGCGTAATGCGGGACCAGGGCAAGTCGGCCAGCCATTCGACGTAGGTACGGGTGACCTGGTACTCGGCCGACTGCGGCTGCATGCCGCTCAGGCGGCCGAGCTGCTTCCTTGCCGTCTTTTCCGCTTCCAACGGCAACTCGGCGCGCGCGATGCGTTCGCGCAGTTGCTCGACTTCGTCATCGTCAGCGGCTTCACCCAGCTCTTCACGGATGTTGCGCATTTGCTGGCGCAACACATAGTCGCGCTGCGAACGGCTCATCTCGGTATGCACGAGCGTCGAGATCTCGTCCTTGACCTTCAGCACTTCCAGCTGGCGTGTGACCATGCCCAAGACCAGCTCGACGCGTTCACGAACGTCGAAGGCTTCGAGCACCCGTTGCCGCACGTGGATGCTGGCTTGCTCTTCCGGAAAGTTCGAGGCGATTAGATCGGCGAGCGCGCCCGGTTCGCGTACGTTGTCCAGGATGCTCGCGGTCTCTTTGGGAAGATTGGGCATCAAAGCCAATACTTCTCGCGTGTTCTCGCGTAACTTTTGACCCAATTGATGCAGGTCCGGCGCGGGCTCACTGGGCTCGCTGATGCGTTCCACTTCGGCGGTCATGTACGGCTCGAGGCTAGTCGTGCCCTGCATCCGGAAACGACCGAGACCGTTGAGCACGACGCTATAGTTGGAGGGCCCGAGCCGGATCACTTTGACGACGCGCGCCAACGTGCCGATCGAATACAGATCTTCGAACGTGGGTTCGACGGTCTCCGAGTTCTTCTGCGTCAGCACGCCGACCATGGCGCTTTCCTGCCCGAGCAGTTCCTCAACCAAACGGACACTGCGCGGACGGCCAACGTTGATCGGCACCACCGACATCGGGAACAATACCGAGTTCCTGAGCGGCAAGATCGCGAGCTGCTCCGGGCGGCGTGGTTTGGGGGCAGGACGCATGTTTCCACAGTAATACGGATCGTCCAGAGATCCAGCTACGTGTCGGTTCCATGCCGGGGCATCCCTCTGTGTACCTAAGTCGCGAGACTCTTCGGCCTGTGGTATCCCCCCGATATGTCGCGTTCGGCACGCCCCCCGCTCCTCGGTCGCGTTGCGCTCGCGCTGACGCTGCTCGCCACGGCACTGTTCGGCTGCGCCACGGGTTCGAACGCGGGCAGCCCAGAAAGCGTGCTTTCCGCCTACTCCCACGCGGTCCAGCGTGGGCAATTAGCGGAAGCCTACGCCTTGCTCAGTGAGGATGCTAAAAAGACCATACCTTTCGAGCAGTTCAGGCGCATGATTCAGGAGAACCCCGAGCAGGCCCAGGAGCTGGTTCGGGCGCTCGACCGGCCGTCCTCCGGCCCCGCGCGGGTGACCGCCAAGGTGACCGGGGCGGACGGCGAGCCGCTGCTTCTAGTATACGAAAACGGTGCCTGGCGGGTGGATGGCTCGGCCATCGACCTGTACAGCCAGGCCGCGCCCGAGTCCGCCGCCCTTTCCTTCGTGCGCGCTGTCGAAAACAAGCGCTACGACCTGTTGTTGCGGTTTGTCCCTGACGGTCAGCGCGAGGGGCTGACCGAAGCCAGCCTGCGCGCGTCCTGGGAAGGCGAGCAGAAGCAAGACATGGCGCGGCTGATCGAGGCACTCAAGGCCGCTTTGCCGGCCGCCCGCTTCGAGGTCGTGGGCGAACGCGCGACGCTCGCCTACGGCGCGGGCGGAACCATCGAACTCGTGCGCGAGCACGCCGCTTGGAAAGTCGAGGAACTGAAATGACCCCGCGTATTGCCAAGGTCGAACGCCAAACCAAAGAGACGAAGATCAGCGTCGAGCTGAACCTCGACGGCACGGGCGTCTCCAAAATCCAAACACCCCTGCCCTTCCTCTCGCATATGCTCGATCAGATCGCGCGCCACGGCTCGATCGATCTCACCGTCATTGCGGAGGGGGACGTCGAGATCGACGGGCATCATACGACAGAAGACATTGGCATCGTGCTCGGCAAGGCTGTGCTCGACGCACTGGGCGATCGGCATGGCATTCGCCGCTACGGCTCGGCGACCTTGCCCATGGACGAAGCGCTAGTCACCGCGGCGCTCGATCTTTCGGGGCGGGCGTTCTTCGTTTGGCGTGTGCCACTACCAAAAGCCAAAATCGGCACCTGGGACGTGGAACTGGCCGAAGTATTTTTCGAAGCTTTTGCCCGAACCGCGCAGGCCAATTTGCACGTCGTGTTGCACGAGGGTCAAAACTTGCACCACATCGTCGAGATCTCGTTCAAAGCGTTTGCGCGCGCGCTGCGCGCCGCGACCGAACGCGACCCGCGTGCCCCGGGGGTGCCCTCCACCAAAGGGATGCTGGTGTGACGTCCCTCGTCGTGGTCGACGTCGGCCTGGGTAATCTACACTCGGTCGAGAAGGCACTCGAACTGGCCGGGCGGGAGTATGGGATCGTCCCGGTGCGCAGTGCCGATCCGGACGTGGTGCGGCGTGCCGACGCGATCGTGGTCCCCGGCCAAAGCAACTTCGACGGCTTCCTGAAGGCGCTGGGGCCGGAGCTGTTTCAGGTCTTGCTCGAGCGCCTGCGCGCCGGCACGCCCTATCTCGGGATCTGCTTGGGAATGCAGATCTTGTTCGAATCGAGTGAAGAAGCACCCGGCTTTCAGGGGCTGGGTTGGTTCAAGGGCTCGGTCAAAAAGTTGCTTGGCGCACCTGGCATCAAAATCCCGCACATGGGTTGGAATGCGCTCGAGCTGCGGGCTGGTGGGCACCGCGATTTGACAGCGGCTGGTGGTGATGGCGAGCACGTCTACTTCGTGCACTCGTTCCACGCGGTCGCGCTCGAGCCGGACGTGACCAAAGCCACCGTGTCCTACGGGCCGAATTCGGTCACGGCGGCGGTGGCGCGGGACCACGTGTTGGCGACGCAGTTTCACCCGGAAAAGAGCCAAGCGGCTGGAATTCGCTTGCTCTCGAGTTTTCTGGGCTCGGTGGCGACGCGCTAGAGTATCGTCCAGGCATGGCGGAATTGGGTGACGATTCGGACAACGGGGGCGAGCAGGACTCTGCCTCGCATCGGCCGAGCTTCGCGCCGACGGCGCCGCCGCGCCGACCGAGCGTGGCATCGACCGCTCCTGCTCCGATGTCCCTGCGCCGGCAAGAGCACGATTCCGAAGCGCCCTCGGCGAAGTTCGACGGCGAAGACTTCCTGTTTCATCTGTACCGCGGCAGCGAGCTGCTGCAAGACAACTGCGTCACCGAGGCCAAGGAGGAGCTCGAGTTGGCGCTGCGCGTCCAGCCGCAGGATATCGAGGGCCAAGGGCTTCTCGGAGTGGTCTATTTTCGCCTGGGACTCTACCCGCGCGCGCAAGAGATCTACCAAGACATCATTCGCGTCCGGCCGGAGGAAATCAGCCCGCGCGTGAATCTGGCCCTCTGTTATCTGAAGACCGGGCAATCGCAATTGGCCCGCGAATGCCTGGAGGAAGTGACTGCGCGCGTGCCCGACCACGTACGAGCCTGGGGCTACTTAGGGCTCGTACACGAGCGGCTGGGGGATTTCGAAAAGGCGCGTTCTGCCTTTGATCGCGCGGGACAGCCGCATCTGGTTCGGCGCATGGCGCAGCTGCTCGAGCAAACCGCGCAGGTGCGCGACAGCGATCCGCCGGAAAGAGCCGAAGTGCGCGCTGCGGCGGCCGATGCCGTGCAGGAGCTCGAGACCGACGAACCGGGGTTTTCGCGGGCCAGCACCGAGGCCGAAAAGGGATCCCTGTCGCGAACTGGGCGCTGGCGCGCGGTCGAGCCCGGCGAAGACCTGCCCTCCGCGCGGATACGCCGTTCGTCGTTGCCTGGCCGTTTCGGCCCGGCCGTTCCGGCGATCCCGGAGCCTGTGGAATTGAGTCGCTCGTCGCTGCTGCCGGCGGTCAGTGGCGGAGCGCCGCCTTCGATCCGCGCCCAGGTAGAGGGCCCGGAGCCCGTGGTTGCGGTGAGTCGTCGCTCCGCCCTGATTGAAGTGACTACGATGTGGGCGGTGCGCGGCCATGCCGTGCGCGGGCTGCTCGCCCATGGCGCCGCGTTTAGCAACGCTCCCCTCCTCCGCCGGATGCGCGGGCAGGACCTGAACGAACCCCTCGGCGGGCCCGGCTCGCCCTGGGTGCGGCTCAGTGGTGCGGGCCAAATCTTGATTGGCGCGGCGCCCGAGCGTGAGCTCTCGGCGCTGGAGCTGAGCGGCACATTCGTGTACGTGCGAGAGAGTTGCCTGGTCGCCTACGCCGGCACCGCACAGCATGAAAATGGCCGTTTGCCGAGCGGCGGCGGCGAACCCGTATCGATGGTCCAGATCACCGGTCGCGGAACGGTGCTGATCGAAAGCCGCAAGCCCCCGCGGGTGCTCGAGGTAACCGAGAATCAAAAGCTCGCCGTGCGCGCCGATGACGTCGTTGGCTGGATTGGACGATTATTGGGACACCCCTTGGACTTGGAATCCGCACCGCTCAGGGCGCCGGGGTTCGTAGCCTTTTCGGGCAGCGGATCGGTGCTAGTCGATCTCGGTTGATATGGCCAAAGCAGGTTTACTCTCTCGGCGTCCCGGTCGCTTACCCCTGAGCGAACGCAAGCGCCGTCGACGCTCACTGAGCGAGGACGCTTTCAATATCCCCAACCTGCTGACGATGGCACGTGTGGCAGTGATTCCGCTCGTGATCATGCTGCTCGATCGCGGTTCGCCCAAGGATTGTGTGTGGGCCGCGTTGGTCTACTCTGCCGCCGCGATCACCGACTTGCTCGATGGCTACCTGGCTCGGCGCATGAACGTGGTCAGTGTGCTGGGGAAATTCATGGACCCACTGGCCGACAAGCTCTTGGTCATGGCCGTGCTGGTGTACATGGTGCCGATGGGGCGCATCCCCGAGTGGGCCGTCGTGCTGCTGCTGGCGCGTGAGATCGCGGTCACCAGCCTGCGCAGCATCGCCAGTAGTGAGGGCGTGGTGATTGCGGCGGGTGACGACGGCAAGAGCAAGACCGCCCTGCAGATGGTCGGCATCCTGGCCTTGATCCTCGGCTACCCGTACCACCTCACGCTCGGCCCGATCGATCTGGGCTTGGTGGATTTAGTCTACGTGGGCCGCGCGTTGGTCTACATTTCCCTGGTTTTCTCGATCTTGAGCGCCCTTTCCTACCTGCGCCTGTTCGCCGCCGCAGTCGAAGCAAAAGACAAACGCCGTGCATGATCGTTTGGGGATGGGGCCCCAAAACGTCGGAGCGGCCGTTGAATTACGCATTTCGTGATCCCGAAAGGGAACATTCAGCGGTGACCGACAGAATCCCCCCACGACAGGAGCGTCTGAGCTCGTTTTTGGCGGGCGTGACAGCCGCCGGAACCCCTGGTAGGAAGCCTCCCAGCATGCGCCTTTTCACTGTCCGTTCCCTCGCACTTGCCACGCTCGTTCCTGCCCTGCTGCTGTTCGTTCTCGTGCCCGGTTGCGCCAAGCAGAGCGAAGGCGAACGCTGTGGGGACGATGTCTACGGCCCCGATAGTGATGACTGCAGCGACGGCTTGACCTGCACGAACTACAAGGCGCTGTTGAGCGGCGCGACGGATAGTACTCATCGCTGCTGCTACGCTGATCACGTCAGTAATTCGCGTTGCGAGCCGGCAGGGACCACGCCCATCGGCGAAATGGGCGGCGGAGGTGGGGCAGAGACGGCCGGTGGCGGCGGAGCAGGCACGGCTGGCGGTGGCGTAGCCGGGGGTTCGCCCGTGGGCGACGCCGGCACGGGCGGGGGCGGCTGAAGTGCCCTCCGGGTCAGCGCTGGCTGCCCTGGGTCAAGAGGCGCTGCTGCTAGCGGTCGCCGTGTCGCTACCGGTGGTGGCGATCGCGGCGCTGGTCGGATTATTGGTGGCGGTGTTGCAAGCCGCAACGCAAGTGCAAGACGCGACACTCGGGCATTTACCGCGTTTGCTGGTGGTGGCCGTGGTCTTGGCGCTGCTGGCGCCTTGGATGGGCTCGGAAATCGCAGCTTTCGCGCTGCGCGCGTTCCACGGCGGTTGAGCGTGGTCTCGCTTTCGCCAAGCGATCTCGTGCGCGTCCGCCGCGGCAGCCGAGTGTGCGTTGCGGGTCGGGTCAGCGCCGTTCACGCTGATGCTTGCGAACTCGGGGACGCATTCTCGAGAGTGCGCGTCGTCCTCACTGGTTCAGCGCTCACGCCCGGCGATCTGGTGGTCCTCGAAGGCGTGTACGACGGCCAGATGCTGGGCGAAGCGCGTGTGCTCGAGTGTACCCCGTGCCCCGAGCCGCGCGGGGACGGCGATCTCGCCCGCTTCGCCTGGCAAGGCGTGGGGCGCAATCTGCAAGCACGCGCTCGTACCCTCGCCGCCGTGCGCGACTACTTCGCGCGCGAGCACTTCTTGGAAGTGGAGACGCCGTTGCGCGTGCCCGCCCCTGGCGTCGATCTGCATTTGGATGCCATCCCCGCCCAAGGCGGTTATCTGATCACGTCTCCCGAACTTCACATGAAACGGCTGCTCGCCGCCGGTTTCCCGCGCGTTTTTCAGTTGGCGCGCGCCAGCCGCCTGAACGAACTCGGACGGTTGCACGAGCCGGAATTCGCCATGCTCGAGTGGTATCGGGCATTCGCCGGTCTGCCGCAGGTTCTCTCGGATACGGAGCAGCTGCTGCGCTCAGTTGCCGAGCGCGTTTCGGGCACGGCTCAGTTGTTCGGCCCGGCGGGCCAGCGCTACGAGCTAGCCATACCATTCCAGCGTATCACCGTGCGCGAGGCCTTCAGGAAGCACGCCGGGATCGAGGATGCGGTAGACCTCGCGCACACGGACGAGGCGCGCTACTTCGAGCTCTTGGTGAGTGTGGTCGAACCGGGCTTGGCGCGCGAACCAGAGCCGCTGTTTCTTTGGAAATACCCGGCCAATCAAGCCGCATTAGCGCGTTTGTCGGTCGAGGATCCGAGCGTCGCGGAGCGCTTCGAGCTGTACGTGGGCGGCGTCGAGCTATGCAACGGCTTCGACGAGCTCACAGATCCCAACGAGCAACGGCTTCGTTTCGAGCAAGACGTGCTGCGCCGGGCGGCAGAAGGGCGCGCAGCCTATCCGATCGACGAACGCTTCCTCGCGGGCCTGACCAGCGGTATGCCTCGCTCCGGCGGCAACGCGCTGGGCTTCGATCGCTTACTGATGCTGGCCACGGGCGCGCGCGAGCTGGGGGACGTGATCGCCTTCCCTGCCCGCGTGCTCTGACCGTAGTACACCCTGCTCAGTCGTAGCGGACGATCGATAGGCACGGCGCAGGTGCAAGACGCTCACGACCGCCGAGCGAACCGAGCTCGATCACGAAGGCATAGGCGATCACGAACGCCCCCTGGCGATCGACCAATTCACCGGCGGCCGCGGCGGTGCTGCCCGTGGCCAGTAAATCATCGACCACCAACACTTGCGCGCCTTCGCGCAGCGCGTCGCGGTGCATTTCGAGCTCACTCTCCCCATATTCCAGCGAGTAGCTCACCTTGTCGGTGCCGCGCGGCAATTTGCCGGGCCGACGAACGGGCACGAAGCTGGTGTTGAGGCGCGCGGCCAGCGCGCCACCGAAGATGAAGCCACGAGACTCGACGCCGACCACGGCATCCACCTGTTCGCCGACGAAGCGATGGGCAATCGTGTCGAGAACGATGTGAAAGCCGCGCGGGTCGGCGAGCAACGGCGTGATATCGCGGAACAGTACCCCGCGCTGTGGGTAATCTGGCACCTCGCGGATCAGCGCCCGCACGTAGGCCAGCGAGTCGAATTGCCGCCCCTCCTCGATGCGGAACGGCTTGTCCGAAGACAACTCGGCTGCCTTCTTGAGCTCGACGCCGCGTGGAGTCGGCTGAGATCGAGCTGGGACCGGCTTGTTCGGTTTAGCGAACGTGCCTTTTCTAACCGCCATACCCGCATCGTAGTCGGCCGCGCGCAAACCACAAACACGGGGCAGCCTCGGCGGGGGCGGCGCGTCTCCCTCACACGACGTCGGCCAAGAGACGCGCCAGAAATTCGTCGGTTTCACGGGCCCATAAGTCGAGCGAAAGCGAGGTCAGGCTCGCCACGCCCGCGTCGAAAGCCTCCGTATCCGAGCCTGGCAGGGCCTCGCTCTCCGTGCTCGGCCCTCCCAACCACAGGTATTCTCGACCCCGCGGATCGCGCCGAAAATCGACTTCATCGTGGTAGATGCGGCGACCCAGGCGCGCGGACCGCAACGCCGTGTAGCCTTTTGGTACGTTCAGATTGAGCAATAACGGGGTCGTGACCGGGCGAAGCAACAGCGCCTGCACGACCCGTCGCGCGAGATCGGCCGCGCGGTCCATGTCGGCGTCGAAGGGCGTGGAGACGGCCAGCGAGGGGATCCCTTTCAACGCCGCCTCGCGCGCGGCCGCCACCGTGCCGCTATAGAAAACGTCATCACCCAGATTTACGCCGTGATTCACGCCCGACACCACCGCGTCGGGCCAGCGCGGCAAGATCCGAGTCTTGCCGTGCAGCGCCACGTACACGCAATCTGCCGGGGTGCCGTCGATCGAGAAGATCCCCGGGCCCGGCTCGAAGACGCGCAGCGGGCGGTGCACGCTGAGCGCGTGGCTGGTCGCGCTCTGCTCGATTTCCGGCGCACACACCACGACCTCCGCGAATTCGCTCAAAGCCCGCCGCATGGCATTGATACCCAGCGCTCGGTAGCCGTCGTCATTGCTGACCAGGATCAGTGGGCGCACCATGGCCTGACGCTAGCACTGCTGCCGTCGTGGACTCCACGGAAGGGAGTAGAGTAGCCTTTAGTCCGTGTCGGGCGAGGTCACTGACGAGCAGCTCGTCGAACGCATTCGGGCCATGGTGGAGTCCGAGCTTCAGCGCTGCGGCCGACCGGGTAAGCCGCGCGTCGAGGGCCAGTTCCTGGTTCTCGGCAAAGGTGCCACAGCGGCGCGCGCCGATCTCAAGGGCTCGCTCCAGCAGTGGGACAGCTTGCCGGATGACTTGCGTGAACGCCGCGTTCAGCAGATCGCTCAGCTGCTCGGCGAAGGCGCGGAGCGAGCGCCGGTTGCGCGGCGAAAGCGGCGTTCCCATCGGCCGGGCCTGTTTTCGATCGTCGCGCCGCTGATGATCGTCGCGTTGATGGTAACGGGGCTCGCTTTCGCTTATCGATACCTGTCCCCGAACAAGGAATCGGCGCTCGTGACGCTCAATCGCTGGCTCAATCAGGGCCCGATCGCCAGCGCGATCGCCAGCGTTACGGCCCCTGTCTACAACGCGAGTAACATCGAGCAAGAACGTGCGGTGATCGCCAGCGCGGCCTGCGGCAAGTCGCGAGCGCGCGTGGCGCGGGGCGCTAACGTCGGTCCGGCCGACGTCGAGGGTTGGCAAGTGGAACTCGTCCTGCTGCGTCGCGGTCCGGCCGCGGATTTGAGTCAGAGCGCTGCGCTGGCGCCGTTCGTGCGTCGCCCCCCCGGCGGAGCCGCAGGCAAACTGGTTTGGGCCAAAGCAAGCTCGCTGCTCGCCGAAGAGCGCTTCGATGCCCAAGTCGAGCTACGAGCCCTACCGCCGCTCGGCGAAAAGAGAGTCAGCGGGGTCAGCTTCCTATTCTCGGGGCCGTACGTCGTCCCGTATTTCACGGAAGATCAGCGCGCGGACTATTTCCTACTGGCCGATGCGCTAGCGGACGCGCTCGGCGCGACAGACGGCGGGCTATTCGCGCGTTGCGCCGACAGCGAGGCCCACCACGTGGGATCGTGGTTTCTGGGGGCGACCCCCGGCGCGGCAGTCGCATCCATGATCTACTTGATGGAGAGCTACACCGATCTGCCTGTCTTGAAGCCTGACGTACTCGGCGGCGGCCCTGATTCTGCGCGCCGCGGGCACATCTTCGACGCGATCAACCAAGCGACCGCTGCGCTCAGCCGCTCCGCCGTGGCTACGCACGTCGGTGGCGAGCTGGGGATGATCTCCGGACGGCCGAACAAGCCAGCGCGGCTCACCTTCCCGTTTCGCGACGGGAATCGAGCCTCGCGCTCGGGTTTGGAGGTGGCGCGGGCGCTCGGCCTGGCGAGCTCACGCTAGCTACTGGTCAGCTCGCTTTGGCGCCGAGCAGGGTCTTGAGCTCCCCGCTCTCGTTCAAGCTGGTCACGATGTCGCAACCGCCGACCAGCTGACCGTCCACGTACAGTTGCGGGAACGTGGGCCAGTTCGAATATTCCTTGAGGCCGGTGCGTAAGTCGGCGTCCGCCAGGATGTTCACGTCGCGAAACTCCGCACCGTTTTGTTTGAGCAGGCCGATCACTTGGGCCGAAAACCCGCACTGCGGGAAGTTCTTGTTGCCCTTCATGAAGAGCACGACTCTGTGGCTCTCGATCGTGGTCTTGATGCGTTCACGTAAGGCTTCGTCCATCTGATGCTCCGCTAGTTTTGGCCCATGCTTCGGGCGTGTAGGTCTTGAGTGCCAGTGCGTGGATGGCGCCGCTCATGGCAGAGCCGAGCGCGCCGTACACGAGCTGATGTTGTTCGATCAGCGATTTGCCGCTGAAGGCGCTGGAGACGATGCGCGCCTGATAGTGATCCTGCGTGCCAGTCAGATCGACGAGCTCGAGTTGCGCGTCGCCAAAGCGCGCCATGAGCAAGCGTTCGACTTCCGCGGGTTCGATCATGCGTCGCGCTTTTGTGACGCAGCCACCCCGGCTTGTCAACTGGCCGATTCGGCAAACTCCCGGAATTCCGCGGCATTTGTCGGAAGATTCAGTCCTTGGGCGGCAGCGGCGTGCTTAGTCTGAGCTCGCGAATCGCGTCGCGGAAGCGCACTTCGAGCTCGGAAGCGCGCATGTTCAACTCCACCAGCTTCTTGGTGATCTGGTCCAGCCGGTTGGTCACGTCAGCGAGACGCGCAGTGAGCTTGGCGCGCAGATCCCCGGCCTGCTTGTTCTTTTCGATTGCTTCCAGGCTGAGCCGCGTCTCACGCGCCGACTTTTCGAGTTCGCTCTGGCTCTGCGTGAGCGAGTTTCGCTCGTCACTGGCTTTCTTCAAAGCATCCCGTTCTGCCCAAGCACTGCTCAGCTCCACGGCCAGCGCGTGATCCGCGCGCGGGTCGGCCAGGTATGCCTTCACCGCGTCGTCAGCTACTGGCGACAGCCAATCAGTGCGCTCCTGTGTCGGTTGGCGCTCTTCGACGGTCAGTTCGGCTCGGGCCGCCGCCTGCACCACGATCGGCACTAACGCGTTGCCGGCGCCTAAGTTGTCTTCCGTACCGGCGGGCGGCTTGTACAGGCGGGCGGCACCCAGCCGTGGGTGGCGCACGAGCAACTTGGCGCTCAGCTCGCTGCCATTTTTGATCTTGTAGATGGTCCGAGTCACGCTGTCGCGCTCCACGACCAACTCTCCGGCTTCGATCTTGAACAAGCGCGCGCCGAGCTCTAGATTGCGCCGCTCGCTCTCGACCGCCAGGCTTCTCTCGAGCGCAAACGGCACGGTAGCGGTGGCCTTGGGCGGCAACGGCTCGAGCATGCCCTGCCCCAGAAATGCGCCCTTTTCAAAAACTGCAATCGGGCCTCGTTCGAGTAAACCGCTGGTCGCATTGGTGAAGCGGGCGACACGGAATGGGTGTGAGCTCGAATCGGCGACCCCACCGTCCGGCGCGAACAAGAAGACAGCTTCACCCGGGACGCGCTGATTGATTAAGAGCACCATCGTGGCGCTTGCGTCGGGCACGCTGACGCGCACCGGCAGTTGATAGCGAGTAGCACCGGAGTCCACCGCGACGGCGGCTAACGCGCTAATCCTGCGTGGCGCGCTCAGGCCGCCCTTACCGAGATCAGTCAGCGTGACACGCCGCTCCGCGGCTTCGTCTTTGTCGTACTTGGCGTCGTCGAGTTCCGCTTCTGGCTCCGCGGCGGCGGCCCGCGGCGGCGCGGCCTTCTTGGGGCGGGCCACACCGCTGGCGTAGCCCGAGCCCGAGACCGAGGGGTTGCGGATTTCTCCAGCTGGGGCGCTGGCCCGCGCGACCGGAGCTGGCGGGGGCGGAGGCGGTGCCGCGTCTGCCGCGGGCCCGACGCGATTCACCGCGCCACCCTCACGCTCGTTCAATGAAGTCACCCCTTCGGGCACCGCGGCAATCACCTCACCGGTATCAGTCACGATCGGCCGCACGGGCGTGACCGGGTCGCCCAGCGTGGATTCGAACGCCAAGGGCGCACCCGCTACCAACGATAGCTCGACGTCCCTCCAATCTTCACCCGAGACGTTCTCGACGATGCCCCATGCTTGCAGGTCGGTACCGCCGTTTTGCACGACGATTCGGTAGGAAGGTCGCCAAACCGGAGTCGCCGCGATGTACCCGACCGCCAAGTCGTGCTGTTTACCGTCGAGGCGCAAGGTGACGTTGCGTAGCTTATTACGGCCGTTATTGCGTGAATCCTGAACTTGATCCGGATTGTCCCAGGCCTCCAGCATGCGCATGAACTGCGGATCGGGCGCGGTCGGATCGTCAGCCGAGACATCGAGCGGAAAGGACGCCGCCTGCACCGAGCTACCGCCGCGTTCGACAATCGCGAGCGTGGCCAAGAAGTCACCCACCATGCGTTGCCGCATCCGAAACTGGACCGACTCTCCTTCGACCTCGCCCGAGCGCTCGAAGTAACCAACGCCATTCCGGTACACCACGACCTTCCGAATCGGCAAACCATCCACCCGCAAATCCGCGCCGCGCCCGCACCCCACCGTGAGCACCGTGAGCAACGCGAGCGGCACAGCGCTCCTACACCAACTCCTCGTGGCAGCAGACAAAGCGTTCACTCGCGGCAAGTCGATCTTCGGCGTTCGCATGGATCCTCCGGATCTCCCTCTATACACCACTCTTGGGCAGCCGATTGGCGCCTCCGGGAAGAGAGCTAACCGCCAAGATCGCCAAGATCTCAGCGCGGCCAATCGAAACGGAGTGCACCCGTAAACTCGCGGGAATTTTGTTGGTCAACTCTCATGAGCCGAGCCTCGAGCTTCCAATGACGAGCACGGCCGACGAGAGCAAACCCCAAAATCTCCCCCTCTTCTGGCGATCTTGGCGCCTGCTAGGTAACTCCCCGAAGGGGCGATCGCGATCCAGCCGCGCACCTCAAGCGCCGCCGGTGTTCTCGACCCAGCCGCAAGCGCAGGCAGGCAATGTCCGGCTCTGAATCCCCGAGAGTACCCAGTTACGCTTTCCGTGAGGTGGCCAAGATTGCCAAGATCGCCAAGTCCCTACGGCGACTCTCAGCAGCGCCCAATGAACCGGAGCAAGCGATCAGAGCTTTTGGGGGTCTCCATCCACGTCCCAGTTGAATCATTTTTCAAGCCCAGACCCGGCAGCTCTCGGGGGACCAAGGGTACAGCTCTCCCGATCGTTCTCCTCGTTTACGTCTCGAGGAATTGGCTGACATGAGCAAACCCCAAAATTCCCTGGAGTTTTCTGCTGTGATGCCGTGTCGATGGGCCGCGCTGAGATCTTGGCGACCTCTCGGACCCGTTCAAAGCTTCGCAAGGGCGTGGCCAGGCTGGGACGCGAGTTACGAGGCGGACGAACCCGGGCTTTCCCGGCTCCGCACTTGGCGGTTAGCTCTTCGAGACGTGATGGGGTTCGAATTGCTGCGAGCGCCATCCCATGGCGGCGGGCGCGCCGGGGTTAGAAAGCGTCGTCGGCGTCGCCGAGTTCGACGACGTGGGCGACGACGGCAGTGTTGCCGCCGACGACGCCAAGCGGGTTCCAAGGTGGATTCACGCTGCCGACCTTCGCGCTGTTGTCGAGCACGATGTAGTACTGGCCGGGAGGGAGGGGGATCTTTTGACGTTGTTCGTTGCCCGGCATGAGCGGAAACTGCAACACTGGGGCTTCCGGCGGCGGCCCGAGGGCGCCGCCGAGTTGCAGGCCCTTGCGCCAGAGATCGCCTGTGCCGCGCCGCACGACGAGTGCGTCGAGCGTGGGGCCGGTCAAGCGGAAGCGGCAAAATAGGGCTTGGCCGCTCTCTGCGACTTCGAACGGACCGATCATGTCGATCTGCTCGGAGCGCACTTCGGTCGTGTCGTTCACGAAAGCGTAGTGGCTGCCCGACGGCAGATTGAACGGTTTAGGCGGGTGCATCGGCGGCTGCAGCTGGCCAAGTGCAAATTCATCGCCGCTGTCCGCGTGGATCACGGTGAAACCGCTGGCGATCTGGCTCGACGCGATCTGTGCGCCGAAGGTCGTGGCTAGGTAGCCGGCTGGACCTTGCGCGGCCCAGTTGACCAATTTGTTTTCGATCGCTCCGACCTTGAATTCGGGGCCGTATGGAACACGCCTGGGCTTGGCCCAGACGTAGATGGCGTCTTCGGCCATATAGAAGTCCATTCCGTACTCGACGCTGGTCGCCACCGAGAAGCCTACGCGACCGGCGATCGGAGTCCAAGCCGAACCCGTGCCTGCGAAACTCAGGGTGACCGCCTGCAGTTGGTCGTTGACCTGGTAGTTGCACTGTTCGGGATATAGGCGACCGACGGTGTTGCCGTTGGGCACGAGCTTGAGCGGCACACCGCGCTTCAACATCTCTGGGCACATTCGCTGCGCGCCGAAGTTGGAGAACAGCCACCAGCGTAGACCCGGGCTGGCGTTGACGGCGCTGCGCACGCACGGGCAACCGACCCCGAGGACCAGCACCAGGAACAAGCCGAGCAGGCGAAGTCGAAGCGGCGGAATCGTGTACTTCATGCGGCCAGCTCAGCTTAGACCAAGGACCGGGCGGCGCCTATCGCGCGGGCGGGGCGGCGGAGGTGGGCGAGACAGACGGGCTGGCCGAACCGGCCAGCGCGCGTAGCGCGACGCTCGAAAGCGCGTCAATCAGCCCCGGTGCGGTGTTTAGCGCGGGCACGCGCTCGAAGCCGAGCCCCAATGCGGTCGCCCAGGCGCGCGCTTCGATATCGAGGTCGTAGAGGGTTTCCACGTGATCAGCCAAGAAGCCGAAGGGCGAAAGCGTGATCTGACGCACGCCTGAGTGTGCCAAACGTTCGAAGGTTTGACGTAGATCGGGCCCGAGCCATTCACCGCCGTCGGCGCCCTGGCTTTGATAAGCCAGTTCGCAGGGCCGACCGAGGCGCTCGGCAATGGCGCGCGCGCTGGCCTCGACCTCGGCCTGGTAACGGTCACCTGCACGGATGGCCGCGCGCGGCAGGCTATGCGCGGTGAGCATCACTGCGCTGTCGCGCGAATCGATCCGCAGTGGTGCTTGCAGCGCAGCGCACTGCGCCTCGACGAATGCCGGCTCCGTGCCCCACGGAGCGCAGATCACGAGTTCCGGAGTCGCGTCGGCCAACTCAGGCCGCACGCTCTCGAGCGCTCGACGAGCGGCTGCACCGTATACCTCGACGCTGAACGGAGCCAGCGGCACCAGCACCAAGCGCGCGATGCGCTGTCGCGCCGCTTCACGAAATGCGGCTTCGACACTCGGCTCCCACAAGCGCATTCCGAGAAGTACTGGTAGCCCCGTTCGGGCTTCGAGCGCGCGCGCCTGCTCTTCGGTCACGCTCAGAAGCGGCGAGCCGCCAATCGCTTCATAGCGATGCGTGAGCTCCGCGATCAAGCCGGCGGGCGGCGGGCGGCCGTGACGAATTCGAGCGACGAACGCGGGCAGCTCGGCAACACTTGCCACGGTCCCGTGGGCGACCAATAAAATTCCAGTGCGCGGCTCGTTGCTCATGGCAAAGAGCAGCTTACGCCAACATTTGCTCGGGTACACGCAGGCCCTCTCCACACCAATCGTGGCCGGAAAACCGACCGGGTCGCTGTGTGGTTACCCTGCTGGAAGTCGGCGCCCCAGCACTCCACTGCAGCGACCAGTGGCCCTTCCCCAGAGTCGTCCGCGCGAACGGGCGGAACACCAGGGATGGTGCTGGGCAAATCGGGCTCGCTTGAGTACTACTTGGTCACTTTCGTCGCGAGATCGGGAGGTGACGGCAGCTGCTGAGTTTTGGCTGTGCAGTGAACCCAGCCGTCCCGCGTCACCTCCGATTGTCGAGGCAGCAGGCGCCCGGTTTCGCCGGCTCTCTCATTGACTCGTGTCCGCCCACGCCGATCGTGACCTGCTCCTGCTGAAGAACTCATCAAGTAGTGTTAGTGGATGTTGGCAGGCCCTGCGCCGGTCGCGTTCCAGCGGCTTTCGATCACGACGTCCTCCAACTTCGTGTCTTGGCTGTCCGCGGTGTCCACGTGAGGGCGCCGTGGATCTTGCCCGTGTGATCGATCAACACCACTCCACGGTGTACGAAGCGCCGCCCGCGGGATCGACCCTGGCCGTGATGGCGCGCGGCAGAAGACTGGGCTATCCGGAAAATCGTGGGGCGCGCTGAGAGCCAGTGGACAGCCAGCAAACCAGAGGCGGGTCTTTGCATACATTGTGGGCGATCTCCTGTCACAAGCGCGACCATTACAAGGTTTGGGCCAACTACCGAATGCTCGACGATTTGCCGGGACTCGCCCAAAGCGGCACACCGACTCGTTGCGCCACGATTACAGCGCGCGTGTGAACGCTCATTCGCGTGCGCACTTTGGAACCGAGTGGCGCACACCGGCCCTGCGCAGAAATTCCGCGGGTTTCCCGCGCGGATGTCCGTTACACTGAGAAGTTCCCAGCAAATGCGCGGCCGCCCCAACCCCGTCGAAGCCCTTGCCACATTGGTGCGTCTGCAAGACGACACTGAACGCCGGGCGAATTTTCGGCAAGCGATCACTGCTCTCGGTCAAAGCAGCGGCGCATCCGGGCCACCGCCGCTCGATGGCATTGTCCCAGAGGTGCTCAGTCGCGTAATGGGCATCGCGCTCGAGAGCGGCTTGGTCGACGATTTGGATTGGATTGCACCTGGCCCCGCAGCCGTCGCGCTATACGAAATCACGGCTGCCCTCCCGCAAGGTAAACCGCGGCGTGAACTCGGGCGACGCGTGTTCGCGCGCGTCTACGACGGCACGGCTGGCACATTTGCTGCCGTCGCCGCGCGCATGGCGCTGAGCTCGGGCAAGCCGCTGGAAGCCGCGCAGATCCGAGCCCGGATCAGCCTGCTTTTCGATCTGCCCGTCGGCTCATCGGTGAACGCGGATGCCCTCGCGCTCACGCTCGTGACACGCCGCGAGTTGCGAGAACGCTGGCTCGATCGCGCGCGCAGCGGCACGCTTCCGGCCCGGCGTTTGGCGGCCAAATTGATCGAGCATGCCGCGCGCGAAGCGGTCGTGCGCGCGCAGCAAGGCGATTCATACCCCAAAGATCTGCTGCTCGCCGAACCCGTGCGGGGCATTTTCCAAGCCCTGCTGGCCGATCGAGAGCCGCTGGTTTGGCGGCATGCGGCCGTCGCGCGCGGACTCCTTTCTGCGGTCGATGGCGGCCTACGAGAGGAAATTGACAGCGCGCTCGACCCAAACTTGAGCCCCACCGAATGGCGGCGCGCGGCGGTCTCGCTGGTGGGTACCCTGCCCTCCGATCCCGACGGCGCTTCCCGCGCATGCAAACGCCTGATCGAGGGGCCGATCGCGCAGCACGATCCGGGCATCATCGCCACGCTCGTCATGGGCTTGCCGCGCGCGATCGAGGCCGAGCCAGATGCGGCCGAAGCCGTGCTGGACGCGATCGCCGCCACTCGCCGACCGGACGTCGCGGAAGCGGTGGCGACGCTGCTCAGCGACCTGTCGAGCCAGACATTCGGCGAATGTGCCGCGAAAACCTTGCGCAAGACGCTCGCCTCACGGGCGCAAGCCCAGGGTTCGGTATTGCGCGGCGTGGCCGAGCGCACGATTCGCATTTTGGACCGCGAACAAGACGAAGACACCGAGCTGGTCGGCGCGGTGCGCCGAGCTCTCTGCGCCTACGAAACCCGCGGCGCGCGGGCGGCGCACGAACTGGCCACCTTGGCGCTGGCCGCCGGCCACCGCGCGATGGACTTCATCGGTTCTCACGACCCGCACGACTTGCAGGTGCTGCCGTACGTCGTGGGTGCACTGGCCGATCTCGATCTTGGGGTGCTCGAGACTCCGCGGCTTTCGGACCTATTGCTGCTCGGTCGCCGCCCGGGCGACAACGACGTGGGCTTGCCAGACATTGATCGCCTGTATGATCGCTTGGGCAGCTGGGTGCTCGAGGCCGAGTCGAGCGTGCAGCACACCCAGCACTCGAACGGCGCTGCGCTCGGCGAACAGCGGCGGCTGAAGGCGCTGCTCCACTTGGTTGACCTCGAGGGCGCCCGTGGCGAGGACGACGTGGGCGTGCGCGGCCGTGTACTGCGCGCGGTGCAGGTCATGCTGCGGCGTTTGGCCAGCCGCCCCGACGCATTGGTCAATCGCATCGCGTGCGCCACTCTGGCGCGCAGTTTCGACTCGGCCGTTCGCGAAGGCGTGTCCGAACCCAGCGATTTGCTGCTGTCGGTCGCGCATTTCCTATCGGACCCACAAAGCTTCGAGTCGATCGCGGAGGCCTCGACCAACCCAGACGTGCGCATGGTGCTCGAGGCGTACGTCGCATTCTTGAATCCGTCCGCCGAGCACATCGACACCGGGGACGGCAGCGTTCGCCCCAGTGCCGAGGATGACGCCGCACGGGTCGCGGCCCGCGTGCTCCGGCTCAGCCGTGGCCTCGGTGCGGGCGGCTCGTATCGCGGTGAAGCCCTGCGCCGGGTCGTGCAGCGCTTGGGGCGGGCGCTCGAGTTCATCGCGCGCGCGCGCGGGCAGACCGAGCTGATCGCGAACTCAGGCGGTGACAGTGACGTGTTGAGCGAGCTCGGGCACGCGCTCGACGATCTCAAGCGGCTGATTTCTGGCGCCCTGCGCCGCGTGGTCGAAGAAGACCCGATGGCTATTGCAGTCGTCGCAGACGTGCCTTCGCTGTCCGGATTGGTCGAGCGCACGGTGCGCTCGGGGGTGCCGCCGAACGCGCAACAAGTGGCGATGGCGATTACCGAGCTGGTGGCTGATCTGCCGGTTGCCGTGGCCAACGCCGTATCGCGGGTGCTCGACCGGATCGCGAGTTTGCCGGTCGAAGTGCCCAGTGATGTCTTCGCATTGCCCCTGGAAACACGCCGCACGGCGCTGCCGGATTGGCTGCTGCCTCAGAAGACCATCGGCGCGTTCTACGTCGTGCGAGCGCTGGGCGGCGGCGGAGCAAGCTCGGTGTTCGTGGCGCGCCGAATCGAGGAGCGGAAAAACGCCAAGGCCCAAGGCTTCGCGCTCAAAGTCCCCGCCTACGATCCGACGACCGCGCGCAGTTTGTCCGAGCAGGAGTTCTTGCAACTATTTCGAGAGGAGGCCGGCGCCCTCTTGTCCCTGCCACAACATGCCAATTTGGCACGCTTCGTGACCTTCGATTTGGCCGCGCAACCCAAGCCGATCTTGGTCATGGAACTGATCGGGGGCCTGGGCTTGGATCGCTTGATACGCAGTCGCTCCCTCAGCAGTGAGCAAGCCTTCAAGATCCTGGATGGGATCTTGGGCGGCGTAGAAGCCATGCACGGTGCGAGCGTTGGGCATCTGGACTTGAAGCCTTCGAACGTGATCTTGCGCGACGGTGATGTCCCGGTATTGGTGGACTTCGGGCTCAGCGGGCGCAAGCTGCGGCCGGGTTGCGGCACCCTCGACTACTGCTCGCCGGAGGTGCTGGGCACCGCCCCGGCCGACTACGTTCCCTCCCCTTTGCCTGCAGATATCTATGCGTTCGCGTGCATGGCCTACGAGACCCTCACGGGCGAACTATTGTTCGAGGCTGAAGACGAAACGGCGATCTTGTCCCTGCACGTGATGCACGACGGCTGGCCGGACCGGCTGGCTCGATTCGCTCAGATTTCGGAATATCGGGACCTGGCGATGGTGCTCGCGGCCTGCTTGCGGCAGGATCCACGCAAGCGTCCGACCGTCCGCCAAGCGCGCGCCGCGCTGGCCAAGGCTGGCAAGAACTTGCTCAACCGTCCGTGGCCACTTTCTCTGGATCGTCCCCGAACCGAGCTCTCGGCCTGAAACCGAATTGGGCGCGCTTCGGCGTGCTCGTGCTCGGTCTTGCGGCGCTTAGTTGTCGCAAGCGAGGCGCGTCCCCAGTGTACATCGTCGCTGGTCCCGAGCCGAGCGACCACATCGAATTCCGGCCTATTTCTAGCTACGCCGAGTACTTGGTGTTGCCCGGCCAGCGCCGTGAACTGAAGATTACGCTCGCGAGCTACCAGACCTCGTGCGACTCCTTCGTGGCGCCCGCTGAGCACGACTCGAGCGCAACGATTACCGTGATCGCCCCGCTCGAGAACGAACTGTCACCTGGCAGCTATGCCTGGGCTGGACCGCCGGCACATGGCGGGACCGAACAACAACCCGAAAGATCGTACGCTTTGCCCACGATTCGCCTCGGGCATCGTGGGCTGACGTTACCTGCTGGCGGCGAAATCCAGCTCGAAAGCGTGGCGACTACTCAAGACGGCCGCGTCCGCGGCCTGCTGGACTTCGAATTCCCCGGTGATGCCGAACACGTGGCCACTAGCCTCAAGGGCAGCTTCGAGGCGAAACTGTGTCGCGTACGGTTGTAGGCGGCGCGCGCCGATTATACGGGAGTGGCGTGAACGCTTCCAAATCGACGCTGCTGCGCGCGCTTCGGGGTCTGGGTCATGCGGCCCTTCTACTAACTGTATTCGAGGCCTGCAGCGGTAGCGAAGCCAGCCCCCCAACAGCCCCCCGCGGGCCCCCCCGGCCTCGAAATCGTCGGGATCGGCTTGGGTCAGGGCTTCGTCGGCGATGGCGCCGCTTCGTCGGTCTTGGCTTGTGACTACATCCACTCAAGCGTGCACGAAGACGACCGTGCCCTTTAGCGGCAGCAGCCGCGCGTGCCAACCTCGCGGCACTTCCGGCTCGGTGAAGAAGAACAAGCGGCGCGCATCTTCCGGGGCCAAGTTGATGCATCCGTGACTCTTCGGGACACCGAAGCGATCGTGCCAGTAAGCGCCGTGCAACGCGTAGCCATCCTCGAAGTACTGCACGTACGGCACGTCTCGTAGCTCGAATTCTTCACCCACTTCGTCCGAAGCCATCGTGGTCGATAGATGCTTCGTGTGAATGCGAAAGATGCCGCGCTTGGTGGCGGTCGAATGCTCCGGATCGCCCAGTCCTGCCTCCCCGCTCGAGATCAAAGTCGCGTACACCGGACGCTCGCCCGCGTAGGCCACCAAGGTTTGCTTGGTGACATTGATATCCAGCCATTTCTCGCCGTTTTTCCCCCAGGCCGGCATCCGCTTGGCTGGATCGATGCGCGAGGCGTCTTGATCGCTCAGCCATTTCCCGCCGTCGACCTCGAAGTGGAGTCGGCCGTGAAAGAATTGTTGTTTGCCGGTGAGGTGAACCGCGGCACGGTATTCGGCTGCTTCTGCCTCGCGGAACTTGCGAGCGCGCTTGTCGTACTCCCAATACTTGGCATCGGGCGAGCGCACGAAGGCGAACGGCAACTTGATCTCCTTGCCGATCTCGACGCCGTGGAAGCTCGAGCCCTGGATCGGACGCAGCCGATCGATCGGCACCAAGGTCAGATCGCTGGTCACGCCGTAGCGGCGACCCGCGCTCAGAAACGTCTCGAGCAAGGAGTAGCCGACCTTTGGCTTCATGCGCTCGACCACCGGCGTCTGAGTGGCGGTCCGTCTGGCAATTTCCAGGAATTGGGGCAGCGGATCACTGCTCTGATCGGCCCACGCCTGAGCCGCTAGAAGTCCGGGAGCTGCGCCACCGAGCCAAACCTGCGGCGCGTAGCGCGCGCCGATTTCTCCGTCAGTGGCGAGCCAGGTGGTCATGCGCTCGGCCAGATCCGGCTCGGCCTGCGCCAGCTCCGCCGCGCTCGGCACGCGACCATAGATCGGCCCGGGTTTTCTGACAGTGCCGTAGATGTAAGGCAAGCGTCGCGAGATATCTGGCTGCGTGCCCTGGGTCGCGATCACCGTCGGATCGCGCGCGTCGATCGTCGCTGTCGGACCCGCACAGACGAAGCCTTCAGGCTCGACATGGAACCAGCCGCCCGGGCAGCCATCGAAGCCCACCGGCCTACCCGTGGTTGGCGAGGAAGCGCCGGCGCGCAGGTAGCCGAGCTTCGGCGCCGACGGTGACGGCGTGGCGAACACCCAGGCGCGCAGGCCCTTGGCAAACAGGCGCGTCGCCGAAGCGTCGGTCGCGGCCGGAAAATCGTGCAAGACTCCATCGAGCGCGACGCTGGGAGCCTGCGCTCGCGTCGTAGCTGGTGGCGCTGGGCTGGCCGTACTCAGCGCAGGCGCGGACGGGGCGGCGCGGCTGAGCGCGGGTGCCGCGTCTTTCGGATCCTGGTGGCACCCGGCCGCCGCGAGCACCACGATCAAGCTGGCTTTGCGCATCTCCAGCAGCGGAATCGCACGAACGGCGTCTCTCGCCCACAAATCGGCGAAACGGGCTCGATCGTCGGACAAAGAAAAGGGCAGCAGCCCGGGCGGAGGGGGGGGGACACCTCGGGCTGCTGCCGATCACACTTCAATGCACGGGCCGTACC
>Ga0302323_100000301_pt1 | contig 38393 bp, 25 predicted proteins | sample Fen_T0_3_FD_201950 | JGI IMG/M metagenome (GOLD analysis project Ga0302323, IMG submission 201950) | Peat permafrost microbial communities from Stordalen Mire near Abisko, Sweden - Fen_T0_3 | ecosystem: Environmental > Terrestrial > Soil > Wetlands > Permafrost | place: Sweden: Abisko...
TATCTGGGACATACCTTGGTGGAGAACCGGAATGGGTTGATCGCGGCGGCGATGACCACGCAGGCGGATGGCACGGCGGAACGCGATGCGGCTCTATTAATGTTGCACGAGTTGAGCCGGAAACGAAGCGGTCGGATCACGGCGGGAGCGGACAAAGCCTATGACACGCGCGACTTCGTCGACACGGTGCGCGAGTTGGGCGTGACGCCGCACGTGGCCCGCCGACAGCACGGGGCGATCGACGACCGGACGAGCCGGCATCCGGGGTACGCGATCAGTTTAAGCAAACGCTGGTTAGTGGAGAAGCCGTTCGGATGGCTGAAGCAGATCGGACCCCTGCAGAAGGTGAAACTACGGGGACTGGCGAAGGTCGACTGGTTGTTTGTGTTCAGCTGCGCGGCCTTCAACCTGATCCGTATCCCGAAACTGCGGGCGCAGAGCGCGTGAAGAAGCAACGGGCCCAACCTTCGGTTGTTAGGCGGACATCGGGGGCAGATCGGAAGCCCAAACAACAAAAATCAGTCTGAGCGTGCGCTTCTTAGAATGATCCACACGCTGCGTGAAGGGTATTTTCAACAAGCTCTTAAGCAATCCAGAGAGTGGTGGTAAGCCCGCTTGGCAATACACGCTGTCCAGTAACGGTCTTTACCTGCCCGCGGTCAACCGCTTTCCTTCCGCCGCCGATGGGGCTGGGTTCAAGTCACTCGCAGACTACGTACACGCTCTGGGACTGAAGTTCGGCATCCATATTCTCCGTGGCATTCCCCGCGAGGCGGTGGACAAGAACCTGCCCATTGCAGGCTCGCCATTTCATGCGGCGGAAGCGGCTGATCGTTCCGACCCGTGCCCTTGGAATCCAGACAACTACGGCGTCAAGTCAGGCGACGCCGGACAGGCGTACTACGACTCAATGGCCAAGCTTTATGCCAAATGGGAACTGGATTTCGTCAAGGTCGATTGCATCTCACAGCCTTACAAGGATGAAGAGATTCACATGCTGAGCCGTGCCCTGCAGAACTCAGGACGGCAGATTGTGCTCAGTCTTTCTCCCGGACCAACTCCGATCGAAAAGGCCGACGACGCCCGCAAGTGGGCGCAGATGTTTCGGATTTCCGGCGACATCTGGGACCTTTGGGAAGACGGCACCGGGGCGAACTGGTGGGCCCATGGTGTGCATGCGCAATTTGACCTGGCTGCCGCCTGGGCAAAGTACGCCACCCCCGGCCGCTGGCCGGACCTGGACATGCTCCCCATCGGTTATTTGGGTCCGAACACCAGCTTCGGCTCTGCGCGACAGACTAACCTTTCCCGTGACGAAGTAAGGACACTTTTCACGCTGTGGTGGATCGCCCGCTCGCCGCTGATGATGGGCGGCAATCTGACCCGCACCGATGCTTTCACCGAATCGTTGCTGACCAACTCCGAGGTGCTGGCGGTGGATCAGCAATCAGAGGGAAGTCATCAGGCGTTGAGAACGGAAACAACCGCGATTTGGCTCAGCCGTCCGAAGTCGGGATCCGGCTACTATCTGGCGGCTTTTAACACAAGTAACGTCTCGCAGATTGTTACTCATTCCTGGAAGGACTTGGGGCTCGAAGGGGCAAGCTTTCAGGTTAGAGACTTGTGGGAACACAAAGACCTCGGTTCCGCCCGCCGGCTAGAGGTAACGCTGAAACCACATTCATCGGTGCTGTATCGGCTAACCGCGCCGCCGCAGGACGCCGCGCAGGGACCCGGCAGTTAGTGCTATTGTTCCGGTTCGACCACAACGGTGCGGGAGGGAACACGATTCCTTATCCACATTGAGGGTCCGGGGAGTTATAGAATCAACGCGTATCACTAACAGCACCGAGGTGCTGGCCCTAAAATCACCATCGGCGGGCAATCGTCATATGCGAGTTCAGTGTTCTCCGCTGCGCCAAGCCTGGTATCCGAGTGGCACGCGGTGTGACTCTTGCGTCAAAGGCAGTGGTATCACGCGCCGATACATATTGTTAGATCGCGGATTTGGGGAGCTTTGAGGTCATCGCTACCCCCACGAATGAGTCGGCGCTGCCGTAATACAGGAACCATTGGTGATTGAAGTAGACCAGCCCTTCGGCAAAAGTGGTCCCCGCAACATATTGTCCGGACTTTTCAAATGGCATCTCCGGCTTGAAGACCGGTTGACTGGTTCGAGCAAGTAGCTTCCCGGGATCTTTGGCAGAAAATAACGCTTCCCCCACTGAGTAAGTCTCTGCGGGCAGATTTCGGTCGCCCTTACTCGCGGCGTTCTTGCCGTTGTAAATCAAGATAATTCCGCGCGCAGTGAGCAAAGGAGGCGGACCAACCTCAGGAAACTGGCTGTCGAAGCGATGGGGCCGCTTGGCCAACAAAACCCGGGGACGTCCAGCTTGATCTTCCACCGGATCCCAATCCACCAGGTTTTGCGAAGTCGCGAGATGAATTTCGCCTTCGCCCCAGTACATCCAGTACTTGCCGTTGATTTTCGCGGCGATCAAGCGGTCACCTAACAACCGAGTGACTATGCCCAATGACTTGAACCGTAAGTTCTGGTACTTGCCGCCGCGCGCCTTGACGAAGGCGGGCCCATGCTTCACCCATGTCCGCAGGTCTTTCGAGGTGGCAATCGCTGCATCGAACGTCATATGGTTCCACTGCGTGTAGGTAAGAATATAGGTGCCATCTTCAGCCTCGACGATACGCGGGTCTTCGCAGCCGCCCGGCCATTCCCTTTTTTTCTGGTCGTCGTCAGCCGGAAATAAGACGGGAACTAGATCTCGTTTGAAATGGATGCCGTCCTCGCTTTCGGCAAGCCCGATGCGGGAGGTGTGCCCACCAATCTTCATGGACCCGCTGTCGTCTTCTGCCCGATACAGCACGTAAATGTTTCCCAGGCGAACGATTGCCGCTGGATTGAAGGTGTGTAAGGACTCCCAACGAACCGCCCCCGCCGCTGCAATCGGTGAGTGAAAAAGAGAATCCTTGTTCGGTGCAATAATCGGCTGCGTATCATGGGGGCGGACGAAGGGGCCCAGCAGCCAACTCGCAGATTTACTCCCCGCCGGGAGCGGTGTGAACGCGAACAGCCGCAGCGCGACCGCGCACAGTAACAACCTTGCCAGGCGGCGAGCTGTACGAACCCGGGGCGGCCCCACGTTCATCCGGCGGCAAGAATACGGACTGGTAAGAGTCTTAGAATTCACGGGGAACCATCCAACAAGTGCATCAAGCTCGGAACACCGGCTCACGAGCCGAGATGCTCTTCTTCAGTCCCGTCAGTTCTTCCGCGCTCAGCTGCGGCAGCGGCGCCGATACAAGTTCCAGCGCCATATCAAAGATGCGCTCGTCACCAGGTGGCACCGCCGCGGTGACCTCCTGGTTTAAAGTGAACCGAAGCGCCAGGCGAGCCATCTCTCGATCATCGATCGGCTGATACCAACACTTCGGATACTTGCGGTCACTTTCTTTCAGGTCCGCTGGCCACTTTCCAAATGCAAGAGACTTCAACGCCAGCCGCGCCATCCCCTTCGACTTTGCCTTGTTTAAGATTTGAGGACCGAAGCCACCGTTCACCCAGGCATTCACATTGACCGGGAACATAACGCTATCCAATTCGAGCGCATCCATGAGCCGGAGAGCGGCCGGTGCATTGTGTGCGGAGAAACCGAGATGCCTGACTTTTCCTTCCTTTTTCGCCGCCAAGAAAGTTTCCGCAGCTCCGGTGGGAGCGAGAATCTTATCGACGTCTTCCATAGAACTGACCGCATGAAACTGATAGAGATCCACATGGTCAGTGTGGAAACGCTGCAAGCTGCGCTCCAACTCCTCGCGTGCACCCTTCGCATCGCGATTCATTGTCTTTTCTGCGAGGAAAATCTTGCTGCGATATGGCCTGAGTGCTTCGCCGAGCTTGGTTTCTGCTTCACCGTCGAAGTACGAAGGAGCGCAGTCGAAGTAGTTCACTCCTCGGTCACATGCTCCGGCGACACGTTTCGAGGCGTCCGCTTGCGGAAGTCCACAAACAACGATGCCGCCGAACGCGATGATGGACAGCTCAATTCCATTCTTGTAGGGACGGCGGGGCAAAGGTGTTGACCAACCGTATGCCGCGGTGGCCGTCAAAGCCGCGGCGGCGCCAAGGAACTCGCGACGATCCATAGGTGAGCCCTCCTCGAAATATCCTATTGAAGGTGAAAACCCTTCGCAAGGATTGCGGGCTGCCGTCTGTTCAAAGTCTCCATGACGCTCCCTTGTTAGCTTCTGCCGATTCCACATGTGGATACGACTCCAACGAGTCGTCAGGCCATCTATTTCACGTGATAGAAGCGGTAGCCATACGCGGGCAACTCCACCGGAAACGGGTTCCGTCGAACCAGACTCTCGCCACTGGTCGGGTCAACCAGCGTTTCGCCAGCCACTCCACTCATATCCACTTGGACGGTCTGAGGGGTTGACTGAAAGTTCATCACTACGAGCACGCGCTGCGAACCATCCTTCGCAGTGCGCAGGAATGCGTAGTGCTTGTCGTCGGCGCCGGTTGGAATGTGCCGCCTGGTGCTGATGTTGTAGAAAGCCGGATGCGCTGCCTTCATGTTAAGCAGCCGACAAATTTCCTTATCCTCCAGGACTCCGCCGGGGCTCACGCCGACCATGTTGCCGGCCAAGGCAGAGACAGCCCATGCCAGGCGTTGCCTTTCGGGATCTTTGGATCGGGCATGAGCCTCGGTCGCTACGTACATTACGCCACCCCCAGCCACCACGCGATCGTGATAGGCGAGCAGTGCGCGTTCAATGGGACGGGGATCGCCGCTGTCGATGGCCTGTTGCACTACCAGGCTGTCCTTTTCCCAGAAGATCCCCAGGCCGTAATCCTGGACCGAGTTCCATCCGCCTTCGGTAATCCATGCGACCGGGTCCTCGTGAAACGCTCCTCCGCCCTCTGGCTGCATGTAAGCGTTCCCGTAGCTTCGGATCACATCCGTGATACGGTGGCGGTCTTGCTCCCAGGTGTGGCCGACATACCAATTCACCGCGTCGATGATCATCCCGTCGAGGCCGGTATCCATCCAGAAACGGACTACCCGTTCCGCATACTGCTGGAATTCCTCGCTACGCCAGTTGTATTGAGGTACCCGCACGAATTTACCGGAGAGATTGGGCCCCCCCCACTTCGTCCAGAAGTACTTCCCGGCGCGTTCGCTGTACTCCCAGAACTCGCCTTTAACTGGGTCGTAACCACCAGGAAGATGGCGCGGCCGGACCATGAAAAATTTGTCGTAGTCGGGCGCGGGCGGGGGCGCGTCGGCGCGGTCGGCCCAAAGAAACCGCCGAGCTTCCGCGGTATCTCTGCCGGCGCGCACGTCATCGGCGGCTTTGAGGAATTCCGGCGCCTCCGAACTGGAATAGCCAAGGTTGTCGAAACTGATCACCGCCATGCCCTTGCTGTGAATCAGCCGCACCAGCGCGCGAAAGTCTTCCATGGTGCCGACTTTCGGATTGAGATTAAATCGGTCGATCGAGTCCAGGCCCCCGAAGCTGCGCCCGCCATGATACGGAGCAAAGATTTCTATGGCGGATACGCCGCGCGCCTTGTAGTCGTCCAGAATCGGCCCTGCCTTTGCCGGATCGATGGGGAACTGCGGCCGCTTGCCCTGACTGCCCTCCGTGTCGGGGTTGATTGAGACGCGAACGATCGCCGACGCCGATTCCCACCATCTCGGTGGCACCAGATGCCGGCCTTGCGGATCGTCGCCGCCAACCTGGGCGCTACACGCTGCGGTGAGGGTTGCCAGAATGAAACCTAGAGCCTTTGAACGGATCATAGCCTTCCCCCAAGCCTGAATAACGGCGACCTGTCCGTGCCAGTGCCAGAAGTCAGAGCGGAGCTCTGAGGCCGAGAGTAGAGAGTTTGCCTGCCCTCAGAAGTTTTCGCGACTCAGAATCGCGTCACTGCCTGTCCTTCGATGAAGCGCTCGACCTCCTGGGCGGTGGGCATCGAAGGTTGTGCGCCGTGACGGGTCACCGAGATGGCCGCGACCGCCGACCCAAAGCGCGCACTTTCCTCGGAGCTTTTTCCGAGCATCAAACCGACAGCAAAAGCTCCATTGAATGCATCCCCCGCTGCTGTTGTGTCGACCGCCTTCACCGCATAGGCGGGGATGAAGGTGCTCTTTCCGTTTGACTCTGCCAAAAAAGCCCCGCGTTCCCCCATCTTGAGAACAACATTTCTTGCCCCGCGGTCGAGCAATGCTTGAGCGGCGCGAGTCGCATCCTTCGGCCCAAGGTCGCTGCCGCCCATGTTCAGCAACAGCCGGGTTTCGGATTCGTTGGGAGTAATCCAGTCCACGTTTCGCAATAAGCGGTCGGAGAGGGGCCGAGCGGGCGCGGGATCGAGCATCAAGGGAACTCCCGCGGCACTGGTAATCTCGGCCAGGCGCTCAATCACAGGCAGAGGAATTTCCAGTTGCGTGAGCACCATCCCGGCCGCCTCGATCACGCTGCGGCGGCGGTCGAGGTCATCGCAGGTGATTTCCCCGTTGGCGCCGGGAATCACAATAATGCTGTTTTCGCCCTGGAGAGTGGTGGAGATCACCGCCACCCCGGAGGAGCAAGCTGCGGTTTCCACCAAACTCGCGTCCACTCCCGCGTCGCTCAGCGCTGCTCGCAACTGCAAGCCGAACGAATCGTTGCCCACTTTGCCGAGCATCGTTACGGGATACCCGAGTTTGCCAACCGCTACCGCCTGGTTTGCGCCTTTCCCACCAAAATAGGTTTTGAATTGGGTGCCGGCGATCGTCTCGCCCGGTACTGGGATACGTCCCACTGTGGCGACTAGATCAAGATTGATGCTTCCGACTACCACAATCGGCTTTGTCATTTTGTTCCACCCTTGGCTATCACTTCGCCCGTTTCATTTCACCGGGTACCTATTGGCCAACTACGGGCGCAACCGCAATAGCCCCCAGCCCCACTAAGAAGAAGATAAACATCAGAGGTATTAATTTCTTCGCGTTGGGTGGGGCCTGAGCAAACTCTTTCCAAATGAAGACGCCCCAGATCGCCGATACCATGGTGGCGCCCTGGCCAATCGCGTAAGAGATGGCAGGTCCGATGATTTGCGCGTGCGAGGCAACGAAGTTCAAGGTAGTTCCCGTGCACCAGATCGAACCTCCAATCACTCCCCACAGATGCCAGGACGGTCTGGCCGAAAAATATCCTTTCATACTTACGGGAGCGCTACCGGTGAGTGGATAACGCATGAAGAAGTAATTCACAGGAATCGCACAAAGGGCCGTACCGACCGCAAAAACAAACGCCACCGCATAGGGTCCGAGAGAGCGTTCGCCCGTGGTCGCCTTGGCGACAAAGGGATAGAACAGTCCCATCAGAATGCCACAGGCGACGGCAATTTTTATGCCCCGCGCGCTCAAGGTCCGGCGTTCCACCTCGCGCCGGCGATAGGCCATCGCATTCAACACGATCGCTGTGACTACGAGGGCAACTCCGCCGAAGAGGAGAACCGAGTTGCCTTTCGGAGAAATAATGAAATTCAGCAAGACACCGACCACCAGCGCGAGCCCAATGCCCACGGGGAAGGCAACGGCGAGCCCGGCGATGTCGATGGCTGCCACCAGGAGGAGGTTAGCCACATTGAAGATAACGCCGCCGAGGAGGGCATAGGTAAGATGAAGCGTATCCGCCTGGCGCAGGTTATTGAAAAAGGAAAGATCTCCGCCACCGCTACTCCCCAGAGTGACTCCCCATAAAACGCTGGCTGCCAATATGCCAAGGATGTAGTCCCAGTAGAACAACTGAAAGGCATACCCGGGGGTAAGTTTCATGGTATTCGCCCACGATCCCCAGCACAGCATACTTCCGACCATGAAGAGCAAAGCGATCGCGTACGCTTCCGGCTGATACATACACCCTCCTCGGCGGTTGATCTGTTCCACTCGTGGTAATCATGGTTGCGGGTTTCCCGTCGCACATCCGCGACCGGGGAACCTGCGGTTGCCTCGAAGTAACCATCAGCCACCGTCCAGATCACGAGGACCCTTCTGAAAAGGGGGCAACGGTTGCCGAGCCAAACGTTGAAACGATTTATTTCTAACATTTCAAACTACCTTCCTCCCCGGGCGGTGTCAAGTCCAATTTGCCTTTACTCTTGGCAGAAAAACACGCGACGCCCGCGCCGTATTTCTCCGGTAATGCCTGTTCCCTTCAGGCTCTGACCGCTGACTCATTGGGCGCGAAGAAACTCTTTGACAAGGAAGCGAGGAGAGCAGTAGCTTCAAAAAGTAAAGTTTTGAAACCTTTTAGGTTGGACGCAGGTTCGCGACGAGGTGTGCATGTATAAGGGACTTTTCTGGGCGCCGATACTTGTATTGTGTTTCACGTTCTCTACCCTCGCGTTGCAGGCGGCGGACCGCCGCATTAAGGTCGCGGAGTACCGCGACAAGGTAGATGGAGCCTGGGCGGGACAGATTGTCGGCGCCTCCTACGGCTTCAACTTCGAAGGCCAGGCGCGCAATTTCATCGAACTCGACCACTTCATTAATCATTACGATAACGCGGTAGTCGACGACGATTATTACTACGAAATGGTCGCGCTCTACGGCTTTGAGCGCTTCGGCATCAACATGACGGTCGAGCAACTCGGTGACATGTGGAAGGAGTATCACGCCGGTACCTGGGGGTCGAGCGAGCAAGCGCGCCTGGCGCTGGAGCGCGGCATCAAGCCGCCGGACACGGGCAGCCCTCGTTACAATCGCTGGTTTCATACCATTGGCCCGCAGTTTTCTTCGGACATCTACGGGATGATCACGCCCGGCATGATCAACCTGGTCGGCGCGACCGCGCGCAAGTACTCGCACATCAACGGGTATGCCGAGGGTTCGGACGGTTCGGTGTTTGTTTCGGCCTGTATCAGCGAAGCGTTTTTTGAGAAGGATCCCGTCAAGATTGTGCGGCAGGCCGCTCAACTGATCGATCCGCGATCGAGTTACCGCAAAGCCATCGATTTTGTGCTCACGAGTTACGAGCAGGGCAAGCCCTGGCGGCAAATAGCGGCGGAGAGCGAGGCTCGATGGAGGCCGGATTATCCGCAGGTGAACAATGCTGTTCCCAACGGCGCGCTGGTGGCTCTCGGAATCCTTTTTGGCGAGGGCGATTTCCTGAAGAGCATCAATATTGTGACGCAGGCGGGCGATTTCACCGATGCCGACTGCAACGCAGCCAATGTGGCGGCGTTGGTGGGCGCGATGCGGGGCTTCAAGGTAATTCCCACGCAGTTTCTCGAACCGCTGCACAACCGCGTCTACGGCGACCATATGGGGCCGCTGAAGCTTGGACGAACGATCGACGAACGGATTGACGATCTGGCGGGCCGTGTGGCGGACATCGGCCTGAAACACCTGCTCGCCAACGGTGCCCGGGTGCAGGGCGATACGCTCATCATTCCAAAGCAGGCAGTCGTAACGCAGCCGCTTGAATACTTCGACATCAATGACTACGGCGCGCTTTGGAATCCCGACTGGCGGCTGGAAGGCGCCGGCCGCGGTGGTAATGGCACGACCTACCTCGACGGAAACGTGCTGGTGACTTTTCCGCGCGTTACAAGACCCTGCATGCTGGAGCGCACGGTAACGATCCCGTCGGGCGGCGCAAAACTGCACCTGGAGATCGGGTCGCTGAAGTACCGTTCATGGCAGCTGCAGGTTTTCGTGGACGATGACAACCTGAAGACGGAGATCATTGGCGCAGAGGAGACCATCGTAGCCAAAGACGTTCCGCCGAATGCCGCGTTCGCCGTCCCGAACTGGACCGCGATGGACGTAGACCTGTCGAAATACGCGGGCAAGACGGTGAAGCTCAGGCTTTACCAAGCGCTGGTCCCGAACGCCATTCCGGGGTCGGCCTATTGGCGATCGGTGAATGTGGATTAGACGTAATCGAGGTGTTTACGTTCCGAGTACTTCGGATGTGTAGGCCGAAGCTGGAGTTCGAAATGGCGCGGCAAGAGATTGCAACCACGCAACGCTATTGCGAAACTCGTAACATCACGACTCCATGTTTCGGCACTTCCGCAGTAAACGAGTCTTTGATTGTGCCCAGGTCTCTGTGGTCCAGTAGATCGCGCAATCTTGCCGAAGACTTGGCCCCGATCATGTGGGCGTCCAATTTCATCTTGAATGGACCTTCGGTGCGGTTGAATAGCCCCACGGCCTGGCTGCCATCGGCGAGCGGCTTAACCCAGATCTCAAGCGGGCCCTCTCCCCAAACGCGGCGGCCTTGTATTCCTTTGGGATCCTGATCGACGGCAATCACTTCGGAGTTGGTGAGGAGATCTTTTGTCTCGGGCGTCATCGTGCGCAAATCATTTCCCGCGATCAGCGGCGCGGCCAGAATAGCCCAGAGCGCCATGTGGGTTCGATATTCATCCCGCGTCATCCCGCCATTGCCGACTTCCAGCATGTCGGGATCGTTCCAGTGCCCCGGGCCGGAAAATTTCTCCAGGCCATTTTGCAAAAAGCCGATCTCGGCCATGCGACTGTAATTGTCCTTGATGTCTCCCGTGGTTCGCCACAGGTTGCTAATGGCGGGTGCCCAGCGCCAGGGTGCGTCGATGCTCCAATTGCAGATGCTGAATACGATGGGACGCCCCGCCTTGGCGATTGCGTCCCGTATTTTCGTGTACTGGACTTCCGAGTCCAGCCCATCGGTGTTGCACCAATCGATCTTTATGTAGTCGACGCCCCAAGCGGCGTACGTTTTCATGTCTTGCAACTCGTGGTTCAGGATGCCAGGACGTCCTTCGCAGGTGAGCGTGCCCGCGTCGGTATAGATTCCGAGCTTCAAGCCCTTGCTGTGAATATCGTCAGCCAGTGCCTTGATCCCGGAAGGGAACCTTGCGGGATCGGCAACCATGTTTCCCTGGGCGTCGCGGCTGCCTTGCCAGCAGTCGTCGATATTCACGTACTGGTAGCCGGCAGCCTTCATGCCGCTGCTGACCATGGCGTCGGCAGTCTCCCGGATCAAACGCTCGCTGACATCGCAGGCAAACTTGTTCCAGCTGTTCCAGCCCATGGGTGGAGTCTGAGCCAGCTTCGAAGTGGCAAAGCCAGCGGAGGACTGCGCGGCGCAGGGCGTGAGCAGGAGCGGTGCAAACAGCAGTCCGGCGATTAGCAGACTTCTGAAATTCTTCACAGATTTACCTTGCAGTGATGCGCCGTAAATCATTGCGATCGAAATCATTTCACTCTCCTATGAACGTAAAGCCAGAACTCAAATTCCCCTCGACCCCGCTTCAAATGGCGAAGACCCGCGCCGGGTTTTCGACTGTCAGGCGGTTAATCTGCACGGACGTGACAACGTTAAAGCAAGATTAGTTATCGATGCTTCGCGGGCCTTGGAAGGGTGACGATTCACCTCAGGCCCAATTCCTGAAGAAAAGCGCCTGCTTTGCAATGGGCTCGGTGCGTTGGGTCAAGCCTGCCATTTGAGTTTCGCTGAGCGGGGTGAAGTCGCGGGCGAGTTGCACGTTTTCTTCGAGTTGGGCGATGGAATCGCATCCGATGATGACCGTGCTCACGGGCAAGCTCAGGGCGAAATAAAAGGCTTCTTTCATAACCAGAACACCGGGTTTGTTGGCAGGCTGGCTCCAACCCGTGTCCTTGCTCTTCTCGGGCTGCCAGGAATTGAGAAGGCGGCCGCGGGCGGGAATCTTCATGCCGATGATTCCCATTTGTTTGTCGACCGCCATGGGCAGCAGGTGTTCCATGAAGCTGCGGTGGTGCGGGTCGGCGGCATTGAGAGCCAGCAGGATCTGATCGAAATCGAAGCGCCGGAGGCACTCCATCAGCGGGTCAGGATCGGAGTGGCCGGTTACGCCGAGGTAGCGGACCATTTTCTGCTCGCGCGCCTGGATGAGAGCTTCGATGGCGCCTCCTTTGGCGAAGATCTGCTCGACTTCCTCTTTGTGGTCGATGTGGTGAATCTGCCAGGCGTCGAGGTGGTCGGTGTTCAGCAACTTGAGAGAGTCTTCCAGCAATTTGAGCGAGCCATCGCGGGTTCGATCATGGGTCTTGCTGGCCAGGTACGTCAGGCTGCGGCGGCGCTTCATCGCCTGCCCTACGTAGCGCTGGCTCCAGCGCTCGTTGCCTCCATAGCTGGCGGCGGTATCGATGTAGTTGATGCCAAGATCGATCGCGCGCTCGATGATGGGCACAGCTACCGCTTCGTTGTTGGGCTGCTCGATGGCGGCCTGTCCGCCCAGGCTGAAGATGCCGACGCGGTGGCCAGTACGCCCGAGGTTGCGAGTCGGCATGGCGCCGGCGGGATTAAAAGGGGCGCTGGCTGGAGCAGCCGATGCCACCGCAGATTCGGGGAGCAGGCTGCCGGCAAGCGCACCAGCAGTCACGGCGCTGGTAGTTTTGAGGAAATTGCGACGGGAAGCGGTAGCGTTTTTGCCATCAAGGCAATGCTCGCTCATGGTTTTCTCTTCATGGCTTCATCTTGGTCCGGCCATGCGGGGTGCAATCGCTGATATGCGCCAGACAATCTGCCCCTTTCTGCCGGGAGTCGATACTCTGTGATAAGTGTCCTATGGCAAAGCCTGGCCCACCTGGACGGGCGCGAGCGCCGGGGGAGATCGCTCGCGCCGCCCCCTCAACGTCTAGAATACAAACCTCATGTTCAACTGCATGTGGCGGCCTGCACGAGCTCCGCCGACATATCCAAACTGGCTTGATGCCCCGCTGTTTATACGGTCGTCAACCAAACAGGTGTGGGGGCCGTTGCCGCAATCGGCATTGTTGATGTTGGACCACTGGGTGTGATTGAAGACGTTGAACGCGTCCGCACGGAACTGCAACTCACGGCCCTCGCCAAAGGGCCGGAACGATTTCTGCAGGCCCATATCCCAGTTATTGATTCCGGGCCCCCTGAGGCTGTTCCGGGTTTCGTTACCCCGATGCACCGCGTAGTTCGTTATCCCTTGATCAAGGTAGTACGGGTCTGTGCTGGCTGCCGGCTCCACGTAGCATTCGGTGTTGAAATATCGCGTAAAGGTTCTGCTCCCACGCGCGAGATTTCCATTGCAGGTTCGATCGGGAACATCTCCCATGTAGTCGTAAGAACTTGTGTAGCCGTTATAAACCGTTGTGGGCGCCCCTGATTCGAAGGTGACAATTGAGTTCATCTGCCATCCTCCAAACGCTTCGCGCAGCAGGCGATTTCCTATCTTCCTCCCCGGCAGTTCATAGACGAACGCAGCCACAAAACGGTGTGTATGATCCGCATCCGAGGGACCATACGACCATTCCGGGTGCCACTGGCCGCCGAGCGCATGGGTGCCATTTTCGCCACCCTGTCCGAAGAAATCATCCATTTGCTTCGACCAGGCGTAGGAAACCTGGCTGGTCACGCCATGCCAGCCACGGACTTTCAATTCGGCATTCATGGCGTGGTAATTGTTGCTGCGAATCGAGCGGACCGTATTAATGGACGACCAGCGGCCGGGTGCCACTGCCGTCAGCGGACGGGCAGCCAGAAAGTCCCCATAGTAATCAAAGTATGTGCCCTGTGCCGGCAGGTTCAAGTCGTATTGAATCGGTAGATGCGTGCCCCTCGAACCCACATAGCCGAGCGTCGCCACCACGGCTTTGCCCACTTCGCGTTGCACATCCAAGCTCCAGCGCTGGACATAAGTCGTCTTCCAGGATTTCGCGTCCACGGTTCGCGTGTCGCTGTCGGGATTGAGGGTGCCTGCGGCGGTGCCCAGCGGAATCGGCCACTCTCCCCTTTCAACTGTTGTGGCCGCTGGAAATGACCAACGGTCCGTTGGAGCGGCGCTATTGGGGAGTGTGTAATACACCATGCCCGAATCTCCCGTCGCACTACTGGAACTGTAGGTAACTCCACCATAGCCCGGCGAGTTGAAGAACATCTGGTCGAGGAATTTGTAGCGGCCCGACTCATAGAAGATGCCGTAGCCACTGCGGATGACCGTCTTGTCTCCCAGTCGGTAAGCGAGCCCAATGCGAGGCGCGAAATCTTTCTTATCCGCGCTGAAGGGGTGACTGTTCGTGCCGGGAGTTAGTCCGGGCATGGTCATTCGCCACCCCGTATCCTGGACACCGTTCAGGTCGAACGGTTTCTGGTCCAGCACGCCCCAGTAATTGTTTACGGAATAAGCGGGAATAGGCAGGTCGTAACGCAACCCCATGCTCACCGTAAGGTGTGGAGTCGCGTTCCACGAGTCATTCAAGTACATGCCGTACTCGTGCATGCCAAAATAGAGGCTGGCATCACCTTTGGACACCGGGGCGCGCTGACCCATATCGCTCACAAAGCCAGTAATGAAGTCCGCGATCCCGTTGCCGGAACCGTCCCCGGTGTTGAGCCCGCTGCTCGTGTAGTTTCCCGTAAAATTCACGGAGCGAATGACGTCATTGTCGCGCTCGTAACGCCGGGCGAGGTAGAAACCGGCTTTCAAGTTGTGCCGCCCAATGGTCTTCGAAACGTTATCCGAGAACTGGAAAATCGGTATGGCCTGGTACCAGTATTCTCCCGTGCCAAGGCTCAGACTGCTCCCCATGTTGGCGAAGCCGCCACCGAGGCCCACGTAGAAGGTTGCGTCTTGGCTAATGCCAAGCAGGTTTTTGTCATAGGAGGTAAACCCCGCGAAACCCGTGTCCGTGTTCTGGAAGAGACTCTGAATCCAGCCTTTGGCGAACGCATTGGCTTGAGCCGGGTCGTTACTGTGGTTTTCCGCTCGAGTCCAACTGACGTTCAGTTCGTTGCTGAGGCTGGAGCTAAAAGCACGGACGTAGTGGGCCTGGTAGGTACTCACACGGTGCAAGGGGCCGTTACCCAAGGATAGTTCCGGAACCAAGCCACCCTCGTTAAGCCTGGTGCCGGTGTCGCGCGAGTAGCGAAAATAAACGATATCACGATTCGACAAGTTGTAGTCCGCGCGAACTGTGTAGTTATCGTTGTTAATACCGGCGGTAGTGTTTCCAGAATAATTGTCGAAATTGCCTTCCAGGGGGGACGAATAGCCGTTCGGCAGGGGGAAGTGCGAAAGGTAGTCCAGAGCATTGGCATTGGGGTTTGTGATTACGTTATTCGAGAATGGCTGGCGCAACCCGGTTGCACCGTCATACGTGGTCGGGTCGTAAATCACGTAACGAGGATCCCCTGGAAAACGAGTCAGCCACTCACTGAAGTCGCCCCCTCGTTCGGCAGTGGTTGGGACGTAGGCGGTGAACTGACCCACTCCGCGGTTACGCAATCGCTCCCACGAGCCGAAGAAAAACAACTTGTTCTTCCCGTTAAACACTCTGGGGATGTAGACGGGACCGCCCACCGTGAAGCCATACTGGTTCTGGTGAAACGCGTTGCGTGGGATACCCTGAGCATTGCTGTACGGATCGTTTGCGTTGATGCCCGCATTCTGAAAGGTGTCGTATACCGATCCATGCAGGGCATTGGTCCCCGATTTCGAGGTCACACTGATTTGGCCCACGTCGCGGCCATACTCCGCCGAGTAGTTCGAGACTTCCGCTTTGACTTCCTGGATAGTGTCCTGGTTCACGTTCGTGACTGGGCCTTCCGTCCAATTGTCGTTGTTGTCCAGACCGTCGATGTAATAGCCAACGCCGTACTCGGTGCCGCCTACATTCAACTGCATTGCACCACCACTGGTGGTCGCCGAAGCAAGCCCCCAAGCCAGCCGCGAAGTATCGCCGGTGCCGCTGTTGAAGTTGGGCAAGATCTGGGCGAAGTTTAGGTAGTTGCGGCCCTCCACGGGCAGGTCGCGGACGAATTTGTTCTCGATTACTTCGGAGACATTCGCATCGTCGGTCTTCACCAGCGACGCGGCGGTTGTGACCTCTACCGTCTCGGTGGTCTGTCCCATCTTAAGCCCGATGTTAACGCGCTGCGTCGTGCCGTTTTCGAGCGCTACCGCAGTGGAAACGGTGTGGGCGAATCCTTCTTTGACTACCTCGACCTTGTATTGGCCAGCGATGAGGTAGGAGAATTGATAGTTGCCGGCTCCGTCCGTGGTGGCTTTCCACTCGACGCCAGTGCCGATGTTCCTGAGAGTAACTTTGGCCCCCGCCACCATGGCTCCTTGCGGGTCGGTTACGGAGCCCACGATAGTGCTGGTGGTGACAACCTGGGCCAGCAACCCGGTGGCCATAAGAATGGAGAATCCAAACAGCAACGCTCTGCAGTTCCGCCGCATACATTCCTCCTGGCACAAGGGGGTGCCAAACTGCTGGGGGTTCCGGAATTTGACGGAACAGATCCAGCGTTTTTGAAACCTTTCAAAGTTACAACAAAAAAATCTAGTGCAGCCCTTAAGCATTGTCAAGCAGATTCTGATCTTTGCAACTTCCGCTTTTGGAAGACCCCGAAGTAGGCGCCCTCGGGTTAATCACAGGCACGATCTTCTGCCTTCTCTTAAGCCACGGCTATGAACGTGATCACCGTCGCGAGTGATTTGGGTCACCGAGGACGTCGGGGTCGATCACTTCGATGCGCCTGGCATCCTGCACTTATCGGTAGTTCTTCTCGCCATACTAAAACCTTTCAATACGCCTGGCCATGACGTCTTTCTTTGCGAGATGCGCAGGAGTGACGCGGGCTCGCACGGTGGATGGGGATGGGGAAACTAACTGGGCGGTTCTTGAATTGTCATCACGCGATCCACGTCGGTATCGTGAAGTACCTGTTTGATGCCACTGGGCCAGCGAATTTCGATCTCTTTTATGTGCCTGCTCGCTCCCAGCCCGAAATGTACCCGGTTGTCGCTGGAGGAAGCGTATCCGACAGCAGTCGTCACCTCGTTCCATTGAGAGCGACCGTCTTCTGTTGTAATCCGTAGTTGCGCTCCGATGCCCATCCGGTTGCTCTTTGTTCCGACCAACCGCAAGAGTATCCAGTGGCGAGTGCCGTCGGAGGCGTTGTGAAACAGCTTGACCGCGCCGTTCAACACGGTGGCCACGACATCCACACGCCCGTCATTGTCGAGATCTCCGAACGCGACTCCGCGGTGTGGAGCTTCCTTCTGGAAATCGGGGCCGGCCCCAAGGCTGACGTCTTCGAACTTCCCGTCCCCGAGGTTACGGAAAACTGAATTCCGCTCCGGATACTGCCGTTCAGGAACCACACTGCCGATGTTGTCCAGGACATTGGATCGCGTGACAAAAAGGTCTTTCCAGCCATCGTTATCGAAGTCGACGACTCCATTCCCCCAACCTGACATCTGTGATGTCGCCCTTGCCAGTCCGCTACTCACAGTCCAGTCAGCGAAATCTCCCCGGCCACGGTTCCCATACAAAGGAAAGGTCTCGAATTCCACGGCTGTGTGCCAGATGTCGGGCAGGCCATCGTTGTTGACATCGCGGAAATCCGAGCCCATGCCCGAAAGCGCCGCGCCATTCGACCCATAGGCCACCCCCGCCAATTCTCCGACCTCCTCAAATTTCTTGCCCCCTAGGTTGTGGAACAGGAAGTTGCGAGTCGTGTCGTTGGCCACGAAGGCATCCATGAAGCCGTCGCCGTCATAGTCCGCGAAAGACACGCTCATGCCTTTGCCGAATTGCGATGCGATCCCCGTTTCCTCCGATACATCGGTGAACGTTCCGTCCCCGTTGTTTCGGTACAGCGTATTGTGAGTTGCAGCGTAATAGCGTGGATGACAGTAGCCGCGGGCGCCGCCACCAATCGTACAGAAGGGGTCCTTGTTGACCTCCCATTTACAATAGTTGACTACAAAAAGATCCAGGTGGCCATCATTGTTGTAGTCGAACCAACCGGCCCCGGCCGACCACATCTTGCTTCCATCCAGTTTTGCTCCCTGTAGACCCGCCTTGGTGGTCACATCGGTGAAAGTCCCGTCTCCGTTGTTATGAAATAACTGATTACTGGTGACGTTTGCGACAAACAAATCTGGCCAACCGTCATTGTCGTAGTCGCCCACGGCAACACCCATGCCGTAGCCCGCCCCAGCAATGCCCGCTTTCTCGGTGACGTCGGTGAAGGTACCGTCATGGTTGTTGTGAAACAGCCGGTTCCAATAGATCGGCGAGTCTTTGATCAGCGAAGGAATGGCGGCACCGTTGACGAGGTAAACATCCAGGTAGCCGTCACTGTCGTAGTCAAGCAGGCCAACGCCCGCAACCATCGTCTCGATCTGGTTCTTATTCGAGGTCGGTGAACTTGATGTCAGGAAGCTAAGTCCGGATCTGGCGGCGATCTCTTCAAATCGAATCCCAGTCGAAGCGACTGGACCAGGCCCCTGCGCGAGCGCCGCAGTCGCTACCAGGACGACAATCAATCCACGTGTCACGCTCGAATTCCCCGCATAGCCGTGATCGTCTCTTCCGCGCAAGGGTATCATCGGTCAACTCCCCCAGTGAATGGCACAAGTGGAGTAGCTGGAAACTTGGAACTGGTACCATAGCGCATTCAATGAGGACTCTTGTCGCATTTTGTTTGATGTCGGCAATGATGGCAGGCCAGGCCCGACCGGATGTGGCGGACACATTGCGGCAAGGAACAACACTCGTCGAGACCGGCCAGTTGACTCGCGCCCAGCAACTATACGAGGAGGCATTGAGCAGTTTTCCGGGCGATCCTGATCTTCGTTTCGAGCTGGGCATGGTCTACTTTCGCCAGCATGACTGGGCCAAGGCGGCCCAGAATTACAAGATCAGTATTGGCGCCAGGCCGGGAAGAGTTAAACCTCTCTTCTATCTGGCAGAAGCCTACTTCATGCAGTCAAACCAGGATCTCGCGCGTGAAACAATTGCACAGGCGGCCAGCATTGCACCGAACGACCCGCAGGTCTGTCAGAAGTATGGCGAGTACCTGAGCCTGAAATTGGAGACCCGGCGAGAGGGGCTCTCTTGGCTTCAAAGAGCGCGGCATCTCAGCCCCGGCCTGGCCCGAATCGACTTCGAAATTGGTAAGGCGCAGTTTGAACTAACCGATTTCAAGTCTGCCACGTCCAGTTTAGAAGCAACACTTAAGAACAACCACAGCGACGGGCAGGCAGCGTTCTTCCTAGCGGAGTCCTGGGCCAACCTGAACGACTGGGAGAAGGCACGGGACTACTACAACTATGCCTTGGCGCAGGGATATACAAATGGACCTGCTTTCTACGGACTTGGAAGAGCTTTGGTGGAATTGGGAGAATTCGAAGGCGCCCTCGACCCGCTCCAACGGGCTCTAGCTTTGCAGCCTTCACTCATCCAGGCGCACTTCCAACTCGGAAAAGCGTACCGTCAGCTCGGTCGAAGCGAGGAAGCGCGGCATGAGACCAGGCTTTTCAGCGCTTTGACCAACCGTGTCGATACATCCCGCGAGCTCAGAAGTGCCGAGGAGGAAAATGCCTGGAAGCAGGTGAAGCCGCTGCTGGAGGCAAACAAGGAGCAGGAAGCGCTGGCGCTTCTGGCAAAGTTGCCTGCTTCCGAACGCCTCGATCGGGCCGAGCCACATTACTTGCTCGGCACCATGCTTTTTAGCATGGGCCGAAAGGATGACGCGAAGCGCATCCTGCGTATTGCTCGCGCAAAGGCTCCGAAGGCTGCTCGCATCGCGGCCTATCTCGGTCTCGTGGAGTTATCTTGCGGAGAAGCTGGCGCGGCGGAAAGCTCCTTTCAGTCGGCCCTCGCTCTGGACTCTGCCGAAGTCCTTGCGCTGATCGGAATCGGTGGAATCAGATATCGACAACAGCGGTGGGCCGACGCCGCGGAGTATTTGGAGAAATCGCGCACCGCCGACCCCGACACACTCTACATGCTCTGCGACGCCTATTTCAGGATTGGAAGAACGGAGGAGGCCATGCTCACAACAGAAGTGATCCGGGCACTCAGTTCCGACAGCAAAACCTTGCTCAATGCAGTTGACGAGTTGATAAAACTCCACAAACCAGCCAGCGATCACTGACCACCGCAAGCGTCAGCACTAAAGTGCGGCGTCTGCTGGGAGAAGATGCACGACGCTTCGCGTCGGGAGTTCTGTTGACACGTCATCCCCAATTGGGAGCTGCAGAGCTACCTTCGGGAGCTAATTGGTTCCCACAGAAAACAAAGCAGTTGCGGGAGGATGGGAACTAATGGGTTCCGCCGGGGCGCTCTAGGGCGCTCTGCGCGTAAACGTGTTGATCCATCGAGGGTTGCGCCAGAAAGGGGAATTAGAGCCGCTGACACCAATGCACGCGGCGTCCGGTGTTTGTCCGGACTTTGTTCGGTGTCGGTCCGGTGGCTGTCCGAGTTATGAAGTGTTGCCCTTGCGCCGAACTCCAAGCCAGGTACGCGAGGGATTACGACCAAGACAAAGTGGACGAGATGCTGCTGGCATTGCTCTCCCTGACTCCCTGACGATGGCCGAAGTAGACCGAAATGGGGCGAGACTATGGAAGGGGAACCTAGACCGCGATGGATCGGCTGCACGTGGTAGTCTCCATCTTCGATCCCAAGAGCAAGGCCAAATTAGTAGCAGTGTCGTGCAAGGCGTCTAGCGATTCCCGCGAGCTGTTCGAGAAACACTTCGGGAAGAAAAAACCGTAAGCGCATCGGCGGTAGGCCTCGCGGTGAGAGTAGCCGAGCCATTCCGAAGCGGCCGGAGGCTACGGGCGGGGATCACAGCCCGTCAAGCCTCGTTCCGCAAAGAACACGGAACGCCTTGCGGCTGCGCTTCGCTCCGGGGCGCTGACAGGCCGCGTCCACCCCCAATGAAGGTCATTCCGCTATTCTTCGAAATGTCTCTCTCTGCCCAGCCCCGGGCTGACCTTTCAGGCCGGTACTCCGCGCGGCTTAACAAGGCGGTGTCCAACCTCGATTGGCTGCACAGAAGCACGGGTAGGGTGCCTTGCCGTCGCGCATTAAAGATAACGCACGGAGACTGGGCAGTAAGCGGGCATACGCCGATTCAATAAAACGCCAGAAAGCCGACGAATCCCTGGCCAAATCGCGTGCCAATTCCAGCGCTCATCCGCCCGAGAAGGAAACACGATTTCCCCTCGCTTTCCGGATGTTCAAGGTGACGGATTGCTGCTCCTCCGCTGCGCTTTTCTGCCTTCCGGCAATCGTTGGTATAACGGGGCCTTGAGTCGCAATGGTACCCGCTTCATCGGCACGATTGGCAGCCATCCGATGGGGGTCCCTACGCCACTGACAAGGCCGGCATCGCCATCGGATATCCAGCGGAATCGGAAGGCTGATCAGTACGGTATCTGCAGGCAATAGCGCTGGCAAAATGACCTCTTCGGTTGGCCCAACGGCTTCTGCAAACATGGGCCAATTGGGCTCCCCAACTCCCCATCAATGTCGAGGCCAACCGCGTCCTCTTGGCAGGTGAAATCGGCCCGCGATAGTACACCGCAGATGGCGACACTCTCGCTACTCCCGCCGCAGTTTCAGCCACCACACTCGACGCCGCAGCAAGGGGCCAAGAGACAACCTCCAAGCCTTCGGAAGCAGGTTGCCAAGTAGCAGACAAACGATCCCGGATCCCAAGGCAAACGAGTAAGGAACAGCCATCGGAACAGCCGGGATTACGTCCCTTGATGGACTCAGTCAGTCGGTACGCCAGTCGCAAGACATTCGGCGCCCATTTGACGGTGCTTATCGATGCGATTGTTTGCGGCGGTTGGGTCCCATTTCTCAAAGAGCTTGCGCGCGATTCCCACACCAGTCACTCCATGAGTTTTGATATCGACGTTCTTCTGCAAGCGTACTCCACAACTACGACCTACCGACGTTATCTTCGGAAGTGGGTTTTACCACGATGGGGCAACCAGGCAGCCTTGATGATCCAGCCACTGGATCTAGAGAACTGGCTCAAGGAGTTGGGCAAGAGGAACGGTCTGGAAAACCAAACCCGATCGAAGATCCGACAGGTCATCGGACTGGTTTACAAACATGCTCAACGTGTCGGATTTCTGCCTCGAACCGAACAGGCCAATCCGATCCGATTCGTCCGCCAGTCTACAGCCAGCAACTTCGAACCGATTATTTTGACTCCGGCTCAGGCCTTCGCCATCATCAACCAACTGGGGCTGATGTTGCGTACGCTTGTTCTGGTGACCGCGGCCACTGCTCTGCGGATCTCCGAGATTCTCGCGCTGCAGTGGAGGGACATCGACGCAGAGAACCAATGCATTTACGTCCGTCGAGCATACGTCTATGGGAAATTCGGCAAGCCCAAGTCGAAAGCCTCAAAACGTCCCGTTCCGCTCCATCCCGTTCTCGCGGCTCATCTCCTCAACTGGCGCCGGGAAACGCCGTACAGCACAGAAGAGGATCTTGTCTTCCCCTCCTTCAAACTGAAGGGACGGAAGCCACCACGAGCCAACATGCTTCTGTCCGATCATCTTCGACCGGCAGCCATCAAAGTCGGAGTGGTAGCGCCGCCCCGAGCATTTGGGTTCCATACGTTCCGGCGAACGCTGGCGTCGGTTCTAGTGGCGAACAACTACGATCCAAAACTGGTGCAAGAACTTCTTCGCCATTCCAACATCAAGACGACCCTGGACATCTATGCCCAAGCCATTACTTCGGCCAAGCTGGAGGCGCAGGGGATGTTCCTGACCGAGCTGCTGAAGGGCTCATGGGTGGAGAAGAAACCGGCAACCAGCTTCGTTGTGTAACCCACTCCCTCGTTTTGTGGGCATATTGTGGGCTAGCTCAAATCGAGAGATTCCGAATAAGTGCTTTGGAATGTGGTGGCCAGGGAGGGAGTTGAACCCCCGACGCCAGCCTTTTCAGGGCTGCGCTCTACCACCTGAGCTACCTGGCCACTTCCGATGCGCATCGTCACCGCGAACCGGCTGTTTGCCGGCCCGCGCTTGCCTGGGCCCTGTTACTGGGCGGGAATACCGCGACAAACCAGAAAAGCCGATGCGCTACAGAACGTGCGGAACTACCGAATTATAGCAACCCTGCCGCGTCCACTCAACGCGGCGGCTCGGATTACGCCAAAAAAAGCGGGCCCGCCATTCCTGGCGAGCCCGCACACCTTTGAGCGACGCGGAAGAATATTACTCCGCTCGACCTGGCAGGGATCTACTGTCCAGCCCGGTTCTCGTGCTCATTGAGCCACTGTGCCAGTCGCGGGCCCTGCTGCGATTTCAGATCCACGCAATAGCGGATGCGCTCCAGCGACTGCTGCAATCCACGCTCCGCGGTTGGCACTCTGTGCTCGGTGAAAAACTGCTGGACCTGATCGTGCAGATCGGCGCTGCAGAAGCTGGAGGTTGCGTCGACCACTTCCGCAGCGGTGACCCCGCCACCGATTTTTTCGATCTCGCTCCAGTGACTCTTCGCGAACTGCCAAGCCAAGTCCCGGCCATCGGATTGTTCCATGATGCCGGACACCACGCCAAGCGCATCCTGGGACCGGACTTCGGAAGAGAGGGCGCGTTGCAGAGTTCGCTCAATCAACTTGGGGTCGGAGAACGAGCTGAGCGCGCCCAAGTACACATAATATTCTTCCGGAGTCTTCGCCTGTTTCTGCTTTGCCACAAGGCGATCGTACAAAGCCGCGTCGCCATCCCGAACCGCTAACTCAAGAGCGGTGCCGGCGATCGTGTAGTCCAGCGTATTAGAACTCTGGAGCGCCTGCTCGGTCCACTTCCGTGACCACGCCAGAACCTGTGGATCGCGTCCCGTTCCACCCGCCACCCGAAGCACACTCGAACGCAACTGCTTGTCGTCGTCGCTTTCGCCGGATTTCGGTTCGAATCCAAGCCGCTGGATCGTGGGTGCCAGCAATTGCCGGACCCATGCCTCGTATTGCGGCTGGTCCGCCACCGAAGTGAGATACGTGCCGATATACTCGATCTGATCGAGTGCCTGGGTCAGAACCGGGCGGCTGGTCTCGTGTTGCAATCCTTGCGCCAGCGCCACGAAATCGGAGATCGGCTGTTTCCCCACTCTCACTGCTGCCCAGGTATCCCCCAGCAGCATGATGCGCTCGGCAGGCGTCAGCTCTTTTTCCACGTCGCGCGCCAGCGAACGAATGTTCCCCAGTTCATATCCCGAGCGATAAAAGCCGCTCGCGCCGGCGTTTGCCAGCGTCCAGGTGGCGCATCCCGGAAGCTGGAAGTTGGTTTCCCTTTCGGTGAGCAGACGGCAACTCAGCGCTTCTTTGCCGGAACTGCCGGCGGGCCCCTCTTTCAGACAAACCGGAATCTGCCAAACTTCTTTCGACTGATCGCTGTTGAAGTACTCGCGATCGTAAAGATATCGCTGCTGCCTCAACGATACATTCGTGTTTTTTCCCGAACACTCGGCGCGCAGCGCCACGAACGGCACTCCTGCCTGCTGCACAAAGGTCGACATGAAATGGTCCACCGGCTTGCCGGAAGCCTTCGCCAGGGTGTTCCAGAAATCAGACGCTGTTGCGTTGCCGTAGGCGTGCTGCTTCAGATACTGGTTCACGCCCGCGCGAAACTTCTCCGCTCCGATATACGTTTCCACCATGCGCAACACGGCGGCGGTCTTGCCGTAGGCGATGCCGTCAAACAGTTCCTGGATCTGCTCGGGGGTTTCCGCGCTCTGCTGAATCGGCCGGGTGTTCCGCACGGAATCGACGTTCAGCGATTGGATGGTATCGCGGACATCGTCGAGTTCAACATGCCACTCCGGCTTCCACGCCCGCACCGGTTTCGATGACATCCACGTGGCAAAGCCCTCGTTCAGCCAGATGTCGTCCCACCACTGCATGGTGACCAGGTCGCCGAACCACATGTGCGCCATCTCGTGCGATAAAACATCCGCGACCGTGTGCTTCAGGCCGATCGAGGCGTGCTTCTCATCAATCAGAAGGATTACTTCGCGGAAGGTAATGAAGCCGGTGTTTTCCATTGCGCCCGCGGCAAAGTCGGGCAGGCCGATCAGGTCCAGCTTTTCAAACGGATACTTGATCCCGAAATACTGGTCGTAGTAGTGCATGAAAAACTTCGCCGCCTCGAGCGTGAATGTTCCCAGCTGCTTCTTGCCGGGCGTCCCCCAAACGCGAATCGGAATCCCATCGGACTCGCCTTCGATCGCCTCAAACTCGCCTACGGCAATCGCCACCAGATACGAAGACATCTTCGCCGAGGTCGCGAACTTCACCGTGTGCTTGCCCTCGTCCGGGCCAGCGGTGTCGGAAAGAACCTTCGCATTCGAAATCGCCACGTGCTTCTTGTCGGCGATCACCGCGATGTCGAACGTCGCCTTGTAAGCCGGTTCGTCGAAAGAAGGGAAGGCGCGGCGTGCGTCGGTGGATTCAAACTGCGTGACGGCGTACTTGCGGCCCTGCTCGTCCTTGCCAAGATAGAAGCCGCGCAGCTGGTCGTTCAGCAGGCCGCTGTAATGAATCTGGATGGTCGCCGCGCCGGGCTGCAGAGCCTTCTCCACTGCGAGCGTGGCCATCTGTTTGCCCTTGTCGAGAGTGACTGTGGCGGCCTGCGTTGCGCCGCCGCTCGTGATCGAAGCACTCTCAAAATCGATCTCCGCCGCATTGAGCACGATCTCGGAGGTTGGCTTGAGCACCTGGATCGCAATCGTCTCCTGCCCCGCGAAGTTGTTCTTCTCGAAATCGGGAGCGAAGGTGAGCTTGTAGTTGACCGGGCGCGCTAGTTCCGGCAGCCGCTGCCCAACTCCGGGAAGGGAACAAAACACAACAGCACACAACACAACAAAACGTTTCATGTTAGTAATAAATTCTCCAATGGAGGGTTTGCTTTTCAGTATTACGAGAAAACTCGCGGCAAGGTTCCGCTCAGGCGGGAAGTTGGCCGCTGGCTACTCCACTCACGATGGTCAATACGCACCGGTTCACCCCGAACCAGTACGAGATCTCCCTATAGTCTCTCACATCAAAAACTGCCAGGTCCGCATCTTTGCCCGCTTCCACGCTGCCCTTGCGATCGGCCAAACGCAGCGCCCACGCGCCATTAATCGTGGTCGCCGCAATCGCTTCGGCGGGCGACATTCTCATCTGCGTGCACGCCAGCGACATTGCCATCGGCATGCTGAACGTGGGCGATGATCCCGGGTTGTAGTCCGTTGCCACCGCCACCGCCACGCCCGCCTCGATCAACCTGCGAGCATCCGGATATCGGCTTAGACCCAGAAAGTAGTTAGCTCCTGGAACGAAGGTTGCGACCACATCACTGTGTGCGAGTGCGGGCAGATCGGCCTCGTTTACATGATCCATATGGTCGAGCGACGCCGGCCGGAACTTCAGAAATGGCGCAATCCTCGTCTCGCTCAACTGCCCCATGTGCGCGCGGACCGCGAGGCCGTGTTTCTCGGCAGCCTGGAAAATCTGCGCGGTCTCTTCCGCGCTGAATGCCCCGCGATCACAAAAGACATCGACGAACGAGGCCAGTTTCCGCTTCGCGACCGCTGGCATCATCTCTTTACAGACGATCTCAACGTACTTTTGTGAGCGTCCGCGAAATTCAGGCGGAACGACATGTGCGCCCAGAAAAGTCGGCGCCACCGTCCCCGGCCACATCCTGGCGGCCGCGCGGATCGCTTCCAGTGACTTTAGTTCCGACTCCAGACTGAGCCCGTAGCCCGACTTGGCCTCGACCGTTGTTGTGCCATGTTTCGCCAGATCGTGAAGCGCGGTGAGCACCTTTCCCTTAAGCTCAGCCTTGCTGGCTTTCCGCACGCCATCAATGCTCGACCGAATGCCCCCGCCGGCCTCCGCAATTTCCTCATAATTCGCGCCTGAAATACGCTTCTCGAAATCCACCAGTCGCGGCTGCGCAAACACCGGATGCGTGTGCGAATCCACGAACCCCGGCAGCACAACACGCCCGCCGCAGTCGATCTCGGTGATCTTCTTCCGATTCTTCTTCAGCCATGGATCGCGCAGCGCTTCTTTCGTCGTGCCCACCGAAACGATCTTCCCGCCCGAGCAGAGGACGGCGGCGTTTTCAATGATCCCGAGTTCTGAGAGGGAAGACCCGCGCCGAGGGCCAGGCGTGGAATAGCGCAGCGTGGCAAGCTGGCCGATGTTCACCAGCAACAACGGCTTCAATTTCACGCAATCACCATAGCAGGATTGTCATTAATCGGATTGTCATTCCGAGCGAAGCGAGGAATCTGCATGCCTGACAGCTGATAGCTGACAGCTACCTGCCCATCGGTATCTTGACGTCTTTCCGCGCGGCGAACTCTTTCGCCTCGTTATACCCCGCATCCACATGCCGGATCACGCCCATCCCTGGATCGCAAGTCAGCACGCGCTCGATGCGCTTGGCCATCGCGTCGGTGCCGTCGGCCACGGTGACCTGCCCGGCGTGCAGCGAGTATCCAATCCCCACGCCACCGCCGTTGTGAATCGAAACCCACGACGCGCCCGCCGCCGTATTCAGCAGCGCATTTAGCAGCGGCCAGTCAGCGACCGCATCGCTCCCATCTTTCATGCTCTCCGTCTCGCGGAACGGAGAAGCAACTGACCCGCAATCCAGATGATCGCGACCGATGACGACCGGCGCCTTGATCGTACCCTTCTTTACAAGTTCGTTGATAGCGAGCCCAAATCGCGCCCGCTCGCCATATCCCAGCCAGCAGATGCGGGCCGGCAGTCCCTGGAATTTGATCCGCTTGCGAGCGAGTTCGATCCAGCGGCGCAGGCCACGATTCTCAGGAAACAGTTCCAGCACGAGATCATCCGTGACCGCGATATCCGAAGCCTCGCCGGAAAGCGCTACCCACCGGAACGGCCCGCGCCCTTCGCAAAACAGCGGCCGAATATATTCCGGCACAAACCCCGGAAAGTCATAAGCATTCTTCACGCCGCGCTGAAACGCAAACGTCCGGATATTGTTTCCGTAGTCGAACGTGACCGCGCCCATCTTCTGCAACCGCAGCATCCCCTCGACGTGCCGTGCCATCGCATCCAGCGACCGCTCCTGGTACGCCTTCGGATCGCGCTTGCGCAGCTCCAGCGCCGCTTCGAAGGTCATCCCGTTCGGCACATACCCATTCAGCGGATCGTGCGCCGAAGTCTGGTCCGTCAGAATGTCCGGCACCACGCCGCGCTCAGCCAACTCAGGAATCACATCCGCGCAATTCCCCACCAGCCCAACCGAAATATTTTCTTTCTTGCGCACCGCGTTCTTCAGAATGCGCAGTGCCTCATCGAGCGTATTCACGAGAAAATCGCAGTACCCGGTCTTGAGCCGCTTCTTTATGCGCTCGGGATCGACATCAATCCCCAGGAACGCCGCCCCCGTCATCGTGGCCGCCAGCGGCTGCGCTCCACCCATGCCGCCCATTCCGCCCGAGACGATCAGCTTCCCGCCGAGATCGCCGGCAAAATGATCGCCGCCAAAATGTTTCTCTCCGGCCGCCGCAAACGTCTCGTACGTCCCCTGCACAATCCCCTGCGACCCGATGTAGATCCACGACCCGGCCGTCATCTGCCCATACATCATGAGGCCCGCGCGCTCGAGTTCGTTGAACTTCTCCCAGTTGGAAAAATGTCCAACCAGATTCGAATTCGCAATCAGCACCCGCGGCGCGTACTCGTGCGTCTTGAACACGCCCACGGGTTTGCCCGACTGCACCAGCAGCGTCTCGTCGTTCTCGAGATTCTTCAGCGAGTTGACGATCGCGTGATAGCAATCCCAATTACGCGCCGCCTTGCCCGTTCCGCCATAAACAACAAGATCCTGCGGCCGCTCGGCCACTTCCTCGTCAAGATTGTTCATGAGCATCCGCATCGCCGCTTCCTGCTGCCACCCCTTGCAGGAAAGCGTGTTGCCACGGGGCGCGCGAATGCGGGTGTAGGCGGACTGCTGAATCTCGGTGTCGACAGGCATGGAGATATGGTAGTTCGTTGCCTCTGAAATCGGCAATTCAAAACCTAGTCAACATGGGATACGGCATGACTGTGCGGAGCCAGTTGTGCCCGTTTGTGATCGTCGTCATAGACAAACCTGCAAGCCAGTGCGTGAAACCTCTATAAAGGAGGATATTTCCATGCTGTACCTAGCCGATTACAAAGGCGTCTGGTTAAGCGGGATCGCTAATGTTTCAGCGGAAGAAAAGTCGATCGGTAGTGCCCTTTCGGAGGAAGAGTGGCGCGAGCGCAAGAAATGGGAGAAACTCGGTGCATGGGACGACATCAAAGAGGAGTGCGAATTCCAAAGGCGTGTGCAACGAAAACGACCCGTGATTGACGTGCCCTAAAAATAACCGCGCGCCCTTGGCGCCTCATAATTTTCTGACCACTAGCCACCATTCACTAACCACTGCCCTCACTCCCATTCAATCGTCCCCGGCGGCTTTGACGTAATGTCGTACACCACCCGGTTCACGCCGCGCACTTCATTCACAATCCGATTCGAAATCGTCTTCAGGACTTCATACGGTAGCGGCACCCAGTCCGCAGTCATGCCGTCCTCAGAATGCACGGCGCGGACAGCGCAAGTGTAAGCATATGTCCGCTGATCCCCCATCACGCCCACCGACATCACCGGCAGCAGCACGGCGAACGACTGCCAGATCTTCTGATACAGCCCGGCCTTCTTGATCTCGCCCACCACAATCTCATCGCAATCGCGCAGCAAGTCAGCGCGTTCTTTCGTGACTTCACCCAAAATCCGCACCGCCAGTCCCGGCCCGGGGAACGGCTGCCGCTGCAAAATGTCCTCGGGCATCCCCAGATCGCGCCCGATCCGCCGGACTTCATCCTTAAATAGGTCTTTCAGCGGCTCGATCAGCTTGAGCTTCATCTTCTCCGGCAGCCCGCCCACGTTGTGATGCGACTTGATCACCTCCGACGGCCCGCGCACCGAACGCGATTCGATCACGTCGGGATAAAGCGTCCCCTGCACCAGCCAGTCGACCTTGCCTTCTTCTTTCTCGATCTTTTGCGCCTCGTCGTCAAATACCGCGATGAACTCGTTCCCGATGATCTTTCTTTTCTTCTCCGGATCGGTCACGCCCGCCAATTTCTGCATGAAGCGATCGGTTGCATCCACCGCGACCAGGTGCAGGCCAAGATTGTCCCGCAGGTTCTTCTGCACTTGTTCGAACTCGCCCTTGCGCAGAACTCCGTTATTGACGAACACGCAAGTCAGCCGCGTCTTCCGGGAAGAATTACGCATGGCGCGATCCACCAGCACCGCTGCCACCGACGAATCCACGCCGCCCGAAAGCGCGCAGATCGCCCGCCCGTCTCCCACCTGCGCCTTCACCTGCGCCACAGTCGCGTCAATAAAGTGTTGTCCCGTCCAGTTTGGCTTCGCCCCGCAAATATTCACCGCAAAATTCCGCAGGATGTCCGTCCCCAGCGGAGTGTGATGCACCTCTGGATGGAACTGCACCGCCCACATTTTCTGTTCAGGATTCTCAATTGCCGCCACGGCGTTAGGAGTTCGCGCTGTTAGCCGGAATCCCGGAGGCAACTCTTCCGCCGAGTCGCCATGCGACATCCAGACTGCCAGCACCTTGGGCAGTCCCTGAAAAAGCTGCGAGTCGCCATGCTGGAGCTCAACCTTCGCGTGTCCGTACTCACGCTTCTCCGCCGGACGCACCTTCCCGCCGAGCGCGTACACCATGAACTGCAATCCGTAGCAGATGCCGAGCACAGGCAGGCCGAGACTGAACACTTTCTTGTCGGCATGCGGCGCGTCCTTGTCGTACACCGACGACGGCCCACCCGACAGAATGATCCCGACGGGTGAGTAGCTGCGAATCTCTTCCAGGGTGACATTAAACGGCAGGACGACCGAAAAAATCTTCTGTTCGCGGATGCGGCGCGCAATCAGCTGCGAATATTGCGCCCCAAAATCGAGGACAACGATGGATTGGGTTTCCACGGATGAGTGTCTCAGATTGCCCGCTCAGTTGTAAACCAACAGAAAATGATTGTAGTAGCAACCAGAAAAGGTCGTATGGTGTGCAACGAGGGTTGTTCCCTCCGTTAGCGTCAAAGGACGGACGTTGGCGCCACCGGCACGCCAGCAAAGCGCCCGCGAGACGGGGTTTCGCGGCCTGCTTTTTCCACATTCCCTTTCAGAATAATCTCTGCCATAATTGATCGTGCACCCCAGCCTGCACAAAACTCAAAGACAATTTAGAGCGAGGAATCGATGTCGGCGAAGTACATCTTTGTAACCGGCGGTGTGGTGTCTTCATTGGGCAAGGGACTGGCGGCGGCCTCCATGGGATGCCTGCTCGAAAGCCGGGGCCTCAAGGTCAACTTGATGAAGTTCGACCCCTACTTGAACGTCGATCCCGGAACGATGTCTCCATTTCAGCACGGCGAGGTCTTCGTCACTGACGACGGCGCCGAAACCGATCTCGATCTTGGCCACTACGAGCGCTTCACCCACGCCAAACTTTCTCGCGACAACAACTGGACCACCGGCCGCCTCTACGAGCAGATCATCGCCAAGGAGCGCCGCGGCGACTACCTGGGCAAGACCGTGCAGGTCATTCCCCACGTCACCAATGAAATCAAGGCCGCGATGAAGAAGGTCGCGCAGGATGTGGACGTTTGCCTGGTGGAGATCGGGGGCACCGTCGGTGACATCGAGTCGCTGCCGTTTATCGAAGCCATCCGCCAGATGCGGCAGGAACTGGGCCGCGAACACACCCTATTCGTGCACGTCACGCTGGTGCCGTTTATCGCCGCCGCGCAGGAACTGAAAACCAAGCCGACCCAGCACTCGGTAAAGGAATTGCTGAGCGTCGGCATTCAGCCTGACATTTTGCTGTGCCGCACCGACCGCTTCCTGGCAAAAGAGATCAAGTCGAAGATTGCGCTCTTCTGCAACGTGGAAGAAGAGGCCGTCATCACAGCCAAAGACGTGGCCTCGATCTACGAAGTGCCAATCGTTTTCGCGCATGAAGGCGTGGACACGCTCGCCATGCGGTATCTGCACCTGCAGGCAAAAGATCGCGATCTGTCGCAATGGCAGGAACTGATCCGCCGCGTGTACAACCCGAAAGATGTAGTCCGGATTGGCATTGTCGGCAAGTACGTTGAGTACGAGGATTCCTACAAGTCGCTGAAAGAAGCCTTGGTGCACGGCTCACTGGCGCACAACCTCAAGCTCGAACTGAACTGGATCGAAGCGGAGGGTCTCGAAACCGCCGACAAGACGGACAAGAGTTACGAGGCGCAACTGGAAGGCTATGACGGCCTGCTCGTCCCCGGAGGGTTCGGCAAACGCGGCATCGAGGGCATGCTGAAGGCGATTCAGTATGCGCGCGAAAAGCAAGTCCCATATTTCGGAATTTGCCTGGGCATGCAGACGGCATGCGTCGAGTTTGCCCGCAACGTCTGCGGGCTGTTGGACGCTAATTCCAGCGAGTTCGATCAGGCAACGCCGCACCGCGTGATTTACAAGCTGCGCGAACTGCGCGGTGTGGAAGAACTGGGTGGCACCATGCGCTTGGGCGCGTGGCCGTGCAAGATCGAGCCCGGCACGCTGGCGAACAAAGTCTACGGCCAGACTGAGATCAGCGAGCGGCACCGCCATCGCTACGAGTTCAACCGCGAATACGAGGAGACATTGACCGCGGGCGGGCTGCGAATTTCCGGCTCAACTCCCGATGGCACCTACGTCGAGATGGTCGAGATCCCCGGGCATCCGTTTTTTATCGGCTGCCAATTTCATCCCGAGTTCAAGTCGAAGCCGCTTGAGCCGCATCCGCTGTTCAAGGCGTTCGTGGGCGCCGCGTACGAACACGGCAAGAAACGCAAAGAACAGAAAGAAGCCGCGGAAGTAGAGATGTTTCTGCGGCCCGAGAAAGTGGGACGGAGATAACCTGTGGTTTCCATTTTCTGGTTGCTCGTTTGTCGTACTGAGCTTTCGCTAGAAACCAGCAACAGGAAACCATGAAACTCAAGCCGTGACCTTATCTTTCCAAATCGATAACGTCCGCGTCGGCTCCGACAGCCTGTTCCTGATTGCGGGCCCTTGCGTCATTGAGAGCGAAAAGCACGCGCTCTTCATGGCGGAGGTTATCAAGGGCATCACGCGCTCGCTGAATGTGCCGTTCATCTTCAAGGCCTCCTACGACAAGGCAAACCGCACCTCGATCCGCAGTTTTCGCGGGCCGGGGATAAAAGAGGGCCTGCGGATTCTGAAGAAGGTGAAGGATGAGGTGCACGTTCCGGTGCTCACCGATGTGCACCAGGTCGCGGACGTGGCAGCCGTCGCGGAGGTAGTCGACGTGCTGCAGATCCCGGCATTCCTCTGCCGCCAGACCGACCTGATCGTGGCTGCCGCGCTCAGCGGACGCCCGGTCAACATCAAGAAAGGCCAGTTCGTCTCGCCCTGGGACATGAAGCACGCCGTCGACAAGTGCCGCGACGCCGGCAACAGCCAGGTGTTTGTGACTGAGCGAGGCTCAAGCTTCGGCTACAACAATTTGGTAGTGGACATGCGATCGCTGGCCATCATGCGCAAGTTCGCGCCGGTGGTGTTTGACGCGACTCACTCCGTGCAACTGCCCTCGGCCTCCCCGGGCGATGGAGACACGCCCGCAGCCAGTGGCGGCCAGCCGGAATTCATTCCCGTGCTGGTGCGCGCCGCGGTCGCGGCTGGAGTGGATGGCGTGTTCATGGAAGTCCACGACAATCCCAAAGAAGCGAAAAGCGATGGCGCCAACGCGCTCGACACCCGCAACCTGCGCGGTGTTCTGAAAGAAATGCTGCTGATCAAGAAGGCGCTGGAGACGGCGAAAGCAACCCCGTGAGGGGATGGAAGTCCTGCTTTCGGGAATGTCTGCACGCGTTTCGGGACCGAAAGAATCAGGCAGTGGCGGCGCGGGACTGTGGGTTTTCCTTGGCCGACTCGCGGGCGGCTACGCTGAGCTCTTTTTCGATCGAAGAGAAACGCTGGAAGACTTCGTGAAGACGCAGGGCCATATTGCGGATGGTATCGGCCTGGGCAAGCACGGTTGCGGGCAGTCCGGGCTCGAGTAGCAGCAGTTCCGCATTCCCCAGAATGGATGTGAGAGCGTTGCTGGTGCTGTGGCGCATTTCCGCCATGTAGCGCCCCAAAGTAGCCTCGGCTTGGGCGGCGGCGCGAATTCTTTCCGACTCCCGGGTGCGGGACTCGGCCCGGCAGCGGCGGAGAATCTCACGCCCGACCAGTCCGAGCGTGGAGGGCCACAACCCAGGGTCGCGGCGCAGCCAGAGAATGGGACCATGAGTCGAGCTGCGATCGCCGGAGGCACTGGAATGGACCACAATCGCCGGCTTCCCCGCGGCCGTCAGAGCTTCGGTCAGGCTGTCGCGGTTCTGCAGCGACGAAGCGTCGGCGACTGCCAGGTCGTAGGTGTCGCGGTGGAACTCGCGGCTGAGATCCTCTTCGAGCAGGGTGAACTCCGGCGTTTCCGCGTCCCGGGGCCATGCTTCGGTGACGGCGCGGGAAAAAGCCGGATCGCTCGAAAGAATCAGTACGGTGGCACGATTCAGGTTCATGATCGCACGTCGCGCGGACACTAGCTGCGCGATCCACCACCTTCGTTTTCAGAGTCGCCGTCCGGCGCAGAAATTTCGAACTCCTCATGGGACGTGGGTGGCACGACGATAGCTTGCCGGGCCGCTGGGGCTGGGGCTGCACCGGCGGCCGCCGCGCGCTTCGCGGGTGCGGTCTGCTTTGGTTTGGCCCCCTTGGCGCCGCCCTGAAGAGCATCATCCACCGCAGCGCGGAGATCCACGAGCATGCGAAGCGGCTGGCCGGAAGAATATTCGGCGTGGAACATCACCTTCCAGGACTGGCAGATCATGCGCAGGCGGGCGATGGGTTCCTCGGCCGAGAATTGCGCGCGACGGCAGTCAATGGTGGGCACACCGCGGCGCTCCAGTTCGCGCAGGCCATCCAGAATGGCGTTGAGATCGTCGTGCATGAGGCGAAAAAACACGCGCCGCATCATGAAGCTGAAGCGCGCGAATGCCACCATGGCCGCTGGATCAAAGTAACGATCGCCGCTCTGGGTCTTTAGTTTTCGTCCCTGCTCCAGGATTCCACTGTGCAGCAGTTCGCTGAGCCGGCGGCAGCGGGTGGCGGACTGCATCAGCGTCTCCAGCGAGTTGAGCCACACTGGCATTTTCGGTTCTTGCGGACCAAGAGCGGGTTCGAGCACCTGGGCCACATAATCGAGGTCAACATCTCCGTCTTCCATGCCCGAGGGCGCGCACAAAGAGAAGTACTGCACCAGCAGGAAGTCGATCTTGTCGCGGTCACTGGGCGTCTTGATCGTCTTGTGCAGGTGGTGAACAAGAAGATCGCGCAGTACCGGTTCGCTGGCGAGCGTGGTGGTCTGAAGAAACTGGCGCACCTGGTGCACGCCGATCTGAGCATCGACCTGCTGCATCCAGGCTTCCACCTGGCTCATGATCTCCTGCGAAGGTGTCTGGTTTTCATCCAGCGGGACGCAGGCTTGGACTTCGATGACGAATTCGCGGACCAGAGTGGCGTAGATCGACTGGAGCGCGCATTGCAGCTTCCAACGCTCCTCCGCGGAGAGGGCCGGGGTTTTGGACGATGGTGTCATAGTTTCACAATCCAGTTGGGTACGTCTTTCAAAAATCGGGCTGCGACCACCGTGCGCTCGGGGTGATACTGAACCGCCACCACCGAAGCCTCGACGTGCAGCGAACCATCCGAATTCTCCAGCACCACGCGGTCGGCGAACTCGAGCGGACGGTCCACGGCAAACAGGACCTCGCGCGGCGTTCCGAACTCGATCACGGTCTCCTGGAAGAACGAAGGTTCTTCCCCGTTGGCGCGGCGGAGCGTGATCGGAATGCGGACCGGCGTGGCGAGCGGAAAGAACTTTGCCAGGCGTCCTACGATATCGGGTTGCGGGGCACGAGCGGTGCCGACGGCCTGGTTGGGCACGGAAAAACCTCAAACAAAATGTTAGGAGCAGTCGAGTCTCCCCTGTTTCCCGGTTAGGAAAGTAGCCAAGGAGACTCGTCCTGCTTTATCGGTACAAATACGTGCAACCCCCGCGCCAAAACCTTGAAGGCCATGCACTGAAGGGCAACTACATGCATGCAAATGGTTTGCTGGGGCGTAAACAGCTTGGAAAGGGCTGAATTGGCGGGGGATGGGAAATGGCGTCTCAGGCTGAGACGGCAGTCTCAGGGGTGACGAGTAGCGAGAAGCGAGTCGCGAGTTACCGCCGCCAGAGGCTTGGAATGGAATTCGGCGTGAATCGGGAGGACAATCGGGCAATGAAGCACCACGACTCTGGCCGCCACCCTGGTCCCTGGCGGATGATGCGCGTGGACTCGGAGTCTGCCGGGATCATTGTCGCCCTGGGATTTGTGGTGATGGGGCTCGTCGGCGTCCCCATCGCGAAATGGTTCCTGATCGGAGCCATCGTGCTCGGCGGCGGAGTGGCGCTGGTGCTTCGTCTCACCCGCAGGGGCTAAATAATCTATTTTCCACTTCTCAGGAGAACCTCTGTACCAGCTGTTCTTACGCTCCCACGGGGCTGAATCATGTCCCACTGTACCCACGGCTTGCGCCGTGGGCTGCATTCTTGCGCCACTCCGTGGCTTGGAAATTCGGTAGGTTTTCAACTCGCCACTCGCCACTCGCTACTGCAACGTGGGCGAAGCGCCTTCCGAGCGTAACGCGATGTTGTAGCGCTTGAGCTTGCGATAAAGCGTGGCCCGGCTGATGCCCAACATCTTTCCGGCCAAGACTTTGTCGCCGTTGACCTGGACAAAGACGCGCTCGATGGTGGCGCGCTCGATGTCTTCGAGATCGGTGGCCGGGCCGGAAAACTCCGGCGAATCGGAGGGGACAACTTCGGCCGGAACCTCGGCGCGGGCGATGGACGAAGGAAGATCGCTGATTTCGATCCTGAGTTGGTCGCCGAGAGCGACCGCACGTTCCAGGCAGTTCTCCAGTTCGCGGATGTTGCCGGGCCAGTCGTAGGCGAGCAGCGACTTCATGGCCGAACTCGAGACCTGCACCCCGCGCCCGGGAGCGAGCCGGTCCAGAAACCAGGTCACCAGGATGGGAATGTCGGAACGGCGGTCGCGCAAGGCGGGAATATGAATGGTCACCACGTTCAGGCGGAAGTAGAGATCCTTGCGGAACATTCCCTTCTTGTACTCGGCTTCGAGGTCGCGGTTGGTGGCGGCGATGATGCGGACATCCACCTTGACCTTTTGATTGCTGCCGACCGGACGGACTTCTTTCTCTTGCAAAAAGCGAAGGATCTTGGCCTGCATCTCGAGCGGGAGTTCGCCCACTTCATCGAGGAAGATGGTGCCGGCATCGGCCGATTGCAGCAGGCCTTGCTTGGAGCGGAGGGCGCCGGTAAAGGCCCCTTTCTCGTAGCCGAACAGTTCGCTTTCGATCAGCGTGGGCACCAGGGATCCACAATCCACGGCGACAAAAGGACGGCTGGCGAAGGTGCCGCGATAATGCAGGGCGCGGGCCACCAGCTCTTTGCCGGTTCCGCTCTCTCCGGAGATGAGCACCGGGGTGCGGGTATCTTTCAGGCGGGAAATCATGCGCAGTACGTGCTGGATGCCGGGAGAATTCCCGACGATGCCGTGCGCGGCGGTTTCAGAATCCGAGCGCTCCCGCAGGTACTGGTTCTCTTCTTCCAGGCGGATCTTGTCGGCCATCCGCCGCAGGAACAGGCGCAACTCGTCGAGTGGCGCGAAGGGCTTGGTGATGTAGTCGTAAGCGCCGAGCCGCATCGCCTGCACGGCGGTTTCGATGGAGCCGTGTCCCGTCATGACCGCAACCACGGTGCGGGGCAGCACGTGCTTGACCTGCTCCAGAAACTCAAGTCCCGACATGCGGGGCATGATCATGTCGGTGAGGACCATGTGGGTGGGCTGTTCTTCGAGCAGCGCCAGCGCCGCCTCGCCGCTTTCGGCCTCGAGGCAGGCGAACCCCAGCGACTCGCCGACGGTCATGCAGAGCTTGCGGATGCTCTGCTCGTCGTCCACGACCAGCAGGCGGATTTTGAAATCGCCACTACTCATGCCATGCCTTACCCATGGTGTTTTCGACTACGGCAATAAACTCACGCACCCGGAAGGGTTTCTCCAGGCAGGGTGCGCCGGTCCTGCGCAAGGTGGCGGCGGTCTCGTCGTTGGCGATATCGCCAGTGATGAATACCAGCCGGGAGGCGAGTTCGGGACGATGGGTGGTGATCCAGGCATGGACCTGGGCGCCATCCACGCCGCCCGGGGTGCGCATGTCGGAGACCACGCCCTGAAACTGGCCGTTGGCCAGCAGGCGCAAGGCGTCGGCGCCCGATTCGGCGGTGACGACCTGATATCCGTAGCGCTCCAGGACGGAGCGAACGAACTCCCGGATCCCCCCCTCATCTTCAATCAGAAGCACCGGCGCGCAAGCCGGTTGC
>Ga0302323_100000305_pt1 | contig 38331 bp, 34 predicted proteins | sample Fen_T0_3_FD_201950 | JGI IMG/M metagenome (GOLD analysis project Ga0302323, IMG submission 201950) | Peat permafrost microbial communities from Stordalen Mire near Abisko, Sweden - Fen_T0_3 | ecosystem: Environmental > Terrestrial > Soil > Wetlands > Permafrost | place: Sweden: Abisko...
AGCAGGGAACCGGTCCGCATCCGGTCCGAATTCTCTTTGAACCGGTCTTTCCAGTCGGCGGCGCTATTGCATTCCCCCGACGAGAGGTAGTCCACGATCTTCTGCGCCTCTCCATTGCGCACCACCCGCCGCAGCCCAACGCTGATCGCGTTGTGAAACGGAATCATCACCTTCAAGCTGCTGGAGTGGATTTTCAGCAGGTAGAACTTTTCCACCGTGGCGCCGATGGTACGGCTGCTGATCTGCTCGATAACCCCCACGCCATGGTTGGGGTAAACGACCTTGTCGCCGATGTGGTAAACGCCGTCAATACTCATGGAGGGGGCCTCACCCGGACGAGCCAGCACCGTTTCCAGTCTAGCCGAGCATCCAACTAAAGGCAATCGCAGAAGGAGTTTCCGCCGATCCAGCCTGGGGCGACCTACGAAATTTCGCGGCCCAATCTAAACCTCTATAAATGAGCTGTATGCGCGGTGGAACCGTACCCCCATGGACTGCCGGGAACCTGGCCCAGGACTCCTCACCGGGGCAGACCAGACACCCCCAAGAGCTGCGGCACAATCATGCCACGACCGGGGGATGCCCGGCCGCCAGCTTGACCCGGGGTTAAATGCCCAATATCGGGCCCCCTGAGCTGGACTCTCGCCGCATCTTCAATCTCGCCGGTCGCCGCCTGCGAATTAGCCCTGCCCGGGACAAAGCTCAGCCCCGTGACCGCAGTCTATAATGCCGTAAACATGACCGAGCACATCAAGAAGAAGTTGAAGGACGAGTTGACCATTCTGGAATACGAACTGTCGCATGACATCCCGAAGGAGTTGAAGAAAGCTGTTGCCATGGGCGATCTCAGCGAGAACGCCGAGTACCACATGGCCAAGCAGCGGCAGGAGTTCCTCAAGGCGCGCATCCGCCAGCTCGGCAAACGCCTCGCTGATCTTTCGCTGATCAATATGAACAACATTCCCCGGGACAAAGTCGGCCTGGGCTCGACCGTCAAGGTTTTTGACAGTACCAAGAACGAGGAGATGGAATACAAGCTCGTCACCAGCGAAGAATCCGACGTCGCCGCGGGCAAGATCTCCACCACTTCGCCCATCGGACGCTGCCTGTTGAACAAGAGAGTCGGGGACAGTGTCGTCGTCGTGTCGCCGGGCGGCAACCGCGAACTGGAAATCCTGAAGTTGAGCACCATCCACGACGAAATCGCGCCGGAAACAGGGGTCCCATGAGAATGAGCTGGACCAGCGCAGTCGGACGGGCCTGCGGTGTTCTGCTCGATGCCATCGTGCGGCTGCTGGCCCTCACCCGCATCAACCCCAACTTCCTGACCCTGATGGGACTGGTCGTGAACACGTACGCCGCGTTTCTGTTTGGCAAAGCCGGCGGAGACGACCAGCGCCGCATGTTCTTCTATGCGGGACTGGTCATCATCGGTTCGGGATTCTTCGACCTGGTGGATGGCCGCGTGGCCCGCGCCTCCAACCAGGTGACCCGCTTTGGCGGCTTTTTCGATTCCGTGGTGGACCGGTACAGCGACGCTTCGCTCTTTTTCGGCCTGCTGGTCTTCTATGCCCGCGGCAATCGCTTCTTCTATGTCGTCCTCACCGCGCTGGTGATGATCAGCGCCATCATGGTGAGTTACGCCCGCGCCCGCGCTGAGTCGCTAATCGGTACCTGCCGCGTCGGCTTCATGGAACGTCCCGAGCGCCTGGTACTGGTCATTATCGGAGCGCTGTTCAACGTGATGGCGCCCGTGCTGTGGGTGATTGCGGTCTTGTCGACCATCACTGTCATTCATCGAATCCACTACACCTGGCAGCGCACGAACGCAATGGATACTCCCGCGACCGGCCGCGCCGCCTGAATCACGTAGGGACAGCCGCCCTCGGCTGTCCAGCGGGCGAAGCCCGGAAGGTCTCCGCGTTCCTCTCCAATCTGTCAACTGCGCAATGCTAGACTAGACGGCGCAAATTCCTGCGAGGGCTGAACGTTGCCAAGCAATCCTGTTCTGGTCGTCCACGGTGGGGCGTGGGCGATTCCCGACGACATGGTGGACGCGCACCTCAGCGGCGTCCGCAACGCGCTGGCTGCCGGATGGCGTGTGCTCGAACGTGGCGGCTCGTCGCTCGACGCGGTGGAAGAAGCGGTTGTCGTCATGGAAGACGACGAAACCTTCGACGCCGGCCGCGGCAGTTTTCTGAACCGTGACGGCAAGGTGCAAATGGACGCGCTCATCATGGACGGCGGCACGCTCCGTGCCGGAGGCGTCGGTTGTGTTGAGCGCCTGCGCAATCCGGTTCGCGCCGCCCGCAAGATCCTGAGCGAAAGCCCGCACGTCTATTTTGTCGCCGAAGGGGCGGAGCGTTTTGCTGCTGAGCACGGCATCCCGCTTTGCAAGAATGAAGACCTGATCATTCCCCGCGAAGTCGAGCGCCTGCGGGAATATCAGTCCCACCTGGAAGAGCACCGCGCCGACCTGTTTGCTCCCACCATTTCGCATGACACGGTTGGGGCCGTTGCCCTCGACCGCGATGGCAATACTGCTGCCGCCACTTCCACCGGGGGCACGCTCGACAAAGCTCCCGGACGCCTCGGCGACTCTTCTCTGATCGGCTGCGGCTGCTACGCCAACAATGAGAGCGGCGCCGCCTCCACCACCGGCTGGGGCGAGCCCATCATGAAGTTAGTGCTCGCCAAGTGGGCCGCCGACCGCGTTGAGTCAGGCAACATGCCCGAGTGGGTCGCCCAGGAAGCCATGAACTACCTGAAGCAGCGCCTAAACGGACACGGCGGAATCATTCTGCTGGATGCCACCGGCCGCTTCGGCATCGCTCACAACACCCCGCGCATGGCCTGGGCATTTCAGAACACCCAGGCGCAGGAAGCGGGAATCCAGCGCAACAAATGAAGATTGCAGAAGCAAAAGCTCGAGATTGGGCAAAGTAAAAGGACAGCCTGGAGCCCCCCAAGGCTGTCCCGATAAACCCTCCCGGTTAGAAGGGCGATCTGTTGCCAAGTTAGCCTCCCGACATTGCAGGATTGTTGCGATTTCATGAAAATCCGGTGAAATCCTCGCCTTCAGGGCGCTGGCGGCGCCCATCTCCCCTGTGCCGGATGTCACAAAACAGTGTGACTGGTCACGCTGCGGACCCACCCGGAGGCGCTGCTATATTGAAAGGAAGTCCCAGGATTGGGTATTCCTGCCTGTGGAGGAGTTATGGCCCGGAAAACCGAACAGTCCCGCAAGCTGCAAAAGCGCGCCGAGCAGTTGATCCCCGGAGGCGTGAATTCTCCGGTGCGTGCCTTCCGCGCGGTGGGAGGCGATCCCCTTTACATTGTGCGCGGCCAGGGTTCCCACATGTGGGACGCCGACGGCAACGAGTATGTGGACTACGTCGGCTCCTGGGGACCGCTGATCCTTGGACACGCCGCCCCTACGGTCCTGGAAGCCCTGATCTCGGCGGCCCGCAACGGCACCAGTTTCGGCGCCTCCACCCCGACCGAAGCCGACCTCGCCGAACTCGTCATCTCCGCTTTTCCCCACATGCAGAAAGTGCGCTTCGTGAGTTCCGGCACGGAAGCCACCATGTCCGCCATCCGCCTGGCCCGCGCTTATACCAAGCGCAAGTACATTGTGAAATTCGAAGGCTGCTATCACGGACACGCCGACGCCCTGCTGGTCAAGGCTGGATCCGGCGTCGCGACCCTGGGCATTCCCGGTTCGGCCGGTGTTCCCGAGGAGTTCACCCAGTTCACGCTCGCGCTTCCCTACAATGACGTGGACGCGCTCGAGCAGACCTTCAAGAAATTCCGCCACCAGATCGCCTGTGTGATCGTCGAGCCGGTGGTGGGCAACATGGGCTGCGTTCCTCCCGCCCGCGGCTACCTCGAAGCTCTGCGCGCCATCACCTCGCGCGACAAAGCGCTGCTGCTCTTTGACGAAGTGATGACCGGATTTCGCCTGGCATTCGGCGGAGCCCAGGAGCTTTTCGCCATCCAGCCCGACCTGACAACCATGGGCAAGATCATCGGCGGCGGCCTGCCGGTCGGCGCCTACGGCGGCGCAAGCGAGATCATGGACCTCATCGCGCCTCTCGGCCCCGTGTACCAAGCCGGAACGCTCTCCGGAAACCCGCTGGCGATGGCCGCTGGTTATGCCACCCTGCGTTATTTGCGCGAGCACAAAGACATCTATCCGAAACTCGATAAGATGGCCGCCGAAGTAGTCGCGGGCGTGGGGGCAGCAGCAAAAGAAGCGGGCGTACACGTCTGCCACAACCGCGTGGGCTCGATGTTTACCTGGTTCTTCGCGCCCGGACCCGTTACTGACTGGACCTCAGCGGCGAAATCCGACACAGAAGCGTTCGGGCGATTCTTCCGCGCCATGCTGGAGAACGGCATCTACCTGCCGCCCTCGCAGTTCGAAGCGGCATTCATCGGCGCCGCCCACACCGAGCAGGACGTGCAACAGACCATCGCCGCCGCCAAGCAGGCGTTTGCGATGGCGCATGCGTAAGGCTGTGTAGCGCGGACACTCTTGTCCGCGACGCCGATGGCTGGTCGCTCTAACTGTCAGGTGATGGCGGATAGCTGATGGCTCTGATCATTTCCGCCACCGTCACAAACTCATACCCCTGATCTTTGTACCGCCGGATCAGATTGTCCGTAGCAATCACGGTCTGACTCCGATCTGCCCCCATTGCCTGATGTCCCCCATCATGGAGCAGGATCACGTCGCCCCCGCGTATCTTGCGCGAAACTTTCTTCTCGATCTCGGAAGCAGGCGGGGCATTCCAGTCGTATCCCGTCACATTCCACATCACAGGTTCGAGTGCCAACTCGCGCGCGACTCGCAACGTTGCCGGACGTCTCCCGCCAAACGGCGGACGAAACAGGTTTGAATGCTGGCCGATCGCATCGGTCAATGCGCTCCGGCAATCTATTAGCTGTTTTCTAGTTTCCGCCGCCGACTCAAAAATCAGCAGCGGATGCGTGAACGTGTGATTGCCAATCACGTGTCCTGCCTGCGCCACCGCACGCGCGATCTCCGGTCGCTGCCGAACGTATTGCCCGATCATGAAGAAAGTTGCGTGAACCTCGTGCCGAGCCAGAACTTCCAACAGCCGCAGCGTATGCGGATCGTTGGGCCCATCGTCGTAGGTCAGCGCAACTTTCTTGCTCCCGCGCCCAAGGCCGATGAACGTGCGCCCATACCACTGCCCGGTTGGAGCCATCGACTGGTACCCCGCCGCGGAAGCCAGCGCGGCCGCGCCCAGTCCAATCAAAGCGGGAAGCATGCGCAAATTGTAAACGGAAGTCAGAAAGAAGAAGTCAGAATGCCGAAGAGAAAACGGAGCTTCCAGTCCTCAGTGGTATCCACGTCACTTGCTTTGATCATCTCGTATTGAATCCGCCGTGCCACTCTGTGCCCTCCGTGGTTAAGGGTTTTCCCTGAGAACTGGGAACCGGGAATCCACAATTGCGTCTCACCGCGAAGCAATATATTCTGCTCACGTCCTCCATGGCCAAGCTTTTCGAACTCCCCCGTTACATTGCAGTCGAAGGCCCGATTCGAGTCGGCAAAAGCACGCTGGCCCGGGTTCTGGGAGAGCGCCTGGCCGCCCAGCGCGTCATAGAGCCGGAAGACAATCCTTTTCTCAAGGCTTTTTATGAGGGTGAACCGGGTGCCGCATTTCAGGCGCAGTTTGCCTTTCTGATTCGGCGGTTCGAGCAGTTGCGTGCCCTTGATCTGGGCCCGCATTCCAACAAGACCATCGTCGCCGACTACATTTTCGAGAAAGACAAGCTTTTTGCCTGCCTGAACCTGAACGACCAGGAACTCGATACCTACAACCGCTACTTCAATTATTTCCGCGAGCAACTGCCTACCCCGGACCTCGTGATCTACCTGCAAGCCACGCCGGAAGTGCTGAAGAAGCGCCTCAAGAAGAAGAACTCTCCCGGCGAAAAGGCCATCAGCGAGGACTACCTGATGGAAGTCGTGAAAGCCTACGAACACTTTTTCTTTCACTACACCCAGTCTGACCTGCTGATCGTCAACACTTCCGAAATCGACTTCGTGGACCGCAACGAGGACCTGCAGGAGCTATTGAAGAAAGTCTCCGCCCCCATCAAGGGCACGCAGTACTTCCTGCCGCTGGGCGGCCAGGATGCCGCCGGCGCGTAACTGAGAACTGAGATCCGGATTACTCCAGCCCCGCCTTGCCCAGCATCTCCAGAAACTGTTTCTGCGTCCGCATGTCGATCGACTGCGCGGCCAGTTTTCCTTCGCGGTCGTAGACAAAGCTCTTCGGTATGCCTTCGACTGCAAACGCTTCATTCACCTTGCGCCCCGGGTCGAGCAGTACGGGAAACGTAACGCCGCGCTCGCGAATGAAAGGCTCGACCTTGCCCGTCTCTTCATCCGAAATTGCCAGCACCACGAAACCCTTCGCCCCGAACCGCTTGTACAGCGTCTCCAGATCCGGCATTTCCTTGCGGCATGGCGGACACCACGTCGCCCAGAAGTTCACCAGCACGACTTTGCCGCGCAGATCCTGGAACGTCCAGGCTTTCCCGCTCAAGTCCTTCAACGTGAACTCGGGATGCTGACGGCGCTCGTCCTCTGCTTCGAGCTGCTTCATGGCCGCCGCAAACTGCGGATCGTCCACCGACGCCTGCACGTGCTCGTACCGCACCAGCGTCGCGAGTTCCACATATTGATATGCGGGTTGCAAAGCCTGCGTGGCGCGGGCGCCCTCGCCCGCGGGCCCCTTCTCCGGCTTCTCCCATGGCACCGGATGCTCTTTCAGGGCGTCCGCCAGGGTCGTAGCCACGTCCTGCAGCGTATCGTGCCCAAAGTCCCCCTCGGTCGAAAGCCCAGCCAGCCCCACCGCGAGTCGCAGCTTGTTTTCGTGGGCCGGCAGCTGCCGGATCTTCAGTGCCAATTCCCGGGTGACGCGCGCGCGGACGTCGTCCGCCAACCCGCGCAGTCCGTGGATCTGCTCCGCCAGAGGCTTTTCCTCGGCGCTCCAGACGGTCTTCTGTTCATTTTGCGCGGCGGCAAACTGCGACGACTGCGCTACCAAGCCAGCCATCACGGCAAGACTTACGATCAAGACGGCGGCGCTCATGCCTTGCGATGATCGCCACCCCGGCAGCCATTCTCGTGGATTCATGATTCGGAAGATTACCTCAGCCGCCGGTTCCCTGCAGCCCGTCCCGTTGGTTCGGCCCTTGGGCTCCCCACGCTTCCCGGCCGCATCCTGCTCGAGCCGGCGGATTGTCGAGGGACTGGTTAACGCAGATTGATCTCGCCGCTGCCTACGTGCGCATGCAGCCGGTACTTCCCGGGCCCTTCCTTCTTGAATGACCGGAACAGGCCGCCTTTGGAGAGTCCGAGTGGTCCCGAATTCAAAGCGCCCGTCGTAACCGAAGCGTCGATGTGCGCGTAATCCGTGGGATTCCCCATGTCGATGTTGAGTTGGCCGGCGTACACTTCCACATCCTTGCTGCCGTGGACTTGCTCAATCTCGAGCGCGCCAAACGACATCCTAACGTGCAGTGCAGATTCACGCGGAACCTCAATACGGATGTGGAAATCGTTACGGGGCCCGCCGGAGATCTTCAAGGATCCACCCGCCCCGGCCCTCTGGAAGCGCACCTCGACTTCGTCGATCTCCCCGCCCTTGGCGCCTTCGTAGCGCACGGAAAGCCGGTCGCTGCCGGTCCCGGAGATGTGCACGTCGCCGGAGCGCACCTCCAGTTGTAGGCGGCCGCCGGGAGAGAACACCGTCTCGAAGTGGTCCTTTCCCTTTTCGGTGATGACCTGCGGGGCCTCGGCCAATGCAGCGGCGGACGCCAACAGCACCATGACTACGGCTGCCCTGAACATAGACACACCTCGCCTCTGGCAAAGGATACGGAGAAGGCTCGGGGTTTGTTCCCAGCTCTCGCAGGGCAACCAGACACTCCTCGCCGCGAACCCCTCCACCAAAGTAACCGCCCTGTGATGATGGTCATACCCCTGCCCCGGTTCTTCCCTTAGAGTGGTGTCATGTACCGCATCCGAGCCGAGGGCAAGAAGAGTGTTGTTCTCGTCTGTACTCGTTGCGCACATGAGGTCCGGGTCAAGGACTTTGACCCCTCCAAAGGACATCCGCGTACGCAGGCCGCGACCATGATGCTGGAACACCTGGCAAGCCACGGCATCACCCAGTCGCAGACTCCCAAGGAAGTTCTCCAACGAAGCTGGTGGAAGTAGTTAGAACTGCGCAGCGGCTCACAGAGAAAAACTGCTCTTGAGTCGCCGCGTTTGTCCTTCCGCCTGTCCTCAGGTTGAGTCTTTCCGCAACTTTGGGAATCTCACAAGAGATAACCTCTGGCTTGTGACCGATCCCGATTCCAATCCGATCCCGTCCGGCGTGCGCGCCATCGCCGTACTGTTCGCCCTCTGCGGCTTGTACCTGGGAGTCGCCGGACTCCTGATGCTCCTCCAGCCCGGGTCAATCTCGATGGTGGTGGGCGCGCCGCTGCTCTTCGGCCTGGAGCTCTCCGGCCCCAACATGTTTCTGCTGATGGCCCTCGTCGGAGCAGGGATTGCCTGGGGCCTGATGCGCCGCATCAACCTCATCCGCCATGTGGCGTTGATCATCGCCATCGCGGGAGTCGTAATGCTGGTGCCGCCGGTTTCAGCCGCAACCGTGATGGTTCAGCCCGGCGCCTTGATCCGGGGAGGGCTGGGCATAATCATCCGCGTGATCGTGGCCTGGTATCTGTCGCAGGGACACATCGCAGACCAGTTCAAAGCACTAACCAGAACCACGTAGGGGCGGACGCCCTCGTCCGCCCAGCCGAGCGAAGCTCGGCAAAGATTTCCCAGCACAATCGATACCACTGTCGAGCTTCGCTCGACCTGGACGGGCGAGGGCGCCCGTCCCTACGTGAGCATTGCCGATGTCACGGGCGCGCCTTCGCGGCTTCCTTCTCCGCCACCCGCTCGCTGACCTTGAACGTCATCTTGCCCGTCTTCTTGTCAGCGTCCGCGATCACGTGATCGCCGTGCAGGACCTCGCCGTCGAGAATCTTCAGCGCCAGCGGATCCTGCACCAGTTTCTGGATCGCCCGTTTCAGCGGGCGCGCGCCGAAGTTCGGGTCATAGCCCTCGGTGAACAGCAGTTCCTTGGCAGCGTCGGTCAGCTCGATCGAAATCTTGCGGTCCGCCAGCAGCCTCCGCAGGTCTTCCAGTCGCAGCTCCACAATCTTGACCAGTTGCTCCTTGCCCAGCGGGCTGAACACGACGATGTCATCCACGCGGTTCAGGAACTCCGGCTTGAAGTGCCCGTGCAGCGCGTTCATCACTTCTTTGGTGGCGCGTTCGAAGCCTTCCGGTGTGCGGATGTTCTCGGCTTGCAGGTAGGCGGAGCCGAGGTTCGAGGTCATGATAATGACGGTGTTCTTGAAGTCCACTGTGCGGCCCTTGCCGTCGGTGAGCCGCCCGTCGTCCATCATCTGCAGCAGGACGTTGAACACGTCCGGATGCGCCTTCTCGATCTCATCGAACAGCACCACCGCATACGGGCGCCTGCGCACCTGCTCCGTCAGCTGCCCGCCTTCTTCATAGCCCACGTATCCCGGAGGCGCGCCAATCAGCCGCGACACGGCGTGCTTCTCCATGTACTCCGACATATCAATGCGAATCATCGAGTGCTCATCGTCAAACAGAAACTCCGCCAGCGCCCGCGCCAGTTCGGTCTTGCCGACTCCCGTAGGTCCCAGAAAGATGAACGATCCAATCGGCCGCTTGGGATCGCTCAACCCCGCGCGCGACCGCCGAATCGCATTGGCCACGCGTTCCAGCGCGAGGTCTTGCCCGACCACGCGCAGCCGCAGCCGATCTTCCATGTGGATGAGCTTCTTGACCTCGCCTTCGAGCATCTTCGAGACCGGAATGCCCGTCCACTTCGACACGATGTGCGCGATGTCTTCCTCGTCCACCTCTTCTTTCAGCATCCGTGTGGGGCGGACACTCTTGTCCGCCGCTTTTTCGGTCAGCTTTTTCAACTCTTCTTCCGCCTGCCGCAACAACCCGTACCGGATCTGCGCCACGCGCTCGAGGTTCCCTTTGCGCTCTTCCGCCTGCTCTTCAATCTTGAGCTGCTCGATTTTCTCTTTGATCTGGCGCGCGCGCGCAATTCCTTCCTTCTCCTGTTTCCACTTCGCCTTCAACGCGTTCGACTGCTCGCGGATTCCGGCCAGTTCTTTCTCCACCAGGGCCAGCCGCTCCTTCGAGTTCGCGTCATCCTCTTTCTTCAGCGCCTGCTTCTCGATTTCAAGCTGCGTCGCGCGCCGCTCCAGTTGGTCAATTTCCGTCGGCAGCGAGTCGATCTGGATGCGCAGCGAGGCCGCCGCTTCGTCAATCAGGTCAATCGCCTTATCCGGCAGGAAGCGGTCCGAGATATAGCGGTGCGACAGCGTTGCCGCCGCCACGATTGCCGAATCCTTGATCCGCACTCCATGGTGCACTTCATACTTTTCCTTCAGCCCGCGAAGGATGGCAATCGTGTCCTCGACATTTGGCTCGCCCACAAAAACGGGCTGAAAGCGCCGCTCCAGCGCCGCGTCTTTCTCGATGTACTTGCGGTACTCGTTGAGCGTGGTCGCACCGATCGCCCGCAACTCGCCCCGAGCCAGCGCCGGCTTCAGCATGTTCGAAGCGTCAATCGCGCCTTCAGCCGCGCCTGCCCCCACCAAAGTGTGTAATTCGTCGATGAACAGAATGATCTGTCCCGACGAATCCTCGATTTCCTTCAGCACCGCCTTCAGCCGTTCTTCGAACTCGCCTCGATATTTCGCGCCCGCCAGCATCGAGCCCAGGTCGAGTGACACCACGCGCTTGCTTTTCAGCGCTTCGGTCACGTCGCCGGAGACGATCCGCTGCGCCAGTCCTTCAACGATCGCGGTCTTGCCCACTCCCGGCTCGCCGATCAGCACTGGATTGTTCTTGGTGCGGCGCGACAGCACCTGCACCACACGGCGCACTTCTTCATCGCGTCCAATCACCGGATCGAGCTTCCCGCGCCGCGCCAGGTCGGTCAGGTCGCGTGCGTAGCGCTCCAGCGCCTGAAACTTCCCCTCCGGATTCTGGTCGGTAATCCGCTGCGATCCGCGCACCGCGGTCAATGCCTTGAGAATTGCGTCGTGAGTTGCGCCATGACGGGCCAACAACTCCTGCGCCGGATCCCGCTTCAGCGCGGTCGCGGCCAGCAGCAAATGTTCGGTCGAGACGTATTCGTCCTTGAATGTGTCCGCCTCTTTGAATGCCTGATCGAGCAACTGGTTCAGTGGCGACGACATCGCCGGCTGCGCGGCCGCTCCCGACACTTTCGGCAACTTCTCGATTTCCTTGTAGACGTCGCTCAGCACGCCCTGCGGACCCATGCCGATCTTCTCGAGCACGGGCGGGACGATTCCTTCGCGGTCTTCGACGAGCGCCGCCAGCAGGTGCACCGGCAGAAACTCCGGATTGCCATGCTCCGACGCCAGTTCGGTCGCACGCTGCACCGCTTCCTGCGCCTTGACTGTGAACTTGTCCCAACGGATGGCCATGATCGCTACTCCTTACCAGACCCACGTGCCCGGCCCGATTTCAGCATAAGTATTTTAAATAGTTACGTAACAATCAGACACTTCAGATAGCCGCTTTCGGGCACATTGATCAACATCGGATGGTCTTTCGCTTGAGAACGGTTTTCCAGGACTCGCAGCGATTTATGAGCATCCCGCGCAGCATCCGCCACCATTCCCATGAAATCCACGGCGCTCACGTGGTAGGAACACGAGCAGGTGATCAGCACTCCGCCCGGCCGCAGCATTTTCATGGCACGCAAGTTCAGTTCCTTGTAGCCACCCAGCGCTTTGTCGAGATCCCGCTTGGTTTTGGCAAAGGCGGGAGGATCGAGAACGATGGTGTCGTACTGCCGCTTGGCCACCGAGTAGTCTTTCAGCAGGTCGAATGCGTTCGCCTCGATCCATTCCACTTCGCGCCCGTTGAGCACGGCATTCTTCTCCGCCACCTCGAGCGCCGGACGAGAGCTGTCCACTCCCGTAACGCTCGAACACTTCGCTGCATTCTCCATCGCAGCGAAGTGCAGCGCAAATCCACCCTGATAGCAGAAAACATCGAGCGCGTCGCCGTGAGCGTACCGCGCGGCTGCCGCATAGTTCTCCCGCTGGTCAAGGAACGCTCCAGTCTTCTGGCCTTCGAGGCCGTCGAAGTGAAGGCGCACGCCGTTCATCTCGACCACGGTCGAACTCTTCTCGCCGTGAATCAGCCCGGACGGCCGCGGCGGCAACTGCTCCAGTTCGCGAATCCGGCTGTCCACGCGCTCCACGATCCCCGCCGGCTTGAATTCCTCGGTCAACGTATTAACGATGGCCGCGCGCACGGGTTCCGCGTCCATGGCCTGGGTCAGAATTTGCACGGAGAGAAAATCGTGGTAGCGATCGACAATCAGCCCCGGCAGGAAGTCGCCCTCGCTGAACACCACGCGGTAAGCGTCGGTGCCGGAAACAATCCCCTTGCGGTAGGCAATCGCCGCCCGAATCCGTTCCGCGACCAGCGCAGGCAGATCGCGCACCTCTTCCCGCGAAATCATCCGAATGGCGATCTGCGACGAGCTGCTATAAAGCGCGGTGCCGAGAAACTTCCCACGCACATCGGTCACGTGGACCAGCGAACCGGGAGGAACTTCCTTCGCCACAGCGATATCGGAGCGGTACACCCAGACATGCCCATCGTTGAGCCGCGCCGCCCCTCGCGGAGAAAGCTTTACGGAAGGCGATGCGTCAGGAGTGGGCGCAGATTTCTTCTGGGACATGAAGAGATGTTACCGGAGAGACCGCTGCGCCGGCACGGCACCGGGTTATGCCAGCGACTGCCGGACCACGATGCCGTCGAGGTGCGCCTTTCGCCGGACCGGACTCACACTCGCCGTGACCGCCCCTATCATCACCTTCTTGAGCGCCACCTGGAATTCTTCCATCTCGGGACGCGTTCCCACCGTGATGCGCGTGTAGGTCGGCCACGCCGGCCAGATGCGCCCGATGAAAACATTCTGGTGCTGCATCGCATCAATCACCTCTTTCGCCGGACGCTTCACATCCAGCATGAAGCAGTTCGACTGTGACGGCACATAGGAGTATCCGTTGCGATCGAGCCACTGGAACACTTCCGCGCGGATGTCCGCGTTCATTTTCTTCCGCTCGGGCACCAGTTGGGTGTGCTTCAGGCTGGCCGAAGCCGCCACCAGCGCAGTGATGGGCATGGCATTCCAGCCGCCGTATTCCTGCACCTTGTTGAGCAGATCCGGACGGCCCAATGCGTAGCCGCAGCGCAGGCCCGCCATCCCGTAGATCTTCGAAAACGTGCGCAGCAGGATGACATCCTTGTCCGCCTTCACCAGGTCGACGGCCGAAGTTCCATCCGAAAAGTGGAGGTACGCTTCGTCCACCAGCACGACCGATCCCTTCGGCTTGTTCTCGGCCAGATACTCGATATCCGGGTGGCTGGTCAACGTCCCGGTTGGATTGTTCGGCGTACACACATAGAACACCCCGGCATCTGGTCCCGCAGCCAGCATGGCCTTCACGTCATGCGCATAGGTCCTGGTGAGCGGTACCTTTACCACCTTCGCGCCCGCCGCATTGGCCGCAAACATCCCTGCCTCATATCCCGGATCGGCCGTGACGTAGCTTCGGCTTGAGGAGGTGTAAGCAGTAACCGTGTGATGCAGCGGCTCGCTCGACCCCGGATACACGAGGACATGATCGGCCTTCAATCCTTCCAATTCGGCAATCTGCTCCACCAGGTTGTCGGTCAGCCCGTCGGAATATCGCCCGCCCTGGGGGATGATCGCGCTGATTGCCTCGCGCGCCGAGACACAGGGCCCGAGCGGATTCTCATTGGCATCAATCATGACCGCCCCTTGCGGAGCGTTGTGCACGCGCGCGCGCGCCAGCATCGGCTCGGTCACGATGCGCATAGCGAGAGCAGCCGAAGCGGCAGCGGACAAACTCAGAAAAGAACGGCGGGACGCCGGTAAAGAACTGCGTAGATGGCTCATGACTCACCCCGTGCGCGCCATCTTACCGCACTCCCGGCGGGAAAGAACAAAAAGCCCCTGCCCAGACAAAGGGCGCCAGGTCGGAAAATCGCAGCTTGTGTGCTAACCTTTCGGCCTTCGGTTCTTGAAGACCAGAGCCCATCTTCCGGTTTCCTCAGGAGGCACACCGTGAAAGCCACTTTCGCCGGACTCATGATCTGCATTGCGGCCGCCGCGATCGTATTCCTTCCCGCCGTCAGCCCGGTCCACGCTCAGAACAAAACACACAGCAAACCGGCAGCTGAAGCCGACCTCAGCGCGGCTGCAGCCTACTGCGTTGCGAAGGGTGGAGAAGTCGAGCATCGCGCACCGTATTTCAACACCAACGCCGACCCCAGCAGCTGGTTGCGGCTCTCCGGGGAGCGCAACTTCTGCCAGTTCACCTCCAAGAAAGATGGCTCGCGCATCCACGTCCTGCTTTCGACCCTCTACACCGAAAAGCCGAGCCTGGCAGCGCTGGCCTACTACGCCAAGGTTCCACTCGGCGAGGGCTGCCATGGCAATCCCGCCTCGTGCTACTGCTCACAGTTGGGCGGAACCGACCTGTTCGGCGGAATCAACATGAATGGCGGTGGATGGGTTCTGAAGGGCGCGATCGATGAAGCTCTGGAGGCCTGCATCTTCCCCGACATGTCGTCCATCGATTCCTGGGGACTGGCCTACCACTCCGCCAACATCGTCCGCGGCAAGAACCTGAGTAAGGTGCTCCGCTACCCGAATCCCTACGCGGCCAAATAGGATTGCAGGCGCATAAGCATCTGCCGGCAGCTCGCGCGAGCCAAGGGCCAAGGGCTAGAAGCGAAAAGCCCGAGCCTTCTATTCATACCGCAGGGATTCGATCGGGTCCAGGTTGGCTGCTTTCCAGGCAGGATAGATTCCGAATACCAGGCCGACAACGGCCGAGGTGGTGAAGGCAAACAGCGACCAGTAGAGCGACATAGTCGCTGGAAGCGATGGGAAGACCATGGGGATGATCGCCGTAATAATGCCGCCCATCACCAGGCCAATGACGCCGCCCACCGCCGTAAGCATGACGGCTTCGAGCGTGAACTGAAGCAGGATATCGCTCTTGCGGGCGCCGATCGCTTTGCGCACCCCGATCTCTCGCGTGCGCTCGGTCACCGACACCAGCATGATGTTCATGACGCCGACTCCGCCGACCATCAAACCGACGCTTGAAACGGCGAACATGAAAATGAAAATCGCGCCCGAGATCTGGTTCCAGACGTCCGACAGCGAGTCCTGCGTGAAGATGGCGAAGTTGTCGGGCTGGCTGGGCGGGACCTTGCGCCGGCGCCGCAGGAGTTCGCGAATCTCGTCGATCGCCTTCGGCATATCGTCGTGCGAAGTGGCCTTCACACTGATCCAGTGGCCTTTCAGCTCGGGGTGCAATTTGTGGAATGTCGCGAAAGGCATCTCCAGCATATTGTCTTCCGGATTCTTGCCGCTCGAAAACGCGCTTTTCCGTTTATCCATCACCCCGACTACCGTGAACAATTGACCGTCAACGTTGAGCTCTTTGCCGAGCGCAGATTCGTGCGGGAAAAGTTCATCCGCAGTATCGGCTCCGAGAACGATCACCGACGCGCGGCTCTCTTCGTCCGTTTCGGTAAACCACCGTCCCTGGGTCAACTCCAGGTCGTACACATCCCTCCACCCCGCGGTATTGCCCTCCAGAATCGCGCTTTTGACGCGGCGGCTCCCGTACTTCACCACGTACGTGCCCGTGCCAAAGTCCGGGCGAGCGTAGCGAATGCCGGACGTCACGGCCTTCACGTGCGGCAACACTTTCATGGCCTCGGAATCTTCCAGGGTCATCTCCTTGCGCGTCCGCATCTCTTCGGTGGGCCGGGTGAAGCCGAAAGGCTGAATATGAAAGACAAAAATGAGGTTCGAACCCAGGCTGGTAATGGACTCGTTGACGCTTTGATTCAGGCCGCGGACGACCGAGGAAATGCCGATCACAACGGCGACGCCAATGACGATCCCCAGCACCGTCAACGCCGACCGCAGCTTGTTGCCGCGGATCGTGTCCAGCGCCAGTTTCAGCACCTCGCCGAAACCGCCTTTGCCCATCATCGCTAGTCAACCTTTCCTCACAACAACGCAGGGCGCGCGGCAAGAAAACAACTCAGGTCTCAGCCCGCAGGGCAGTGATGGGATCCAGCATGGCCGCGCGGCGCGCAGGATAGACCCCAAAGAAGATGCCCACGATGGCCGCGACCCCCACCCCCGCCACCACGGCCCACAATTTGATCGCCGACGGCATGCCAATTGCCAGCGTAACCACCTTCGCGATGCTGGCGCCCAACAACACTCCCGCAGCGCCGCCCACCAGCGCCATCGTCACCGACTCGATCAGGAACTGCAACAGGATATCGTCGCGCCGCGCTCCCAGCGCCTTGCGTACTCCGATTTCGCGGGTTCGCTCGGTCACCGAAACCAGCATGATGTTCATGATCACAATCCCGCCCACCACCAGCGAGATGGCCGCAATCACGATCATCGCGATAAAGAACGTGCTGCTGAGGTTGGACCACAGGCTCAGAAAGCTCGCGTTGGTTTCGGCGGAAAAGCTGTCTGGCTTACCGGGAGCATCGTGGCGGCGCGCCCGCAGGATGGCGCGGGCTTCATCGATCGCCGCATCCAGTTGGCTCCCCACGCCGCTCGCCTTGCCTGAGATGCGGATCGCGCTGTGCGATCCGAATTGCTTCAAGTACGCGCTGAGCGGAATGCCGACGTAGTTATCGCGGCTCTGCCCCAGCGTTGTACCCTGCTTCGTTCCGATCCCCACGACCGTGTACGCCTGTCCCTCGACCCGAAGCTCTTTCCCCAGCGGGTCCACTCCCGGAAAAAGATTGTCCACCACGTCGGTCCCGATCACGGCGACGGCAGTACGGTTGTTCTCATCGTTCTCGTTCAGGGTGCGCCCGGTCGAGAGATCGAGGTTAAAAATCGGCCACATCGTAGGGGTCATGCCGCGAATCCACACGTCGTTGACCGACTGTCCTCCCCGCTTCACGTGGCCGCTGGGATTGAAAGTGGACGATCCCACCAGCATGCAATGCCGGCACGATTCGAGGACTGCTTTGTAATCGTCCAGCGTCAGGTCCTTGCGTTTTTCCCCCTCAATCAACTGGTCCACATTGGTGATGACGGGCGAAACCTTGCTGATGATAAAAACGTCGGCGCCCAGGCTGAAGATTTTTTCGGCCACGTAGCCGTTGATGCCGTTGACGAAGGTGACGACGGCGATGACAGCGGCCACGCCGATGACCACCCCGAGCAGAGTCAGGGCGGAGCGCAGCTTGTTCGCCCACAGTGACTGCAGTGCGATCTTGATGGCCTCGGAGATGTTCATCGGTTCTGCCGTTATTCAGCGCCCGTAAGACCTGCGCGGCGCGAAACTCCCCTTGAGTAGGTACGAGTTTAACAGGCCCACGGTTCCGATAGAACCGGCTGGGCCTATGCTGTGAGGCCATTCTTGTTAGATACTGTTTTATTCATATGAACCTGTCCCTGAACTCCAAAGTCGCTCTTATTACCGGCGGATCCCGTGGAATCGGCGCCGCCGCGGTGCGCCTGTTTGTCCAAGCTGGCGCGAAGGTTGTCTTCAACTACCACTCGGCCAAAGGGCAGGCCGACGATCTGGTCCGGGAATGCGGTGCGGACCACTGTCATGCCCTGCAGTGTGACCTCGAAGGGACCGAGTCTGCCGGGAAACTGGTAGCGGCGGCCATCGCCCGCTTCGGCCGGCTCGACATTCTGGTGGCCAACCATGGCATTTGGCCGCCCGAGGACGCGCCCATCGACCGCATGTCCGACGAGCAATGGCGGCGCACGATTGCCGTCAACTTGGATAGCGTCTTCTCCTTAATCAAGCATTCGGTCGGGCACATGAAGAAGCAGGGCGGTTCCCCGGCCGGGCACGTCGTTCTGGTCAGCTCGACCGCCGGGCAGCGCGGCGAGGCCTTCCACTGCGACTATGCCGCCACCAAAGGCGCGCTGATCAGCATGGTGAAGGGCCTCTCGACGGAGCTGGCGCGGGACCGCATCTACATCAACAGTGTCGCCCCCGGATGGGTTGATACCGACATGTCGGCCTCGGCGTTGAACGATCCCCCGACCCGCGCGAAGATCTTCGGCGCCATCCCCCTCGGCAGGGTTGGAACCCCCGAGGAGATCGCCGGGCCGATCCTGTTCTTGTGTACCCCCTACGCCGGATTCATCACGGGCGAGGTGTTCAACGTAAATGGCGGGGCGGTACTGGTCGGGTAGGAGAGTTTCCATGCAGCTGACCAGACTTGTGTTCGTCCTGATTGCGATTCTGGCTGGCTCGCTCGCGCCAGCACAACAATCCGTCAATACAGCCTCAAACGCTCCGGGACTCTTGCACGGAGTGGTAGTCAACAACACCTATACGAACAGCTTTCTCGGCTTTTCGTATCCCATCCCCGAGGGCTGGGAGGTTAACAGTGATGCGGTGATCCCACAGCATCCGGGCGAGGGCAAAGAAGTTGGGCAGGGCGGCGCGATCCTGCTCGTTCTAGACCGGAACAAGCATCTGTTCTACCGAAACCGGATTTTGCTCTCGGTCATCGACGCGAACAGCTTGACCGTGGATACTCAGGGGTTTGTTTCCAAGATGGTGAATGCGGAAGTCGCGCGCGGAGGCATGGAAGTCTTGCGGACTCCTTACCCGCAGGATTTCGCGGGAAAGACTTTCTATCGCGAAGACTACCAACAAACATCCTTAGTTTTCACAGGGTATAAAGCGTGGATTGCTACGAGATTCCGGGACTACTTCCTGGGGTGGACGCTGGTTGCGAGCTCTCTCGCTGAATTGAACGAGGCAGTCAGTTCACTCGGGCGAATATCGTTTCAGGAAGACCGCCCAGGATCCAATCATCCTGTAAACGTTGTGTTTGGGAAAATCCCAGCACATCCTGGTGTCGATGGTGGTGATAGTGTGGTTGGCACGTTGGTCAGTCAATCTCATGGGGAAGGCCCCTTGCGAGTGCGCCTTTCCGAGAAGGTCTCACAAGGATTGCTGCTTAACAAAATTCAGCCCGAATATCCAGAGAATGCCCGACAGAAGCGCATTCAGGGTTTAGTGATATTTCAAGCGGTGGTCGATATCTACGGAAACGTTAAGGAAGTCGAACTGGTCTCTGGTCCGGCCCTGCTTACTTCGACTGCGATGTCGGCGGCCATGCAGTGGAAGTACAAGCGTTGCCTTTTAGATGGCAAGCCCGTAGAAGTCGAAACGCAGGTTACGGTAGCGTTCTCGTTAGCCGGGAATTAGGCTTCAATCTGTTCGGTGCGCCCGACTGGCGAATGGCGCCGAGACAGCTAAAATCGTTCAGACCGCTTCTAACCTACAAGATCATGCATCGACTTTTTGCCATCCTGCTGCTATCCACCCTAGCCGCCGCCCAGGCGGGAGCGGAGCCTCCTGCCCAGGCTGCCGCCACCGCGTCCGCTCCCGCTCCGGAAAACGACAATGGCAAGAAGGCTCGGGCGATGATTGATACGGCCGTCCAAGCGCTCGGCGGCCAAGCCTACCTCACCTCGCAGAATCGAGGGGAGGAAGGCCGTTTGTACAGCTTGCACCACGGCGAAAGCCGCGGGACGGGAGTGCAGTATCGGCAGTTCTACCGCTTTCCAGACCGGGATCGGCTCGAAATCATCGGGCGTGGCAATGTTTTAGTCCCTCTTCCGTTGGTCGGCATCATCGTTGTGAGTCACGACAAGAAAAATAAGAACGATATCGTGATCATCCACAATGGCGACAAGGGGTACGAGACGACCTACAAGGGCACGGCCGCGCAGGATAAGGAGGAACTCGGGCCCTATCTGCGACGCCGCCGCCACTCGCTGGAACAAGTGCTGCGCAAATGGATCAACGATCCCACGATGCAGTATTTCTATGATGGTCTGGCGATCGTGGATAGCACGCCGACCGACCAGGTCACCCTGCTCAACAGCCAGAACGACGCGGTCAGCATTTACCTCGACCAGAACACCCACCTGCCGCTCAAAACCAGCTACACCTGGCGCGATCCGACTGATAAGCAGAAGAATACCGAGGAAGAGGTTTACGACAACTACCGACTGGTGCAGGGCATCAGGACCCCGCACTCCATCACCCGCTACTTCAACGGGGAAACCTCGCAACAACGCTTTATCAACGTGGCCAAATACAACCTGCCGTTGCCAGATGCCCTGTTTGACGCCGACGTGACCTACGACCCGCAGGCGCCGCCCAAGAAACACTAATAACCCACCCCAGACTAGCGAAAAATGCCCGGAGAACCAGTTCGGGCACGAGGATCATCTGTATTCACCTGAGTGAGTTAGGAGAGCCCCGTCCAATTGGGACCGCAGACTGTGGCATTTTTACCACGTACAGAAATCCACCAGAGGCGCTAAGCTTATTTCAGCAAACGACTTAATCTGTCTTCCCCTTTGACGCACGAGCAAACAATTCGTGCCGCCGTCAGTTGCAGCGGAGTTGGCCTGCACAGCGGGGCCCCGGTAAATCTCAGCGTCCTGCCCGCACCGGCGGGGACGGGCATTGTGTTCCACCGCACCGACCTGGACGGTTTCCCGATCGAAGCCAGCGGCCGCAACGTGGCCCGCGTCAGTTACGCCACCAGCCTCATGAAGAAAGGCGTGCTCATCTCCACCACCGAGCACCTGCTTTCCGCGTTCATCGGGGCCGGGATCGACAACGCGATCGTCGAGCTCGACAACCTGGAACTGCCGATTCTGGATGGCAGCGCGCGGCCGTTCGTGGAGATGATCCAGAAGGCCGGAGTCCGCCGCCAGCGGAAGGCGCGAACCTATCTCCGGATCGTTCGCGACATCGAACTGCGCGAAGGCGACAAGTTCATCGCCGTGTATCCGGCCAACACCTATTCGGTGTCGTACTCGATCAACTTTCCGCACCCCCTGATCGGGCGGCAGACGTTCTGCGTGCAACTGACGAACGGCAGCTATTTGCGCGAGATTGCCCCCGCCCGCACGTTCGGGTTTGTGCACGAAGCCGACGCCATGCGGCAGCAGGGCCTGATCCGCGGCGCGTCCACCGACAATGCGATCGTGATGGACCGGACCAAGGTGCTCAATCCGCCGTTGCGCTTCCCCGACGAATTTGTGCGCCACAAAGTGCTCGATCTGATTGGGGACCTGGCGCTGATCGGGAAGCAGATTCTGGGTTCGGTGGTCGCCGACCGCGCCGGCCACGCCATGCACACCGCTCTGGTGTCGCGCATCCTGCGTGACAAGTCGTATTGGGAAGAGACCGCGCTGGAGGAGACGACGTCCGAGATGCCGGCCGGCGTACCAGCCAGCTTGAGCGTTTAGCAGCCCTGCGGAGAATCCAGGATTCGTTGTTCAGCCGCGCGCGTGCCTTCGTATCAGGGCATCGCTTTAGCGATGCCGCAAACGATTCATTGTTGATCGCCCCTTTAGGGGCCGGGGCGGAAAAGCCTGCCCAGCCGCTCAGTCCGCGGGCTGCGGCAAAGTCCAGTCGTGGTCCACTCCCCGCTGCGCTTCGAGGCGATCTAGTTCGGCCTCGGCCTCGGCGCGGACCCGGGCGGCATAGGCGCTCACACTCTGGCGATGCTCGGTCCCGAGCGCGGCCACGCGTACGCTCAGATACGGGCGATCTTCCTCCAGTCGCCGCAGGAGCCTTTGGGTTCTGGCAATTCTCTCGTCAAGGGTGATCATGGGGGGCCTCCGGAACATCTCCCAGAATGCCAGAGCAACGGAAGGGCGCAAGTTACAAGCTGGATTCCGCTGCATTCAGGGCGGGGAAAGTGGAACAGCGGACGGGCGGACTACGGAAGGCGCTACGGAAGATCCACAAACCCCTGCAGCGGACGAGGCATTTCATTGCGCAGGTGGTCGGTCAACCACTTCTCCAGTTGATACTGGGAGCTTTGCGGCACCTCGACGAACTTGATGCCGGCATGGCCGGTTTCATCCGCCCACGCGATCTTGCCTTGTAGTTCGAGCGAGGTATTGGAGCCAGGCAGCGCGAACTGCAACCGAGCCCCGGAATCTCTGGGAAGTTTGCCGGTGAAACGGAGCGCCATTCCGCCTTCGCTCAGGTTGGTGGTGGTGGCGACCACTTCGGGACTCTCCGCCACGCAGATTCGAACCTGCATCTCGACCGGCTGGCGGTAGTAGCGGCGGCGTTCGCGGATCATGAAACTGATCGCTGCATTGAAGCAGCGCGTCGCATTCAGGGGCGTCAGAGGCTTCTGCAGGACGAAATTCGCCCCAATCTGGAAGGCTTCCTGGGTGGTCGTCTTGCCATTCAATACGGCAAAGGACACCGAGGACCCGTTGCTCCGCGCTTTGCGCAGCCCCTTGAGAACTTCGACCCCGCCCTGCAGGTCGTCGCAATCTACAATGACCGCGTCGAACTTCCGTTTGCCCAGCGCATCGCTGCCCGCTTCGGAACTCGCGCAAACTTCCACGCTCACCGCCATCTTTTCGAGCGTTGGACGCAACACCCCGAGCAGGGCTGCGTCGTGGCTGATGAGCAGGGACTCCAGAGTCATGACAAGTGATGGTAACTTGGCGGCTGGGACGGGAGAAAGTGACCAAGGTACGAGGACGAAAAGTTCCCGTTCCCACCTTCAGAAACCCGTAAACCCTTGCTCTTTCTGCCCTTCCCCGCGACACTATGCCGATGCCCGAACTTGCCTACCTGTCGCTCGGATCCAACCTGGGGGACCGCGCCGCCAACCTGCGCCTGGCCATCGAGCGCCTGGCTGAAGCGGGAGAAGTGAAAGCGGTTTCGTCGTTGTATGAGACCGAGCCGGTGGAGTTCCGCGCCCAGCCCTGGTTCCTGAACTGCGTGGTCGCTCTGGAAACCGGAAAGCAGCCGCGGGAACTTCTCAAGATCGCACTGGCCATTGAAGAAGCGATGGGGCGCCAGCGCTCACGGGAAAAGGGGTCCCGCACGGTGGATATCGATATCCTGCTGTTTGGAAGTCTGGTGATGGATGAGCCGGGCTTGAGGATTCCGCATCCGGTGATGCAGCAGCGCCGGTTTGTGCTGGAGCCGCTGGTGGAGATCGCGGCGGAAGTCCGGCATCCCGTACTGAAGAAGACCGCACGCGAACTGCTGGCCAGCTTGCCCGGCGGCCAGTCCGTGCAGCAATTGGCCCCGAAAGCCTAGAGCCAAGCGCCGAAGGGCGCTATGGAACGATGATCCGGCTGCCCGCTTCTTCCGGCGAGGCCAGGGTTGACTGCTTCTCGGGAAATTGCGCGAAGAGGAAGTCCACGAAGGCGCGCGATTTTGGCCGCCCCGTAGTTCGCCCCAAACCCATCCTCAGGAGAAACACCAGCGCTTTCAGCAGCTCCGAGTCGCGCAGGCGGGTGTGGCCGATGTGTTTCTGCTCGGCTTCGCGAAACTCCTTGACCATGGTTTCGACTTCCGCCGTGATCGCCTGGTGGGCCACATTGGCGGTCGGCTGCTCGTAGATCAGGCTGGATTTCACCAGCGTTTCATAGCTCTTTGCCAGCGAGGTGAGGGCGGCGATCAGGTCGCGATCCGCCAGGGCCCGGTTGGCGCGCGCGCTCTTGGCCAGCGCGAAACTGAGTCCCATGATCAGGTGCTCGTGTTCATAAATAAATTGCTCGCCGATTTCGACGCTGGGAAACAGCGATTCGCGATCCAGTTCGCCCGCCGCCCGCGGTTTCTCATGCTCGCGCGCCTGCTGGAGATAGGGACAGTCGCTGGGACAGTCGAGCGTCACCTCGCGCTGCTCGCCGCAGCACTGCGCGCAGATGCGTCCATGGACGGCGGGGCAGAAGCGCTTTTCTTTCCGAACGTTGCAGATGGCGCAAGACAATCGGTTCTTCCTCGGATTTCATTATTTCATGGCGCATGTTTCCGGGGGCAGGGCACAAAACCCAAGTTCAACCGCGGAGACGCCGAGGACGCGGAGAAAGATTGCCTTGGGTTTTGTCGCGCACAATTGCACTATTCCTGATGCAAATCTGCCTGAAGCAGATAAGGCCCGCTAATCGGAGCCATAAGCCCTTTTTATTTGTCGCCGTCCCCGCTTATCCGATAGCCTAGTGCGGTATCCCCCAGCCATTGGATCTGATTCTCGGGCTCCGCCCAACAATCTAAGGAGAAGCATGTCAACTGACCTTCGGAATTTTCTGGCGATACCGTATGACGAACTGGAAGAGATGAATCTGAAGGCGAAGAAGCAGCGCCTCGACCGTGTTGCGCCCCACAAGATCCAGGAAGGCCGGCTGAAGTACCTGACCGACGAGAAAAGCATCAAAGCCCTGACCGTGATGTTCAGCGACCTCGAAGGCCGCCTGCACATGCTCGACTACGACAAGAAGTTTCTGCTGAAAAGTTATGACAACCTGACCTTCGACGGCTCTTCGATCCGCGGATTTACCGCGCAGCGCGAGAGCGACCTGCGGTTGGGCATTGACTGGAGCGCGTTCTACTGGGCGCCCGCGGACGTGTTTGGTCCGGGCAAAGTGCTGGTGTTCGGCGAGGTCATTGACAAGGGTGGAGAGCCCTATTCCGCCGACATGCGCAGCGTCCTGAAGGCGTTCGCCGCTGAACTCCACAAGAAACACGGCTACACGCTGAATGCAGCGAATGAAATCGAAGGCTTCCTGTTCAAGGGGTCGGACGCCGAGCGCACCTACCACGAGACGGGAAAGTTCGAGTACGTGAACACGGGCGGCTACTATCATTCCCTGCCCGGCGATCCGCTGCGCACCTTCATTGACACGACTGCCGAAGTGCAGCGCGCCATGGGCTTCCAGAACGAAAAGGATCACCCGGAGGTTGCGCCCTCGCAGTTCGAGATCAACTACAACTATGCCGAGGTGGTGGCGGCCGCGGACCATATCCAGCTCTACAAGCTGATCTGCCGCCAGGTCGCGCGGAATATGGGCTTGACCGCGTGCTTCCTGCCCAAGCCGGTGGTGGGCGTGAACGGCAGCGGCATGCACACCAACGTTTCGGTCAGCAAGAACGGCAAGAACCTGTTCTGGGATCCCAAGGGCGAAGAAAAACTCAGCAAGGTGGGATGGGAGTTCGTGGACCGCATCCTCACTCACGGAAACGATATCTGCCTGTTGCTGAACCCGAGCGTCAATGCGTATCGCCGCCTCGACCCGCATTTCGAAGCGCCCAACCAGATCAAGGCGTCGGCGGTCGACCGTGGTTCGATGATCCGCATTCCGATCGGCAACGAGCGGAGCATGCGCGTGGAAGTCCGCTCCGTGGCGCCCGACGCGAATCCGTACCTGGTCATGCTCTCGATTTTCAAGTCCGGGCTCCAGGGCTCGACGTCGAAGATCAAGAACCTGCGCCAGGCGGAGCGCTACCTGCCCGACAACATTTACACCGCGCTGGAGAACTTCCGGAAGGCGGACTGGACGTCAGAACTGATGGGCAAGGATGTGAAGGGGCGCTACGCCGATCTGAAACAGGCCTCGGCGGACCGCTGCCCGCGCCTGCTGGGAACGTTCGTGAAAGCGCCGGAGGTGCAGTATCACCACGACGTGTACAACCAGTACCTGTGGAACATGTTCTAGAGCGTGTGGCGCGGACACTCCTGTCCGCGAAAGTTGATTGTCATCCGGCCGCCGCGTTTCTTCGGCGGCCGTTTTCTTTGCCCGGAAGGACGTATCTTGTCCGCCCATTACCTCCGTGCCCCGTGTTTCTTGGGGGTTTGTTTCCGTGGCTGCGATAATGGTTACTATCATGGCTCGTTCTTTCTTATCAGAAGCCTGGCTGCCGAAGTCAGTCCTCTGCCTGCGCGACTACAACCTGAACAAATTCGTGCGCGACCTGGTTGCCGGGATCACGGTCGGGCTGGTCGCCCTGCCACTCGCCATGGCCTTCTCCATTGCCTCTGGCCTCACGCCCCAGGCTGGAATTTACTGCGCCATCGTTACCGGGTTACTGATTTCTCTCCTGGGCGGCTCGAAGACGCAGATTGGCGGCCCCACCGGCGCCTTCGTGGTTGTCATTTCGGGGATCGTGGCCCTGCACGGAGTGGACGGCCTGTTCATGTGCACGGTGATGGCCGGCTTGATGCTGATCATCATGGGGCTGACCGGCATGGGGTCGGCGGTGAAGTTCATACCGCGGCCGATCGTTATCGGTTTCACCAACGGCATTGCCGTCTTGATCGCCAGCACGCAGGTGAAGGATTTCTTCGGCCTCAAGCTGGACGTAGTTCCGGGCGTGTTCTGGCTGCGCATGAAAGCGCTGGCGCAGAATTTTCATACTCTTTCTATTCAGTCAACCGCGCTGGCCGTGGGCGCGGTCGTGATCATCCTGGTCTGCCGCGCGGTCTCGAACCGCGTGCCCGGGGCCATTGTCGCGCTGGTTGGAGGAACCCTCACTGTTTGGATCTTCAAGTTGCCGGTGGAAACCATCGGGACCCGTTTCGGCGGGATTCCCAGCGGCTTGCCCCACTTTGTTATTCCAACGTTCCGGCCAGAGTTGATTCACGGTCTGCTTGGCCCGGCAGTGACAGTTGCGATGCTGGGTGCGATTGAGTCGCTGATGTCGGCCGTGGTCTCGGACCGCATGAGCAACGACCGCCACAACCCGAATGTCGAACTCATCGCACAGGGAGCGGCCAACGTGGTGTCGCCCATGTTTGGAGGGCTGCCCGCGACGGGCGCCATCGCGCGTACCGCGACCAATATCCGCGCGGGCGCGCAGTCGCCGGTTGCGGGCGTCATTCATTCTCTGACTCTGCTCGCCGTTCTCCTGTTCGCCTCCCACTGGGTGAGCTTTGTTCCGATGTCGGTGCTGGCCGGAATCCTGTTGGTCGTCGCCTACAACATGGGTGAATGGCGCGAGATTCCCGGACTGCTCAAGCTAACCAAGACCGACGTCAGCGTGTGGCTGGTGACGTTTGCCCTGACCGTCTTCGCCGATCTTACCGTTGCCGTGCAGTTCGGAATGATCCTCGCCGCCCTGCTCTTCATCAGCCGAGTGGCGGCGACTACGACCGTCTCGCAGGTCACCGACGACTATATCGAAGACGGCCGCGCGCACATCCTGCAGGACAAAGACATACCCTACTACGCCACGATTTTCCGTATCCACGGACCGTTCCTGTTCGGCGCAACTGACAAGATTTCGGTCGTGACGGAGAACATCCACAAGCTGCCGCCGGTAGTGATTTTGCGCCTGCGCAACATGACGGCGCTGGATGCGACCGGTCTCTTCGCCCTCGAAGAAGTGGCTCGTACACTGAAGGCCGGCGGGCGCACCCTGATTCTGTGCGGAGCGCGCGAACAGCCAGCCCGCATGATTCATGAAGCGGAATTTGAGGATCTGATTGGCCAGGAGAACATTACAGAAAACGTGCAAGAGGCGATCGGGCGCGCCGAGGAAGTGTTTGAGAAGCTGACGCCGGCGGCGAAGGGCGCTGGCCGGTAAAAGGGCTTTCTCTGCGGACTCTGCCAGACCCCCGCGTCTTCTGCGGTCAAAAGCTCTTAACCGCAGAGATCGCCGGGAAAGGCCGCGGAGGACGCCGAGTACGGGTTAGCGCATCGCCACCGCGTTGGATAGCCCGGCATTCAGATAGCGGCTCATCGCCAGATCGACAATCTCTCCAATCAATTCCGTGTACGACCGCCCGCCTGCCTTGGCAGCCATGGCGAACTCCTGCCGACTGGCCAGCCATGGATTAGGGTTGGCCTCGATCACGTACACGTCGCCATTCGGAGCAAGGCGCATGTCAATGCGACCGTAGTCGCGCAGTTTGAGGGCGCGGTAGGCGGCGAGTGCGGTTTCGGAAAGGCGCTTTGTGGTCTCTTCGTCGAGATCTTCCGCCACTTGCGACTTGGTCAGCTTGTAGGCTTCGGTGTTCTTCTCGAATTTCACATCGTAAGTGGCGATCTTGGGTGTGCCCTCGGGTAAGCGAGAAAGATCCAGTTCCACCAGCGGCAACACCTGGGTGTGTTCGTAGCTGCCGAGAATGCCAGCGTAAATCTCGCGTCCCTCGATGTACTCCTCGATCAGGGCCGGCGAGTCGAACTCGTCCTGGATGTACTGGATCCGTTCCATCAATTCCTTGATGTTCTTCACGACCGAGCCCTCATCGATTCCGATCGAGCCGTCTTCCCATCCTGGCTTGACGATCAGCGGAAAGGCGATGTCATGAGCGTGCTCGATGCGCCCACGGTACGACGTCGCGAAGAACGGAGTCTTGATGCCGTGAAACGCGAATATCTTCTTGGCAACGGATTTGTCCTGCGAAAGAAAAATGGAATGCGGCCCTGCACCCGTGTAGCGCAAGCCCAGCAGATCGACATACGCGACTACGTTCATTTCCTTGGTGTCGTCGCCGTCAAAGGACTCGGTGAGATTGAAGATCAGGTCGGCATCGCAACGCGACAAGGAATGCAGGGAGGTCGGGCGTCCGTCCAGTTCGAAGTACGAAGGCTCGTGCCCGAGCTTGGCCAGCGCTTCGAAGATCTCCTCGCGGTCGGTCTTCTCCACCTTCTTTACCTTCTTGCCCTTCTTGCGGGGCTTGGGCGCCGGAACGGGATCTTCCTTGGCCGCGGCGGCCACCGGATCTTCGTTCCACAGGTCGTACAACAACGCGATTTTCAGTTTTGCGCCAATCATAGGCAGTACCCAGTTCTCAGTTCTCAGTTCTCAGTTCTCAGTTCTCAGTAAAAACGAAATCAAAAGCAAAACCTATTACAAGACCAAGTTCACCAGAAACTAGAATCGAGAAACCAAAAACAAATCACTCACGGCTGAATGAACTTTCCTCTTGTCACATAGGTCATCGCCAGGGCGGTGACATATGCGGTGATTTCTGCCAGGTGTTCATCCTCGCGCGCTTCGTCGGAGCGCAAGTCCAGTTCCCCAGCACGTTTCTCAATACCGTCCAGCAAACTCTTGATCAGCGGCCGTTGCGCGCCGGTCCAGTAGGCAACCTTGTCGATCACAGCCTTGCGGTGCTGATGCAGGAAGTCGCGCGCAGGCTGCGCCCCTTTGCGCCGCTTCGAGACGCGAAACATTTCGCGCAGGTCGGTATCCGGCGTGAGTTCGGAGACCGCCACTTCCTCGCGCGCGGACTGGTGGTAGAACTCGGCAACGGTGGTTTCCATGTCATCCACGGTGATGTCGGTCCGTCCCCGGCGGCGCGGCGGATCGGCCTTTCCCAGCTTGCGGGCGAGGCGGTCGAGGTAGCGGAGCTTTTCCATCGCATCCCAGCCGCGATACCGCTTGCGCCAGTTCGAGCGCGGAGTCAGCCAGACCGCGAAGGTTTCAGCAAAGTCTTCGTCGGGATGCTTCTGCGCATACCACCCGGGCAAATGGCGCACATAGTCACGCGAGAAAGGCACCGGACGGTAGTTGTCGCGATAGGGCCGGCGAAATGGCCCGAACAGGCGCTTCCACTCGGGAATGTTGTGCAGCTTGTAGGCGTAAGTGAAGGCGTGTCCGGCCTCGTGGCGAAGGTACATCATGATTTCGCGCGCGCCCTCGAGGTCGTTAGTTTCCTCTTCCAGTTGTGCCAGCGCAGCATGCGCAAGGTAGAACGGAATGCCGATGACTGGTTCTCCGGACGGGCATCCCCATTCGTCCGTCAGGTAGCAGGCCGGATGGAACTTGGTCAGACCCTTCGCTTCAAGTTCGCCATAGAGCTGCTCGACAAAACGCTCCACGGGCGAACCCTCGAGCTTCAGCCCCAGGTCGCGAATGGGCCGGCTCAGGAGTTCCTGGTACAGAGGTTCCGGTTTTCCGTTGTCTTTATCGTGCACAAACGCTCGCTTCGATGGCAAGAACAGCGGCTGCGTTGGGACACACGAGGAGGGAGAGTGTCACCAATATAAACAGTAATCGAGAGCAGGGATAACTCAGAAGTTACGGGAGTAACGAAAAATCGCAGATGCACGCGAGTCAAGGCTCGCCCGCATCCCTTCTGACTCGATGTTGGCTTAGCCGCTCAGCCAATTGTTCCAATTGCCCGCGCCGGGAGTTTGCGCGCCCACTTCACAGCCACGTGGGCGACTTCTTCCTGTGTGATGCCTGTGTTCTGCCGCCAGATCATCAGGCGCATGTAGCCCTCTTCGAACTCGTGAATCACTTCTTGCGCGGGCACCGGCTTGATGTTGTGCCACTCGCGCTCGGTCAGGAACCGCCGGTGGAGTTGCTCCGTCGGGATGCCTTTGTCGGCACGAATCGTTCGCACCCATGCGGGATGATCCAACCCGGTGGGCGGCAGCGTGGTCAGGGTATGGCTGCTGCCGTCGGTGTAGCGGTTTGCGAACTCGATCCAGCTGCCGACCCGGGGATGATCGTAGATGTGCGCCGCAACATAGGTCTCCGGATGGAAGAGCATGCGAATCAGCACGCCCGGCATTTTGTCCACTGCGTAGGAACCCAGATCCGCGAACCCCTCGCGAAGCAGCGGTGCGGATTGCCGATCCACTTCCGCCCGATGTTTCCACTGCGGCGAGTCCACGCGCGTGAGCGCAATCTGTTCCGGCACCCGGTTGAGCGCTCTTTTGCCGACGTCGGAAAGCACGTTGCGTACCGCCCGTCGCAGGATCAGCCGGCTTACCAGGCTCTTCAGAACGAGAACGGCCCCTACGGCGAGCATCAAGGCCAGCAGCGCTGTCAGGTTCATGATTCCGCTCCCGGAGATGGAGTGTGCGTGGACGTATTGCACCAAACTTGGCGCGCGGAAGAAAGATTACGGGGGTGACAGGTTCGGGTAACCAGTTGCTTCGGCGCGGCGCGAAATGCACTATGATTTCGAGCGGGAGACAAGCTATATGCCACGCACTGCGGTCCTGGTCATTGTCGCGAGCGCGCTCCTAACGGCTTCCGCGATCTCGCAAGAAAAAGCAATCAAGCGTGCGCAATTGCCGAAAGCAGTCGAGGCAACGGTCGCCGCCCAGAGCCAGGGAGCCAGGGTCCTGGGGTTTTCTGAGGAGAAAGAGCAGGGGCAGACCTACTACGAAGTGGAATTAGTTGTGAATGGTCACACCAAAGACGTGCTGATGGATCACGATGGGAAGATCGTGGAGGTCGAAGAGCAGGTTGCCGTGGACGCGCTTCCGGCACCGGTTCGCGATGGATTGCAGGCCAAGGCTGGCAAGGGCAAGGTGTCTAGCGTTGAGTCCATCACCAAGCACGACAAACTCGTCGCCTATGAGGCTAAGGTGATCACGGCCGGGAAAACTTCAGAGGTCCAGGTCGGCCCGGACGGAAAACCTCTGGATCGCGAAGAATAGCTCCCTGCTGCTTCACGGGTTTTTCCGCTGCCCGCTAGTGCACGGTCACCGTGGTGGTTGCCTGCGAGCGGCCGAAGGGTCCAGTCGCGTAGATCGTGTAGGTCGTGGTCTTCGCGGGCTTGATCGCGATGCTGGCCCCCCGCACCGCTGCGACGTCGGGAGAAATGATCAGGTACGAAGCGCCGCTCACCGTCCAATTCAGCGTGACCGATTGGCCGGCCGCTACTGAGTTTGGTGTGGCCGTGAAGTTCGAAATCTGCGGCGCATTTCCGGTTGGCACGTTGGATTGCGTGTAGACCGGGTTCATCTGAATCACTTCGAAGTCCGAAGCTCTCAACGAAGACAGATTGTGCAGGTCATCGTTGTCCCAGCGATCGTCGGGCGCGCCGCTCAGGTACATCGAGCTGCCATTGTCGGCCATGATCATGCCGTACTTCTTCAGCGCCGCCAGGATCACCTGATTCTTCTGCGAAAAGCCGGAAACGTTGAAGCCGGACTTGAGGCGCATGCGCATGCCCATGGGCGCCGCATTCGGATCGCTTGAGTTGGCCGCCCAGTGCGAAGCTGGAGGAATGAATGCCGCGCGGCTGTGTTGCAGGGTAAAGCGGATGGCGTGTTTGATCGATCCTGCGGCAACCTCGTCGTAGCGCAACAGGCCGGGGAAGATGGGCAGTCCGGCGGCGTCAGCTGAAGTCCAGGTGTACGGGCGCTGCCCGTTCGCAAGCATGTCCCAGACGGCGGCAGAACCGGCGTTCCACGCGCCACCCGCGGCGGGCGAGGCAAGATAAAGTTCGTAAATCCAGCACTGGTTCTGATCAATCACCAGCACGTGCTGGTCGCCGCTCGGATTGGGATCGCCCTCGATGGGAGCATTGGCCGGGATCGGCATCGGTCCCGGATCACTTTCGTCGCCGTATGCTGTGAAATTAATGTCCACAGGTGCCTGGCCCGCGCCGACCACAACATACGGAATCCCCATGATGCTGTTGTTATAAAGACCCGCGCCGAAATCGGGATGCACGGCCGTGCTGGCGCCAATGAAGTTGACCATCGCCGTCGAGTTGGCATCAACCGGCGCACCTGAAATGTCCTGGTTCCACAAGCTGCTTGCCGGGAACGGTACAAATCCGTTCAGGCTGGCGCCCGGTCCGGTGGCGATCTGGCTGCAGGAGCTATTGCCGCCGCCGTTGCCACCGCCTCCACCCCCACCGTTCCCACCTCCTCCGCCGTTACCGGCGTTCGTGGCGGCTCCACAGCCGAGCGTGGCAAGCAGGCAGGCAATCGCAAGAACGGCGAAGAACTGGCGTCCCATGGAGGAATCTCCCAGCCCTAATGGTCTCCGGCTCCAGGCGGCGCGGCAACCGTCAAAAGGGCTGGTTGCGGGCTGGAATTGGGACGATGCGCCACTCCGTATCCTCCAGGAATCCGGTCCCGTCCCGGGTTTAGCCGAACTTCAGTAGCGCGCCACACTTCCGTAACGCGCCTCAACCGGCCGGTCATCTGGAAAAAATGAATGCCCTCAGCGCCGGGCCGATAACCAGACTAGCGGTTCGAGATGCGAGGAAGCACATGGAAACCAGGATCAGGAAGTCGATGGTCGAGATGAACACGCTGCTGCTGTGCCGGGACGTGCAGTTCTTGGGAACCACCAAACGAGTCCTGAAGCAGATGGCGGTGAGGACGACGATCGATGACAACGCCGCCAGCGCTCTGGCGCGGTTGGCCAGCCAGGAGTTCGATTCCCTGATCGTGGATTGGCGCGAACTGGACAACATGGGCGACTTCCTGGAGTCGGTGCGCAAATCGAAAGTGAACCAGCGCTGCATTGTGGTGGCGATTGTGCGTGACCTGCTGGACGCGCAGCAAGCATTCGCCGCCGGTGTGCATTTCCTGATTCAGAAGCCGGCTTCGATCGTGCAGATTGAGCGCTGCCTGCGGGCGGCGCACTCGTCGTTTGTCGCCGAGCGCCGCAAATCGCACCGCGAGCCAGTCCAGTTCGGCGCGGCCCTCAGCGGAAAGAATCTGCCGCTCGCCCGTGCCACCATCGTCAATATCGGAGAAGGCGGGGTCGGCCTGCGGATGAACCTGCCTGGGGGAAAATCGCTTGTCGGCGCCGGAGATCAGGTCGAATTGAACTTCCAGCTTCCCGAAACCACCCAGTTGATCCATGGCAGCGGCGTCGTGGCCTGGGTGAACTCGGACGGCGACGTCGGCGTCCAGTTCCGCTACATCCCCGAAGTCGAGCGCAGGCCGTTCGAGCAATGGCTGACGGAACGGATGGAGAGGTCGTTGGCCGAGGTGCGGCGGGGGGCGGCCAGTTGCGCGTGAGGGTGGCTCACAATGGTAAGTCACTCGAGAAGAGGATCTTTTCGAGGCAGGGCACGAAGTTGAGCGAGGGAGTAGCGACAGAGGTGGGCGGCTTCGAAGTCAGCGGACTATCCATCGGCACGTCTTTGCCAATTTCTTCTTGATAGCGTCGGTCTTTTTGCCGACTACTTCCGCATGTCCCGGCGGCTGCCCTTCTATCGGTTTGCGCACTACTTCTAGACCGCATGCTCGGACTTGTCGAGCAGATAGGGAGACGAGTCCGAAGCCGGAGAGGTTTTCAAGGATAAGTTTATAGTCACCGCATTCTGATGCAATGAACACGGACATCGACGTGCCATTTGGAGGATCCGCAAACGCAGCAGAGGATGGCCAAGTTCGCCCATCACCTTGTGGATAGTGCCATGGAGGGATTCTGCGCCACAATTCAGCATCGTCTGGAATGTCGTCCGGGCCGGGCGGAGATGCGGCGGTCCCACTCATTCAATTGCTTGCCTCAAAAACACGAATTAATCTTGTCAGCGACAGTAGCGAGGTCCGCAGTAATCTCTGTTTCCCACTCCTCCCTCGATCGATGGTCGACGAAACAAGCCGTCAAGGGGCCCCGCGCTCCCACTTCGATCTCCAACTCTGCCCTGTCGTTGTACCACTCCAACTGAATGTTGCCGCCCACCGTAGGCACAAGTTTCGGAAGGACAGCATCTTCTCTGAGGACCAACCAGAGAAACCGCGCTGTCATCAAGGCAGCCTGGGGGTCTATTGCACGCGCCTCGTACGAATCCCAGTTCGCTGGTAGCCGACTCAGTGCGGTCAATTCATCCAGAAGGCCGTTTAGCCACTTCGGAGTGTCTTTTACTGTGCCTGCGCACTCAACTGGTTCTTTAACCCTGACTCCATAGTCTGTCGCTGCACTAGCACTCATCTAGTCTCCCCCAATTGCGGTGCATGTCGTTAGTCGTTATTGATGCGAATGCTGACACGATCCATTTACGGCCAATCTGGAAGAAATCCAACACGCCCGCCTCGTCTTTTGTCCGCGGTGCACCCCGCGCCGTCAGCGAAATTACGATCACAGGCAACTGATGGATTGTTGAAAATCGGGGTTCAATATTCACGTGAAGTCTACCGACAGGTTTGTCATCGTCTCGGATCACGTACCGCATAGACAAACGCACGTCCTCTGGTTCCTTTAGAAACTGATCGCTGTACTGATTTTTCCAAATCGTGACGAGCCTATCCAACTGTCCTGGCTGCTCCCAGCCCTGCCCTGAAAGGAGTTGGTTTACGTAGGTCACTTCGCACTGGTTCGGTACGATGTCGCCAACGTTCTCCTTGGTCAAAAATCCCCGTAATACCTGAAGTTGTTTCTCAAATCCCGCTTGGACATACTCGTAGCGCGGATACAAGTCGTCTTCTTTCAACTTTCGCCAATTGAATACGAACCGATCCTGCTGGATCTGCACCAATTCGCTGCCACGCTCGTTGACAAACCAGCAGCGTGGCATAGGTGGAACAGTCAAGAGTTCGACTTGCGGCGCGAAACCGCCAGAGGTCGGTAGCCCGAACCACTCCACTGCAGCGGGCAGAGGCGGGTGCTCCTCAAACTTGGGAAATGTGAGTCGGTACTGCTCCCACAGCAAACCGAGATGGGGCACACGAAATAACTGCAACGAGTCGAATTGCAGCGACAATGCGACCTCAGCAACTGGTGGGTTCTTGAAATCTGGGAGCGGAGGTCTCATCGGACTGCCTGTTTTCTCGGCCACGAACACCCTCAAGGAAGCCACTTATGATTATTGGAGACCCAAAACCTAGTGTCAATTACTTCGATGGGCCCGGGGATTACCTCAAGCTTCCTATCTTCCCAGTATGGACGTACAAATCCTCTAGACTCGGCCCAACTGAACATTCCTACTGAATCAACCCGCCGTTCCCATTCTCCTCTACCACCGGCGCGATCACCACCGCCGCGGCCACGCGGTCTCCCGGTTCGAGTGACAACAAACGAACGCCCTGCGCCGCTCGCCCTGACTCGCGGATCGTGCTCGAGTCCATCCGGATGATCTTGCCGTACTGGCTGATCAGCATGACTTCGGAAACTTCGCTGACTTGGGCGATGCCGACCACTTTGCCGTTGCGCTCCGTGGTCTTGACGTTGATTACGCCAGAGCCGCCGCGTCCTTGCAGGCGGTACTCGTCGGCGGGAGTGCGCTTGCCGTAGCCGTTTTCGGTGACGGAAAGGATCAGCGAGCCCTTGATCGGCAAGGTCTCGTCGGTGGCGGTAACTTCGATGCCTGCCTCGGCCTTCACTTTTTCGGCGGTGGCTTCGGCTTTCTTCGCGTCTTTCGGCGTGGTCGCCATGCCGACGATGTAGTCTTTTTCGTCGAGGTTCATGCCGCGCACTCCATACGCCGGACGCCCCATCGGGCGCACGTCCGCCTCATCAAAGCGGATCGCCTGGCCGTTGTGCGAGGCGAGGAAGACGATCTGGCTGCCATCGGTCAGCGTGACGCCGACCAGTTCATCGCCCTGATCAATGCCGACGGCGATGATGCCGCGCGACATCACGTGTGAGAAGTCTTTCAGCTCGGTCTTTTTCACCGTGCCATTGCGCGAGGCAAAGAAGATGAAGCGGCCTTCTTCTTCCAGGTTGCGCACGGCGAGCATGGTGCGGACCGTCTCGCCCGGCTGCAGCGCGACCAGGCTTGCAACGTGCTTGCCCTTGCCGGCTGCGGCGATGTCGGGAATCTCATAGACCTTCAGCCAGTACACACGTCCGGTGTTGGTGAAAATCAGGATGTAGGCGTGCGTCGAGGCAATGAACAGATGCTCGACGAAATCCTCGTCGCGCGTCTTCATGCCGGTGCGCCCGGTTCCGCCGCGGCGCTGCATGCGGTAGGTGGAGATCGGCGTGCGCTTCATGTATCCGCCGTGGCTCACCGTGACCGCGACTTGCTCGTCGGCGATCAGGTCTTCCAGCATGATCTCGGCGGCCTCGTCTTCGATCACCGTGCGGCGCTCGTCGCCGTACAGCTTCTTGACCTCTTCCATTTCCCTGACGATGACGCCGCGCAGCTTCTTTTCCGATCCCAGGATCGACTGGTAGTCGGCGATCGAGTCGCGCACCTGCTTCAACTCGTTCGAAATTTCGTCGATCGAAAGCCGGGTCAGGCGGTGCAGTTGCAGTTCGAGGATGGCGTCGGCTTGCTTCGCCGTGAACGGCCTCTCGGCGTCCAGCTTGGGCGCGCGCCCGGTGGTGTTGATGTCAATCTTTCTGCCGGCAAACCACGTGACCAGGTTCTCGCGGGCATCGGCGCGGTTCGCGCTGCCGCGGATGATCGCGATCACGTTGTCGAGGTGATCGAGCGCGGTGAGATAGCCTTCCAGGATGTGTTCGCGGTCCTGCGCCTTCTGCAGCAGGTAGGCCGTGCGGCGGCGGACCACATCGACGCGGTGGTCGATGAAGTGCTTGATCGCCTGGATCAGCCCCATTTCCTTCGGCTGGCCATTGACCACGGCCAGGAAGATCATGCTGAAACTCTCCTGCATCGAGGTGTGCTTGAAGAGCTGGTTGAGCACGATCTGCGGCTCGGCTCCGCGCTTGAGTTCGATCACGATGCGCATGCCGTCGCGATCGCTTTCGTCGCGGATGTCGGAAATATCTTCGATGTCTTTATTGTTGACCAGGTCGGCGATGCGCTCGATCAGGCGGGCCTTGTTCACCTGGTACGGAATCTCGGTGACGATGATCGCCTGTTTCTCCTTGGTCATGTTCTCGATCGCAGCCCGGGCGCGCATCACGAAGCGCCCGCGGCCCGCCTTGTAGGCGTCCAAAATCCCGGCGCGGCCGTGGATGATTCCGGCGGTCGGGAAGTCGGGGCCTTTGACGATCTGCAGAATCTCCGGCAACTGGGCGCTCGGATTGTTGATGAGCGTGATGGTGGCGTCGACGATCTCGGTCAGGTTATGCGGCGGGATGTTCGTCGCCATGCCGACAGCGATCCCGTTCGATCCGTTCACCAGCAGGTTGGGAATGCGCGTCGGCAACACGGTGGGCTCGAACGTGGACTCGTCGTAGTTCGGGACGAAGTCCACGGTGTCTTTGTCGATGTCCGCGTTCAAGTCTTCCGACATGCGCGTGAGGCGGCACTCGGTGTACCGCATGGCCGCCGGCGGATCGCCATCCACCGAGCCGTAGTTTCCCTGGCCATCGATGAGCGGATAACGCAGCGAAAACGGTTGCGCCAGCCGCACCAGCGCGTCATAGAGCGCCGAGTCTCCGTGCGGATGGTACTTGCCCATCGCCTCGCCCACGACCTTGGCGCACTTCACATACTTGCGGTTGTGCAGCAGTCCCATGTCGTGCATGTGATAGAGAATGCGGCGATGCACGGGCTTCAATCCGTCGCGCACGTCAGGCAGCGCGCGGCCAATAATCACCGACATCGAATAGTCGAGATACGACCGCTTCATCTCGTCTTCGATGTTGACGGGCTGAATATTCAGGGCGCCCGGGCTGCCGTCGCCGGGCGGAGGTGTCAAAGGGAGCTCAGGATTTTGGGGA
>Ga0302323_100000306_pt1 | contig 38307 bp, 44 predicted proteins | sample Fen_T0_3_FD_201950 | JGI IMG/M metagenome (GOLD analysis project Ga0302323, IMG submission 201950) | Peat permafrost microbial communities from Stordalen Mire near Abisko, Sweden - Fen_T0_3 | ecosystem: Environmental > Terrestrial > Soil > Wetlands > Permafrost | place: Sweden: Abisko...
CTCGTCACAACCCACTGTGCATAGGTCAAGGGGCAGTTCTCGATGACAACGGAAACAACCATGCGCGAAGTAGTGGAGCGGCTCCGCGCTCAGAACAGCGACGCGGCCCTTGAACTCGCGGAGTTCGACCACGCGCTCGACGAGTTTCTGAAAAACCTGGAGCTCATCGCACCGACCTTTCAGGACCTCCACCAAGTAACTACCAAGGTCGTCCAGCTCGGCAAAGCACAAGCCTTGGCCTGGGTCGCGATCCGAGATCAAACGGCTCATCTCGACACCTGGATCGGTCAATTTCTGGGCGCTTTTCGGCAACTTCGGAGCGCAGTTCAGGGTTGGAACATTGCAGGCGCGCCCAACGAATCGATTCTTCCGACAAGTGGAAAACGGCCGACACCGCCCGACTGAGAAGCAAGGCTCGAGCGATGCCCATCAAACGAACGATATCAAACATGACAAACGATGAAAGCAGTCCAAGGTTTCTGATCGGCACAGTTCTGCACGACCTCGCGAGCGACGCGGAATCCGTCGTGCTCATCGCCCAAGCGCTCGAAGGTCACGCCACCGGGTTTGGCAGCGGCGCGGAACCTCAAAGACTTCGCGAAATGGCGGAGCTGGTGAAGAGCGCGGCATTGGCGCTCGGCATGGCGTGCGCGAACATTGTTGGCGCGACGGAGCGGCTAAAGATCGTCGTCGCCCTCGCTCAGGTCGATGAATCGGAGAGCGGCAATCTGCCATCATGAGTCGCTGCTCGCTTCGTCTGTCAATGCGGTCTGGCCCAGTCTGCAATGAGGTGAATGGTCGCACGCCCTTCACCGCGACACTGTGTCGCGCGGCATCGCGCCGCCGTCTAGCCGGGGGGATCGAGTGTACCGTAACGGAATGGCTGCCTCCCGAATTCCACCGGCCACTCAGCTGAAGCTCCTGATTTCCAAGCCCACGAGCACTCGACGCACCGTGCTGGTGGCGCTGTCTTGGTCGACGAGCGCGCTGGTTTTGGCTGCGCTTTTTGCGTTCAAGGCTGGGCAGACCTCGGGCTCGCCGATGTTGCCAAACTTGGGTGCGATCCCGCAGTTCGCCATGCGAGATCAGGCCGGGCAGACTGTGACCGACCAAGACTTTCGCGGTCGCGTCAGCATCGTGGACTTCTTTTTTACGTCGTGTCCGGTGATGTGCCCGCGGCTCGCGGCGCGCATGGCCGAACTGCGGGATAGCCTCGACGCTCGTCAGCGCTCCTTCAGGAAGCACATTCAACTGGTTTCTATTAGCGTCGACCCCGAAACGGACACTCCGGAGCGCCTGCGCGACTATTCCGCCCGGTTCAAGGCAGAGCCGAGCTCGTGGAGCTTCCTGACCGGGGAGCCCGGCGATTTGCACCGCATCGTCGTGGACGGCTTCAAGACCGAATACAAGAAGCCGGAGTCATCGCTCGGCATCGCAGAAATCATGCACGGCAATTGGTTCATCTTGGTGGACGCCACGGGTCAGATCCGAGGCTACTACCTGGCCGACATGCCCGCAGAAATCGAGCGTTTGACCGTCGATGCGCACGCACTGGCGAACTGATGCCATGCGCATGCTGACGATCGCTGCTGCCTTGGTGCTGGCGATTGCCGTCCTTGCGACGCTCGCGGTGATCGGTCGGCAATTGGGCGCCGAGCGCACGATCGGCAGCGTCTACGGCGCTCGCTTCGGGATGTCCAAAGAAGCGACTCAGCTCGACTTCCGTGACGCTTCCCTCGGCGAGTGGCATTCCGCCAACGGAAAGGAATACGAACTCTTGCATTGGCAGCGCGAACGTGGCGGGTCGGGCGGACCGAGCACCGCGACCTTCGTCTTTCATGGCGGACTCCTGACTGCTGTTCGCCTGCATCTGGACGAGGACGCCGCGCGTGTGCAGACGGCCGCTTTCGAATCGACCGAATCGGTCGTGTTGTCGACGAAACGCGATTCGGCAGGCGTGATACTTACCTACACGCTTCGGCTGTGCGACATCAACGAGGGCTCGCCTTCCGCTACGAAGCAGCGCTGGTCAGAGATCGAAAGCCTGCTCGAAGATCCGACACCCACCGATGTATTGCAGCGCGGCGGACGTCCGTTGCTACGCGCGTTTGACTAATGCATCGATGATCAGCGACCCATTGCCGTCGTCGTGGAAACTGAACTCGACGCGATCGCCCGCGTGAAGCTCTCCCTGGAGTGCTGCTGACGCCACGAACGGCATTGTCATTGCCTTCATGTAGCCGGGAATGTCCTCGTGTGCGATCCAAATCAGCGATTTGTCAGCGTCGATCGAGCGCACGGTGCCTCGTGCTGAGTACCGTTGTGCCGGCGCGGTCGCGGTCGCTTGTGCGCTGCTCGAAGTTGCTGTGCTGGGAGTTGCGCGCTGCGCATCGCGCGGCTTGGAGCAGTCAAGCAAAAGAGTGACGAGCAGAATCTTCGTGGCGCTGAGCATCGCATTGTGCACTTAACACGGCATCGCGTCGGAGTCCTGCGACGGGTTGACGCACCTTCCTCATGCTCCGAACCGGCAGGCCGTTGAACTACTCGAGGAACCCGCAGCGGACCCAGGCTAGAATTCGATCGCGTTCCTCCGGCATCATCATCACACCAGAGTCGGCAGGGGGCATCGAGCAATTCAGCAGACGGCTTCGCACGACGTACGCCCAGTCGGCAACCTTCTCGTACGTGTCGAGAGGCCACGGCGCATCACCGATGCCGGTGTGGCAAGATGCGCAGCGCGATTCGAAGATCGGAGCAACATCCGGATAGTGTGGCGCTGGATCCGGGCATTCCGTGGGCGCGATCGGCGCACAGATGGCCTCGGTCGCATTTCCTTCATTCGCTCCTGAGCTGCACGCGGTCAGCTGCGACAGGCCTAGAACGAAGCCAACCGGGAGGCTTAGCGCGCGCAAATTCACCAACGCAGTTTGAAGCTTTCCGGGCCGATCGCAAACGGTAAGGCGGGATCGATTGCCGCACTCGCTGGCGCGCACCAGGATCGGGGTTTTCGCGTTCTGAGAGCGGGCCGATCGACTGGCGGATCCAAACATCGGACGAGGCGGGGCTGGCGCTTTCGACGCTCGCTACTCCTCCGCGAACGGGTCTGAGAATGCTGGATTGCCGATGAAGTCCTCGTCGGTAAGTGACTCGAAGAAGGCGAGCACATCTTCGGTCTCTTGTTGGTCGAGCTTGAATCCGCGAATGAGCCCCGACTTCAAAGGGTTGAGGCGGCCGTCGCCGGCGAACGGCCCAGAGTCGATGACAGTGCCGCCGGCAGAGTAGTGGGCGAGCACGCCACGCAGATCCGGGATTGAACCGTCATGCATGTACGGCGCAGTGAGCGCGATATTTCGCAGTGAAGGCGGCCGAAAGAGACCGCGATCGCGAGGCTGGAAGGTCACGTCGTGCAGGCCCTGATCGAGCGGCGGGTACGCGCCTTCGCCATCCAAGTTGTAGAGTCCGTCATTGAAGAATGGATAGCGCGCGGTGTCTTCGGTGGTCTTCGCATCGTGGTACGAGACTGTGAGGTTCGTACCCGAGTGGCAGTGAAAGCACTCCATTCGCTCGCCGGTGAAAAGGCCTAGCCCCCGGCGCTGGCTGTCACTGAGCGCCGCCTTGTCGCCACGGACGTAGCGGTCGTAAGGGCTCATGCTGCTCACCAGGGTGCGACAAAAGCTAGCGAGCGCGAACACTATCTTGTCGATGGTGGCACCGCTTTTGCTGTCGGGAAACGCGGCCTGAAACCGCATGCGGTAGTCGTCGTCCGCGTCGAATCGCGCCAATACCTCCTCACGTGCGCCGTCGGAGACGCCGAGTTCGACGGGATTGTCTCCCAAGATCGGAACCGGCAGCTGGTCTTCGAGATCTCGCAAGCTTGGATTGGCCCAGGTCAGCGTCGACAAGTAGGCGACGTTGGCAAGCCCGGGGCTATTCCGGTGCAGACGCTGGCCAGTCGAGCCCGTCGGCGTCGCGAGGCCGTCGCTGAAGGCCAAGCGCTGGAGATGGCAGGACGAGCATGATTGCGTCTGGGTCGCCGACAGCCGTGCGTCGTAAAAGAGACGGCGGCCGAGCGCGATTTTTTCCGCCGAAATCGGATTGTAGGCAGGGATAGCGGGTGGGAAAAAGCGATCAGGCAATGCCAGAAGCGCTCGTGTCTCGGCCTCGCTGGGCTGCGGTAGTTCGACCTCGGGAGCCGACGATTTGCTGCTGCACGAAGAAAGCCCGGCCGACGCCAACACGAGCGCCAGCAGTCCCACCGGGGCCCTGTGCAAGCTACTCAACGCCGAACACGACATCTTGCGAAGCTTTGGCCTCACCAGTGGCTATGTCCAGCCCGAAGCGCTCGAAGAGTGTCGGGCAGTCCGGCTGCGTCGGCGAAGAATGGCATTCGACGCCGGGCCCCTCACCGATCACTTCGAAGGTGTCGAGATCATAGATCGGCGAAATGAAGTCGAGACCCGCGAGCAGTTTCGGAATGTCCAAGGTCACGACGTTCTTGTCGAGATCGAAGTGGTCGAGCTTGACCTGAGGCGTGTTGATGTAGGTGCAACGATCACGGTCCTCCAGCGCCAAACCGTCGGCGGGACCACAGTCGCGGCTACCCAAGTGCGCGTAGCCGTCTCCGGTCGCGCCCTCGCCATCCGTCACCGCGAAGTTCAGCACGAAGTGACGGTAGCCGGAGGCCCACGTCCACTGCATTTCCGCGAGCGGAGAGGGCGCGCCTTCGGCGGTGTGGTTGGCAATGACGTCTTGCATGACGGCTTGGGGCACCCCGACGTCGAACGAGACGCTCTTCACCTTCTCGACCACGGTGCTGCCGGTAATTGCGCTATTCGTGCGCTTGGTGCCCTCGGCGAACGCGATCGCATTGCCGGCGCAGCTGCCCTCGGTGTTGCTCGTCAAATCCACGAGCGACACCTGCCCCGCGTTGCTCGCGTACTGAAAATCATTCTCGTCGAGCGTCAGCGCGACCTCCTGCTGTTTGTCGTCCCACAGCTTGAGGTTGCTCACATAAAAGCGCAGATCCGACACGCCCACGGTATCGGCTCCGTTGGGCCCGACGCCACTGATGCTGTCGTCACATCCCACATGTTTGCCGTCGGCAGTGGCCGCAAAACCCAGTTCGAAAGCGCGTGGGGTCGGCGCCTCCGCGTCGTCACTGCCGCAACCGGCCAGCAGAGTAACCGAGAAACCAAGGACGCACGACTTAAGAAGGGTGGGAATCATTTGATCAGCTCGCGGCGGGTTATAGCCGTCAGCGTAGCGTCGGCGCTTGCGGCATGTTGTCGCAGCCGCCCCCCACTCGCCCCCCCTGCGCGCTGGTTTTCCATTCTTCGCTTGGCAACGGAGCGCAGGACTGAAGGTTGTCACCCGAGCAGAAGTCGTCGCCCTCGCGCCCTGCTCATCAGAGCGCGAAGCGCGGATCGGCGAGCAACGTCGGATCGGTGAACGAGTTCAGAAATTCCAGCAAGTCGGCCTTCTCGTCGCTAGTGAGCGACATTGGCTTGATCAGCGGATCGGTCGTGGGGTCGCCACGCCCGCCCGCGTCGTACTGCTCGATCACCGCCTCCAGTGTAGGCACCGACCCGTCGTGCATATAGGGAGCGCTCACTGCAATATTTCGCAACCCTGGTACTTTGAATTTCCCGATGTCGCCCACGCGACCGCTCACCTGCTGGCGACCCGTGTCACCGCCTTCGGTGTAGGTCCCGTCGTTGAAGTAGCCCTCGTTGGTGAGCTCGCCTGCCGAGTGACAATGAAAACATTCGCATTTTTCACTGAGGAACAGGGCCTCGCCACGCTGTCGTTGGGGACCAAAATCACCGTCGTCACCGCCCAGGTGGCGGTCATACGCGCTATTGCCGCTCACTAGGCTACGGACGAAGCTGGCCAGCGCTTTCGGTAGTGAATCCACACTCGGCGCCTCACCGTACGCTTTTCTAAAACCTTCGACATAGCTCGGATCGGCAGCGATGCGCGCTACCGCGTCTGAAAGCGATAAGTCCATCTCGACGGGATTCTCGATGGGCTGTCCAGCTTGCTCTTCCAAATTGTGGGCACGGCCGTCCCAAAAAAAGCTGCGTCCCCAAGCCGCATTCACGATCGAAGGAGCGTTGCGCGTACCCATTCGGCCGTCGACCCCGGCCGAAAGCGCTTTCGGATCGGAAAATCCGTACGCTTGCTGATGACACGTGGCACACGAGACGTCGCTCGTGCGCGATAGCTGCGGATCGTAGAAGAGTCGCTTACCTAGACGCGCCCGGTCTTCAGTGAGGGCGTTGGAGGCGGGCGCCTGATCCCTGTTCGTACCTTTCGGAAACCCCGCTGGCGTGGTCGATGTGATGAGTGACGGCGCTCCGTCGTTGGACGGTGCTCCGTCGCCGCCCGAGCAACCAGCGAGGCCCCCAAGCGAGACAAGGCTGGCCGCAACCAGAAAGGAGCGCCCGGGGCTCATGGCGACATGACCGGAGGCTCGAGCTCGAACACGTGCAGTTCGGGCAAATCGCGGCGTAAGCGCTCACCGGCGACGGCTTCGGGGGTTGATCGGAAGCCGATGCTCGTGTCGCTGACATCGATATCACTCGTTGCTCCCTTGAAGATCTCGTCCATCACCACCCTCAGGCCATATCCGAGCGTTCCGCTCTGCGGGACCAACAGCGAGCCGGAGACCGTCACGTGCGGCACGAGCTCTTTCACCAGGTTGCCGCCCATGTGCACGGCGGGCAGAATCTCAAGGCCCGCGCTCGAATCGCCAGCCGCGCCACCAGCGCCTGCACTGCCGCCAGCACCAGCACCATCGGCTTCCGCCGAACGCCCTTCATAGCGAAGATACAGAAACCCACCGGTGTGCGGCCAGGTCATCTGCGATGCATCACTGAGCGGATCGCCAAGGGCGGTAGCGGCCAGCTTATTGCAGGCGAGCTTGATACCAAGCGCGAACCTCAGGCCCTCATATTCTCCGGCTGGAGCGAGCACGCGCATGCTGCTGGACTCGTCTTCTTCGGCATTGAAGAGGTGGACTCCGTACGGCTCCAGGTCACCCGTCTCGGTCACCAGATCGACCGCGGTCGTCGTACCGTCGTGCCGAAGCAACTCGACTTCGGAAATGTAGAAGCGAAAATTGAGCGGGATCAGCGAGTCACCGGAAGCCAACGGGTTCAGCTGACCGAACACGAATGGGTTGCCTTCCAAAACAGGCCGGAGCAGCAGCGATACCACCGTGCCGTTCTTGCGCTGCGGCGTCGGGTGCTCTACGCACGTGCTTGCGCTCGCGCTCCACCCAATTGACTCATCGTCTGTGCCTGAGGCGCTGCCGGCGATTGGAGCATCACCCGCTTCAGATGCACCGCCGGCCGCAAGTTCACCCCCGGCACCCGACGAAGCTTCCGGCAATGCGCTTCCGTTGTGCTGCGCCGAACAACTGAACGGGCTTGCCAAGCTCGCTGCGCAGACCATGAGCACAGCCAGTCGCGGTACCTTCATGCGCCTAATCTACACGCCGAACGGTCATTACGCCCGTGGACCCTTGCCCCATGGAGGCTCGCTCGGTGCCGCAAAATTCGCGCACGACCGCTCCTCGTGTACGCCGTGAAGGATCAGGCCGATCTAGCAGCATTTCTGAAGGGCTTGACGGATCGGAAGTTCGTCACCGACGCGCTTTGCCAAGCCTGGTGGTGAAGGCGGAGTTTTGGCGCATCTGATACTAAAAAATGCTTTCTCGTGAACGGACTTTTCGGCGCGCGTCGATTTGCCTCATGGCGCGCGGCGAGCGCAGGCCTTACACCCTCCGCCGATGCGGTTTCCCCAACTCTTGCTCCTCGGCTGGTTGCTCGGAGCTTGCTCCGTGCCCGCTGACCCCGACGGTGGCCCGACGGGCACACCGGTCTTCCGACAGGACGCATTGATGGATCTGCACAGCGACACAGATGCGCTGTCGGTCGAGGTGCGAACTTGGCCGGCACAGCCGCCGTCCCTGGGCAATTGCTCCGTTCAGCTCGTGGTAACGAGCGAACGCTCTGACGCGCCAGTGCCTGACTTGAGCGTCGACGTATTGCCCTGGATGCCCGCGATGGGTCACGGCACGTCCAGGGTGCCGCTCGTATCTGAAACCGCGCCAGGGGTTTATCAGCTCGACAACGTTTTCTTATTCATGCCCGGTACTTGGCAAGTACGGACGACCTTTAGTGGTGCCATCGACGACCATGTCACGCCGACTTTCGAGCTTCACTGATTCGTTGCTTCAGTCGTTGCTGGCGCTGTTCGTCGTCTTCGCTCTCCTCACGCAGACGTCGCCAGCGCGCGCGCAAGCGTGCTGTGCCGGAACCGGCGCGGTCACCCCGGGGCGCTTGGCCTTGCACGAATTTGCACTCGTAGGCGTCCAGCTCAAGGGCGGACTGATGTACGGCTCGTTCGATCAGCTCGGCAACTATCACGCATTGTCACAGGGCTCGTCCGAGCAGAACTACGAGCAGGATTTGTTCGCCTCGCTGCGTCTGACACGGCACGCTCAAGTCGCAGGGCTCGTGCCGTTCGTCGAGACTCATCGCACCGTGCCCGGCCTCGCACAGACTGGGGGCGGAATCGGCGATGTCAACCTGAATGGCCGCTACGACTTCACGTTCGCAGGCGCTTCACGCTTCGTACCTGGCATTGGTCTGCTCGCGGGGCTCACGTTACCAACTGGCCGACCGCCGGAGTCGCCCAATGCAGGACCATTGGCAGCCGGCGCGACTGGGATAGGTGCGCTTCAAGGCAACGTCGCGCTGGCCCTCGAGCAATCGTACGGTCCCTGGCTGATCAATCTCACCGGGGCTTTAGCGCACCGCAGCGCACGCACCGTGACCAGTGCGGAAGCGAGCGTCCGCTCACAGCTTGCGCCGCAGTGGACTGTGCTTGCTGCGCTTGCCTTCGTGTTCAGGGATGAGCGCGCGCTGGCTCTCAGCGCTTCCTACGCTACCGAGGGCGATAGTAAGCTCGATGGTCAGCGCGTGCCTGATTCGGGTCATCGCCTGACGACGCTGACCCTGGGGGGCCTCTGGCCGATGTCCGACCGCTTGAGGCTGCAAGGCAGCGTGTTCTGGAACCCGCCAATCGACGGCAGTTCGCTCAGTCAACCCGCGCTCATTGGCGCTTCCGTAACGGCGGTGTTCTCATGGCTTTGAGACGATTCATCGCGCTGAGCGCGCTATTTCTCGCTGGGTGCGCCGCACCCCAGTTATCGGTGCCGAAGGGCGCGATCGCTAGCACGGCGGGCCCTCGCGAGTTACTCGATCCGAACGCGCGCCTCACCGTGTTCGAATTTTTCTCTGCGCACTGTCCGTGCCAGGGTGCCCATGACGCGCGCATGATCGCCTTGGCCGAGAAGTATCGAGCTTCCGGAGTCTCGTTGGTCGTCGTGGACTCCGAAGTGGGAGCGACGCCTGAGCGTGACCAAACCGAAGCGACCCGGCGGCACTATCCCTTTCCCATCGTCATCGACGCCGGAGGCCGCGTCGCACGCGCGCTGGACGCGGAATTCGCGACGTACGTCGTGTTGGTGGATTCGGGCGGGCATGTCCTATTCAGTGGCGGCTTCGACTCAGATCACCGCGATCTGAACGACGATGCCACGCCCTACCTCGAACACGCGATCGAAGATGCGCTCGCGAATCGCCCGCAGCGCCGCGAGGAGGCGCGCGTGCTCGGCTGCGCATTGCAGCTCAACTGACAAGTGAGCCGAACTTCTGGCGCGGGACCGCAAGCTACGGAGGCGCGCGGCAAGCAATCCAGTCGATGATCGTTTGGCGGTCGCTTGCGGCGAGTGGAGCGGCGCCAGCGGGGGGCATTGAGCATGTCTGGAGCTGACCCGCGATGCTAGTCAACCGGTTCGAGACTTGAGTGTAGTTCGTTAGCGGAACGGTGCTTTCGACTCCACCCGGTGCATGGCATGGGGAACAGCTGGTGTCGAGAATTGGGGCCACCCCGGAAGCATAGGTCAGCGTCTGGTCTGGACAGCTCTTTGGCAAGTTCAGTAAGCACTCGTCGTTACCCGCATGACTGGCACAGCCCGCGACGCACGCCATCGCGCTCAGGCAAAGCGACGTCCAGAATACCCTACGCATATTGCTATCCCGCGAGAGAGGCTTCCTGCTCAGGGCACGTCCACGAAAAATGCCGCATGACCGTGGGGCGATGTCTCAGAGTCCAAACAGGACTCGTAGAAGTGGAAGCGAATCGCCCACCGCGCTGACTTGTCGAAAATGATCGGTCCAACGGTAAATACACCAGGTGATGTCTGAGTGATTTTTGCGTTAAAATCGTCTCCGGGGGCGAAGTGAGTCGGGTCACAGGGGATGTACGGCTCCACGCGCGAGAGCGGGAGGGCGCCTGTAGATTGATCGGGGATGTGTACCAGGGGTTCTCCCGTGGCCTTGGAGGACGCCGTGACCGTGAACGTTACTCCTTGCCCTTTGCGCACCGGCGTTGATGTCCAAGACACGACGTACTTGCAGTCGTCGTCGTCCCCAGAGGAATTGTAGAGTGTCTCGCCATAGTCCGCGTCATGGGTGAGGTTGCAATCGGTCGCGCCCGACGCTCCTCCCTCGCCGGTGTCATCGCCGGTGTCCTCTTCCGGGACTCGGCACGCTGCAGGGTCTGATTCGCCCACTGGCTGGCCCTGACAGTGGTCATCCGTTGGCCCTTTGACAGCGCCTCCGACAGGCCCCGTCGCAGGGCTTGGTTCATCGGAGCTCGAGGAGCAGCTGGCTCCCGACAACACGGCGATCATGGCGAGAAGAACGGATTGAGTGCGAAGGTTCATGGAGACGCTCCTGGCATATCGAATGCCGCGCTCACGCAGTGACGTGGCCGCGCGGTGTAGATAGATACGCTCTGCGATATCAACTTCGAACGAGCTTCGACAGGTGCGACAATTCGCCGCGCAGGAGGGAAGTTGGCAGTGTGTTAAAATATAACTCGAATACTGAGGAAAGCGCGCGTCTAGGTGGTCACCCGCGGTTCGACTGCTCCAAGCCTGGCAACTCTAACCGGAGCGCCCCTACCGATCGGTCAGGCAGTTCCAGCCGGCACAAGTGTTTGCGCCCTTGCACGTATGCTCTGACAGTTGCCCGTTCGTGGTGTCATAGGAAAAGCCTCGACCGGACGCCAACCCACCGCAGTGAGCCATCACCTCGACCGTGCCGTCTCGGGCATCGCACAATGCCTTGAAGCCGTCAGCGTCCAGGTTCGCTACGTCGCGGCTCGAGGTGATCTCGGGTGAGCTACTGTCGTCACTGTCGTTCCCACATGCGGTCACTGACATCGCGAGAATGCCGGCAAGCGCGGCACACAGGAGCTTGGAGCTCGGTGCGGGAGCGAAAACGGCTGAGTATTCACGGGGATCCGATAGCATTGGTTGTAGGTTAGCGCGGGCGCGCTCGTCACACCAGAAGGGTGCGACTCGTTGTCGCAGGCGTGCCCCGTCGCAGGTGTTCGGCGACCGTGTTACACCGTCTCGACTCGCTCAAATGCGATACTTTCTTTGGCAATTGGCGGTGGTAGCGAGCGCTCTCTCCGCGTGCAGTTGGAAACAGGCCATCGAGTCTGATCCGTCTGCCTGGAACCCAGCTGCCAGTTTGGTTGCGCCCGATGCCGCAACGGACGGCGCCGCGGGAAGTTCTGCAACCGAAGTGGAAGGCTGCGACGCGACGCCGGACGAAGAGCTAGCGCTCACCGAGTCTGGACCCGAGCGAGGCAGTCACCGCGCTGGCGAACCTTGCCTCACTGGTTGCCACGAATCAGGGGGCAGTGCGAAGTTGGTATTTGCGGCCGCCGGCACAGCCTATCGCGCCCAGGGCCAGCGCACTGTTGCTGAACCGGGTCGAGAGGTGCGCGGGGTTGGCGGAAGCGTCCTCCAGCTCGATGCTTGCGGAAATTTTTACGCGATAGCAGCGGTTTTGCGGGCAGCAACCGGAAGCACGCAACCTTGGCTCAAAGATCCGATCTTTCGCCACATGGAGAAGCCACTCCAGCGGGCCGCCCAGCCGGGTGATTGTAACCAGTCCAGCTGTCACGACTTCAGCGGTCGCTTGAATTCGGGCATCTACTTTTGAACTTTGGCGAAGCCTGCCCAAACGCCGAGCCGCACGCTGCGGGCTAGCCAGGCCTGTGCTCGTTCAGGGAGCGACTCGCGCTCTGCCGGGCTGGCTGCGGCTTCCAACCGGCCGAGCGCCTGTTCGAGCGGGAGCAGCTGCAACAAGCCGAGCAGCTCTGCTTCGCGCGGTTCCAACGCGAGCAGCCCAAGCTTCGAAGCGTGACGCGCCAGCAGCCAGTGCCTTGGCGTCGGCCAACGCTCTGGGAGTGAGATTTGCCCGTCGCCCTGCCGCTCCACGAAGCTCATGCGAAGCTCAGCCAACGGCCAACGTTCTTGCACCAGTGCGACACCGGCGGAAAGCCGTAGGCAGCTGTCATTGAAGCGCGCCGCATCAGCGGGCCCCGGACGGAGCGGCTCGCTGCGGGGCGCGCGGGTGACGCGATGAAACGCCGCGTCCACGTGAGCTGCGTCCAGCACCGCCGCGGCTTCGACTCGAAGCCCCGAGTCGGTGACGACCGTGCCGTTCTCAGGCAGCTGCTCGGCAAGGCTCATCGCAAAATCGTCGCCGATAGCATCGATATCGAATCCGCGAGGCGGTCGCTCGACCAAGTGATGTGCGGCGAAACCATTCAAGCGCCAGTAGCCGAGGAGGCGCGTCGTGAGCGGGTACAGCCCCTGAAGCACCGTGAACAGGCGAAACCAATATTGGCGATGATAGACGGCGAGGCGCTCAGCACTGCTGAGCGTGGAGCTCGGCTGCGCAGCGTCGACCAATGCGGGGTCATACGCGGATGTATCGGCACGCAGGCTGGTTGTGGAACGGTCGAGCGGCGTGCGCAACAAGCCGCTGAAGCGCGCTTGAAGGTCGAGCAACCACTCCGGCGAGGTAGGCCAGCTCACACTCGCACCACCTCAGCGCGCCGCAGCTCCGCCACCGCTTCGGCAAGTGGCGGAATGTGATCGTCCCACTCGAGCAGGGTCGGAAACGGTTGCTGACGGAACGCGTTCCCGTAGAGCTGCCATACTGCGTCGGCCACTGGATGATCGTGCGTGTCGATGATGGTACCGTTGGGCTCGCGGGTGTGCCCAGCGATGTGCACCTGAAGCACGCGTGACAGATCGATGCGCGCCAAATAATCAGCCGGCGAAAAGCGATGGTTCTGGCTCGACACGTAGATGTTGTTGATGTCGAGCATGAACCCGCACCCGGCGCGTTCGACGACCTGTGCATAGAAGTCCCACTCGGTCATGGTGGACGCGACAAACTCGACGTAGCTCGACAGGTTCTCGAGCCCGAACGGCCTGCCCAGGTGCTGCTGCACGTGGCGGGCACGCGCCGCCGCCAGCTCCACGAGCTCGGGGACATACGGAACTGGTAGCAAATCATGGTGCGACAGCCCGTGCGACCCAGTCCAGCACAGGTGATCGGTGACGAACGGCGCGTCGACCAGCTCCGCCAGCGCCGCCACGCGGTCCAAATAGTCTGTAGAGGGCGGCTCGGGACCGAGCAGGTTCAGGCCGACACCGTGCAGAACAATCGGGTAGCGCTCGCGAACGCGATCGAGGTGATAGCGCGGACCCTCCGCTTCACTTAGAAAGTTTTCGCTGATGATCTCGAAGTAGTCGAGCTCGGGCCACGGCTCACCCAGCTCGCGGTAGTGGCGCGTCCGGAGGCCGAGCCCGAGCGCGTCGCGAGCAAGGGTCCGTGGCATGTCCCCGATGTTATGGCGTAGCGGGGGGCGCGCCGCCAGCGCCTGCAGCGTCAGAGTCTTCATTCCCAGGCGCGCCGCCCGCAGCCTCGGGGATACCGAAGCCCGGGGTGACGCCGAAGATGTCGTACTGCTCGGACTGGATGGGCAAGCTTCGCACGTACTTGACCACGCGTTCGAGCTCGGCGCGCGAGTACTTCTGATAATACGCGGGCATGTTCGAGTACGGGGTCCCATCGGGGTGTAGCCCCTGCGTGCCGAACACGACGATCGACATCAGCCGCTGCATCGAGCTGTTCTTGAACCGTTCGAGCGCTGCTTCGCCCGTGAGATCCGGACCATGCACGACGTTGTAGATGTCGAACTTGGGGTTCGCGGAATCGCTCCAATCACCGTGGCAACCACCGCAAGGACCGTCTACGTAGATCTCCTTGCCGGTGAGCCCGCTGTCCTTGGGCAAAACGACGCAACCGGCGCCCCCGCAGCTGTTCAGCCCTTTGCAGGAGTGGTCTGTAAGTGTCGTGTCGAGCAGTGAGAGCCCCTTGCACATCCCAGCGCCTGCACAGAACGCGGTCACGTACGCCCAACCGTCGCGGTCGTCGCACAGCTTTTGAAAGTCTTCAGCCGTGATCTCGACACCGTCAGAAATGACGTTGTTGTACGTATCGGGGTCAGAACCCAGTGCGCCACCCTCGCTCGGTTGCTCTGCTCCCGCTTCGCCACCCGCGCCCGCCGCCTGCGTCTGACCTGCCGCGCCGGCCTCGTTCGAAGGGCCGGGCGGAACTCCCTTGTTGGCGTCGTCGCTGCAAGCCGCGGCGGCACTGAGCGTGAGCAGGCCGCACAGGGCCGCGCTCATCAGCGCCTTCGAAGGTTTGGAGGGTTCCTGAGTTTGTTCGGCGATCGGGGTGCGATGAAGCATGGTAGGCACGCAAATATCGGTGTGATGACTCCGAAAATGGAGCAACGAAGGACCGAGTTATGCCCGATTCCCCGGCTTACCGACAAGCGACTCCTATGCGGTATCTTGTCGCACTCCCGAGCTCCACGCGGGCTGCTATGTGTCGTCGAACTTGAAAGCCGGTCCTGTGGCGACTCCGATCAACCGAGCATGCCGGAATTTTGGTGCACGGGACGCCGGCCGACAACCGATGCTTGGACCAATAGCGTCCCGCTTCAATTCTGTATTGAGTGAGGAATGCGCCTAGTTGCAGCCGCAACCACTGGCAACGCCCAGTGTACCGCCGCGAGCGCCCTCTTGAACGTCGCGCAAGTGGTTTCGCGCTGGGCTCTGCGCGTAGTCGGGTTGCATCGTGGGGTGTGCGAGACGCCCGCGCTCGTAGCTCTTGACGGAGGCGCAGCTGACGCTCGCCGTCGCGAGGGCGCAAATCATCAGGCAACGAGGGCTCATCGACACCTGTGTCGCTTTAGCACAGCCGGCCTCGCGCTGCTGTTCGGTTTGGGCGTCGCCCCGAGCGTTGCGGCGCAGCAGAACCCAACCCGCCGTGAGCCTGTAGCGCAGGGGGCGACCGCGGAGAGCGAGCGCTTCCACATTCGTGCTGGAGGGGAAATCGCTGGCTACACGGACACGAACGGCGTCTCGGTGCTGAGCCCGAGCGCCGCTGCCAAGGTCACGACCGCGGACGGCAACTGGTCGGCGCGCGGGAGCTACCTCATGGACATAGTGAGCGCGGCGTCCGTTGACATTGTGTCGAGCGCCAGCTCGCGTTGGACGGAGGTGCGGCAGGAGGGCGTGCTGGGAGTCGATCGCCAGCTGTCTTCCCGGGCCCGCCTCAGTGTCGACACTGCGGTGTCGTACGAGCCCGACTATCTCTCGATCGGCGGGGGTGCATTGCTCCGATTAGAACCCGGCAACAGGCAGCTCAACCCAACGTTCGGCTACTCATTCACGCACGACACGGCGGGTCGCACGGGCACGCCCTTTTCGGTTTACTCGAAATCGCTCGCAATTCACACTTTGAACCTGGGTCTCGAAACCATCGTCGATCGCTCCACCGTGGCCTTCTTCGAGCTGGACGGCACGCTCGAGCTGGGAGACTCGGCAAAGCCGTATCGCTTCTTGCCGCTTTTCGCACCGGAAGTCGCGCCGCTGGTTCAACCCGGCGCGTCGCTCGAGACAGTCAATCAGCTGCGTCTACCCGGGCGCATCGCAGAGCGTGTGCCGAATGAACGCCTGCGTGTCGCGGCATTCGCTCGCTTCTCTCGACGTTTTCGTGAGTCCTCGTTGATCGCGTCCGAGCGCTTGTATGTCGATGATTGGGGGCTCGAAGCGTCGACCACGGACGTGCGCTACTTGTTCGTGCTGAGCCCGCGGATTTCCGCGTTGCTCGATGCCCGCTGGCACATCCAAAATGAGGTTTCGTTCTGGAACCGAGCGTACACTTCAACTCTCACCGCAGGCGGGGTCAGCGTTCCCTACTATCGCAGCGGCGATCGCGAGCTCAGCTCGCTCTGGGTGGCGACACTCGGAGCTGGACTCCGCTACGGCTTGGGACCTGCCGCGGAAGCCAACCGCGCGGCGATCTCGGTTCAGTTCGACGAATCGGCGACGCGCTTTCTCGATACGCTTTATATCGCTGGCCGCTGGGCGCATTTGTTGGTCGTGCAGATTGAGAGCGAATTTTGACGCGCCTTTGGCTAGTCACTCTCGTTTGCGCGCTCGGCTGCAGCGAACCGGTGCATGACCGCTTGGTCGAGAGCTTTGGCCCAGAGGCGACCGGGATCCCGGAGGGACCACTGCACCGAGCCGGGCAACCCTGTGGTGAGTGCCACGGCGAGTTCGGCCCTGCGCGACAAACCTTCTCGCTCTCGGGGACCATCTACCAGAACAGCAGCGGCGACGAGCCCGAGCTGCAGCTCGAAGTGAAAGTGATCGACGCGCAAGGCTCGCAACGCACTTTCACCACCAACGAGGTCGGTAGCTTTTACGCGACGCCAGCAGAATACGCCCCAACCTTTCCCGTCTGGGTCAAGCTCGTGCGCGGAGAGCAGATTGTCGAGATGCGTTCCGCGATCTCGCGCCAGACCTCCTGTGGCGGCTGCCATGGGCGCGAAGCGGCGCCCGCCAAAGTCGGCCAAGTCTATTTCGAGATGCCGAGCCCGGAGGCACCACCGTGAAAGCGTTTTGGATGACAGTGCGCCTCGCCGCAACGTGCGGCTTGCTCGCGGCATGCGCGAAGAATACCGACGATCCGGTAGAGCTACGGACGCCTCACAAGGCCGAATTCTCAGCGGTGAGCTCAGTGCTCGAACAGCGCTGTGGCGGCCTGGATTGTCACGGACAGCCTGCGCGTAACATGCGAATCTTCGGTGTCTATGGGTTGCGTTTGGATGGGCGTGATGTCCCCGGGGGGCGTGACACCACGCCAGACGAGGTCGAGGCGACATTTCAATCGCTCGTCACGATCGATCCCGAACGCCTCAGTCAGGTAAGCGCAGCGAAGGGTGAAGGAGCTGAGACTTGGTTGCCGTTGTCCAAAGGGCGTGGACGCGAAGCTCACCAGGGAGGTGCTCGCTTAAACCCGGGCGCGCCCGCAGATCAATGCGTGGTCTCGTGGCTGGCAGACAAGATCGACTTCGACGCGTGTGCGGGTGACGACTTCGGACCGAAACCGCTCCCGGACGAAACCTGGTGAGCGAGTCATGGCGACTAGCGGCGCCAAAGCAGCGGTGTTCCGCGTGGTTCTGAAGACTGATATGTGCCTTGCGCGTCTAGGTGTGCCAGTCATTCTGGAGTCCACTGCGGATGAGTCGTGAACAGGCCCTGAACAAAGCCGATTTGGTACGCGAGCACGCCTCCGAAAGCCACACTCGCCAGACCGGTCAGGATCGCGAATGCGAAATGGACGCGCTTGAAACGGTGTGCGCTGGCAGCAATTGGCATTGCCATCGCTAGGGTGATGATCAACATCCCGGCGATCGTTCCAACGCCAAAAACAACAAGATAGGCGAGCGCCCAGACGGGTTCGCGTATGGTTCCAAGCACGAGCAGCGCAATCGCGGCGGAGCCAGCAAGGCCGTGCACGATGCCCACGAACAGCGGGCGAAGCGAGCGCGGCTCTACATCGGGATAACCATGGTGATGTGCTCCGGCGCGTGCCTGGTCCGCAAAAGGGAGTGCCCGTGCTTGACGCAGAACGCCTCGCAGGTTCAGAGCGCCCAGTGAAATGAGCATGAGCGCCACTGAAAACTCCATCCCGAGCCCGAGCCGAGGAGGGATGGCGACTCCGAACAGGACGATCGCACCACCGACCAACAGGATGGTGAACGTGTGCCCGAGCCCCCAGAGGATTCCGATGGGTGCCGCAGCGCGGAGCGAGTGTTCTCGGCTCACGATCGTCGAGACAGCAACGACGTGATCGGCGTCGGTTGCGTGGCGCATGCCCAAGAGGAAGCCGAGCAGGAGAATGGGGCCAATGGTCATTGCGAGGGTCTATGGGTGCAGGATCAGCGTTTTGAACGTCGGGCTCCATCGGTCGCCCGGGGCGCAGTAGCGTCGGGTCCGAAGTAGCACTGTTACTAAAATTCGTGCTACCTCGGCTCACGAGTGCTGTCACGTTTGGGTGACGAAACGGCGCTAATTTTTGAACATTTCCCGCCTTTCTGCCACAATTTCCACCATCCCGACGCTGAAAGCGGATAGCACGATTATTAACATGCGTGTTATGAGCCGCCGGTGTCGCCCTCTCCGCCGCAGTCGCGTTGCTCACCCGGGCACCCGCGCCTTCCGAGCGGTGTCGCCCGCCGACTCGCGCTGGCGTTGACGGCGGCAGTCGCACTCGTTGGTTGGCCGCATTTGGCGAGTGCGCAAGTGATACCGCCTGTGCCCGCCGAGCAACCACGCGCTATTTGGCCTCACGATGAACCGCGCGCAGAAGACGAGCTGGTGCCCGTCGTGCTGGTCGTCGCTGCCACGGGGGAAGTGACGAGCGCCGAGACGGAGTCCGGTGTCGAGCCGGAGCTCAGCGTGGCGGCCATCGAGGCTGCGCGTCGTTGGGTATTTCGACCTGCTTTGAAGGACGGCAGGCCCGTAGCCGCGAAGCTGAAGGTCCTCATCCGCTTTCTGGGAAGCGCCCCGAACGAGCCAGACACCACAGCTCCCACGAACGTGCCCGCACGGCCCCCGGCCCCGAATCCAGTTGCAACAACGGTCGCAGTTCCGGCCGAGCAAACGACGATCACCGTGCTGGGTACCAAGGGCACGCCGCCTCGCAGCGCGTCCGAGATCATTCAGGACAAACGGGTATTGTCCGCATCACCGCATCGCACGGCGAGTGATTTGTTGCTCACGGTCCCTGGAATGGCGATCACGCAGCACAGCGGAGAGGGCGCCGCGCATCAAATTTTCTTTCGCGGGTTCGATGCGGTTCACGGCCAGGATCTCGAGATCTGGGCAGGAGGCGTACCGGTCAACGATGTCTCGAACATTCACGGACAAGGTTATGCGGATCTGAATTTCTTGCCGCCCGAGGTGGTTAAGCGGATCCGTTCGTCACCTGGCACGTACGATCCGAGGCAGGGCGACTTTGCAGTCGCCGGTAGTCTGTGGTTGGACCTCGGCTACGACGAGCCAGGCTTCACGCTCTCGGCTTCGACCGGATCGTTCGGTGCGCGACGCTACTTCCTCGCCTACCATCCGAAGGGGTGGTCCGACGCGACGTTTGCCGCGTTTGAGCTGTACTCGACCGATGGCTTCGGCCCGGCGCGCGCAGCGCAACGCACCTCGGCCATCGCGCAGACGGAAATCCCACTCGGAAGCGCCACGGCGCGCGTGATGGCCTCGACCTACGCCGCAAGCTTCGATTCCGCGGGCGTATTGCGCCTCAGCGACATCGAGAAAGGAAGCATCGATCGCTTCGGCTCCTACGACGAGCATCAAGGCGGCGATTCGGCGCGCTCGCAGGTTGCGGTCGAGTTGGGCCAAGGTGACGCCGAATCGCGCTGGTCGATCACGTCCTACGCAGTGCTTCGCTCGATGCGTCTCAGACAAGACTTCACCGGCTATCTAGTCCAACCGTTTACGGGGTCCGCCGCCGAGGTAGCAGCCGCGGACAAAGCCTCCGCGCAAGGAAACTCCGAGCAGCAAACCAACGATGCAAGCACGCTGGGGATGACTGCCTGGTATCGCCGTTCCCTGCCGATCTTTGCGGCAACGGACGCGCTCGAGGTCGGCGTCTCCGGGCGCTACGATAGCATCGCTCAGTCGCAGAAAAAGCTATCCATCGACACCTCGCAGGTGACCCTCGACGAAGTGGACGCGAAGGTCCGCGCGAGCGACGTCGCCGGCTACGTGGACTTGGCAATCCATCCCCTGTCTCGCGTCGTCGTGCGTGGAGGCGTGCGCTTGGATGGCCTTGCCTACGTTACTCAGGACGACGGCGGTCAAGGGCAAGGCCAGCGCCGCTCAGCGCAAGGCGCGCACCTCGGCGCGAAGGCCACCGTGGACGTGCGCCTAACCCAATCCGCTCATGCGTTGGCGAGCTACGGAGACGGCTTTCGATCGCCTCAGGCGCGTAGCCTCGCGGCTGGCGAAACGGCCCCCTTCACCAAGGTGCAGAGCTACGAGGTTGGCCTCCGCTATCAAACCGAGCAAATGCGCGCGACGGCTTCGCTATTTCGCACGGTCCTTTCCGAGGATTTAGCTTTCAATCAGGCTACCGCTCGCAACGATCGCACACCGCCGACGCGAAGAACGGGCGTGAGCGTCGAGATGGCGGCCCACCCGACATCTTGGTTCAGCGCAGCCGCCAGCGTCACCTACACGCGCGCTGAGTTCACCAACACGGACGGCGGGTACAACGCGGGCGATCTGCTGCCATACGCACCACAGGTGGTCATTCGCAGCGACCTTGCGTTTACGCCCACGCTAGGTCAGGTCATGAATCGACCGATCACCGCGCACTTCGGGATCGGTCAAACCGCGATCGCCCGTCGCCCTTTGCCGTATGCCGAGATGGGGCACGACTACAACTTGTTCGACGTCGTCGCCAAGGTTCGCTTGCGTGAAGTTGAGCTCGCCGTTTCGGCTTTCAACCTGCTTAACCAAGACTGGTACGACGGCGAGTACACTTTCGCTTCGAACTTCCAGAAAGGGGCAGCGCCATCGCTCGTGCCTCAGCGGCACGTCACCGTAGGCGCGCCCCGCACTGTCTTAGCAACGTTGACCCTATTTTTGTGAGGCTACCTATGTCGATTGCAATCATTCCTCGCCTGATTTCCGTATCTGCACTGCTGTCGTTCAGCTGCCTCGCCGCGTGTAGCTCGGGCTCAGACGCCAGCACGACAGGAAAGCGCATCGCACTCCATACCGAGATCACGGCTGATCCCGTGATTCAATCTACCTTCACCACCGGCTTCGGCTGGGACGTGACACTCAGCAAAGCCAAGGTCGCGACCAGCGCGTTCTATTACTTCGACGGCCCGCCGCCCACTGCGCTTTTCAAAGTGCGCAAACGAAGCATCGGCGAGCGCATCGGCGGCTTCTTCGTGGGTACTGCGTGGGCGCATCCCGGGCACTACCAGGCCGGCACAGCGCTCGGCGAAGCCATCTTTACTGCCCCAGTTGCCTTCGACCTATTTTCCGCAGGCCCGGTCAAACTCGCCGACGGCGATGGTGTCACTGGCATCTACCGCTCCGCGCGCTTCGTGTTACCTCAGCAGGCGCCCGCGGACGACGTGCTAAACGGCCATCTCGCGGCGGTGGAGGGGCAAGCGGTAAAGCACGGACAAGCTGACGCAAAGCCGATCTACTTCCGGCTCATCGCGGACTACGACGACATCTCGATGAACGTGAACGAGGGCGCCGTCGACGGTTGCGTGCTCGACGAAACCACGGTCACTGACGACGGCACGATCACCGTCGAAGTCAAAGCAACGATTTGGCTGAACCTAGTCGACTTCTCCAAAATCGAGCCCGGGACTGCCGCAAAACCGACCGAGGCGCGCGACGCCGGATTTTCCCAAGGCGTGACGCAACTCAGCGCCTACCACTTCAGTTACAGCAAGTAATCAACGTTTTAAGAAAGGGATTTTAGTCATGTTTTCGAAACTAACTTCGTTAGTGCTTTTGAGTACGCTGCTCTGCGCGGCGGGTTGCAGCGATCCGACGAGCGGCGGGAAGGGAATCGAGAAGTTCACCACCTGGGGTGAAGAGTTCATCGAGGACGGCATTCCCGCGGGCGACGGAACGACGGGCTTCGTGGACGGTTGGTCGCTGAAGTACGGTAAGTTCTTGGTCAACTACAACGCCATCAGCGTGGCCGACGCAGCCGGGCACGTGGTCGCAAAGCTAGACAAGCCGCGCTTCGTCGACAATGTGCACCGGGACGAAAAGGATCTGATCACGTTCCCGGACCTCGACGCGAAGGCGTACACGCAGGTGAGCTACGAGATATCAACGGCCGTCGCGAACGCAGAGATCGTCGGGGATGCCGACCCAGCCGACCTCGCCATGATGGTGAGCAAAGGCCTTTCAGTCTACGTCGAAGGCGAAGCGAGCAAGCCAGACCCAGACAACGCCAAGAAGCAGATCACCAAGACCTTTCACTGGGGATTCAAGACGCAAACCAGTTACAGGGATTGCCATTCGGCGGAAGAGAATGGCATTTCAACCGAAGGCGTCGTGGTCACCAACAACCAAACCGACGTGAGCCAGCTCACCACTCACGGCGACCATCTGTACTACGACAGCCTGCAATCCGGCGACAACGCAAAGCCCACCAGCATCCGCTTCGAAGAGAAGGCCGCAGCCGACGACGCGCCCAATGGCGACGGCGACGGAGAGGTGACCCTTCAGGAGTTGTGTCAAGCGAACATCGATCCCAGCGTGTACAACACTTCCGGTCTCCCAGGCGCCACGATCGGCGACTTCGTGATTTCATTGGCACGCACCATTGGGCACTTCCGGCACGAAGGAGAGTGCACCATCAAGCGCATCGATCCGGTGCCGTCGGGCGTGACGAACCCGTGCGACGAATACAAGTGAAGGGCGCGAGCACAGGTGCGTGATAGCGTGTGTTGGGTAGCACCGCACGGGCCCGTCAAGCAGCTATAGCCGAGCCGCACATCCAAAGAAGCTAGAGCTACCCCGCGCGCGAATCATGTCGACTCACGCAGCGCGGCCATGACTCCGTGCAGCAGTTCGGCGTCGAAGCCTGTCTATGGGCGAATCGCTGCTCGGCCTACTCGGAGCGATGCTGCCCGCGCTGCCCCCTGCGCAAAACCCGGTACCCCAGTGGCGCTCCGCGACCTGGAGAGCAAGGCCGGCGTGGGCACTACGTTTGCCATCAATCTGCAGGCGGGCAATCAGCTTTGGTCCCGCGGCGTGTGTGCGGAGGCGCTCCGCTGCAGCGAGCCGGTGCACGACCGCTTGATCGAGACCTTTGGCCCAGAGGCGCGGGGATCCCCGAAGTACCCCTACAACCTACAAGTACCGGCAAGAAATCCGCGAGGCTCTTGTCCGCGTCAGGCGCCCGCGCACTCCACGCAGCGGCCACGGAGTTGCACCTCGACGACTTCGCTCTTGGCGGCTTCTCCTCGAAACTTCACGGTTCCAGCGGGCAGGCAGCGGACATTGCCGCATTCGCTACAGACCAGGTGCGGGTGACGGCTGTGATCCGAGCTCGTAACTCGCGGCAGCTCGAAGCGCCAGACTTGATCTCCGAGTTGCGTGCGGGTGAGCACGCCAGCGTCTGCGAGGGTGAGCAGGTTGCGGTAAATCGTAGCTCGGTCGAGCCCGCTATCCGCCATTTTTTCGGTGAGTTCCGGATGGCTTACCGGTGACGTCACCCGCACGAGGGCACCCAGTAGCGCCACCCGTTGCTCGGTGACCCGAAGCCCCCGGGACGTGAGTAGCTCCCGAAATCGCTCGTCCTGGCGAGCCGAGCTTTTGGAATTCATTGCAGAACAGCATTGCCCGATCTACCTGCGCCCGCAACTCCCGCGTGCGACGTCCTCAAGCCTGGACGGGGCGCCTGCTTCCCGGTCGCTCGGCAGCGTGCAACCCAGTTGCATTTACACTTGACTCGGATCTGGAGCGGGGCAATTCTCATCCACGGTGAACGAGCGACGCGCAATCTGCCGAGCCCGGGCGCGCGCGTCTTTCCGGCGTCTGCTCGAAGGATTCGTTGCGCTGTGCTTATTCACCGCCTTGCTGCCCGACGTTTGGCGGCTAGCGCACTTCGTGACGGTGCGGCACGTTGCTTGCCCCTACGATGGAATGCTCGTTCATGAGGAGGACGAGGCGGCCCCGCGTCGGCGGGTCGAAGCGCCGCACGTTCCGCCCCATGCGTTGCCGGTTTCGATTGTCCCCCATCATGGGCACGGTGGCTGCAGCGACCTCGCGACGCTGAATCGCCCGCTCGCAGCTCCGCTGCTTCCGTCCTGGGCGCTAGAATACGAAGAGCGAGGCTATCTCGAGCCACTCGAGCTGCAGTCGCACCGACTACCCACTGCCGTTCTGAGTTACGCACCCAAGCTGTCGCCGCCCGCCTGAACGCGACCGCGTATCAGATCGCTTCCTCGCCGCTTTCTCGAGCTGAGCGTGTGACGCTTTGTGCCCGGGGCTGTTCGCCTCTGGGCCGATTGTTGATTCGTTTCTGCCGATTGCGCATTGCGTAGTCGTGCGACGCGCTGTTCGGGTTGAAGCGAATGCCTTCCGGCGTGCGCGAATCGTTATCCGATCGCGCGCTCCGCCGTGCTCGCGAAGCGTGCCCATCTCCCTGATCTTGAGGTGTTTTCGATGTCCTTGCTTTTGAAACTGTCCGATCGCTCGAAGACAGCGATCGGCGTGAGCCCTCCTGCGTGCCCAACGACGTCCTGCGACTGCGCGGGGCATCGAGCGATGACGCTTAAGCGCCCCTCTGGCGGAAAGGTTTCCTGGAGTGGGCTCCTGCCCGTATTGGCTTGCGCCCTGTGCCCGGCGTGCCTCGCCGCATGGACTCCGCTCCTGGCCGGCCTCGGTTTGGGCTTGGCGCTCACGGAGGCACAGCACACGTGGTTGTTGCTGGTGGCGATTGCTCTCGCCGTCGTCAGCGCCGGACTACGGGCACGCAGCTCTCGCATGTGGACCCCTCTCGTCCTTGCTCTGCTCGGCGGAACAGTGTTGCTCGCGAGCCACGACACGCCTGGCGGGGGCGCTCTGAGCGCACTGGGCGCGCTTTGTTTCATCGCCGCTGCCATTTCCGGAAGAACGCGTTCGGCCAGTCGCTCACGCGCGCCCAACCTGTTGCCCAATGGGTCCGAGTCATGATGGCGGAGATAGCGGAGTCCTGCCCCAGTGTGGGCAACGTCAAGCACGAGCTGCCTGTGAGTTGGGCAGCTGAATTGAGTGAGTACAGCACGAGCCTCAGCGTTTCGAGCGACAGCACACTGGTGGCGGTCGGCACCGCCGCGGGGGAGCTATGCGTGTTCGAAACGCAGACCGGCGCGCTACGCTTTCGCGTCGACGCACATCCGGGCGGAATTTTCGCGGTCGAGTGGTCACCCAAGGAGCGATTGCTAGCCAGCGCGGGCCAAGATGGCAACGCCCGCATCTACGACGCCGAAGGTAAGCAGCTGGCGGCCTTGCCCGGGGGCTCGGCGTGGGTCGAGTATCTGGCATGGTCCCCAAATGGCAAGTGGCTGGCCACCGCCGCAGGGCGCATCGCGCGGCTCTGGACGAGCTCGGGAGCGCCGCTGCTCGAGACACAGCCTCACGAGAGCGCGCTCACTGGGCTCGCTTGGAACCGGAACAGCACCGAGCTTGCGACCGCTTGCTACGGCGGCGTGCGGCTATTCGAGGTTGGCGAAAGGGCACACTCCAAGCACCTGGCTTGGCCTGGGTCGTTGATTTCGCTGTCTTGGAGCCCGACGGGATCGGTGATCGCCTGCGGCACACATGAGCGTTCGGTCCACTTCTGGCGTCTGCGCAGCGGGCGCGAGTCGGAGATGTCGGGCTTTGCCGCGAAGCCGCGTGCGCTCGAATGGGACACCGAAGGACGGCTCCTCGCCACATCCGGAGACAGCACGATCAGCGTTTGGTCTTTTGACGGGAAGGGTCCAGAAGGCAAACCGCCAATCGAGCTCATCGGTCACCGCGCGTTGTGCACGACCCTGGCATTTCACCCCAAAAGCCCGCGTCTCGCATCGGGTAGTGACGACACGGGTGTTCTGATTTGGGAACCGCGCAACCAGCGGACACCGCTCGGCTTTGGTTTTCTCGAAGAAACCGTGACCGCGCTCGCCTGGGCGCATGGCGGCCGACTGCTCATCGGCAGCGACGCGATGGGCACGCTGCGCGCCTGGGACGTGGAACGATTGCCCGCAAAGCCAACTTCCGGAACGCTCGCACCTGCAACCTAGTTGCATGTGCGAGCGGAAACGATTAACAGTCTGAGCGTGTTCGACAGCTCTGCACTGCTACTCGGCATCGGTCTCGGTCTCAGGCATGCGACGGACGCGGATCACGTGGCCGTCGTATCTGCCTTGGTCCAGCGCGAACCGGGACCGCTAAGATCCATTCGGATCGCGGTCCTGTGGGGTCTCGGGCACACGACGTCATTCCTTGGCGTAGGTCTTCTGGTCATGTCCGCAGGAGTACATTTCCCAGCCGCATTTGAACGCTGCGTCAGCATTTTGGTGGCCGGCATGCTGATCGCCTTCGGCGCGTTGCACCTGGCGCGAAGTCCGCTTGATTCCCGGCGTTTACCGTCGACGACGCGGCCGGTCGCCATTGGGCTCGTGCACGGGCTGGCCGGATCGGCGGGCATAGCCTTGCTAGCGGTCACGACCGTCCATTCCGAGCTCTGCGCGACCGTGTACTTGGCGTTGTTCGGTGTCGGCACTGTGCTCGGCATGGTCGCGCTGACACTGCTCATGTATTGGCCGATCGCTTGGAGCGCGCGTCAGCCGCGCGGCGTTGGACTCTGGTTTTTGCGTCTGCCCGGTCTGTTTAGCCTGGGACTCGGCGTGCTGTTCGGCGTTGAAGCCCTGACTTAGGTACGCAGATGCGATCGACCAAAACAACACCGAACAGGCCCACCGCGCTCTCGCTGGTGCACCCGTTCGTCACCGTGCTGAATTCCGATCTCAGCGGTCCGAGCCGGCGGCAGCGCTTGGTACTTCGGGGCCAACCTGTTCCCGGCTGGCTCGAGTCGCACATGGTCACGGTACGGCTTGGACATCACTTCGTGGTTGCTGCGATGGGTCGGACCTGCATCGGTTCGAGCACTCGCATTCGGTCCATCGTCGTGTACCCCGAGCGCCTAGACTCACCCGAGGTCGCCTACGTTTATGTTGAGGAAGTCGACGTGGGACTGCGTCGCGTTCGAGAGGCGGCGCCGATCCACGTCGTTCGTTGCGCACCGCTCCCTGGGCGGATCCATTTCGTGGAACTGCCAGCGATCTCTCGCTCGCACGGATTGCCGCTGAAGCGGATCTGAGCGCACGCGTGATTGAAATTTAGTTGCAACGCAGTTGCACATACAATAAGAACACTCCGCCTTGCATGGACCACGCCGCTTCGCGCTATTCTGCCTTTCCGCGCCGTTGCTCGGCATTGCGTTGCTGCCGGCGCTTGCCGCCGCGCAGGTTCCCGAGCAGAGCGCGACGGGCGTCATTCCTCCCCAAGTCGAACAGCGCCAAGATCCCGAATATCCGCGTGGGGAGCCGAGCATGAAATCAGTCGACGTCGAGCTCCTGGTCACAATCGACCGACACGGCGACGTGACGGACGTTGCGGTTGCAGAGTCCGGCGGACAGCTCTTTGACGAAGCGGCAGCGCAGGCGGTTCGCACCTGGAAATTTGCCCCGGCGCGGCGTGCCGGGGTGCCGGTGGCCTCTCGAATTCGGCTGCCGATTCACTTCGCGCCGTCGGCGCCTGCGCTCGCCGTTCCCGACCCAGTTCCAACACTGCCCACGCCAGGCGCCACCCCGGTAGCGCGCGTTGAATCCAACGCAAGTTCGCATCAGACAGGTGCACCGCAGCTCGCGCCCGAGCCAGCGCGCGAGATCCTGGTGCGCGGGCACTCGAGTCTGCCCAGTCGTGGCGCGAGCGACTATGACGTGAACATCGGCAGGCTCGCCCAGGTGCCGCACGGCGACGCCGCGAGCTTGCTCCGATTGGCGCCGGGCGTATTGCTTACGAACGAAGGCGGCGTCGGTCACCCGTACCAGATCTTCCTGCGCGGCTTCGACGCACGAGAGGGGCAAGACATCGAGTTCACGGTCGATGGCGTTCCGCTCAACGAAGTCGGTAATCCGCACGGAAATGGGCTCGCTGACACGCACTTCATCATTCCCGAGCTCGTGCAGCACTTGCGCGTGGTGGAAGGCCCATTCGCCCCTCAGCAGGGGAATTTCGCGGTCGCAGGCTCCGCGGCCTACGACTTGGGGGTTCCCACTCCCGGCTTCACCGCGCAGCTGATGGCCGGCTCGTTCAACACCAAGCGACTGTTGCTCATGTGGCGACCGCCCGCTTCGAGCGATCACACCTTCGGCGGAGCGGAAGTCTTTTCGACCGACGGCTATGGGCAAAACCGCGCTGCCGAGCGAGCGACCGCCATGGCCGGCTACGAAACGTCGCTGGGCCAGAGTGCCTCTTTGCGCCTGTTGGCAACGACCTACGCCGCGCACTACGGACAAGCCGGAGTGCTGCGACTGGATGACGTGCAGGCGGGTCGCAAAGGCTTCTACGACACTTACGACACGACGCAGGGGGGCGACTCGACTCGCCATTCGTTGGCGGCAACCGTCGATGGTCGCTCGGGCGGCATGAAGCTGTCCCAGTCGATGTTCCTAGTCTTGCGTGATTTTCGGCTCCGTCAAAACCTGACCGGGTTCAACCAAGATCCTCAGCAAACCTGGCAGTCGCTGCATTCGCAGCGGGGCGATCTGATTGACCAGCAGTCTGGAACGTTAACCCTGGGTGGGCGGGGCAGCGCACGTCAGAAGTGGAAGACACTCCGACAAACGCAAGAGCTCGAGCTCGGCTACTTCGGTCGTTACGACCGCGTCGACGCCACCCAAAAGCGTGACCGTGCTGGAACGACGATCCCTTACCGCACGGACCTCGACCTCGCTTCCGGTCTCACGAATGTGGGCGTCTATGTCGACGCGAGCCTGAAGCCACTTTCGTGGATCACCGTCCGAGGCGGCGTACGCGCCGATTTCTACCACTACCAGGTGACCAACCGCTGCGCGCTGACGACGCAAAATTCATTCGGCGGCGACCCGCTCGATACGGAGTGTTTCAGCTCGGACCGCGTGGGTTACCGAAGTGCCGAGCAAACCGCATCGACCTCCGCCTCGATTTTCCAGCCGCGCGTGACGCTGTTGCTCGGCTCATTTCAGGGTTTCACAGTCAGCGTGAGCCACGGACGTGGTTCACGCAGCATCGATCCTCAATACATCAATCAAGACCTGAAGACTCCGTTCGCCAAGGTCGACGCTTCCGAGCTCGGGGTTCTGTATCAGCGCGCCTTTCGCGCCCTCGATCTCAGTGCGCGTTCCGTTTTCTTCCAGACCCAAGTCGACAAGGATCTGTTCTTCAACGAAACCGAGGGACGGAATACGCTCGCCGATGGTACGACGCGCACGGGCTGGGCGGGCAACGTGCGCGCGACGGGAGGCTTCTTCGATCTCGCCGCCAACCTGACGCTGGTCAAGGCGACGTTCGACGATACTCACTTGGCCATTCCCTACGCACCGGGGTTGGTGGCCCGCGTCGACGGCGTCATCTTCGGCGACTTGCCTTTGGGGCTCTCCGGCTCGTTCGGTAGCGGCGTCTCCTATGTGGGTAAGAGGCCGCTGCCCTACGAGGAATTCTCGGACACGACATTCCTCGTCGACATCGGGGCATCGCTTCGCTATCGGGCGATCTCCGTCGGCTTGATCAGCACCAATCTCCTCGATCGACGCTATCGACTCGCCGAATACAACTATGCGTCGGATTTCGGCAGCCAGGACTATCCGACGCTGGTCCCTGCTCGACACTTTGCAGCAGGCGAACCGCGCGCCATCTACGGCACGCTCACCGTGCTGCTCGACGGCCAGGAAGCAGCACCATGACGCCGCGCCCGGTGCTGGTTGCGCTGCTGCTGATCCCCGTCCTGGGCCTAATCAGGGTCGAGAGCGGTTGCGCCAGTGGGACCGGAAGCCAACGCTTTTCTTCCCAGGCGCGGGTCGGCGGCGCTGGGCCCGCGACCAATGCCAACCACACCTTCAGCAATGAGAAGGGCTGGGTCGTCTCACTCGAGCGAGCGAACATCACTCTAGGGCCCGTATACCTGAACGTGATCGAACCGCTCAGCGACTCGAGCGCGAGCCTGTTCGACTTCTTCGTCCGACCGGCGTGGGCACACGGTGAGGGGCACTTGGATGCAGGGCGAATCGTCGGGGAGGTGCTCTCACAAGTCACGTTCGACGCGCTCTCGAACGAGCCAGTCCCCTTTCCCGCTCCCGGCACGATCACCCAGGAGCAGGTTCGCACCGCGGAGATCTGGTTCTATCCCGAGCCCGGAGTCGCAGCGGACACGACCAAGATCGATACCGTAGCCCTCGACGTAGCCGGCGTCGCGACGCGCGCCGGGGACAGCGTGCGATTTCGCGGGCAGATTGTGCTCAACGACGACTGGATCGCCGACCAAACCGACGGGCAGCGAGGCAATCAATCGATCACTGGTATTCGCAAAGTACGCGGCGTGCCGACCTCTTTCTTTCCAACGAGCGGCGGCCAACTCGAACTGCGCGTCGACGTGACGCGCCTGTTTCGTGGCGCGGATTTCGCGAGTCTCGAGCACAGCCCGACGGACAAAGATGGAACCAAGATCTTGGTTCAAAAACAGTCGACGACGCAGAACCGAGATCAAGTGATGACCAACCTGTACCAAGGGCTCCACGAGACGACCGGAACCTATTCGGTCGTGTGGGGCGCTCCCTGACTCGGCGGGCGCACGTGGCACCTGCCTTCTGCCTTTTTGTTACTGAACAGGAGATGCAAAAGTGAACACCTCGAAACTACTGATCCCATTGCTGATGCTCGTAGGGAGTATCGGAGCACTGGCTGGCTGCGCGGACGACGCAAGCAATGGCAATCCCAACGCGGGCGGCGGCAGCAAGAGTGGAGCCGGCGGCAAGGCAGGCAGCGATGGAACAGGCGCGAATGGCGGCACCCCGAGCGATGTCTTCGTACCCCCTGCCGATCCCGGAAAAGGCGGTTTCTTAGTCACCGTCTCAGGCGAAGATCTGGCGGGCTCGGGCTACGCCTGGACCCCGAGCTCGCTCTCGGACGGCGATCCGCCCGCGTTCGTGGATGGCTGGGAAGTGCGCTTCGAGCACGTGATCGTGACCGTCGCGAACATCCACGTGAACGCCGACCCAGACAAGGACGAAGGCAATCCGCGACAGGTGGGCGCTCTCGTCGCGTCCGCTGCCGGTCCCTGGGCGGTCGATGCGACGATCGGAGGTGACGTCGTCGGCAAGAGTGGATCGGCAGACGAGAAGACGATCCCGATCGCCGCGTTTGCCAAGCAGGACAACGGCACGGCATTCGATCCCGAGTCGAGCTATGCCTTCAGCTACGATCTAGTGACGGCCAGCGCGGATGCGAAGCTCACCAACCTCGACGCGGCCGGTGTCGAGCTGTACGCCGAAGCGCGAGAGAAGGGCTGGTCGATGGTCTTCGCCGGCACGGCGACCTACAAAGGCAGCGAGCCCGAGGCCGATTCGGTGTTCGCAAACATCCCCAAAGAGGTCCACTTTTCCCTCGGCCTCAAGAACCCATCGAGCTACATCAACTGCCGAAACACCGATCTCACGGCCGTTGGCGACGAATTCCCACGCGGAATAAAATCGACGCCTACCAAGTCGACGACCGTACAGATCACCATCCACACCGATCACGGATTCTGGGACACGCTGAACGTGGAAGGCACGCCGCTGCACTTCGACCCCATCGCCGCCAACGCTTCGACCTACGGCATGTCCGACCAACCGGGAACAGTGACCATCGAGGACCTGATCGACGTGGACATCTCCGGCTTCACGACGAAATCTGGCGACCCATTGCCTTGGCGTAGCCTGGTCTCCGACTATACGGCGCCCACTGGGCAGATGAAGTACGACCCCAATGGCACGAGCTTCAAGAAAGCCAATAGCTTCGCGGCTTACTTGGCCTACTCCGCGGCCTCCGGCGGTCACCTGAACGCCGACGGCGAGTGCGAGATCAAGAACAACTTCACGCCCTGAACTCGGAGCCAATCCATGAAGCGCATCCCTGTTACCGTGCTGACCGGCTTCCTCGGTGCCGGTAAGACCACACTACTGAACCGCATCCTGAGCGAGAACCACGGCAAACGCATCGCCGTGATCGAGAATGAATTCGGGGAGATTGGCATCGACCAGGCGCTCGTCATCAATGCGGACGAAGAGGTCTTCGAGATGAACAACGGTTGTATCTGTTGCACCGTTCGCGGCGATCTGATTCGGATCCTCGGCAATTTGGTGAAACGCCGCCATCAATTCGACCAGATCTTGGTCGAGACGACGGGGCTCGCGGACCCGGGACCCGTGGCGCAAACGTTCTTCGTGGATGAGGACGTGCGCGAGCTCTTCTCGCTCGACGGCATCATCACCTTGGTCGATGCAAAACATGTTCTCTTGCACTTGGAAGATTCGAACGAGTGCCGCGAGCAGATCGCGTTCGCGGACGTGCTCGTGCTGAACAAGACCGATTTGGTCTCGCCAGCCGAACTCGACCAACTCGAACGCCGCATCCGCAGCATGAATGCCTTGGCCAAGATCCTGCGCACGACGAACGCAGCCGCTCCGATGGCTGACGTGCTCGACGTGGGCGGTTTCGATCTTGAACGGGCGATGCAGCAGAAACCGGCCTTCCTGTTGCCTGAATATCCGTTCGAGTGGGCGGGCACGTTCGACGTTCAAGAGGGAGGCTATGAGCTCTCTCTGCTGCCAGGTCCGGATCCATCGATCGACCTGATGACGGTCTATCTCGCCGAGGGGGAGAAAGACGCGGGCGCTCGCACAGCCGCCGAACGCGCGTTGAGGCTTTGGGCAGAGCCCCCGTTGCCACTGGCTGCGAATGGTTCGGTCGTCGCGGGCAGCGAACGGCGCTCCACGCTCACCGTCGGCTCCAATGGTGCACGCTTCACGCTACGAGTCCCGCGGGAGGGGCGCGTCGGGCTGTACGCCCAGCATTTACCGAGCGAGTTCGGGCTCAGCTTGGCCCATTCGGAGGTTCCGATCCCTCCGCTCGCCACCCGGGAGTTCGCTGCGGTCCACGGTCACGACACCGAGATCACGTCGGTGGGTCTTCACCTCGACGCCCCGCTCGACAGCGATCGGCTCAATGCCTGGCTGTCGGCTTTGCTGCGGGAGCGTGGGGCTGACATTTTCCGGATGAAGGGCATTGTAAACGTCGCGGGCTCTGATAACCGCCTCGTCTTCCAAGGCGTGCACATGCTGCTCGACGGTCGGGAAGACCGTGCTTGGGGTACCGAAAAACGTACCAGCGACTTGGTTTTCATCGGTCGCAAACTCGATCGACAGGCGCTCACGCAAGCGTTCGAAGGTTGCGCCGCCTAGATCAGGCAAGCGCTCGACCAGCAAACCCGGACAGGAGGCGCGATGCACGGCGACACGCTACCCGACCTAAACAACGTTCACGATACCTCCCTAAGCGCTCACCACCAGGAGCGACGCACGAAGTGGGTCGTGCTCGTGACGGCGCTAATGATGCTCGTCGAGCTCACGGTCGGAAAGCTGACCGGTTCCATGGCACTCACTGCCGACGGCTGGCACATGGCTACCCACGTCGGGGCCTTGGGTTTGTCGGCAGCGGCCTACTGGTTTGCCAGAACGCGCACCGGGCACAGGGCCTTCAGCTTTGGAACCGGCAAGGTGTACGCGCTCGCGGGCTACACGAGCGCCGTCTCGTTGGCGCTGATCGCTGTGGCGCTGGGCTTCGAATCGCTTTCCCGGCTCGTTCAACCCGTTCCCATCCAATTCCGGGAGGCCCTGCCGGTCGCGGTGGTCGGGCTATTGGTCAATTTGTTGAGCGTGAAGCTCCTCGAGCACGACCACGACCACGCTTCTCACCATGGCGGCGCCAGTCATCATCCTCACGATCACAACTTGCGCGCCGCCTATATCCATCTCGTAGCTGACGCGATGACCAGCGTTCTCGCGATCACGGCCCTACTTTCGGGTCGCTATCTCGGCTGGACCCGACTCGACCCGATGATGGGCCTGGTCGGAACGGTTGTCATTTTGAATTGGGCCTGGAGTTTGTGCCGGGGCACCTCGCGACAATTGCTCGACGCATGCGCATCGGAAGCGGACGAGCGCCTTCTCCGCCATGAGCTCGAAGCTATCGACGACGTCCGAGTCGCCGACTTGCATTTGTGGGAGATTGGACCAGGACAACGTAGCTGCGTCGTAGCTCTGGTAACCTCGAACCCCCGGGAACCAGCGTATTACCGCGAGCGCGCCAAGACGGTGCTGGATTTATCGCACTTGACCATAGAGGTGCATCGATGCGAACGCGAGCACTAGCCACGCTATTTGATTACACGGTTTCGGTCACTCACCGGACGCTCGAACGGCGGCTTCGGGCTCAAGCGTGGACCTCGGAGGCGTAGGCGATGAAACTTTGGAATTTTGCCTGGGGCCCCTATCCGCGGCGGCTGACGCTTTATCTGCGGGAGAAACCGTTGCCGATCGAGTGTCATGAAGTTGAATTTCCCCATCGCCCGGAGCTTTGGCCTCCAGGTTTCTTGAGATCACTCAATCCGGCCCATTCTCTGCCAGTGCTAGAAACCGATACGGGCCAACGCATCGGCCAGTCGCTCGCGATTCTGGAGTATCTGGAAGAGTGCTTCCCGTCGCCAAGCTTGCTCGGGGCGTCGCCGGAGGCCCGTGCGCGATGCCGTGAGCTCCTTGCCGTGTTCGACGAGGCCGCGTCGTACTTCGGGCTCTGGGCGCGACAGGGTAGCCGCGTAAACGCCGGTCGGCACGTTTCCAACCCAGAGGCAGCCGCCTTTGGCGCGGAGCGCTACTTCGCAAAGTTGCAGGTGGCTGAACAGTTGGTAGAGGGCGGTCCATATCTTTGCGGCGCGTCCGTGACCACCGCGGATGTCGTTGCGATGGCACTGATGGAATTCACGTCCGAGTTCTACGGCGTGCCGATGCCGGATTCTTGTCCGCGTCTGGCTGCTTGGTATGAAGCGATGAGCGAGCGACCCACCGTCGACCTACCACCGTACCCGAAAGAGATGCTGGAACTTGCGAACGGGCTACCCGAACAGAGCGGTTTTCAGGAAGGAGCCAGGCGGTGGTCGCATGGTGCGCTGTGCGCGCTCAGTTTGATGCGATGACGTCGCCGTCGGGTACTCCCGCCGGGACGCGAGCGGGCGGCGCGGGCCGCGCTCAACGGCGGGAAGAAAATAGACTTGGGATTGCCACGCGCAACGGACTTGGATATTACGCGCCGGCACTCGCCCCATCCCCCCAACGGTAGGCTGCGCCTTTCCCCCCAAGGCCATCCAGTCGCGTGCCATTATTGACGGGAGCCTCGGCGCGGAGATGGGCGCGTTGACAGTCCGGCCTCGTCCGACGTACCACGCGCTATGTCGAATACTGATGCCGCGATCCGAGAAGCCGTTGAATCGTTCGTTGAACAGCTGCGTGGGCTCATCCAAGGAGCTGCACTCGAGTCGGTTCAGTTGGCACTGAGCGGCGGCACCCCAGTTAGCCGTAGGGCAAAGCCGGGCCGCATCGCGATTGGGATCTCGTCGAACAACCATCGAAAAGGTGCCAAGCGTACGCCTGAGGAACTCGAGGGGCTGGTCAAGAAGCTGCACTCATACGTCGCCAAGAACCCGGGGCAGCGCATCGAGCAGATCGGCATGGCCCTCGGTGTCGCGACGAAGGAGCTCGTACTGCCGGTCAAGAAGCTTGTGAGCGAGAAGAAGCTCACCAGTAAAGGCCAAAAGCGCGCGACCACGTACTTCGCCAAGTAGTCGCTGTGGCGTGGAACGGGCAGGCAGGCAAAACCAACTCCCCCACGAGCGGCCCTGGCAACTTCCTACGGCGGCGGTTAGCGTGGGCACGTGGGTAAGAACGCGAAGAGCAACCGGCAGAGCCGAAAGAGCATCCACCAGTTCAGTGAGCGGATGGAGGATATGTGGTGGAATGCAAGTGAGATAACACCGGACACGGGCGAAGACGTGCTGGTAAAGGTCTTTGAAGCGCCACAAGGCTCGGCCAGCGAGGGCACGCCCACAGGACTGACCTTTCTCGCCCAAGTCAAAAGCATCGACGCCCCCGGGGCGCACACCGATGCCGTCCAGATCGCATACTCCTTGCGGACCGCGGACCTCAAGGATTGGGAGGGTCATCAACCTCCAGTCGTCTTGGTCATTTGGGACGTGAGTGCGCGCATTGGCTATTGGCTCACCGTGACGGACGCCATCAAACGCATGGAGGCGGGAGATGCCGGGTGGCGTGCTCAAAAAACGGTGACTGCTCATGTTCCGTTGCAAAATGAATGCAATCACGCGGGGCTACTTAGGTTACGGAAATTGGTCGCCGACGCGGTCCTTCCGTCGGTCCAAGGTGACAGGCCGCTCGTATTTCACGTCGAGCTTTTCTTTCCAAGTTCCAAGGCGGGAATCGTTCAAAAGAAAGCGTTCAACGACGCGATTGATCGTGGAATTCAACACACGATCGACGCCGAATTTGTCCGCAAGGTCTCCTACCCCGATTGGTTCGAAAGGCTCTACGGACAGTCGCTGCCGCAGCCGTCTAGTATAGAGATCAATTCGCCCTCCCCGCCCAAGTTGCCTGGTGTCACATTCACACTCGAGGCTAGGTCACCGGGACGGCTGGACACAGCGCAAATTACAACATTCGTAACCCGGATTGGGAAGAAGGAGGCTGAGCTAAGCAACGCTTCCGATGAAAGCGCTCCGCTTTGGCTGATGTTCGTAATGCGCGACGATGAGCAGGAGATTCAGCTCTCGCTGAATCTGACCGTCAGGTTTCCTCGCGAACAGCTCCGAGCAGCGCTGCTTCTCGATCACCTGGCCGCGGGCGCTTCGCTGCGGGTGGTTGGGTCGACGACAGAAGGCCATCGTATCTACAACGAGCTCGTAGGGAGCGTGCGGCCCCCCCCTGGGCTGAACAGGATTCTGAGTGTGCTCGGGTCCCTTTCTGTCATTGACCAGTATCTTGAATCGAGCGGTGAGTTCAACCTGGGCAATCTCACCGATTTTGACGCCGAGGCGCTAAAAGCAATTGCAGAGGGACTTGCTTCAGGAATGCCAGTGAAGAATTCCTCGATCGTCATCCGCGCAGTCGACCGATCTGTATTGAATGACCCGACCCCCGTCTTCCGAGTGAACAACACACTGTCGATTCTGGGCGGCAGAGTCCACACTGCCAATCTTGAAGTGCGACCAGTCAACCTCGACTTCGTCAAAACGGCAAAAGAGCGCGGCCGCGGAATGATTGACGTCGAGCTAGCCCCTTACACAATGAAGGTGCTCACCCAACAGGAGATGACGACCAATCCCCAGACTCCAATTGAATCCTCCTCACCGCTACGCTGATAGATCAAGAAAACCAGAAAACCAAACGGCTTCACCACGAATGGCGTCGCCCACACCAAACCGACAGCAGGCCAACGCCGCCGCGCAGGAAGAGCGCCGTGGCAAGAAGCTGCTGCGTGAGGCAACTTGCCGCGAGCATCTCAGGGCTGGAAGATTGCGCGCGATTCGTCGGCACCTTATGCTCGACCCACTTTTCACCGCGAGCTTCGAGGCTGATGGCCACTGTCGTGCAGCACTACGCGGAGTTCGGCCCCGGTATCGCGACCGCGCACTGCGGATCTTCGTTCTTCACCGAGTTCACCAGGGTCGACACAGGTACGAGCTCCAAATCGGCGTCAGGCTCGAGCAGCTCGCCGTACGACGCTCGAGGGTCAAGCCAGGCCCCACGCAACGCTTGTGGCAGGATCACCGGCATCCGGTCGTGCACCTCGCCGGCGACCCCACGTGGCGTCGTCGTGAGAATCGCGCACGCCGGAGGATCTCCCCGTTCTTCATGTGCGCGTTGTCCCACATCCCGGCAAAGGCGAACGGCTTGGCATCGGGCCGGCGGATTAGGTACGGCTGCTTGGTCGGCTTCTTGGCCTCGGGATCGCCGATCACTTTCCACTCATAGAAGCCGTCGGCCAGGATGAGGCAGCGTCGGCCGCGGATTGCGTCCCGGTAGAAGGGCGCGTTCAGCGACTCCACGCGTACATTGAAACCGCCTGCTCTCGGGTTCGGCAGGGTCAGACCCCACCGCAAAAGCTCAAGCTTGTGCGGCTCGCGGATGACGGCGATCGGTTGGGTGGGCGCGATATTGAACCGGGGCACGAGCGGGAGCTGCTCACCATGGAGGTCGAAGGTCTCCCACAGCTCGTCGCCAGGCGTGCTGAGCTTGTAGCGTCCGCACATGGCTTACCGTCTCCGG
>Ga0302323_100000307_pt1 | contig 38105 bp, 46 predicted proteins | sample Fen_T0_3_FD_201950 | JGI IMG/M metagenome (GOLD analysis project Ga0302323, IMG submission 201950) | Peat permafrost microbial communities from Stordalen Mire near Abisko, Sweden - Fen_T0_3 | ecosystem: Environmental > Terrestrial > Soil > Wetlands > Permafrost | place: Sweden: Abisko...
CGAGCGATTGCCCTGACTTTCTGATTTTTGAAGATGGCGAGGAGCCTGTCCTGCCTGACCTTACTGAACTTGCCGAACCGGCGGGCGATCTCGAGATCCTTGTGCTCGCTCCAGATCGCCTGAAACGCCTCCATGTCCGACAAGGCCATCTCGTTCTCGAAGATGTTTTTTACCGCTGCCTCAGCCGGCCCCATGACCGGCTCGACCGGGCCGGTCACGTGTTCTGGCGGCAGGACCGCCAGCAAGGCCTTGGCGTACGCCAGCTCTGGTACGCGCGCCTCCGGCTCGGCGGGCGCCTTTTTGACCAGCTCCTCCGCGTTCGTCAGCGATTGCGCCGCGCCCTCCAGCCCCTCTTTTACCTTGTCGCCGGTCGCGAAGGACTTTATCTCAAGTGCAGTCGTTACATCCGTCCCGAGCTGCACCAGCCCCGCGGCTGCTGCCTGCTTGGCCTTGGTCCAGCCCGCACGATCCCCGACGGCGAACGCAGTCTCCATGTCAGAGACACCCTTGCGCACCACCGCGACGGTGCGCTGCAGATTGTCCCAGACCGTCTCCGCATCCTTCGCTTTCTGCTCCGGGGTTCGCTCGACAGGCCCGGCCGCTGCCGCAACGCGTGGGCGGTAGCCGTCGAACGAACCCGACTTCCCCTTTTCGCGCTCACTCATGGCAATCGCCTCTCGGCATTATTGATCGGATCAACCATGTCCAAAACTCGGTTGCCCAGCTGCTCATTCATGACGCGCCGTTCCTCATGCTCTCGCTGCGGGGCCATTTAGAAGCTCCCGGCCACACTCACAAGACTCTGCGAACGGCCAACGAGGATAGTTGTTGGAGCCCACCATGTCTGGCACGGGTGCCTGGTCGCCGCGCCGGCTGACAAGGCTCGATCTTTCTCACGATGCAACGACCACAGACCGACGCCTGTCCCACCCGCTTGACCGAATCAACGATCAACTCGTGCCGCTGGGGCGGGGCTTTGCCAAGCACGAGGATCGCGCCGTTTGCGGACGCAGGCCTCGCGTGCACGAGCAAGAGGACAGCGATCGCTGCTACGAGGACGGAACTTCTGTCAGTCATATCTCACCAGCTCTTTTCGACCAGGACCGTCTTCGCAGCGTCTATCGTCACGACGATGGTCTCGTCGCGCCCCCCGGGTTCGTTGACCAGGCGAACGCGGTGCCTTCCGACAGGGAGGACAAGGTCCACGATCGGCGTCGTGCTCGAGCACCTTCCGTCGATCCAGACGTCGGCGTACGGGTCCGCATGAACCGTCAGCCGCCCGCGCGCTTGCGACTTGGTGGCGACCGGTTCCGGCGTCGTTGGAGTGACCGGTTCTGGCTTCGTTGGCATAGGAACGCTCGTGCATCGTCGGGCGATCTTCGGGCACGAGAGCAAGTGCCCGATGAATAACCTTCGTGACCGCCGGTGGAACGAGGTCCGCAGGCGGACACGCCGGCGGCTCGGTGCGCTGCTTGTGGTAGATGACCACGTCACTGTCGGGAATGCCCCAGGGCAGCGTGCCGGTGAGCATGAAGTAGAGAATCTGCGCAAGGCTGAACACGTCGGCAGTGGCTGTCGCACCAGCCGCATTGGCCATCTGCTCCGGAGCGCAAAACGTCGCCGTGCCCATCATCATTCCGGAAGCGGTCGCATCGCCCAGGCTGTTGATGACCTTGGCGATCCCGAAATCCAGGATCTTGATGCGCTCCTTGAGATGCCCCCCGGCGGGATTCTCGATCATCACGTTGTCGGGCTTCAGATCACGATGGATCACACCGCGGTCGTGTGCGTACTGGAGCGCAGCACACATCTGAAAAATGAAGTAAGCAGCCTTCCGGAGGGGCAGCCGGCCGTCGTGGTCGGTGAGGTACCGAGCGAGCGTTGTTCCGTCGACGAATTCGAATCTCAGGAACAATTGTCCGTCTTCTAGAACACCAATTCCATGGAGCTTGACGATGTTGTCGTGGTTGTTGAGCAGCGACAGGGCCTCCGCCTCGGTCTTGTACCGGCTGAGGGCCATCGGGGAACGCGCGATCTCCGCGTGCACCAGCTTCACCACACACTTGATGTGAGCGAGCACCTCATTTTCGGCGAGATACGCCGACCCCATACCGCCTCTCCCCAAAAGCACCCGTAAAATGAAGTACGCATCGACCCGTCGACCGAGGTTCGGATCGACCGGGACGACGTAAGGGAACGGGAACGGGAATTCGTCGTTTGCCATCGAATGCCACACGACCCACGAGCACCGAGCCTTCCTGCCCGCTGACGGCTCTACTTTCAGGGAAACCGCGGCCCCGCTGCAAGCGCCTCCGTCCGAATCCAAGGTATTTCGAGAACGCGACCGACGTTTGCCTCCCCTTGCGCCGAGCGCGGCGCCGTGGTTTTTAGAGGCTGCCCCCGACGCGGACCTGGCGCAGACCCCGAAGCTCAGCCACCGCGCGACGATCCTGAAGCTCGAATCCCATCCGAACAGTAGGGCTCGCTGTACTGGATCGAGAGCCGGAGCGAGACGCAGGAGTAGTCGATGGGCGACCTCGATCGCGATGGCGAAGCCCAGGGAACGATCTGCATCGTGCCGAGGGCGGCAAGCGCAGTGCCATTCTGCTACGCACCGCTCACACTCGGATCGTGGGCATATGCGTTCACGATCGCAAAGGCCGACACACCGGACGCTTGCTCGATACGGAGAGTCACGACGTATGCAGCGACGCTCGATGCCACATCGGCGACGCTGGCGCCGCAGGACGCTACCGACTCTGACTTCTTGATGGCGACGAGCTCGGCCTGGCCGTCGTCGATCCGGACAACGCGCGGTTGCGCCTGCTGGCGACCCCGGCCGACGGCTTCCCCAGGATCGACGGTGCGCTGCTCGCCTGGCGGGTCGAGCGCGCGCTGCGCTGGCGCAAGGCGCTGGGCCTGCCGGGCCCCGACCACGCCTACCGGCTGATCCACGGCGCCGGCGATGGCCTGCCCGGGGACGGCCTGCTCTGGCTGGCTGCCAATACCCACGAGCTGGGCTCGCTCGCCAAGCTCGCCCAGAAGGGCCTGCGCCTGGCCAACCGCAGCGCCGCGATCGTCGAGCAAGGCGGGCTTCCGCCGGAGTACCCGACCCTCGCGGCCCAGCCCCACGACCGCTACCTGCAGGTCTGCTTGCTGCGGCTCGCGTAGCGCCTACCCTTGTCCGCATGTGCGGCCGATACACGCTGACCCGCAACGACCACATCGCCGAAGCGTTCGAGGCCATGCCCCAGGCTGCCGCCGCGGCCGATCCGTGGTGGAAGCCGCGGTTCAACGTGGCGCCGACCCAGCCCGCCCCGGTGATCACCCGCCGCGGCGGCGCGCGCGAGGTCGAGCTGATGCGCTGGGGCCTGGTCCCGCACTGGGCCAGCCTCGATGGCAAGCCGCCGCCGCTGATGATCAACACGCGGCTCGAGTCGCTGCACGCCAAGCAGTGGTTTCGCGACGCGCTCGCCCACAAGCGCTGCCTGGTCCCGATGGACGGCTACTTCGAGTGGGTCAAGCCGCCCGCCGCGAGCAAGAAGCTGCCTCCCCAGCCGTTCTACTTCCATCCCCGCGCCCCGGGCCTGTGCGCGTTCGCCGGCCTGTGGGCGCGGTCGCGCAACGACGCAGGCGACGAGCTCCACAGCTTCACGATCATCACCGCCAAGGCCAACGACCTGGTGCGGCCGATCCACGACCGCATGCCGGTCGTGCTCGCGCCCGCCGACTACGCGGCCTGGCTCGACCCCAGCGTCGACGGCGAAGCCGCCCGGGCGCTGCTCGGCCACCCGGCCGGCGCCGACTGGCTGCGCGACCCGGTCTCGACCTGGGTCAACAAGGTTGTTCACGACGATGCAGCGTGCATCGCACCCGCGGCGACCGACCCGCCGCCGGGCCAGGGCCGGCTGTTCGAGTAGCCGGCCGCGATCGGACGCGCGCGCGACCAGCCTCGCGCGCTTGCCCGGCACAGCCCGCCGCGCCCGGATGCGTCCGATCAGCGAGCGTGATCACGGACGGGCTCCATCACCTGCGGCGCGCCGGCCGTCCGCCGCAGCCGCAGAGACCGCCGTCACGGCGTCGTCACATTGCAACGCGCCGGGCTGCGGCATCGCCGGCCCTGCAAAGCCGATCGGCGCCGCGGCGCGCGCCCGGTTCGCCTATGTTATCGTCGTCGCGATGTACCGGTTGTTTCGGCGAGCTGCTGCATGCTCCGTCGTGATCGTGGCGATCGGATCGGGCTGCGGTCGCGTCGAACACTCGGAGGCAGACGCAGGCCAGCCCGGGCCGAGCGATGCCACGCTCGACGCCGCCGAGGTGGACGCGATGCCCGGGCCGGCGGCCGTGACGCTCACGGCGGCCGCGGACACCAAGAAGCTTGGCGCGGGCAGCGATCCGGAGGTCGATGCGTGCCCCGCGGGACAGGCGCTGAAGGGCATCACCGGCGCGACCGCGGCGTACAGCCCCAACCCGGTGGTCGGTGTGATCCGCGGCACCTGCGGCGCGCTCACCGTGGATGTCACGGCGGCGCCGCAATATTCGGTGGCCACCCAGCCCGGCGCCCTGCTGACATCGCGCGGAACTGGCAACGACACGCCGTGGGAGCTGCCGTGTCCATCGGCGAACCAGCTCGTGGTCGGCGTCGAGGTCCACGTCGGTGGCTCGCTCGATCAGATCGCGCTGCGGTGCGCGCCGATCACGCTGGTGCGCTCCGACGTCGGCTGGTCGGGTGAGCTCGGAGCCGTCGCCATCACGTCGCCCGAGGGCGGCCCGGGGGGCAGCCCCGATACCGCGCGGTGCGCCGCAGGACAGGTCGTGACCGGGTACCAGACCGAGATCAGCGGCAACACCATCGCAGCCATCGAGCTCAAGTGCAGCACGGTGTCGGCGCAGTGATGCGTGGGCAGCGCGTGACCATCGATAGGGTCAGCGGCCGGCGCGCGATCACGGCAGCTTGACGCCCTGGTTCGCGCAGTAGCTGCGCACTCCGTCGCGTGCGCGCGGCGCGGTGAGCCTGGCGAACGCGGTGCGCGCACGCGGCGGATCTTTGAGCTGGCACCAGCACAGGGCGAGCGCCAGCGGCGACGCGGTGCTCGCCCGATCGGGCCGGGTGGTCTGCAGGCAGCCCGGCCTGCCCTGGCGGTTGGTCTGCGCGATCGCGTCCGCCACCGTCACCGGCTTGGCGGGCGCCGGCGCCCCGGCGCGGCGGCCGCTGCCGGCGGAGGGCGGCGGTGGCGCGGGCGAGCGAGGCGCCGCGCCACGCGCACCGGCGTCGCTCGCGCCGGCGTCACGCGGCGGTAGCACGGCGCCAGCGTCGATCGCCGCCGCCGTGTCGACCCGGCCGGGCGGCGCGGCGGCATCGGCATCGGCATCGGGGGGCTCGCCGCGGACGAGCGCGATCGGATCGGACGCACCGCCGCGATGGCCCAGCAGCACCGGGGCGCCCACGACCGCGAGCAGCGGGACCACCAGCCACCACCGCCGCCGTCGCGGCGGCCCACCCGCGGCGAGCCCGGGCGGCGCGACCTCCCGGCTGCTCGCCGCCGTCGCCGCGGTCGCCGAGACGGCCGCCGGCAACGCCGCCGCGGCCGAGCGGCGCACGACCTGGCGCACCGACGCCGCGAGGCCCGGCGCGGCCGGCCCGCCGAACGGCACCAGATCGGCGGCCAGCGCGGCGACGTCGGGGTAGCGGTCGCCCGGGTCCTTGGCGAGGCAGCGCAGCACGGCCGCGCGCAGCGCCGGGTCGACGTCGATCGGGTCGGGCTCGTCGGTGGCGATCCGCACCGCCATCTCGGTGGCGTTCTCGCGATAGAACGGCAGGCGCGCGGTGATCAGCTGGTAGAGCGTCACGCCGAGCGCCCAGATATCGGTGCGCACGTCGACGTCGCGCGACGAGTGCAGCTGCTCGGGCGAGATGTAGCCCGGCGAGCCCAGCACGCTGTGCGAGTGGGTGAGCAGCACGCCGGTCTCGGTCAGCGCCTTGGCGATCCCGAAGTCGAGCACCTTGATCAGCGCGCTACCGTCGGGCCGGCGGGTGACGAACAGGTTGGCCGGCTTGAGATCGCGGTGGACGATGCCGGCGGCGTGCGCCTCGGCCAGCGCGACGGCCGCCTGCAGCACGTACTCGACCGCGGTCGCGGCCGGCAGCGGCTGCTTTCCGATGACGCGGCCGAGGTCCGAGCCGTCGAGCAGCTCCATCACGATGTAGGGCGCTCCGGTGTCGAGCCGGCCGACGTCCATCACGCGGCACACGTGCTCGGTGCGCAGCTGGACCACGGCGCGCGCCTCGCGCAGGAACCGCTCGACCGCCATCGGGCTCGCCGCGACCTCGTCCTGCAGCAGCTTGATCGCCACGCGGTGGCCGAGCTCGAGGTGGGTCGCCGCGACGACGATCCCCATGCCGCCTGCGCCGAGCAGGTGGTCGATCCGGAACCGCCCCCCGATCGTTGTTCCGGCGGGTACCACCCCCCCAGCATACGCCGGCCGAGCCGCGGATGGGATCACCGGGCCGGGCGTCGCAACCGACCGAAGAACTCGCGCGCGACCTGGGTCTGCGGGTGGTCGACCACCTGGGCCGGCGGGCCGTCCTCGGCGATCGTGCCACGGTCGATCACCCAGACCCGCGACGCGATGTCGTGCGCGAACTGCATCTCGTGGGTGACGACCAGCATGGTCATGCCGCCGCGCGCGAGCCCCCGGATCACGTCGATCACGTCGTCGCGCATCTCGGGATCGAGCGCGCTGGTCGGCTCGTCGAACAGCATCACGTCCGGATCCTGCGCCAGGGCGCGCGCGATCGCGATCCGCTGCTGCTGGCCGCCCGACAGCTCGTGAGGGTACGCAGCGGCGCGATCGGCGAGCCCGACCTGCGCCAGCAGCGCGTGGGCGCGCTCGCGCGCCGCCGCCGGGGAGGTCCGCTTCACGACCCGCGGCGCGAGCGTGATGTTGGCCTCGGCCGTCAGGTGCGGGAACAGATGAAACTGCTGAAACACCATGCCGACCCGCGTGCGCAGCGCGCGCAGCGCAGGGCCGGCGCCCGCCATGCCCGGCGACAGCGTCACGCCGGCGATCTCGACCTGACCCTGGTCGAAGTCCTCGAGGTAGTTGAGGCAGCGCAGCAGCGTCGACTTGCCGCCGCCCGACGGCCCGACGACCGCGATCGTCTCGCCGCGCGCGACCTCGGCGGTCACGCCGACCAGGACCTCCCGCGCGCCGTGGCGCTTACAGAGCGAGCGGACGCTGATCACGCGCCAGCCTCCTCTCGAGCCGGCGCGCCAGCTCCGACAGCGGGAAGCTCAGGGCGAGGTACATCGCCGCGCACAGCATGCCGGGGACGAGCCAGCCGCGCATGTCGACCGCGGCGATCGTCATCCGCTTGGTCAGCTCGATCACCGTGATCACGCTGACCAGCGACGAGTCCTTGAGCAGCGAGACGAAGTCGTTGGTCATCGGCGGCAGCGCCAGCCGCAGCGCCTGCGGCAACAGCACGTGGCGCAGCGTCTGCGCCGGCCCGAGCCCCAGCGCGCGCGCCGCCTCGCTCTGGCCGCGCGGGATCGCGAGCAGCGCGCCGCGATAGACCTCGGCCTCGTACGCCGCGTAGTTGAGCCCGAGCCCGAGGACCGCGGCCTGCATCGGGCCGAGGTTCACCAGGGACGCCAAGCCGTAGTAGAGGACGAACAGCTGGAGCAGCACGGGCGTGCCGCGAAACAGCTCGATGTAGAGCCGCGCGGCCTGGCGGACCGGCCCGGCGCCGTAGCTCCGCGCCACCGCCAGCGCCACCCCGATCGGCACCGCCAGCAGGAACGCCAGGCCCGAGAGCTCGAGCGTGACCCACGCCGCCTCGAGGAACTGCACGACCATCTCGCCGTCGAGCGTGCGGGTCTGGCCGGTGGCGTGGCCCTCGGCCGGGAGCGCCTCGGTCTGGCGCGCGTCCCAGAGCCTGGCGGCGCGCAGGATGCGCTCGAGCTCGCCGTCGGCGCGCATCGCGGCGAGCGCCGCGTCGATCGCCGCCTTGAGCTCTGGATCGGCCTTGCGGATGCCGATCACGTAGACGCCCCGCGCCGCGTCGTACGGCAGGCACTTGAGCGCTGGGTGCTGCGGCGTGCAGCCGTAGCGGTCGGCGATGATGTTGTCGAGCAGCACCGCGTCGCTGCGGCCGAGCTCGAGGTCCCGGTAGGGCTCCTCGTTGCCGTCGTAGACCTTGACCGCCTCGCCGTACAGCATGCGCAGGATGTCGTACGCGTAGGTCTGGTTCAGCGTGGCGACCCGCTGGCCGGCCAGATCGAACACCGAGCGCACGGTGCTGTCGGTCCGCACCGTGAGCGTCTCGGCGTAGACGAAGTAGGGCTCCGACAAAAGGATCCGCGCGCGGCGCTCGGTGGTCGCCTCGAGGCCGTTGGCGATCACGTCGAAGTCGCCGCGCTCGAGCGACGGGACCAGCGTGGGCCACGAGTACTGGACCATGCGCGACCGGACCCCGAGGCGGCGCGCCACGGCGGCCATGATGTCGACCTCGAAGCCGATGACGTGGCTCGGCTGGGCCGGGTCCTCGTAGACGTACGGCTCGCCGCCCTGGACATCGGCGCCCCAGGTGAGCTCGCCGCGGGCGCGGATCGCCGCGAGCGTGCCGCCGTGGTCGGGCCCGCGGTCGCGGCAGCTCGCGCCGCCAGCGGCGAGCCCGGCTGCCGCCAGCACCAGGCACCGCGCGCGCGGGCGCGCCACGGCCCCGCCGCGGACGCCCACTAGCGGATCGTCCCGGCGGGGGGAGGGAGCTCGGCGGCCGGCTTGGTCACGCCGTCGGCCGCGACCACCGGCAGGCCGCGGCGCTGCCATTCGTTGATGCCCTCGTCGAGCACCGCGGCGTGGGCGTAGCCGCGCTTGCGGAGCTCATCGACGACGATGCCGGACAGGTGGTGCGGACAGGCGCAGTAGGCGACGACCCAGGTGCCGTCCTTGGGCAACTCGGCGAGCCGCGTCATGTCGTGGTACGGGATCGAGACCGCGCCGGTGACATGCACGCGCATCCACTCCGATGGAGGACGCGCATCGATGATCACGATCCGCTGGTGCGCGGCCAGCGCGCGCGCGACCTGATCGACCGAGACGAACCGCGGGTCCTCCTTGCAGGGCGCGCCCCCGGCGCCGGGAGGACACGGATCGGCGCGCAGCTGGAAGCGCGGCGACGTGCCGGTGGGGTTCAGCACCAGCGGCTCGCGACCGGTGGGCGGCGGCAGCAGCGTCACCGCCGCCGCGGGGCTGGCCAGCGACCGCACGTAGCTCACCACGCCGTCGATCTCGGCGTCGCTGAGCGGGCCGGCGAACGCCTCCATCTTGGTGCCCGGCCGGCCGTTCGCGATCGCGTAGCGCACGAACGGATCGGTCGCCGCGGCGAGGAACTGGGGGTTGGCCAGCGAGACGCCCTCGCCGCGCACGGTGGCGTCGCCGTGGCAGGCAAAGCAGCGCTTGGCGTACACCGCGGCGCCCACCGCGGCGTCGCCCGGCGGGGCCTGGGGCAGCGCCCGCACCGGGGGCCGGCCCTCGCGCAGCCAGCCGACCAGGCTCGCGATCGCGGCGTCGTCGAGCGGCCCGCCGCGCTCCTTGCTGTACGCGGCCATCGACGTGCCGGGCCGGCCCCGCGCGATCGCGCGCCGCAGGAAGTCCTCGCTCGCGGTCTCGACGAACGTCGCGCTGACCAGCGATGGCGCGTGATCGGCCGCGTAGCCGCGCGCCTCGGCGCCGTGACACGGCGCGCACAGCGCGAGGTAGAGCGGCTTGCCGGACAGCCGGCTGACGTCGGCGCCTTGCGTCGCCGCGTCGCGCGCCACCACCGCGGCCGGCGCCGGCGGCGGCGGTGCCGGCGTCGCCGCGCCGGAGTTGCAGGCCGAGACCACGAGCGAGAGCACGGCGGCGGCGCGGATCACACCGCCACTATGCCATCGCTGCGCCCGCCGAGGCGGCCCGCCACCGGGCGACGACCAGATCCCAGGCGCCGGTCGGTCAGCGATGATCGCGAACGACCGGACCGCTCGCGCGCCACTCCCCTTCGATCCAGAAGTGGCGATTGCCCCGGCGCTCCCAGTGGCCGGGGAACCAGACGTAGCCGCGCCGCTCGAGCTCCCAGTGACCTTCGAACCACACCCAGCGTCCGCCCTCGCGGACCCAGTGGCCCTGCACGAACACGTAGCCCGGGCGGCGCTCGACGACCACCGCGCGCGGCGGCGGGGGCTCTTCCTCGACCTCGACCACCGCCACCGGCGCCGCCACGTGACCGCGAGCTTCGACCACACAGCCACCCACGGTGCCGAGCACCGTGGCCGTGACCAGCAGACTCCCAAGTGCATTTTTCATCGGCGATCCTCCAAAAGACGCATCAAGCAAATGCGAGACCAGGCGAATTTGGTAACCATTACGACGATATCTGTGAGTATCTGGCGAGCTTCACGCGGTGTGTTCACACCTCCTCGGGGCAGTGTGACCCATGACAACACGCTCCGCATGCGAGCTGCGTCACGCGAGGTGGAATCCTGCCTGGGGTAGTGTTCGTCGCCATGCGCCATCTCACAGCCTGTGGGCTGCTCGCCCTGCTATCGGCCTGTGAGGCGAGCATCGATGCCGGGCCCCCCGCCGCCGTCGGGATCGATGCCGCCCCGGTCCAGGTCCCCGACGATGCGACCATCGTTCCACCGGCGCCGGATGCGCCGGAGGCTCCGGACGCAGCGCCGTTCGGAGCGTGGTCGGCGCCGGTCGCGGTCGCCCCGGCCGCGACCAGCCTGTCCGAGGACGACGTGACGATGTCGCGGGACACGCTCGAGCTGATCTTCGCCGTCGATCCGGGCACCGGGACCGGCAAGGATCTGTACTCGGTGACCCGGGCCTCGACGAACGGGGACTTTAGCCCGACCCCGACCAAGCTGTCGTTCGACGGCGCCACGAGCGACGAGGCGCCGCGGCTGTCCGCCGATGGCCGGACGCTGTACTTCGCGTCCGGCCGCGACAGCGGCAATGGCACGCTCGACATCTTCGCGGTGGACCGCGTGCTGGTCGGCTCGACCATGACCTACGGCACGGCCCAGCAGCTCACCACCGGCGTGAACTCGGCGCTGACCGAGAAATGGTACATGACGTGCGGCACCGACCACTTCGTCGTGGTGCGGAACAACAAGAGCGGCGTCGGCGACCTGTTCGAGGGGACGGTCGGCAGCGAGCCGCTGCCGATCGACGCGCTCAACACGGCGCAGAACGAGACCGCGCCGTTCATCACCGATGACTGCCTGACGATCTACTTCGCGTCGGGGCGCGTGTCGCCGTCGAGGATCTTCACGGCGACGCGCACCTCGCTCGACGCGCCGTGGCAGAACGTGGCGCCGATGCTCGACTTCGACGCGCTCGGCGGCAACCAGGAGGATCCATGGCTGTCTCCCGACGGCCACACCTTCGCGTTCGCCAGCGACGCCGCCGGCAAGGGCAACAAGGACGTGTACCTCAGCACGCGCTGAGCGGCCATCGGACGTGGGGACGTCGGGCGTGCGGTGGCTCCTCGCCGGATCGGGCGACGCCCGACGACGCCGTCACGGCAGCGTGCCCGGGCGGACCAGCCGGCACGCGGCGTGACCCAGGATGACCGGGCCCGCGACCGTCCCGGTCGGCGTCGCGACCCAGCCGCGGGTCCACCGATCGTCGAGCAACTCGTCGGCGGTCGGGCGGTGGTCCCACACGGAGACCGCGTTGACGCCGCCCAGTCACGTCGTATCGAAGACCAGGAAGGCATCGGCGGATCCGCGCACGACCACGTCGTGGGTGAACTCGTCCTGCACGATCACGTCGAGCAGCTCCCACGGTGGGCGCTGCGCGAACCCGGCGCGGATCACGTCCTCGAGCGTATCGAGCCGCGTGGCGAGCGCGACACGCGCGACCGCGGCGGCCGAGACCGCACTCCCCACGATCCGAAGCTCGCGAACCATCACGGGAGGATAGCCGAGCCCGGGCGGCGGCGCACCCCGGACCGCGCGGCGCTGCGGGCTCAGTGACAGGGCAGCGGATCGCAGGCGCCCCACAGGCCTCGGCGCGCGGCCCGGGCCGCCGCCACCACGGCCATGAACTCGTCGGCGCGCGCGTCGCCGTCGGGCGGGATGTGCAAGACGCACGCGGCGCCGCGCTCGACCAGCAAGCGATTGACGTCGTGGCCGTCGGCGGTGACGTAGGCGAGCGTGCGGCCAAACCGGTCCTGACAGGCGACGTCGTAGGCGAGCTCGACGGTCTTGCCGAGGACCAGATCGGCGTTGACCTTGGCCGCGTTGCCGCCGTAGCACGCGGCGTGGCCCGGGGTGATCTCGGGCGCGTCGACCAGCAGATAGCGAACCGTGAGGCCTCCGGTCACAACGATCGTATCGCCGTCGATCACGCGTTCGACGTGGGCCTCGCGCGGGCCGCAGGTGGCGTCGCCCGTGCAGGCGGCGAGCGCCCAGGCAGCGAACCCCGCGGACATCCAAGCCGCTATCGACATGGCGCGTTGGCCGCTCCCGGCGTGCCGAGGTTGCTGCCGTCGCCGTACGCCGCGGTGGCCGCGCAGAACCCGGGGCCGTTGGCATCGCTCGGCGAGCCCGACGCCGGAACGAGCTGCGCCGGATCGCGCTGCCGCGCCACGCCCGCGCTCACCTGGGTCCAGCGAACCGCGTCGAGCACGCCTGCGTCCGTCGCGATCTGGACGTCGCCGTTGGTGTCGACCAGGCCCACGCGGAACGTCGCGTCGACCCGCGGCAGCATCGCGTTGCTCGCCGGATCGGCCGACCGCGCCAGCACGGCGAGCCCGCCCGGTCGCAGCGCGATGCACGCCGCCGACTGCAGCGCCGCGCCGGCGACGCCGATCCGGCCGACCGCGAGCCCGTTGAGATCGAACGCGGCCTCGCCCGCATTGGCGACCTCGAACCACTCGCGCTGGGCGTCGCTGCCGCCGGCCACGTTGGCTGGGTTGATCAAGAGCTCGCTTATCACCAGCTCGCCGGGCCGCGGCGACACGATCGCGCGGGCGGCGCCGCCTTCGTCGCACATGCCGGAGGCTGGCAACGCCGGGCACCGCGAGTTGGCGGCGCCCGGCGTCCCCAGATCGCCGGCCGCGTCGTGCACGGTCGCGTCGCAGAAGTTGCTCTCGCTGTCGTTGGCGGCCGCGTCGATCCGATCCGGAGCGAGCTGGAGCGCCGCGCCCGGCGTCGATCGGGTCCAGGTCACGGCGTCGACGACGGTCGTGCCAGCCCGGATCGCGACGTCCCCCGGGGCCGCCGCGCTGCCGGCCACCAGCGAGAACGTGAACGTCCCGGCGATCGCCGCGGCCGGCAGCCCGCCGTTGGCCGCCGGATCGGCCGACCGCGCGAACACGGCGTAGCTGCCGGCCGTGACCCGCACGCACGCGGTGCTCGTGATCTCATCGGGCCTGGCGGCATCGCCGGCGCGATCGAGCCCGACCCCGTTGAGATCGACGTCGGCCATCACCAGCGCCTCGAACCACTCGCCGGTCGCATCGCTGACCTTCGCCGGGCTCGGCATCAGCTCGGTGATCACGAGGTCGCCGGGCCCCGGCGCGATCGCGCTGCGCAGCGCGCCGCGCTCGCTGCACTGGCCCGACGCGATCGGCAGGCAATCGCTGGCGGCGCCCGGCGTGCCGAAGTTCCCGGTCTCGAACTCGGTGTCGTTGGCCTGGCACCACTGGGATGGATCGTCGTTGCGCGTGTAGTCCGGGGCCTGGGCCGCGGTGAGCTCGCGCGCGTGGCCCTGGACGACGTCGCCGTAGACCGCGCTGTCGATCTCGCGGTCGCCGCACGCCAGCGCGAGCTTGCCGCCCAGCGTGTTGTACAGCTCGCCGAGATCATCGCCGTAACCGTAGTCGACGTAGGCCGGCCGCTGCGCCGCGGCCGCGTCGCCGAGCGTGAAGTACTGGCCCGGCGCGATCCGGGCGACGCCGGTGATGATGTGCGTGTTGCGCTTGCTGCCGTCGGGCCGGCTGTGCGAGATCGCGAGCCCTGCGAGATCGATCGCCGCGCCGGTCGCGTTGTAGATCTCGAACCACTCCTTCCCGGTATCGATGCCGCCGCCGCCGTCGCTCGACGCCCGGTAATCAGCGAATACCTCGGTGATCACCAGGTCGCCGGGCACCAGCGCGACCTGGCAGCCGTTCGCGCCCGGCGGCGATGGCCCGCACGCGGCGCCCACGGTGGCGACGGTGACGCCGATCGCCCCGGTAAGCTTCCAACCCCAACGGACGGTCATGGTCGCGCGGGTATCGGCCGGCCCCGCGATCGGTTGCGTCCAAAGATCGACCGGCCGGCCGTGGCAGTATAGTTCGGTGATGGGGCTCACCACGATCATCGCAGGTTGCGATCTCTCGGCCGCCAGCGATCAAGCCCTGGAGCGCGCGATCGGCCTGGCCGCGCTGCACCACGCCCAGCTCGTGCTGGTCCATGCCCAGGCCACCGAGCCCGCGATGGCCGAGGTCGACCACGCGATGCTTCAACAGATCGGCGAGGTCTCGGCGGCGATCCGCGCCGAGGCCGCCGGTCGGCTCGCCGGCAAGCTGGCCGAGATCCAGGCGCTCGGCGTGCGCGCCAAGGTGATAAGCCGGCTCGGCCCGCCCGACGAGGTCCTGGCGGGCGTCGCCCACGACGAGACCGCCGAGCTGATCGTCGTCGGCACCTATGGCCACACCGGGGTCTCGCGGTTCCTGCTCGGCAGCGTCGCCAGCACGACGATCCGGCGCGCGCCGTGCGACGTGCTGGTGGTGCGCGGCCAGCCGCTGCGCGCCCCGTTTGCCCGGCCGCTGGTCGCCACCGACTTCTCGCCCGCCGCGGTCAAGGCGCTCGCCCGCGCGCCCGACGTGCTCGCCGCCGGCGCCGCGATCGAGGTGATCCACGCGTGGCAGCTACCCGCAGGATCGTGGGGCGCGACGCTGCTCGGCCAGGCGCGGTTCCCGTGGTCGACGGTGCGCGACGCCGTGCTGGCCTCGGTGCGGAGCCAGGCCGACAAGCTGGCGGCGCCGCCCGGGCACGCGCTGCACGTCGAGCTCGTGCAGGGCCCGCCGGCCCAGGTGCTCACCGGGACCGCCGAGCGCGGCGGCCACGATCTGATCGTCGTGGGCGCGCATGGCAACCGCGGCTTCCGCCGCCTGCTGCTCGGCAGCGTCGCCGAGAGCACCGTCCGTCACGCGCCGTGCTCGGTGCTGGTGGTGCACGGCGCGTAGCGGCGCTACGCGCCGCTCTCGAGCGTGAGCTGGGCGATCTTGTTCTCTTCCTTGGCGGCCTCGTCGGCGCCCGGCAACGCCTTCTTCTGCTCGGTGATGTTGGCCCACGTCGAGGCGCTGGAGGCCTGGCCCGCAAGGTTGGACGGCCACGCCTTGAGATCGAGCTCGCCGGCCTTCTTGGCGCCGCTGACCAGCGCGTTGATATCCTTGTACACGGCCCACTTCGACGGCAGCTCGCTCTCCTCGAAGATCGCGGTCGTCGGGCACTCGGGTTCGCACGCGCCGCAGTCGATGCACTCGTCCGGGTTGATCGCCAGCGAGTTCTTGCCCTCATAGAAGCAGTCGACCGGACACACCGCGACGCAGTCGGTGTACTTGCACTTCACGCAGGGGTCAGCAACGACGTAGGCCATGGCCGAATCTAGCCACAACTGAGACGAACCCGCAAAGCCATGGACGCCAAGATCGCGCGGGTGCAAAGTGCGGCGGTCATGAGCCGGTTCGCCTATCCGTTCGCGTGCATGGCCATCCTCGCCGGCTGCCAGCGCCGGGCCGGCGATGCGCCGCCGGCCCCGGCGACCGAGCCGTACCGCGCCGACCTGGAAAACCTGTGCGACGTCCTCGCGCGCTCCGGCGCCGACAAGCTGGCCGCCAACGAGCGCTCGCTGGTGATCGCCAACTGGCTGGCCGCCCGGATCCAGACCCAGGAAGCCCACGACTACCTGATCAAGATCCAGCCGCTCACCGGCGACACCAAGGCCGCGGCGCTCGAAGCCGAAGCCACGCGCGTCGGCCTGCCGCGCTGCGCGCTGGCCGCGGAATGGCGCGGCCACTGAGGCCGCGGCGGCCACGGCGGCCACAGCGGCCAGACGAGAGATGTGGTGAAACATGCCGTCGCGGCATTGTTCGAGCCTCGGAGAGTCGCGAGCCCTCGTCGTGAGCTCGGCCGGCGCCGCGCAGTTGTGCACGCCACGCCGAACGTGTCAGGATCACGGAATGCGGTGCGTGGCCGGTGCCGGCCTGCTTGCGCTGGTAGGCTGCAACCAGGTTTTCGGGATCGGTGCGACCCAGGGCTTCGACGCCGCCGTCGAGACGCCGACCGTGGTGCTCGACTGGCAAGTCGCGACCCTGCCGGTGGCGATCCCGCAGGTGCCGATCGTCCAGTTCGTGCCGATCTCGCCGCGACCGGCCGTCCGGATCGCGGCGTTCGACGTCCCGTTCGCGGCCACCGCCGACCAGGACGCAGACCGGACCACCTACGCCGACGATGGCACGATCGAGATCCCGCTCCGCTACCTGAACACGACGTGGCGGCTCGAGTACACGCTCGGCGGGGGCGTCCCCCACGAGGTCCAGTGGGCGCCCGAGGACAAGCAGGGCCACCTGACGGTGCCGCTGTTCGGCCGCGTCGACCGCGACCCGATCCCGACCGGCAGCGGTTACACGGTCACGCCGGTCGCGCCTGCGCCCGTGGCGTTCCACCATCCCCGCGTGTACACCACCGGGATCTGGACCGAGGGTGACGCGCCGGCCTCGACCACGGCCACCATCGACTACGACTTCGCGACCGCGATCTCGCAGAGCGGCTCGCGCGGCCGGCCCGACCCGAACCGCGGCGACCACGCGGTGCTGGTCGACCTGGCCACCGCACCCGACACGATGTGCCAGGCCGCGGTCGGCTCGACCGAGCTCACGGCGGTGGCCTTGCAGCCCGCGGTCCACGCGGCGCAGGCGCCGACCTGGGACGCCAACCTCGGCTCGGTGATGACCAGCCCTCAGCTCGGCTTCGAGATCACCAGCCGGCTCACCAGCGCGCTCGGTGGGCTCGCCCCGTTCGACTCGAAGCTGGATACGTCGCCCATGATGTTCGGCGCGCTGGTGACGACCCAGATGCCGGGCCTGGCCGCGACCGCCGAGAGCGCGAAGCTCGCGGGCGCCATGCTGCCGGTGCCGGTCATGCAAACGCTGATGCAGTGCCCGTACAGCGTGCCGCCGACGAACCTGCCCGGCGTCGCCCAGCCTGCCGCGCTCGCCAGCTCGCCGCGCGTGCTCCACGTCCAGGTGGTCGATACCCGCGTGGCGCTCGGCGTCACCCTCGCGTCCGGGATCGAGACCGTGATCGCCGCACCGCCGAGCACGACCACGTTTTCGATCGCGTTTCCGGCGCCGCTGCCGCTGCAGATCACGCTCGCGACCCCGGCCGCCGGCGCGCTCGACCTCGCGGGCGACGCCGACGAGATCCCGGTCGGCGCGCCCGGCGGGGTGTTCACGCTCGCGTTCACTCCGGAGACCGGCACCGACCTGCGCGCCGACTATTTCGACGTCGTGCTGCACCGGTTCGGGCCGGCCGGGCTGACCACCGAGCGGATCTACACGGTGACCTCCCCCACGGTCCGGATCGACGGCGCGGTGTTCGCGCCGGGCGCCGACTACGTGTTCGAGATCCGGACCTACAAGGGGCACCCGCGGGTGGTGCACGGCGACTTCTCGGCGGTCGAGTTCCCGTACGGCGAGACCATCGTGTTCACCCGGACGATCAAGACCTCGTAGCGCGGCGTCCGGGTGCTGTCCGGCTGCCGGACACTGCGTCCGCCACCCGGACGCTCCGGACCCGCGGCCCTGCGGGATCGCGTAGTTGCGACGGCACGCGACGTGGATCTGCCCGGGGGTGGAGGTTCCCATGCAAGCCCACGACAAGGCATCCAGCGACAAGAAGAACAAGAGCATCGGCGAGGCGATCCGCGCCATCCACAAGCAGTTCGGCTCGGGCTCGATCATGCGGCTCGACGGCAGCGAGATCCAGCCGGTCGAGGTGATCCCGACCGGCTCGGTCGCGCTCGACGTCGCGCTCGGCTGCGGCGGCCTGCCGCGCGGCCGCATCATCGAGATCTACGGCCCGGAATCGTCGGGCAAGACCACGCTGACCCTGCACGCGATCGCCGAGGCCCAGCGCGGCGGCGGCGTGTGCGCGTTCATCGACGCCGAGCACGCGCTCGATACCGACTACGCCCGCCGGCTCGGCGTCGACCTCGAGGATCTGCTGGTCTCGCAGCCCGATTGCGGCGAGCAGGCGCTCGAGATCACCGACACGCTGGTCCGCACCGGCGCGATCGACCTGATCGTCGTCGATTCGGTCGCCGCGCTCACGCCGCGCGCCGAGATCGAGGGCGAGATGGGCGACGCCCACATGGGCCTGCAGGCGCGGCTGATGAGCCAGGCGCTGCGCAAGCTCACCGCGCAGATCTCGCGGACCAAGACGATCGTCATCTTCATCAACCAGAAGCCATCGCGAAGACGGCAGGCACGGCCGTCCCCGCCCCCGCGAAGACGGCCGCATCGCGAGACGCTGCCCCTGCCTCTACCTCGAGCGTCATCCTGACCCGCTGACCGTCAAACACAACGGTGCCCATCTCCACGATCGCGCGCACGACTCGCTGGCGAGCGGCGGGCTCGGCCGACGCTGCCAGCTCCCGGATCGCGGCCAGCCACGCGCCCGGGTCGGCCATCGGCTCGCGGTCGGCCGTCTTGACTGCACGCTCCGCGGTCTCCAGCTGGGCAGCGACCGAGGCTCGCTCGCGCCCGAGAGCGGCAAGCTCAATGTCTATGGCCGCATCACTGATCGCGCCGCGGCGGTAGCGACCGAGCACGCTGGCCTCGACTTTGGCGAGCCGCGTAAGGTGCGCCCGGTAGCCGGCCGCATCGCTCGCCCAGTCGCGCCGGTTCGACGCGCGCGCATCCGCGCGCCGCTGGACCTCGGCGGCGAGCCCCGGGTCGTCCAGCTCAGCCGCGATGGCGGCCCAGACCCGGGCGTCGGCGTCCGCCACCGGCACGATCTCGGCGGTGCACCGCGTCTCGCCCCGGCGGTGCAGCTTCCGGCTCCGACACACGTACGCCGCCGGCGCCACCCGAGCGCGCCGCTGCACCACCGCAGACCGGATCGCAATCGGCGAGCCGCACAGCCCGCAGACTGCGAGGCCCTCCAACAGGTAGACATGCCGAGTTCTCCGTAGCCCCCGCTTACCGTGCTCCTTCAGCTTGGCCTGGGCGGCCTGCCACGTCACCTCGTCGATGATCGCAGGAACGGCCATCGAGACACGCCGCCGCTTGTCGACGGCCCAATCGCCCATCAGATACCTCGAGTGCGCGATGCGCCAGACGGTCTCCCGGGACCAAGCGCTGCGCGTGCGCGCGCGGGGTCCGGGTGCCGCGCGGGCGTAGAGATCCTCCGCGATCGAGTAACAACTCTCGCCGGCGATCACGCGGTCGACGATCTCGCGCACGATCGGCGCGGTCACCGGGTTGATCGACCATGCGCCCGTGGCGCGCGAGTACGCCAGCCCGTACGGCGTCGGTCCGGCCGGCTTGCGGCCCTCAGCGATCGCGCGGACCTTGCCCGCCTTAATGCGCTCGGCGCGCTTGCGGTTCTCTTCGGCGCCCACGAGCGCCTGCATCGTCACCCAGAGCTCGCCGAACATTGTACGGAGGTCGAGCGCGCCACCGCTCGGCGTGACGATCTGGATCCCGTTGCGCTGGAACGGCCCGAGGATCCGGGCGCGCTCCTCGAGATCTTCGGTGCGCGTCAGCCGATCGATGTCGACGACCACGAGCACATCGAAGCGGCGGGCATCGGCGTCGACGACAAGGCGGGCGAATCCCTCGCGGGCGTCGAGCTTGCCGGCCTTGGCGCTGCGGCCGTCGTCGAGGTACAGGTCGACGAGCGTCCAGCCCTGCCCTGCGATGAACGCCCGCAGCACGCGGAGCTGGTTCTCGATCGTGTGCCGGTCCTTCTGAACCTGGCTGGACACGCGGGCGTAGGCAGCAGCGCGCACGGGGTCAGGCTCGTCCGGAGCGTCGGCGCTCGTCCAGTAAATCCACCAGCAGATCGACCAGGCGTGCCCGGGCTGCGGGGCTCGGCGCGTAGGCCACGTCGATCCCGAGCGCGAGGGCCGGACGGCCAGACGGAGCAGGATCGGGCCGCAGCTGTTCACGTCCGCTCATCGCCCGCCCCGCTTCGCCGCCTGCCCGGCCACCCTGCTCGCGTCCTGCAGCGCCTGCCCGAGCTGGCACGCCGCCAGCGACGGCAAGCGCAGCAGGGGCTGACCCTCGCGTCCGAATTCGTGCACCTCGATCTCGAGGCCCTCGGTGATCGTGGCGACCAGCTGCGGGCTGTCCGCGGCGAGCTCGCCGGGCTGCAGCGGGACGATCCATTGCAGGGACTTCACGGCACCAACCCGCACGCGATCGTGGTTGCGACGTCGGGTCATGGCGCGGATCCTGCGTTGACGTTAGGTGCGGCGCCGAGCACGACCTCCAGCCGCCGCGCCAGCTGGTCGCAAGCGGCGACCGCGTGATCGCGGACGAGCTCGACGTTGCACAGCTCGGTCCGCGCCGCGGCGAGCCGAGCCTCCAGGTCGGCGGCCTCATCCGCGAGCGCCGAGATCCACGCCGCGTGCTGCTCTCGCTCGGCATCGCGCTCGGCCTCGAGGTGGGCGAGCGCGAGGCGCAGCTTGGACGCCGCGTCCGCGAGTTCATCCCGCTCGGCGACCGCGGCGAGCCACAGATCGTGCGTTGTCACGGCGACTTCACCCACGGGGCATGTTCCTCGGCAGGTGCTCGACCTCGTCGGGGGTGGCCATGGCTGGACACGAGGCAACGACGGCGGTGATGGCCTCGTTGAGCTGGTCGCGCAGCGCTGCGGCCTGGTGCGCGGTCATTGCGTGGGACCCGAGCACCGAGACTTGCGTGATGCGGGCTCTCGAGTATTCGTGCGACTCGGTGATCGCGACGATCAGCATGATCGGCCCGGTCACGACGCCTGGCGTCTCCGCCCTGAAAGTGGCGACATTCTCGATCCGGGGAAGGCTGCGGAATTCGGTGGTCATGGGTGTCCCTTCGGGAACGCGTCGTGGCGTTCCCCGGCGAGGAGTGGCAGGTGGAGCTCGGGGACTAGAACCGCGACCGGCCGACCGGTGCCGCCGATCCACCCGGCCTCGAGATGGGCGCTCCTTCCCGAGGGCAGCAGCAACACGCACCCCTGAGCTCGGTCCATCCCCCGGCGGTCGTGCCCGTATCCGCGCTGCGCCATCGGATGCGCTAGCGCCGCGCGCAGATCGGCGCACGTCTCGATGGGGCGATCGGCGACATGGCGCCATCTGAAGCCAGCATCGCCGGGGGCGGGGTTGCGAAAGTCGTAGACGTTGTGGCCGGCGGCGCGGAGCTCGGCCAGCACGGTGGGCTGATGGGCATTGCGCCACGAGGACGCGAGGTAGATCCTTGTCACTGGCTTTCTCCGTTGATGGGACAGACCGCTGTTGCTGTCTCGCGGAATCCCGACGGGTTGAACGTCGTCCGCAGCCAACTGCGGTGCACCCGGTGTGCGGTCTCCAGAGAGCGCCCGCTCGTCGCGATCGCTCTACGTTTGCTACTTGCCGTCCAGGCCGATGCCCGGCGCGTCGCTACATCCTGCGACGGGCGAGCCTTCGAGATCCTTCAGGGGGGCATCCGGAACGGCTGAGCCTCGGCCGGGGGCGCCAAGCCGCCCGAGGTGCAGGTCCATCCAGTCGGTTGCGACTGGCACTGGCTATAGCTGCAGCTGATGATGATTTCCGGGCTGATATGGCAGGACACGACATACCAGTTGGTCTGCGACACGTTGATCGAGAGGTCGCAGTCCCAGTGTCCGTTGGGCAATTGGTCGCACTTGATGCGATCAATGTTCCTACCAGGGACGTCGCGATTGGTCTGATCGCCTGACGCATCCTTCGCCTGCTGCTCGGTGACGGGGGGATGGGTCGGCCGCGGGCAATCGTTGCAGATTGCTCCTGGCTCCGATGTCGCCTCTGCGGAGGTCTCGGGGGTGGCCTTCGGTTCATCGAGCGCGCACGCACCCAACATCACAAGCAAGCACACAATAAATCCATTTCTCATCTCGATCTCCTGTCTAGAAAACACGGGATAATTCCCGCAGCGCCTCGCACCGGAATCGAACCGGCACTCCCCAACTACAGGCGAAGCGGTGTTGTTGCGCCGACCGCTGGACTCGAACCAGCGACCTCCCGAGTAGGACTCGGGTGCTCTAGCCACTGAGCTACGTCGGCAGACGCCGCGGAATTGCGGCGGGCGGTTCCTTGGCCAGGCCGCCACCTGGTGATCGACCGCCCGGCGCGCGTTCAAACACCGGGCGGTCCAAGACGTCTAGCCGGCGCCCATCGGTGCCTCGACGACTCGGCCGTCGCGGATCTCGATCACGCCGGGGTCCCGCGTGCCGACGCGCTCGATCCAGATCCGCTTGCCTGATGCGGCGGCTTGGTCCGCGACGAGCATCAACGCGTCGTCGTCGAGGAGCGCGCCGTCGCGGATCCAGACATCATGGAGCCCTGGGCTGCCGGCGATCGCGAGCGCGAGCGCCACGCGAAGCTGCTCCGATCCCGAGGCCTGGGCGAACGGCACGCCGGCGAGACGGATGCCGTCCTCGCCGATCTCGAGGCCCGCGACCGGCAGCTTGGCGGCGGCGAGGATCGCGGCCTTGCGCTCCTCGATCGTTTTGATCGCCTGGTCGACCGTCGTGTGGTCGGCGTCAAGCTTGTCCACCGCCGCCTGCGTCTCCGCGCGACGCTGGTTTGCGGCCGCGGCCTCGTAGACGGCGCGGTTGTGATCGGACGCCCGCGCCATGTCGGCCTCGAGCTGTGCGCGCCGCGGCGCCGATGCGGTCCACGCCGCGCCGGCGGTCGCAAGCCGGGACCGGGCCGCGGCGAGCTCGGTGGTGCGGACTGCTGCTGCCCGCTCCATGGCCGGCAGCTCGGCGCGCGCCTGCGCGAGCTCACGATCGAGTCGCTCGATGCGCTGGCGGCCGGCCTCGGCGGTAGCCTCTTCCACTTGGAGGAGCGTCTCGAGCTTGGTCACCGAGTTGCCGAGGCCATCACCCGCACGCTGCTGGTCGGCGAACCGGCGGAGCTCATCGCTCAGCGCGGCGACGTCGATCGGCTCGCCGACCGGCTGCTCGGCCAGCCGCTCCAGTTCGCCCTTGGCCTTGGTGAGGTCGCGGCCGATCTCCGTGCGGCGGTCGAACGCGCGCTGCCGCTTGGCGTTCAGCTCGTCGATGCGGTCCGCGTCCTTGATCAGGCGCATCAGCTGGGCACGCTGGTCCTTGGGCGCGAGCCGCAGAAACGCCAGCGGGTCGAGGAAGCGCGCGCCGACCAACTTGTCCAGGACGTCCTGCGGCCGGCGCACCACGCCGTCTGCGTCGCGGACCTCCAGCACGGTCTTGCCGTCGGCGGTGATCGTGCGGTCGATTGTGAGCTGGCCGCCATCGAGCTCCACATAGATCGCGGCCTCGCCGGCGCCGTGCCGGACGGGGTCCGCGGCGACCGCCTTTGCGCCGCCGAACGCCGCGGTGAGCGCGTCGAGGGTCGAGCTCTTGCCCTGGCTGTTCTTCCCGCCGATCAGCACCAGGTGGCGGTCGGCATCCGGGGTGATCGCGACCTTGTGGACGCGCTTGTAGTCGGTGATCTCGAGAGCGGTGATCAGCATGGTGTTGTCCTAGATGTGCTCAATCGATGGTCATCAGCTGACCGTCGATCTCGACGGAGATGGGTTCGTGGGTCTCGGTGCCCGGCAGCTCAAGGTCGACGTCGCCCTCGACGTACCCGCCGTAGTAGTTGGAGTGCTCGGCCGCGAGCAGCGCCGAGAACCACACGTGGCAGAGCTTGGAGCCGACCTCGCGCGTTTCGTCGGGGAGACGAAGCACGGTGACGCAGTACGGCGCGACGTTCTCGACGGCGACGATGTATTCCTCGCCGGGCGTGCTTCCCGTCTTGAGCGCCGTGGGCTCGCCGTAGAACGAGAGCTGCGCGTGGTAGTGGCGGCGCAGGGCCTCGCGCGCGAGCCACCGCGGCTCGGCGCACCGCGTGGTCTTGAGGTCGGACAACCACCCGCCGTCGCTGCGAAAGCTGTCGGGCGTCGATCGGCACGCGCGCTCACCTCGTGCCCAGTCGATCCGGAGTTCGGTCGTGGTCGTGTCGAACAGGATCTCCGAGGCGCGCCGGTGCCGGCGCACGGCGTTGATCATGCCGCTCGTCGTCGCGTACTCGGCCTCGTTGACGATCACCGCGCCGCGCTCCAGCTCGCGGCGCTCGAACCGCTCCCACGCCTTGCCCTGACGGCGGCCCGGGAAGGTCACGACGGGCCGGTTGAGAAACAGGCCGGCGTGCACGCCGCTACCGATGCGCGTGGCGAGCGTCTCCTCGAAGTTGTCCTGCACCGCGAGCAGGTAGTGCGCCGCTGAGTTCGCGAGCGCCTTGAGCCGAGTGAAGCGCACGCGCTGGGTCCGCGGGTCGACGAGCTCGCGCGGCGGCGGCTGGGCGGCGGCAAGCTGCGCCTGCAGGAGTGCTTCGGCCGCGAGCACCTTGGGCGACTCGCCGACCTTGGCGATGGCAGCGCCGAGCAGCGCGTCGATGTCGGCGTCGTTGGGCTGCAGCTCGGTCATCGCCCGGTTGCCCTGCGTTCCTGTTCGAGGATCGCTGCCTGCTCCTCTGGTGTTGGAGCGTCGCCTTGCGCGCCTTCGCGGATCTCGTCCGGATCCATGTCGGTCGGCGGCGGATCGGCTTCCGGCTCGCGGCCGCCGGCCGCCTGCTCCGCGCTCGGTCGGCGGTTGCTGATCCGCACCACCTCGTGGTTGGCCCCGAAGGCATAGACGGTCGTCGGGTAGATCTCGATGGCCACCCCGATCCACCGCGCGCACGCGGTGGAGCCGGCGAGCTTGCTGATCGTCGCGGACAGCTCGGCCTTGCAGACCAGCGGCTTGCGCCGCCCCCGGAAGTAGACGTTCAGCACGCCCTTCGACTTTTTCGGATCTTGCCGGTCGGTCATCTGCGCGCGCACGACGCGATCGATGACAACCACGTGTGACTTGCCCTCGAGATCTGCGGCCTGCACCGTGTCGCTCGAGACGTACTGTCTCCAATGCCCGGTGGCGTCCGCCGGTGCCGGCCGGCCCTGCGGCGGATTCGTATTCGACTGCGCAGCCATGGGTTCCTCTGGTCCTCTGGTGATGTGTTAGCGGCCGATCAGGTGATGCAGGTCGACCTTGTGGCGCTTCTGGGCGCGGCGGAGCGCGCGTCGTGATCCGCCTTCGATGTACACCCGCGCGCGCGGCGGATCCGCCGTCCGGCTCGGCGCCATCACGCGCGGCGGCTCGACCAGCTGGCGCAGGCGCAGCACGATGACCAGCGCGATCGAGGTGAGCGCCATGGCGGTCGACCACAAGGCGACGCCGGCGGAGCCCTCCATGTCGGTCATGGCGCCGATGAGCAGCCCGACCAGGACCGAGAGGATGGCGACGAGGCGCAGCAGCTGGCCGGCCATCACGGCACGTCCTTTCCGTCGCCGGGTAGCGTGGACTCGGCGCCGAAGTCGGCGGCGTCGACATCGTTGGCGCCGCGCGGACGCGGGGCGCGCAGCAGCCGGGCAACTCGCAGCAGCAGAGTAACGCCGACGCGCTGCAGGCTCTCGGCCGGGTCGATGGTGCCCTCCGCGACGTGGACGATCGCCGCGAGAAGCGCATCGAGCTGGAGATCGGTGTCCAGCGTCATCCCTGCGACGGCGCCGGCAAGCTGACCTCCGCGATCGTCCGCGACGCGCCCGGCCTCCGCGACCGCATCGAGAACGTGCTGCTGCCAAGCGGGTCGCAGCGCGGCTTCGGGATCGCCGGATGCTGCATCGATCCGGGCCGGGGCTCGGTCTACCTCTGGTGGCTCGATCTGCAGGCCGAGGTCTAGCGCGAGCTGGTCCTGCTTGGCGCGCGGCAGTCCCTCCTGGTCGGCGAGCGCAACGGCGAGGTACGCCTGCTCACGCTCGTTGATGCCGGCGCCCTTGAGCAGGTCGAGCAGTTGTTCGGTGCGTGGGTCATAGCCGCGGCTGGTCACGCTGCACGCTCCTCGGCGATCGGCCGCGCCGTCCAGACGACTTCGATCGAGAAGTGGCCGCCGCGGATTTCGAGACGCGTGACCCGGTTGAACGGGGCCGAGTCGTGCAGCACATGGTCGCGCAGCAGCAGCTTGCGGGCCGCAGCCCAACGGCGCAGCGTCGCGAGCGCACCGGGCCAGTCGCGCTCGTAGATCTGCGCGGACAGCGGGCATCGAATGGACGCGTCGAGCCAGGCGACGAGGTCGGCGGAGGGCAGCGCGTCGGCGGGCTCGTGGCGGAGCACATCGAGCGTCACAGCGCGCCGCCGATCTCGACCACGTGGGCCGTGGTGCCGTCGTCCGCCTCGATCACGAGCCGCGCGCTCTCGGCGCGCTCGACGATCTCGAGCGTGTCGCGGCGCAGCTCCTCCTCGACCTTGGCGTAGGTCGCCATGGCGGCGGCGATACTCGGCGCGCGCATCGCCGCTGCGAGCGCGCGTTCGAGCAGCGCGGTCAGGTCGCACGCCGCCCGGCGCTCATTACGATAGGCGCGTGCGAACGTCGCACCGATCCCGCGGGCGGTGGAGAGCTGGAGGTCGAACTGGCGCGCGAGCTGCCGCTGGGCGGCCAGCTCCGCGTCGAGCCCGGCCGTCCGCGCGAGCAGGCTGGCGTTCTCCGCCATTTGCTCGGCGAGCCGATCGGCCGCCGTGTCGAGCTCGGCGCGCGTGTCCGCGTGGCGCTCCTGCTCGAGCTGCAGCTCGTCGGCGGCTGCACCGAACTCGCGGCAGATGGCTTCGACGTGGGCGCGGTCGCCGACCAGCGGCCAGCTGTCGCGCGAGCCGGCCTGCGCCAGGTCGAGCAGGTAGTCGCGATCGAAATCCTCGACCGCGCGGGCCGAAGGGTACTCGACCTCGCGAGGAAGGCGGATGGCGGCGCTGGAGATCACGACGCGGCTCCCTTCGCGGCGCGGTCGGCGGCCACGGCCGAGTTGCGGCGCTCGAGCTCGGCCACGATCTCGTCGATGCCGAGACCGTAGGTGACGCGTACGGTCTCGTTCTTCTCGCTGGCGAGTTGCGTGCGCATCGCCGCGAGCAGCACCATCAGCTCGCCGAATGCGAGCCGGCTGACGCCGACGATGATCTCGGGCTTCCGCGCAACGACGGCGACGGAGATGTCGATCGCGAGATCGACGATCAGCCGAGACTGCGCGCTCTGGCTAAGGCCGGCTTGGTCGGCGCAGGCCACCGCGAGAATCGCGAATTCTCGATCGGTGACATCGATCGGAAGCAACGCGAGCAGCCGCTCGGTACGAGCGTCGTACTTGTTCGAGCGACGCATCAGCGCACCTCCCGGCCGACGGACGACATCGGGTGCAGGCCGCGGGTGGTGCTGCCACAAGTGCAGCCCGGTATCGAGATCGATAGCATGGTTCTCCCCTGTCCCTCGTAAAGCGGTAAAGCGGTGTTGGCGATCTGAGCGGTCTCCAGAGACCGCGAACGCAGGCGTCGCGCGCAGAGGGGGCCGCTCAGTTCAGCTTGAGATTGGCGGCCCAGAGCTGGGTCGCGTACCGAGTACGGTCGCTCGGCGCCGCGATGCGTAGTTCGGCGATCGCGCATTGCTCCGATGATGCGCAGTCCGGGCGCTGTACCTCGACGTTGTCGCCGGCGATCGCGGTGACCCTGGCGAGGCCGCCGTCGGCGATCCGGACGACCACGCCGGTGCGGAGGTTGCGGCGGACCGCGGCAACCTCCTGCGCGGAGACCCGCTCGATCAGCGCGCAGGCCGTGCAGTAGCCGGTGGGGCCGCACAGAGAGGCGGAAATCAGGCAGCGAGCGCGGCGGCAGGTGGCGAGCGGGTCGGTGGCGGTCGAAGGCGTCTCGTTCATGACCGACAAATTATGTCGGATACCAGTTCGACGTCAATCCTCATTGCGACAAAAAATGTCGGGCGAGCCTGTCAGCTGCGCCGGCGCGGCTTATACAGCGGATGCTCGTCGCTGGTACCTTGCGCGATCGTCTTGGGCGCGACGGCCTCAGTCTCGGCCTCGGCCTCGGCTTCACCTTCGACGACGATCTCGTACGCCCGAACCACATCGCGAACGCGAGAAACCTCGGCGGCAAAACGTTTCGGCGTCGCCAGGCTGAGCAGCCGCTCGCCCAGCGCGAGCCACTCGCGTAGGCCCGGAGCTACGACTATCGCGGCAGAGTCGTCGAGTGGCGGCAGCTTCGACGCATCCAAGCCCCAGTCTCTCAGCGCGTCGAGCACAGCGTGGGCCATCACGAGGCTGCCCTTGCCGCCTACGAGCCGCTCGATCGTCTTGCTGTCCCTACCGGTGTGCTTCTCGATATCCTTCCGCGTCTTTCCAATCGTCGCCGCGAGCTCGACCGCTTGCCGTCCCCATTCCGCGCTTGGCCGACCTGGCTCTGGCTTCGAGCGTTGCTGCTTCTCCGTCACGCCCCATGGTAACCCGCTGAATATCGACATTTTTTGTCGGAACCCCGTACCAGCCGTTGTTAATTGCCGACATTTTTTGTACAAGGTCGAGGGTGCGACCGATCCACGTACGGGTGCGAGACCATGTTGCTGGCTCGGGCAGGGCCACGGCCGAGATCGCTGCGGCGGCAGGATGGAGCGAACGACGACTGCATCGACTGCTGCACGGCGACACGCGTTTTCTCGCGGAAGACATAGAGACGCTTGCCGACGTGCTTCGCAAGCCAGTCCACGTTCTCTACCGAGATCGCACGGCAACGGACCGCGGTCCGCTCTCGCTCGACACGCCGCATCCTCGTAATCGCAAACACCATGCGAGTGGAAGTAGCGACGACGCTACACCCACGCAAGGAGTGGACCTTTGCGCAGGTGGGACAACCGCATGATCCACGTCCGCTTCCTGCGGTCGGACTTTGCCATCGCGCGCGTCCACACGCAGCACGCATAGCCACCACTTCACCGCTCTCGGGGGAGAGCTCATCGACCGAGGAGATCACGGGTGACCACAACATCACTTCCAACGCCGGCGATGTCGGCAACGATCGACGAACACGGCACGGTCACGATCACCGGCGCATACGGCACGGTCGCGGTCACCGGCGCGCCAGCGATGCGGCTCGTGTTCTACATGGCCCATCCGTTGGCTCCGACCTCCGCGCAGATCTCATGGCGCGCGGCGGCCGGCAGCCCGGAGCACTACGCCGCCGCGCTCAATGACAACCTCCACCGCGCGATGCGGTGGCTGATGTGGCTGCGCAGGTCGTTCCCTGGCGTCACGTTCATCGCGCCATGGATCGCCGCGGTGGCGGCCGGCGATGATGACGCCGACCCGGCGCAGCGCGAGGCCGGCCTCGTCGACGCCGAGGCGCTGATCCCGCGGCTCGACGGCGCCGTGCTGGTCGGCGGGCGTGTGTCGAGCGGCATGGAGCGCGAGCGGCGCAGCGCCCGGCTGGCGATCGACCTCACCGACCTCGGCGAGGAGCCGCCCATGGAGCTGTACAGCGCCGAGCTGCGCGGCTGCGTGCCGGCGATCCTCGCGGCGCACGCGCGCCCGGCTGGTGCGCAATGAAGCCCCTCGCTGCACCGGCGCTGGTGACGGAGCACGCCCACGCGTGGATACCCGTCGAGGGTGAGCGCGGTCGGTACAGATGCGCGTGCGGCGAGCTTGGCTGGCGCGACCCCGCGGGCAAGGTCCGCGTCTACCGCGGCACGCCCGGGCGAGCGGCTCGTGAACAGCTGACGGCGCGGCCGCGCACGATCGACGGCGGGCGCGTCGCCGCGCGGATCCTCGAGGACTGGGACGGCGGCGCGAAGGAGCGTGACCGGTGATCGCCTACTGCGGCCAGACCCGGTCGGCGGACCTCATCGCCGAGCTCAACGCGCTCGGCATCGGCGAATGCACCCAGCGCGGCGAGATACCGCCGCGACGCGCTGCGCGTTGGTTCCACGACAACAAGGCGTTCGCCGACTGGCGCGCCGGCCGCTCGTTCCGGCGGCGCAGATCGGAGCGCGGCATGACGCGGCAAACCGATCTATTCCTCGGCGCCCAGCGCCTGCAGATGGACCAGTCGATCGCGCTGACGATCGACTCGCTGAACGCCTACGGCCCGTCGCACGATCACTGGGCGATCGCGTGGAGCGGCGGCAAGGACACCACGACGCTCGTCACGCTTGTCATGTACCTGATCGGCGCGGGCAAGGTCGCGCCGCCGAAGATGCTCACCGTGTTGTACGCGGACACCCGGCTCGAGCTGCTGCCGCTGTGGATCGCAGCCCGGTCGATCCGCGACGAGCTCGAGGAGCGCGGGATCGACGTCCGTGTCGTCATGGCGCCGCTCGACAAGAGATTCCTCGTCTACGTGCACGGCGAGCGTGGCTCGAAGGTGCTGATGCTCACCGGCGTCCGCCAAGGCGAGCGCGCGATCCGCGACGGTCGAATTGCGATGTCCTGCGGCCGCGACGGTGGCGAGTGCGGCCAGGGCTGGTACCAGGAGACGCTGCCCGACCAGCTGTGCGACACGCTCGCGCCGCTCTTGCACTGGCGCGTGTGCCAACTCTGGGCCTGGCTCCGTCACTGGGCACCGCTGCCGGAGTTCGGCGACTTCTCGACGGAGATCATCGCCGACGCGTACGGCGGCGATGAAGCAGAGGAAGTCAACGCGCGCACGGGATGGGCAGCCAGGCCCGAGCTCGGCGTGGAGGCCTCGTGCTGACACCGTTTCGCTTCTGGCGGCACTGGCCGCTCGAGGACCGCATCGGCTACGCCGTGTTCATCGGCGGCGGCCTGCTGACGTGGACGGCGATCGCGCTGATCGGCGGGCTCGCGCTGATGACCTGGGTGTTCGGCGCCTGCGTGTGGCTGTTGCTGGTGGCGATCGGCGCGCTGCCGGGAGGCGGGCGTTGACCGAGGCCGAGCTGAACGAGCTCATCGACCGCGATCCGATCGCGGCGCTGTGTCACGTGGTGCGCGAATGCGGGGCGACGATGACGCTCCATGGCGTGCCGGTCGGCGAGGCCGAGCTGAGGTCGTCCGCGGAGCATTCGGCGCGCGAGCTACTGGAGGCTGCGATCGAGAGAGGCATTCGCGCGGAGGTTGATGTCGGTGGCGAGGGTGTCGCGCTCGAGGCGCGGACGACGCTGTCACCGACGAGGAATCGGTGACTCAAGAAGTTCACTCCGCGCATGCGCAGATCGAATCTGCGCGCATGGGCAACTCGGCCAGAGGTGTTGTTTGATCTGCGCGAGCTGCGCCTGCCGCCCCCGGGACATCGAGTCCCCGCCGGCGGCGCCCTCGGTCGTGTCGGCCGCGGCGGCGGCACCAGCGCCCGCACCTGCGCAGGTACCGCTCCAACTCGACGGCACCGCCGCCGGCAGCGGCTGGGACCGGCTCCGCGCGGCGGTCGCGCAGCGGGATGCCGACCGCGAGCGCCATCGAGGTGCCCGGTGAACGCGCTGCCGGCCCAGTACGAGCTGCCGCACAACGGCGAGGCCGAGGCGTCGATCCTGGGCGCGGTCATCCTGCGCAACGAGACGCTCGCGCAGCTCGAGGAGCTCGAGGTCGGCGACTTCTACGACCACAAGCACAAGGTCGTGTTCGCGGCGATCCGCAACCTCGCCGCGGCGCGGCGGCCGATCGACGTCGTGCTGCTCGAGGCCGAGATCGAGCGCGTCGGCAAGCTCGAGGCGATCGGCGGGATCGCGTTCCTGGGCGAGCTGTGCCTGACTCCGCCTACGGTCGACAACGTCGACCACTACGCGCGGATCGTGAAGCGGGACGCGCGGAACCGGCGCGTCGCGATCGAGCTGTCGTCCGCCATGGAGCGGCTGAAGCGCGAGGTCTACGAGCCCGACGAGGTGCTCGCCGAGACCATCGGAGAGCTCCAGCGGATCGCGGAGGAGCGGCCGCGGCGCGAGGTCCGCGTCGAAGCGCGGCTGCTCAGCGAGCTGGCCGACGACATCATCCAGCAATCGGCGATGCCCGAGATGGACTGGGGCATCGAAGGGCTCAACCGCCTCGCGCCGATCCAGGTTCGATCGATGGGGACCCTCGTCGGGCCAACCGGCGCCGGCAAGACCGCGCTCGCGATGACGATGGGTGCGCACCGCGCGCGGTACGGCGCGACGCCCGGCAAGCGGCAGGGCCCGACGGTGTACATGCTGTTCGAGCTCACCGCCGCCCAGTTCGCCGCCCGGCGCGCCTCGCAGCTCTCGAGGTTCACATGGCGCCAGATCCTCGGCGGCGTGATGGCCGTGCACGAGATCCAGGACACGCTCGGCGGCGAGCACTTCTACGTCGTGAAACCGCCGCGCCGCGTGAACGTCATCGACTACGCGCAGCGCGTCCTCGACGAAGTGGCGAAGCGGTCGCCCGGCGTCCCGTTGCTGGTGTTCGACTACCTGCAGCGCATCAAGGGCGACGGCAAGGACCTGCGCATCGACGTCTCGAACATCGTCGACAGCATCGTGGATCTCGTCGAGAGCCGCGACATGTACGGGCTCCTCCTGTCGAAGGGATCGCGCGTCGGGTCGAAGTCCATGCGCGACGGCAAGAGCCGCGGCGAGGCGCTGGTCGACGTCGCCGCGGAGGCGTCGGCGATCGAGGCCGGCAGCGCGGCGCTGCTCGCGATCACGTACGAGAACCGCGACGGCGGCGACATCACCGACGCGCGCATCGAGGTCGCGAAGGGCCGATTCGGCGCGACCGGCGCGAGCGTGCCGATGCGGTTTCACGGCGCGACCGGGCTCTGGCAGGAGCTCACGGAAGCGACGCCGCTGCGGAGCGAGCGCGAGGCCGAGCAGCGGGTGCTGGCCGCGATGGATCGCACCTCGGACGGGTTCGAGTCGCGCACCGAGATCCACAAAGCGGCCACCGGAAACAAGGCCGAGAACCTCGCCGCCATCCGGCGGCTGCTGGCCCCGAACGGCCCAATCGAGATCCGCGACGGCCGGATCCACAAGAGGAGATCGTGATGGTCACTACACATCAGAACCGGTTCCAGATCGGTTCTAGCCGGTTCCAGAACCGGGCAAAAGGACCGGTTCCAGCGGTTCCCCCTACGGGGGGGAACCGGGAACCGCTGAACCGGCCCTTTGCCCATGGCCCAAGTTCCGGAACCGAGCGGTCGCGGTTGGTTGTGTGGGTGGGGTTGGTTGGTTGTGTGGGTGGAGGTGCACGGTGACCGGCACCCCGAACGCTCAGAACCGGTCGACTCACGCGCCCCAGCTGCGGCCGTACCAGCGCCAAGGCGATGCCGCGATCACGCGCGAGCTCGAGATCGCGAACCGGCGAAGCACGCTGCTCGTGCAGGCGACGGGCACGGGCAAAACCGTCGCGTTCTGCGAGCGCGTGCTGCGGAACAAGACCCGCGGCGGGCGCACGCTGATCCTCGCGCACCGCGACGAGCTGATCCAACAGCCCCGACGCAAGCTCGAGGTGCTCGGAGTCTTTGCCGACGTCGAGAAGGGCAAGCAGCGCGCGAGCCTCAACGCGAAGGTCGTGATCGCGTCTGTGCAATCGCTGCGCGGCGCTCGCCTCGCGCGATTCGCGCGCGATCACTTCGACCTGGTGATCATCGACGAGGCGCACCACGCGATGGCGGCCGGCTACCGCGCGATCCTCGACCACTTCGCCGAGGCCAAGGTGCTCGGCGTCACCGCCACACCAGATCGCGCCGACGGTAAAGCGCTCGGCGAGGTGTTCGAGTCGGTGGCGTTCCGCTACGAGGTCCGCCAGGCGATCCGCGAGGGCTACCTGGTGCCCATCGTCGCTCGCCGCATCGTAGTCGAGAGCGTCGACCTCTCGACGGTGGCGACACGGGCCGGCGACTTCGCGCAGGCCGAGCTCGCCGCGGTCATGGAGACCGAGCGCGCGGTCCGCGGCGTGATCACGCCGCTGCTCGAGCTCGCCCGCGCGCGGCCGACCGTCGTGTTCGGCGTCGACGTCGCGCACGCCCGGCTGCTCTCCGACAGGATCAACGAGCTGCAGCCGGGCACCGCCCGCTGGCTCAGCGGCGAGACGGACGAGCGCGAGCGCGAGCAGACCCTGGGCGACTTCGCCGACGGGAAGTTCCAGTTCCTGTGCAACTGCGACGTCCTCACCGAGGGATGGGACGCCCCGAACGTCGAGTGCGTCGCGCTCGCCGCCCCGACCAAGAGCCGCGGCCGGTACGTGCAACGCGCGGGGCGCGGCACGCGGCCGAGCCCCGAGACCGGCAAGCGCGATCTGCTGCTGCTCGACTTCACCGGCACGGCAGGCAAGCACCGCCTCGCCGGGCCGATCGACTGCCTGGCTGGATCCGACCAGGGCATGGCCGAGTTCGCCGACGACCTCCGCGCCGAGCTCGACCGGCTGCTCGGCACGCAGCAGCTCGAGCTCGAGTCGGTGCTCGCCAAGGCCGATGCCGAGGTGGCGATGCGCCGGCGGGCGCTCGCCATCGACGCGGTCGTGAAGTTCCACGCCGAGGCGATCGACCCGTTCCTCGGCGCACCGCCGGCGAGCGCGGGCCGCGGTGATGCGGCGCCGGCGTGGGAGAGCAAGCGCCCGACCGAGCCGCAGCTCAAGGCACTCGAGGCCGCCGGCGTCACGCTGTCGAAGCTGCCCGAGACGTTCGCGATGGCGGACGCGAGCCGGCTGCTCGGCCGGCTCGCGCAGCGCAGCGCCGCCGGGCTGTGCTCGCTGGCGCAGGCAAAGCAGATCGCGCGATCCGGGATCCCGACCGCCTGCCTAACGTTCGACCGCGCCCGGGCTCTCTGCACGATGCTCCGGCACGGCTCGTGGCGGCCCGAGGTGCTGTTCAAGACCCCCGAGTTCATCGCGGCAAAAGGCGGCTACGTGCACGAGCCGATCGCGGCCAACGGGCCCGAACACGCCTCTGGCGTGCACCAGGAACGCGCGCCAGGGCCAAGCCATGAAACCGTGGGCGGTGCCTCGTGAAGCCCCGACGTGCGGACGGCGACGCCGTCGATAGCGACTCGTGGTGCACCGACCGCGAGATCGCTCGGATGCTCGGGCACTTCTCGACCGACCCGTGCTCGAACCCGCGGTCGAACATTCGCGCCGACCAGCACCTGTCGCTCGAAGCCGGACACGACGGCCTGACGGCCGCCTGGGGCTGGTCCGTGTTCTGGAACGGCCCGTACTCGGACCCGTTCCCCTGGTGCGAGCGCCTCGCGCGGCATCAAGGCCCGTGGGTCGCGCTTGTGAAGTGCGACCCGACGACGAAATGGTTCGCGACGCTCAAGCAGGCGTGCACGAACGACGCGCCGTTCAATCACCGTCTGAAGTTCGAGCGCCCCGATCGGCCTTCGCTCACCGCCAACTTCCCATCGCACCTGTTCTGGCACTGGTGGCAGCCCAGCGCCGAGCTCGCGACACACCTCTGGCTGCCGACCTACGCAGTTCGACCCTGAACGCCACGCCCAAGACAAGGAACCGACCATGGCCACCGCAACCATCCCGCTCCTCGACCAGCAACCCGCCGACGTCATCCGTCGCCACGTCAAGCGCATGCTCCCCGTCAAACTCGACGACGAGGAGCTGCTCGAGATTGCGCGCGACGCAGCGAAGAAACGCCGCAACCTGCGCCAGCTCGAAAACGATCTCGCCGACGAGCAGTCCAAGCGCAAGCAGCAGATCAAGGAGCTGCAGCGCGAGATCGACACGCACGATCGCGAGCTCGATACCGGCGATCAGGAGCGCGTCGTGCTCTGCGACGAGATCTTCCGCGCCGGCACGGTCTACGTCCGGCGCAGCGACACGCTCGAGGAGTTCGAGCCGCGGCCGGCCACGGCGCAGGAGGCGCAGCGCTACTTGCCCGCGGTCGAAAGCACGCTCAACACGCTGCCGATCGATCGCAACGCGCCGCTGCTCGACCAGGCCGCCGCGGCGCAGAGTGCCGAGCTGGAGAGCGACGGCGATAGCAGCGAGGTCCTCGTCGACCTGGAGGACGACGACGACCCGGTCGACGAGGACGACGGCCTCACCGAGCGCACGCCCGCGCAGATCGCGGCCGCCGAGTCGAAGGCAGCGCGCAAGGCCCGGCGCCAGGCCGGCAAGGGCAAGGCGAAGTGACCGAGACAGAGACCAAGACCAAGGAGTACTCGATGCGGTACCAAGCCGGCGCCGTTGGCGGCGCCATCGTCTTTGTGCTCCTCGTGACGGGGCTCGTCACGGTCGCCACGACCACAGGCGAGATAGCCATGGACATCGCTCTGTGGTGCGCGCTTGGCTACGATGCCGCGCTCGGTGTCGAGCGTGTCGCGTCACCGGTTGCCGCACTCATGCTGCTGGCGACCCTGATCGTCGTCAGCCGCCACTGCGATCTGCGCGTTGGGCGCGATGACGACGGCGCGCGCCCCGCGATCACCCCCGGCGCCGAGGGCAACTGACCGTGATCCTCGCCGTCGACCCCGGGCTTCAGGATCTCGGCTGGGCCGTTGTCGCACCGCGCACCGGCCGCGTCGCGGCGCTCGGCACGCTGCAACAGAAACGCCTCAAGCGGCTCGACAAGTCGACGTGCCGGGTGACGCGAGTCCGTGCGCAGGGCGAGCTGCTGATCGGGTTGGCGCGCGAGCATCGCTGCACCGTGGTCGCGGCCGAGACCATGTCGTTCGCGGGCAACAAGTTCAACATGGTCTTGTCCGTCGGCCTCGCCTGGGGCGGGCTCGCAGCGATCGCGGCCGCGTTGGCCCTGCCGCTGTACGAGCTCGTGCCCCGGGTCTGGCAGCACGCCGTGCTCGGCCGCGAGGCCGGCGACCGCAGCAAGGTCGACTACGACGACGTGTTCCGTCGTCTCGGCGACTTCATCGGGCGCGACGGGATCGCCGCCGGGCAGCTCGCGGCGATCAAGCCGGCGTTGCGCAATCACGCGCTGGATGCGTGCGGCGTCGGCGTGTTCGCTGCGCTGCGCCCGGACGAAGCGACGCTGATCGGAGGATCGGCATGATCGGCATGAGAGTCGGCCGTCGAATCACGAAGCACGATCCGGCCGCGGTCCGCGAGCGAAGGCGTTACCGAGCGCTCAAGCAGCGCCGCCGCTGTGTGGGGTGCGGTCGCGCGCGAGCCGCGAAGCTGACGCTCTGCGCGAAGTGCCGAGCGAAATCGCGCGAAGCCCAGCGCCGGCTTGCGGCCTCTCGCATTGCGCGGCGTGAGTGCCGCGAATGCGGTTGGCCGGCGTCGCGCGGCACTCGATGCCTGACCTGCCGAGTGAAGCACAAGTGGCGCCCATCGCGTCGTCGACCGACGCAGGCGCGGCACCAGCCGCCGAACACCCCCGTCGCGGCGGGCGGTGTGAGCAGGTGGCCCAAGCCGGACACCGGGGTGCGATCGCTATGAGCACCAACCGCCGCTCGCGCGCCACGCTCGCCGCGGAGCTCGAGGCCGAGCTCGCCGGCTTGCGCGTGCACCAGCTGTACGTTCGGCATCTCGGACCGAACGACGTCTTCTACGTGTCCGCATTCGCCCTCGACGCCAACGAGAAGGTCGTCGAGGCCAAGGCGTCGGCGATGACGTTCGCCGGCGCGCTGACCCAGCTCCTGGCCAACCTGGACCAGGCCACCGACACATCGGAGGAACCGCAAGAGCCATGACCACAGAGCACCTGTACGACCCGATTGGAGACGTGATCCGCGACGGCGTCCCCCGCGAGCTGCTCGTGGACCTGAGCGACTCCGAGCGCCTGCAGATCGTCGAGGCGAAGTCGGCGATCGAGCTCGAGCTCGAGGCGCACCGCACGCGCGCAGCCGAGATCCGCCGCGAGCTCGAGCGGCGGATCTCGACGATGGCCACCGACCTGCGCGCCCGACAGCAACGCCGCACGGTGATCTGCTACGAGCGGTGGGACAACGGGCAGATCGAGGTCGTGCGCCGCGACGTCGATCCGCGGAACCCGGCGTCGGTGGTCGATCGCCGCCCGGCGACCATAGAGGAGTCGCAGCGGCTGCTCGCGGTGGCCGCCGGCGCGGCCGAGCCGGCCGAGCCCGCCGGG
>Ga0302323_100000308_pt1 | contig 38066 bp, 48 predicted proteins | sample Fen_T0_3_FD_201950 | JGI IMG/M metagenome (GOLD analysis project Ga0302323, IMG submission 201950) | Peat permafrost microbial communities from Stordalen Mire near Abisko, Sweden - Fen_T0_3 | ecosystem: Environmental > Terrestrial > Soil > Wetlands > Permafrost | place: Sweden: Abisko...
CCACGGACGATGCCACGCGCGAAGCCACGGACGATGCCACGGCCGAAGCCACGGTCGATGCCACGGACGAAGCCACGTTCGCCGCCACGTTCGCCGCCACGCGCGCCGCCACGGACGCCGCAACGGCCGACGCCACGGACGAAGCCACGTTCGCCGCCACGGACGATGCCACGCGCGAAGCCACGGACGATGCCACGCACGCAGCCACGTTCGCCGCCACGTTCGACGCCACGGACGATGCCACGCGCGCCGCCACGGACGATGCCACGCGCGCCGCCACGTTCGCCGCAACGTTCGACGCCACGCACGCAGCCACGTTCGCCGCCACGTTCGCCGCCACGGACGATGCCACACGCGCCGCCACGGACGATGCCACACGCGCCGCCACGTTCGCCGCCACGAGCGAAGCCACGCGCGCCGCCACGCGCGCCGCCACGCACGCAGCCACGTTCGCCGCCACGTTCGCCGCCACGAGCGACGCCACGCGCGACGCCACGTTCGACGCCACGCACGCAGCCACGTTCGACGCCACGCGCGAAGCCACACGCGCCGCCACGTTCGACGCCACGCGCGAAGCCACGAGCGAAGCCACGAGCGCCGCCACGCGCGCCGCCACGGACTACGCCACGCGCGACGCCACGGACGAAGCCACGCGCGCCGCCACGCGCGCCGCCACGGACTACGCCACGCGCGCAAGCCATGGGGGCGTTCACGTGACGGCGTTCCTGATCAGGTGCGTGGAGCACTGGTGGAAATTCTGGAACGCGGGGGCGATGTGGAGCGGGTGGTGCTCGTATCTTGCTTTTTTCCGGCACGTTGCCGAGTTGCCGATCGACTACTCGAGATTCGACAGCTATGAACGCATGGCGCGTTTCGGGCCTCGATTTATGCATCAGGACTTCATCATCATCTCGGACAGGCCCGAGTTCGTGCACAGGGACATGAATGCTCCGAACTTCAGGCCGCACCGAACCGATGGCCCGCAGATCCGATGGAGGGATGGCGTAGAAATTCACCACATTGCTGGCATCAAGGTCCCGGCTCACGTCACTGCAGGGAATTTCACGGCTCGCGACGTCCTCGAGCAGCCGAACGCCGAGGTTAGGCGGGTCATGATGCAGAGGTACAACGCGGGAGATCCAAATCGCTGGATCCGGGATATCGGTGCCGGGGTCATCCACTCCGATATCGACAGCCTGGGTCAGCCCCGACGGCTCATGCGCATCGAGCTCCCAGGGGACGAGCCATACGTGGCCATCGAGGTCGTAAACGCATCTCCCGAGCCCGACGGACATCGCAAGGTGTACGGGCCGTTCCGCTGCCATCCTCAGCTTTGCCCGCTACCACGGGCCGGGATCCGCCAGGAGTACGGTCGGCCCCAGGAGCTGACGTGCCAGAACGCGATCGCCTCAACCTACGGCATGTACGGACACGAGTACTTTCCGCGCAGAGAGACCTGACCAGTACGCATTCACAAAGGATTCCAAATGATAAAGCCTTCAGAGTTTCGATCAGGTGTCAATCATGAACCCAACTTCAGCAGCTTCCTGCAGGTCATCACTGACGCATGCGACGATGCCCTGCGCCGCGGTCGGCTCCACGTCTCTGGCGGGCGTGGCGGTTGGGCTCTGGCCGACATCGAGACCGTGGCGGCCATGTACCGGGCCGAGGGATGGGAATGCGTGGTCGACCGAAACGGTGATCTCGTGTTCCAGGCGCCGAGCGCGGACCAGCTTAGTTCGTGGGGGCACGGTGGTCAGCTGACGAAACGTTGATCTCCAGGCGCCGTCTCCCGTGGCCGTGCGCCCATGACGCGCACCATGTTGACACATCCGTGCGCCTATGAGACGGTCCTTGGATGTCAACAAAAACCCGCAAGCGGTACCGGCTGAACGTCTGGATCGATCACGACACGATGGACGCGATGCGTCAGGACGCTGAGCTCCACGGACTTCCGGTGGCGGCCATCTTGCGGATGCGTCTTCGCGGCATCGACTTCTCGCCCTCGCCCCGAAAGGCGGGATGATCGATGCTATGGGAAGATGAGCGATATGTGCGCCTATACACTCGAGATACCGCTGAGTGGGCGTGTTGGTGCTGGCAGGCCAAAGCCCTGTTTCCGTTGCTGCTCAGAAAGCTCGACCGAAGCGGTGTCCTGGCCACGCGATTGGGAGCACGCGGCATCGCTGCCCTGACCGGCCTTCCGCTCGAGGTCGTTGAGCCAGGCATCAAGGATCTCTTGGGTGATGGCTGCATAACTGAGCACCAGCTCGGCTACTGCGCCCCGAACTTTCTCGCTGCCCAAGAGGCGCTGTCCAGCGGTGCCAAGCGTCAGAGGGAAAGCAGGGAGAGGCGCAGGCTTGGACTGTCCCAAACTTCTGTAAGTAAGAGTACATACGGTCACGAGGAATGCGACAAGGTCACAGGAAACGTGACACCGTCACAAGTGGTCACTCCTAGCCTAGCCGTGCCTATCCGATCCGAACCGTGCTTAACCGAGACAGAGATAGTAGGTGGCGACTTGCTGGCGCAAGGTCCCATCTCAATCATGGGTAAACGTAAGCCGGGACACGCCACACAGGACGAGCGAGAAAAGGCCTCCAGAATCCTCTCCAAGCTCTCCGAGCGGAACGGCATCAAGTACCAGGGTGGAGCGGTCCACGTGCAGCTCATCGCAAGCCAGCTGCGTTCTGGGGTCACGGAAGGGGAGATGCGAGCAATCGTGGCGATGCAGGCCGAGAAATGGGGGAGGGATCCCATGATGCTGGGGTACCTGCGGCCGGAGACCTTGTTTGGCCCTCGAGCCATCGCCAAGTACCTGGACGAGGCGCGGACGCGATACGCCGAGCAGATCCAGGCGGTGGACCAGCCGGCTCAGCCGATGCTGCAGGTCGCCAGATGAATTATCCGCGCTTACTCGTGGAACGAGCCCGTCGAATCGAGGCGCTCGGTCCAGCTCCGGCATGGTGGCGGTTCATCGCATGGCATCGGTGGCTGAGGGAGCATCGATGCATCATGTCGGTGTCCATGTTCACCGAGCGCTGCCGCGAACATTACCCGCCGAATCTGGTCGATGGAATCGCCCAAAAGGAGCGCCTGCTATGGTCGAAGATCCTGAAATCGTAGCCGACCTCGCCCTCCGCTCCGCAACCGAGCGAGACCCAACGCGCACGTCGGACGCGAACTATGAGCGCGCAGTCAAGGAGCTCCTGGACGACCCTGTGGTGACGAGGTGGCCGTGCCGAGGGCGAGGCTGCAACGAGCTCGTGGATGCGCCGCGCAGTGCCGTGGAGTCGATGGACGTGTTCAACCGCCAGCTCGAGCGGCGTCGCCAGCCACTAATCCGGACCAGCGAGGTGCTGTACTGCCAGCGCTGCAAGGCGCGGCTACAGCAAGAAGCCGACGCGGCCCGGCGGGCCAAGGACGAGCGGCTGGCACCCGTGGTGAAACTCCTAATCCAGAGCTCTCAGCCGGAGCGAGAGCACGCGCTCATCCGTCAGCTGCGTGAGTGGAAGCACCCGGATGTCGACGGCCTGGTGCAGGCGCTGGTCGCGCGCCGCAGCAGGTCCGGCGGGGGCGGGTCAATCTGATCCACGTCCCTCGCGGAAGTGCACCTCCGCCGCCGCCAGCAAGTAGGCAGTCATGCTGGGGTAATTAAGCTTCCGTTGCTGCCTCTGGATGCGCTCCTTCAACTCGGGGCTGACGCGGAGCATTATGTAGGACGAGGGGGCACGGGGCATGTTACCAGTATTGCCACGAGGCAATACGAGGGTCAAGTGCGCGATTCTGCCCTGGAGCGCAGTTTCTCGACGCGCGCCCCTGACCCGTTCCCGTCCAGGGTGCAGAGGAGTCGGACATGGAGCACGCCGTCCTCTCCGAGGGCGAACCCGACTTGTCCGATGATGACGACGGAGATCGGCGAGCCCACGTTCTTGGATTGCATGGGGGCCATCCTACGGCGTTCCATTCTCGTGTCAATACACAACGCACGAAGGAGATTTCATGAATGCAGAAGACGAGTGTGTATTGACATCTCTGCCTGGGGGATGCATGATGAAGGCATGACGAACGCAAACATTCGCGACTCGCAGATCTCGCAACTCGTCGCAGACGCTGGACGCCACGGTGACCACGTCACCGTCATCGTCGGGCGCATCGCCCTAAATGAAGAGAACACCATCACCGCATCCTCGTGGGAGGAGCGGTACGGTGGCGGCGGATTCCAGGACTACGAGCGGGAGGCGGTCCTGAAATTTGGGGCCACGGTGGCGGCAGCGCGCAATATGATGGCCAACCAGTGGCAGGCGTGGATCCTGGGTGGTCTGCAGGAGCGTTAGATGCGTCATATCTCGAACGGGACGATGGTCAGCTTACCCGACGGTACCTCTGCGGTGGCCTACCGAGACCGCGACGGCACCTACCGCACCGTGCAGCGCAATCCGGTGACCGGCGGCGTGCGCGTCGACCTGGGATGGCGCCTCGAGCAGTTCACCACGGAGGTCCGGCGATGAGAGGGACCAGAGACATCGTCGAGCGCCAACTCGTGGAATGGGGATTTCGGCTTCGGCGCGCGGACCGCATGCGCAGGGCGGCGATCCGCCAGGAGCTCACCAGGGGCCCGTTCCTGGGCGGGTTTGACGCGGGCATCAGCGACCATGACCAGGAAACAATTCGTGGTTTCATCTGGCCGGCAATGCGGCGAGATTACTGCGCTATCACCGTCCCCGCGCCCGCTGAGGACTTCGATTCGGTAGTCCTGTGATGGCGGCGCCCCTGAACCGTTATGTCTTGCCGCGCGATGCCGCGGACGCGCTCCTGGCGGCTATCCTCGGACGACGGGGCCCGGCCAGCGTCCTCGGCCATCGCAAGGTCCGATTCTTCATGCGCTGGTTGTGGCTGTGACATACTACGGGTGTAGTAGCACCAGCCATAGGTGGCCCTTCTTCGGAATCCGGCGTCCAGCGAACCGGAGGAGAAGTCCCCGGCCCGCTACCAGAACCATCCCAATCGAAATGTGATGGTGACGCGCCCTGGCGTCATCCCTCATCCCTGCCCGAGCGACATGACGGAGGCTCCGCTTGAGCAGACGAGAGTGCATCATCGATGCCAACTCGAGTCAAGTCATCTCACATGACAACCTTCCAACTACGGAGAATCACATGTGCATCTGTACGAATTACATCCGCACCGAACGCAGCCCGACCACCACGTTCCCATTTGCCAATGACCTGCGGTCGCAGTGCCCATGCACCATCCGGCTGCACGGGAAGCTGTACCGGTGCGAGCGGAAGAGGCATGACCACGGTGGTGTGCACGATGCGATGTGCACCGGTGGTGACGGATACCTCGTGCGTTGGTGAGGGCTTGCGCCCCCAACTCAGACCGCGTAGGGTAGATGGTGAGTGGGTATTGACATTGAGACCGTGAACACCGAGCCCCGTACCGGGCACGGGAAGACCAAGAGCTTGGTCAGGGCGACGAGCTCGCTCGCGTACCTGTCCGAGAAGCTGTCACGCCGGCTGCGCCATTGGATGCGCTGGACGCAGACCGACAAGCTCACGGGTGAGGGGCCTCTTCCCGACGAGGACTGGCGGGAGAACTTCGACCTATACCAGCGGGCCGTTCTCGGGCTGCTCAAGGAGCAACGGGAGCGGCAGAAGCTGGCGGATGCCGTCGCGAAGAGGGGCGGCGCCGCCGTGCTCTCGAGCGGAGAGTACGAGGCCGAGCTGTTGTCACTGGCGCGTGAGACCATCCGTGCCATGCCGGATGAGGAACTGCAGGCGCTGATCGCCGAGAGGAGCAAGCCGTGAGCAAGTACTCGATCACAATGGAGACCTGGTGTGGGGCCTCGGTCGGATGGACGGTCCAATGGCTGCGCGACGACATCGACCAGCAGAGCATCGACTTCTGGCGGTCAGTATGGCGATGATCAACTACCGCCCGCTGGTATCCGAGCTCGCGATCGACCGCCGTCTCGACGTCTACGACCTGCTCGAGCTGTTCGACGAGAGAGCCGCCCTCCGCGAGTACGAAGGGGAGCAGCGCCGGGATGTGGCCGAGCGCGGCGCGTACAACGACGTCGTAGCGCACGTGAAGCGCAGATGAGTCAGCAAGCTGGTTCTCGATGCCTCCAGACCTGGGTGTTCCGGTCGAGGACGCGCGGCCCGGGACGTCACATATTCCGCTTCGAGTGCACGTGCGAGATGGCGACCCAGCCGGACCGTGAGCGTCACATGCGCGTGGCCGAGCGCTTGGTGAGCGGCGCCGACTTCCGGGTGCACATATGACCCCCGGTGGCTGGATTCGGCGCGAGCACGAGCGCCTGCGGGCTGACCCGACTCACGTCGCGACCGTGTTCAACGCGCACCGTGCCGACTGCGTGATGCTGGCCCGGATGGCGCGCGAGCACTGCACGCTGCGCATCCCGCTCCCGGACGTGCTGGGCTACGCGGCTGCATGGCGCGGCCAGTACGACGGCCTGGCCACGCGCCAGGTGCTCTACGAGCTCAACCGGTGACAGCTCTGCAGCTGGATCCGGACACGCGCATTGCCATCCGCCCGGCGACGGAGGACGATCAGGGCTTCGTCGCCTCGACCTTCCGCGCCCAGCTGAGGCACAACGGCGACCGCATCGTGAACCGGGTATTGGACCACCCGACCACGCGCGTGCTGTTGGCCGTAGAACCCGAGACGCCGCGCACCATCCTCGGGTGGCTGTGCTACGCGCTCTTGCCTGGAGTTCGGGTGCTGCACTTCGCTTACACGCGCAAGCCGATGCGGCGCCGCGGCATCCAGTCGGCCCTCGTGCGCACCGCGTGGCCTTCGGGTAGGCCAAGCTACGTGTACACGCTCGACGGCGAGTGCACGCGTCAGCTGTGCCGAGACCACATAGCGATGAAGCTGCCGCTTGACGAAGCGCTGAAGTAGGCGCACTGTATTGACATGCAAGGAGCGCCATGAAGCACGTCCCACTACACGACCGCATCACAGCGGAGCCAATCGAAGAGCAGCGCGTCAGCCGCGGCGGGATTGCCATCCCGGACAGCGCAATGTCGAACAAGCACGTGGCGTTCGCTCGCGTGCTTGCAGTCGGCCCTGGCAGGGTCAACGCGGAAGGCCTGGTCGTTCCGCTGCAGGTCCGTCCGGGGGACGTCGTGTGTTACCCGCGCAAGGCGCCCGCGCTCATCCCGACATGGGACGATGCAGGCGTCGAGAAGACGGTCCTCATGATGCGGGAGAACGAGGTGGTCTCCATCGTGGTGGAAATGCCGGTGTTCTCTACGCTCTCCGGGCCAGATGGGCGCCTGCTCAGCATCATGCCAAACTCGCGCGCAATCCCCGATTCTGCCTACCAGAACCAGGAGGAGATGACCATCGCCGTCAAGGAGGGATGGGCCGAGCCGGACGAGATAGACCCGCTTCCGGAGATGCCGTCATGAGCCCGCTGTTAACGGCTCTGTTGATCGGCGGGTTCGGAGTGCTTTGCGGCTTCCTCGCTGGACATGGCATGGGCCACTCTGCGGGACGACGACGCGAGCGATGCAGCAACCTCGACACCACGAAGCTGCACATGCTGGCAACCCACGGCTCGAGCGTGCTGTCACCTCCGGTCAGCGGACCCCTCAACCACAGGCCCGCTCCGGACTCCCTCGAAGCGGCGCTGACGAAGCACATCAGGGAGGCGCTGACGAAGCACATCAGGGATGTGCGGCGATGATGCCGCAGATCTGCGGATGGTGCGGACACGAGTCGCTGACGACCATCGTCTCCGCCACGCCCACCTGTTCGACGTGCGGTGCCAGCAAGTACGCCCGCATCGTCGCCTACCTACGTCTACTCGCCCGCATTGGCGGGGTGAAGGGGCCACATGGCCATCCGGCGCATCGACTTCCGTAACCCGGTCCCCGAGCCCATCGGATCAGGGTACAGCAACGACAAGCACGGGCGCGACTTCGAAGTCGTCGAGAAGGGGCAGTGGGTCATCATATCGGCGCGCGCCGGCGACAAGGACAAGGGGGTGAAGCGCTACCGAATACCGGTCACCAACGTGGTAGCGATCACCGAGGATGACGCTGCCGAGGTGCTCAAGTGAGCACCGGTGGAGGATTCATCGACCGGGAAGTGAGGGGCATCCTGGCGAATCTGGATAGCGTCATCGACCGGTGCCCTGACGACTTCAGATTGCACATGAGAGAGCGCTGGGGGGACCGATTCCTGCTGCTCGATGGCGATGAGCTCGCTTGCTATCGCGGCTTCCGGGCAGCGTGCAAGCTGGCACAAGAGACCGCCGCGGCTCACGCGGCGGCTCGCGACCAGCTACGCACCTCCATCGAGGAGCTCGGCCGTCTCATCGCCCCATCGCCCAAGGCCGGGTAGCCTGGTAGGGTGATCACTCGCTCGCGTGCCGCTCAGCTACTTGCAGCGCGCCGCGAGCGCCTTGCAGCTGGTCGTGCGGCCGATGCGTTGTGCGACGAGTGGTACCCGACCCAGCGCGCGGCCTGGGACGATCCCGCGCAGCTCGTATGCTGGCAGGGCGGCAGGCGCATCGGCAAGACCCGCGCGGGCGTGCGCGCGATGATCCGCGACCTCCTGCGCATCCCTGGCGGCCGACAGCTCTACATCAACTCGACCTCGGCGGAGGCGGAGCGAATCGCATGGTGGGGGAACCGGGCCGACGGGTTCGAGCCTCTCATCAACCAGCTTGGCCTCGCCGAGAAGGGCCGCGTCAAGCTGGACCGCGGCGACTTGACCATCAGCTGCCCGGAGCTCGATAGCTGGATTTACCTGCGCGGCGCCGACGACGAGCCCAAGCTGCGGCGCGCGCTCGGCGGCGCCTACCACCGCGTGTGGTGGGACGAGGCGCAGAAGATCCCGAGCAAGCTGGCTCCGAGCATCCAGGAGGTGTTCATGCCGGCCCTGCTTGATTTCAAGGGCAGGTTCACCATGACCGGCACCGCGGTCAGGCAGATGGCCGGGCTGTTCTACGGGGCAAGTCGTCCGGATCTCGAGCGCCGCGCGCCCGGCTGGTCGGTGCACCACAGCAACCTCCTCGAGAACCCCTACTGGGGGCGAACCAAGGGGCGCTACGTCGTGTGGGGAGCGCGAGACGAGATGGTGAGCGGTCCGCACGCTCCCAGCGAGATGCCGGCGGCGGTGGCCGGCGCGCGGTGGCGGATGGGGATGGAAGCACTGCAGACGCTCCTGGGCGGTCCGCTGGTCGCCCCGATGGACTCGCCGATGATGCAGCGCGAGGGATTCGGCCAGTGGGTGCGCGAGGATGCAGCGTTCGTCTACCACGTGCACAAAGTACCCACCGAATCGCTGTTCTATGCGCCGCCGCGGTACCGCGAGGACGGGTTCCCCGACATTCTGCGCGCGCTCGGCGACCTACCATGGGACTGGCGCGAGGGGGTGTTCGCGCTCGGCGCTGACCTGGGCTACTACCCCGATCCGTTCGCCTTCGTGCTGTGGGGCTGGCACACCCACGACAAGCGGCTCTACGAGGTGGCGAGCTGGAAGAAGACGCACCTCGACGCGAACCAACAGGCCGCGGTGCTCCACGCGGTGCGCGCGGTCGTCGCGCTGGCCATCACCGTGGTGGATGCCGGCGGCCCGGCCAAGAGCACGGGGGTCGGCTGGTCGAAGGAGTGGGTCGAGAGGTACCAACTCCCCATCGTCGAGGCCGAGAAGCAGCACAAGCACACGGCCATCGAGGTCCTGAACGGCGACATCGTCACCGGCGGCATCGCGCTGCGCGACGGCGGCGTGCTCTACGAAGAGATGGCCCAGCTCCAATGGCTGACCAAAATCGTCGACGCATGCGGCAAGATGCTCGAGGACCCCACGATGCAGAACCACGCCTGCGACGGCGCGCTCTACGGGCACCGGCACAGCTACCAGTACCGGTGGCGACCCGAGCTCAAGCCGGCGGAGCCCGGGTCGCTCACCGCGCACCTGCGAGAGGAGCAGGCGCTCGAGGATCAGACGTTCGACCCCGACGAGGACTACAGCTAGTGGTACCGTAGCCCATGGCTGACATCGATGACGCAAAGGACCTCGTGCTGTGGGCGCGCAAGCAAGGGGTAGTGCTTGCTCGACTGCGGGTAGGTGCGGTGGAGCTCGAGATCACCGCCATGATTCCAGCGTCAGATCCGCTTCCTTCTGAGGCCGAGGCGAAGCAAGGCCTTTACCAGCAGTTCGGCGGCGAGCTCCTGGCGGCAGTGGAGCAGGAGACGAAGGCCGAGGACGTGTACGACGAAGAGGACTGAATCCGCTTGACTTCTGTGACCCAGGGTTGAATCCTCTACCCGAGTGGCCAGACATACCCAGGGTAAGCGCAATGCCAAGGCGACCCCGGCGATTCGGGCTCGGCGCCCCTCCGAGGAATCAGGCGAGCGCGAGGTGGCAACCAGGTTCTGGATGCTGCCAGAGGGCCAGGACGCCGAGCAGGCGACCATCGCCAACTCGGTCTGGACGTGGATCGACCGGCTCCGCCAGCGTCGACGCATCTCGGGCCTACGCGACATGCTGCACGAGGCCATCTACAAGGGCCGGCCGCTCGGCGCGCTGGGCAACGACGAACAGGCGTGGCTACGCCAGAGCTCGAAGTCGCCGGCGAACCTGAACATCGCTCGGTCCATGGTGGACACGGCAACCGCGCGGCTCACCAAGAGCCGCACCATGCCGGTTATCAGCGCGGATGATGCAGCGTGGAGCGAGAAGCTGTTCGCCAAGCGCGTCAGCCGGGTCATCCGACGGAAGATGGGAGCCGCGAAGATCGAGCGGCTCAAGCCGGACGTGATCAGGGCGATGCTCATCCGCGGCACCGCGGTCTGGAAGGTCGTTCGTAATGGCGGAGACACCGACGTCGATCACGTGCCGCGCTACGAGATCGTGCACGACCCGCGCGAGGCCCGATACGGGATGCCGCGCTGCCTGGCGCACGTCAAGCCCATCCCCAAGAGCGTGCTCTGCGAACAATTCGAACAATTCGAGGAGCAAATCGAGAGCGCTTCCACCTACGAGGCAAGCGACGCGTGGATGGCCTACGCCTACGACGGTCCGGGCTACAACGACCACGTCGAGGTCGCCGACATCTGGCATCTACCCAGCGGTCCGGACGCGGACGACGGATGTCACGTCATCGCGATCCGCGGCCTGGTGCTTCTCCGCGAGGAGTGGAGGCGCCCCCGGTTCCCGCTCGTGTTCTGCCACTGGTCGGCTCCTATCGACGAGATGTGGGGCCAGGGCCTGGTCGAGGACCTCTGCGGCATCCAGGCGCTCGTCAACCGCGTAGCCCAGGATTCGCAAGAAGGCCACTACTGGTCGTCCGCACTCAAGCTGTTCACCGCGCGCACGTCGAACATCAACAAGCACCATCTGAAGGCGCGGCATCCGGTCACCGTCGAGTACGACGGAGCCATGCCTCAGTTCCTCCAGCCCAACCCGCAGGTCGCTCAGGCGTTACAGCTACTCGACTGGTACATCAACCGCGCGTACGAGATCAGCGGAATCGGGCAGATGGCGGCAGCGAGCAAAAACGTGCTCGGCAGCAACGCCAGCGGCAAGGCGATCGACTCGATGGACGACATCCAGAGCGACCGGTTCGCTCACGTCGAGGCTGGATGGAAGGCAGCCATCTGCGATCTCGCCCAGGCGCAGATCGACGAGGCGCGCGCCATGTACAACGAGGCCCACTCCGGAACCGGAGACCTCGCCCCCAAGGAGCTCGCCACCTGGATCCGCGAGACCGACTGGGGGAAGGTCGACATCGACGGCGGCGACTACCACCTGTACATGGAGCCTGAGAATTTCATCCCGGGAACGCGCGGAGGCCGGCTCGAGTACATCGAGTCCCTCAGCAAGAACGGGCTCATCCCTGACCCGTCCGTCGTCGCCGACGGGTTCGACGAGCCAGATCTGCAGCGGATGAACCGGTCCGTGCTCGGACCGCTCCACAACCTGCAGCGGATCATGGAGGGCCTCGCCGACTCGCGCATCCCGCTCTACGACCTGCAGCCTGACGAGCACATGAATCTCTCCCTCGGCCTCCTACTCGCGAAGGGAGAATACAACGAGGCGATGGCGTGCGGTGCCGATGATTCGGAGCTTCAGCGCTACCGCGATTGGATGGAGCTGCTCAAGCGCGAGATGGACATGGCGGCGTCCGGCGCGAGTTCGCCAAGCTTGCCCGGCGCGCAAAGCGTGCAGACCACGACGCAGCCGAACGCGATGACCTTGCAGCCCGGCCTCGGCGCCGGCGGCCCACCGGCACCAGGCATCCCGCCGGGCGGACCGCCCGGGCCGATGCCGCAAGGCCCAATGCCGATGCCTCCAGGGATGCCAGGAGCAATGGCATGAGTAGAGAAAATGGCGTGGTTGACTACGATGAGTGGAGCGATGACGAGACTTGCATCGTTCTCCCGCCCCAACGTGAGCATGGCGTGTATGCCGACCCGGTGATCGAGGACGACATCCCGGGGGCCATGGAGGCAAGACCTTGGCCTCGCCGTCAGGGTCAGCCGACTGGCCCGAACACGCGTCTCGTAGCAAATTTTGATGACCCCGAGCCGGTGATCGTCCATCTCAATGTACTTCCGCGTGGCGGAAGCTCCACGTTCCATGGCGTGAGAGGCCCGTTGTGAGCGACGACAACGACGACTTGGTGGCCACGATCGACGTGGCCGACGACCTGCCCGAAGGCCAGACCTCGGGCGATGACTCAGACCCGAGCGATGCCATCGAAGGCGGCTCCGAGAGCTTCTCGGACGCGCAGGGATCGCGCCGCAGCGGGCGTTCGGTCAGCGACAAGACGCGCCAGCTGTTCGCCAAGGCCGCCGCTGCGCTGAAACCCCAGCTCGGCGACTACGGCGATGGTGACATGGAGCCTGCGCTCGAGGTAGAATCGGACCCGTCGGGGCCCGCAGCGGCATCCGCCGCAGGTCAGCCGGCGGCCCCCTCGCACGCACCCGCGGCGCCGACCGCCCCCGCTGCAGCCCCGGCACCTTCCCTGGACCCTGGCGTGGTCGAGGAGCGCCGCAAGTTAGCCGCGGTCCGCGATGAGCTCGACAAGCGCGCCGCCCAGGTCGAGGAGCAGGCGCGCACCGGCGACATCGCTGCGCTCGGCGACAGGTACTTCACCGACCCCAATGCGGCGGTCGTGGAGCTCCTGAAGAAATGGACCGGGGCCGCGACCGACGACGACGTGAAGGCTGAGGTGGGAGATCTCATCACCAGCCTCTCGCAGATGCTCGGAGTGCCGCTCACGGATGCAACTCGGCAGGCCCTCGAGGGCAAGCGCGTCCTGAAGCAGGCCAAGCGCGAGCTCGCGAAGGTCGGCACCCGCGAACAGCAGATGAACGCTCGAGCGCAAGAGCAGGAGACCCAACGCCAGCGCCAGATGGCAGAGCGGGCGATCGGCCAGGCTCTCGCCACCCCAGAGCACACGTCGGCGTTCCCATGGCTCGCCGCGGAAGAGGACGGCGCCTCGCTCATCGTCGACGTCTACACCCACGTCCTCAAGACCGAGGGCAAGCAAATCCACTGGGTCGAGGCAGCGCGACGGGCCAACGACCACCTGCAGAAGCAAAGCACCGCTTGGCACGACAAGCGGAAGCACCTGTTCACCGCGGCCCCGGCTCAGCCGGCAGCACCTGCGACGAACGCGACGCGAGCACCAGGAGCTGCCCAGGCCATTCGCAGCACGCGCGCCGTCACGAACGCCCAGGCGTCAGCCACGACGACTCCGCCTCCGAGCAATTCCGCTCTGGTTGACGGCAAGTTCTCGATGGAGGCCCACCGAGCTGCGAGCCGGCGCAAGATGCGCGCCGCGTTCGCAACGAGGCCAGCCGACGAGTAATCGGCGCGTGTGACCAGGTCGGCATCCTCGTGATGGAGACCTCAGAATGGCACTCGACCTCACGTCTTTCGACCCAATGCTCAAGGAGCACTACGCTCCTGGAGTCGTGGCCAACCTCGCCTACCAGAAGAACAAGGCGCTGGGTATGGTCAACAAGTCCAACCGGAAGCCCGGTGGCGGTCGCGAATGGGTGCAGCCCATCCAGACCACGCTGCCCGGCGGCGGCGCCTCGGTGTTCGCGACGGCGCTCAACGCGCTGACCGGCACCAACGCATCGCAATACGCCGCATTTCAGGTCAAACGCGCGCGCCACTACCGCATCGGCCGCGTCGACAACGAGACCATCGAAGCGACGGCGGACGGCGACATGGACGCGTTCGAACCGGCCTTCGACGAGTTCGACAAGTTGATGCAGGCCGAAGGAAACTACCTGAATTTCAGGTTTTTCCGCTCGCGCTCGGGCCACATCGGCCGCATGACCAACACGTCGTTCGCGACCACGGTCATGACGCTCGACGATGCGGCTGGCACGTGGGGTCTGGTCAAGAACGACACGGTGATTTTGAGCGCCGGTGCCGGTGATACCATCCAGACCATCAAGACCGGGACGCTCGTCGTCGCCTCGGTTCAGCGCAGCGCCGGAACCATCACGTTCACGGCAAACATCTCGACGGGCATCGCCACCGCGGCGACGAACGACTTCGTATTTTTGAACGGCGATGCCATCACCAACGCGGCGGCCACCAACGGCCTCGCTCCGGCCGGCCTCATCGATTGGTTCCCCGACACCGCACCGACCAGCACGCTGTTTTACAACGTCGACAGGTCGCCCGAGCCCGAGCTCCTGGGCGGCATCCGAGTCGACGGGACCGACTCCCGGCCCATCCACGAGCTCCTCGTCGACATGGTGCAGGAGGTGGACAACATCGGCGGCGAGCCTGACGTCGTGTTCGCGAACCCGCGCGCGCTCGGCTCGCTCACGAAGCAGCTCGAGGGCAAGTGGGTCGTCGACCAGGCGGCCGGCTACGGCGGCAAGAAGATGGCCGACATCGGCTACCGCGGCTGGCAAGTCACGATGGAGGGCCACGAGCTCACCATCTACTCGGACCGGTGCTGCCAGACCAAGCGCGTGTGGATGCTGTCGATGGACACCATCACCATGTTCTCGGCCGGCGCCGCGCCGAACTTCCTGCAGAAGAGGGCCGGCTCGATCATCAAGGTCGCCGAGCTCGCGGATGCCTACGAGTCGAGGGTCGGCGAGTACATGAATTTCAGCTGCAAGGCGCCCGGCTGGAACGTCAACGGACAGCTGGCGTAAGGGGCCACCATGCTCAACCGAGGAGGATGGGATTCGAAGGACTACCCGATGGGGGTCCAATACTACCGGCTGGCGGTTGTCGGCACGGGCGCCTCTGCGCCGGTGGCTCCGACCAACGGGATCATCCCCCCGCTATGGCCGGTCAAGGCCAGCGTCATGAGCACGTTGGCGGCGGAGATCCCGACGCGTTCTGGCGTCGGGGTCTACACCGTTACCGTGGCGGCGCAATGGCGGATGTTCGCCTGGCTATCGGTCGAGACCGAAGTCATGGGCACGGGCGGCCTGTGGGCGCAGGTGTCAGCGCATTCCCCGATCACCGGGGTCATCACGCTGCGAACTTTCGCCGCGGCCGGTGCCGCGACCGACCTGACATCGGCTGACCTGGCAGTCCTGACCATATCCGGTCTCGACACGAGCGTCTACCGGTAGCTATGACGTACACCCGAAGCTTCGCTCAGTTGTCGCTGGCCGTTCAGCAGCTCGGCCAGTGGGAGACCTCGGACGACATCACGCCGGCCGTGCTCCTCCAGGGGATCAACTACGCGTTGCTCGAGGGGTACGACATGATGGTTCAGCGCTGGGCCGACTACTACACGCTCGACGCGACGTTCTCGATCGTCGCCGGCACGGACGTCTACTCGCTGGCGACGATCGCCCCCAGTTTCTACAAGCTGCGCCACCTCGACGTGAGCAGCGATGGGACGCGGTACTTCCGCGCGCACCCATACGACATCGACACGCAACACCAGTTCACCTCGACCGGGAACTCTATGCACCGGGTGCGGTACCGGCTGCAAGGTCCCAACCTCATCCTGGCGCCCAACCATGTCGGCGGCACCGGGAAGGCCTGGTACACCCCGCTGCCCGTGCAGTTCAGCGACGTCAATGACGTCTCGCTGGTTACCTTCGACGTGCCAGCGGAGGAGCGGCTTGTGGTTCATCTTGCGCAGCGCGACATGCTCATCCGTTCCGACCTGTCGACCTCGTCGGTGGACCCGATGATTGAGAGGCTCGGGCAGATGCTCAGGACCGCGGCCGACGCGCGCGACGCGGGCGAGGCGTTCTCGCTCATCGACAACCCGCGCCGTGACGGAGATACGGACCTCGGTCTGGGATGGGATGGGTGGTGGTGATGCCGACCCAGCGCCCCGAGCGCCCGGCGACGCGCCCCCGGCAGATCGCCACCACGAGCGGAGAAGTCACGGCAATCACCATGCGCCAGGTCGTCCAGTCCGCGCAGCGCGCGGCCGACCAGCTGAAGGACCGCGCCGTCATTACGAGCAACCTAGCGGTCGGCGACACCGTAATCACGCACGGGCTCGGCCGCACGCCGACCGGCGTTACCATCACCCCGTCGGTCGCCAGCGCAAGTTGGGCCTGGGCGATGAAGTCGTCAACCCCAACCCAGGTAACCATCACCTGCATCGGCGTGGCGCAACCTGGCGCCGTTTTGGAGGTATTCTGATGAGCCAGCCACCTACCGCGAACATGGGGCTCGTGCTGCCTACCGACCACGGCAGCGTTGACACCTGGGATACCATCTTCGACACGAGCTATCAGCTCATCGACGCGCACGACCACACCACGGGCAAGGGGGTGAAGGTCCCGGTGGCCGCGCTCAACGTCACTTCCGACGTCTCGTGGTCCAGCGGCGGAACTTCGCACGCCATCACCGACTTGGTGGCGATCGACTTCGCCGCAGTGGCGTCATCCGCGGTCACCGCACTCGCCGGCGCGCTCTGGCTCAATTCGGCTGACAGCAACCTGTACTGGCGCACCCCGGGCGGCAGCAACGTCCAGCTCACGGATGGCGCGGCGCTCAACGTGTCCGCGTTCACCGGAGGGATCGGTGGCGATTACGCGGGGGTCGGAGCACTCGTGATATTCGACGACGCCACCGACAGCTACTGGTTTCAGCAGCAGATTGGCGCGGGGGTGCGCCAGTACGCGCGCATGCGGAACGCCGATGTCGACCTCTACGAGTACAAGGCGAATCCAGCTGCTGGTGTCCCGACCAATCGCGTCCGACTCGCGAGCCCGACTTCGTTGGCCGCGAGCTATCAGGTGACCTTCCCGGCCAGTGTGCCAGGCGCCACCGTGGCGTTGCAGATGGGGAGCACGGGCGTGCTCACGGCGAGCAACGCATTTACCGGTGGGGTGACAATTTCTGGCGGGGCAGCGCTGGACTCGACGAGCTCATTTACGCATGGCCAGGTATGGCCGATGCAGATCCAGGCATCTGCGTTCGCCGCGAGCGCCAACCCAGGATCCGTCGGCACGTATCAGCAGATGACCAGCAACGCCGGGTTTGGCCACGTGGCCAGATCTATTGCGAACTCGGCATCGATCCACGCAAGTCTCACCGGTTTGCGGAGCGGAGACCGTATTGTGCAGGTCAACGTCAACGTGTGCACCGGATCTGGAATCACGACGATTCCGCAAGTCAGCATAACCATCGTCCGGGACAAGACCGGGACGGGCACGCTGAGCGTGATATCCGCTACCATCGCCTCCCCGGGCTCCAACGAAGCCATCGTTACCGCGTCGGGCGCATATACCGTCGCGACAAATGACAACCTGTACCTGGAGGTCCTGGCGTCGGCGACTGCCATCAACCTATTCGTAATCGGGGCGACCGTGTTCGTCGATCACCCATGATGGCGATCGACCCCAAAAATCTAGAGCCCGCACATCCCGAGGCTGCGCTGCAGGTTCCCGTGGATCGCCGCGGCCTGCACCCCGATCACTCCAGCCGGGACGATCGATTTGTGTCGATCGGGGGTGACGAGCCACACCAGAGAATTGATGGCGATCGCCCCAACGAAGTACCCGGCCACCGTGGCCTGATCCGGGTGCGACCCCATCACCGGGTTCTGCTCGAACTGGCCTTTCCACCCCTCTCGTGCTGCGCGCATCGTCTGCCCGGCATCGCATGCGAGCGCGAGCGTGCTCGCAACCAACGCCGCACGGTTGACGTGGATGTTGGCGCATCCGGCCGCCAGGGCGACGAGAACGATGAGTTTGGCCATGCGGCATGTATGCGCCCGCGTATTGACTCGGTCAATGGAGCATTTTGATGCCCCTCGATGGCAAGGCCCCGCTACCCATACAATTCCAGGGTGGCATCGATACGCGGACGGACGCGAAGCAGGTCCCAGTCACCCAACTTCTCGACCTGCAGAACTGCGTGTTTACCAAGCAGACCACGCTCAGCAAGCGGACCGGATATCGCGCCCTCAGCACGCAGGTCCAGAGCGGCGGTGGCGACATCACGAACGCGCGCGGGCTCGCGGAACGCGATGGTGAGGTGCTACTTTTCACCGACAAGCGCTGTTATAGCTATCGGCCGAGCTTCGATCGCTGGGCCGATTCCGGAGAGGTAGCGGCAACCACGGCGACCACCGCGCCGATCGCCAGGACGGGGTCCTACCAGAGCCAGCCGGACATGGCGACGCGTCATGGCGTGAGCGTGGTCGCCTGGGACGACTCGCGCGGCGGTATCCGGTGCTCCGTGCTCGAGACGTCCACCGGTCGCGTGCTGCAGAGCCAGGCCATCCTCGATGGATCGACGTCGGCGCGCAACACGTCCTGCGTGGCCGTGGGAGATGTTCTCCATGTGCTGTGGACTCGAGAGGACCTTGGGCAAATCTTCGTTGCGGTGATCAACCCGTCGACTCCGGCATCGACTCCGGTTGTCCGCGTGCTGACCAGCGACCTGGATGGGACCAACCCTAAGTATGACGTCGAGCCAGCGCCCAATGCGCCATTCGGCGTATTCGATGTGCGACCAGCGGTTATCGCCTGGGCGCGAGCCGGCGGCGGATTCCGGGTCGGCTACATTGCTCCGTTCGGGGCCCTCGGTCCTGCGACCGGGCTTCCATCGGTTGCGACCTTTGCCGATACCATCACCGGTCCGATCGCCGTAACGTATGATGGCAGTGGGCTGTCGATCGCGGTGGTGTGGGTCAATGGGCTCGTGGCTTCAGCCCGGTTCCTGACGCCGGCCTCGTTGGTCGTCAGTTCGCGTCTCGTGGCCGCGCTCGGAGCAAATGCAGGAGCGGCGACCTACCTGCGCATCACCGCGTGCTTCGGGGCGAACGGCTCCGATGGTCTCCCCTTGCTCTACTGGGCGGCCGAGCGGACCGCGACCCGAACCGACCTGGCCGACATCGACAGCGGGGTCGCGCTTCAGAGTCTGACGACGTCGGACGTCAGCTTCACGCGACTCAAGGGACACGGTCTGGTCTCGCGAGCCTGGCACGACGGCTCGACGCTGGCCCCCTCGACGGCGCAGAACGGTGATGTCTACGTGCTCGTCGCGCACACCTCGCGGTTCTTTCCCTACCTAGCCGCGCTGCGGCTCTCTGACGACAGCGGCATCGCGACGCCAGGCAACAGCATCATGGCGCGGCTCCTCCCCGGCACGTGCTCCGGGTCGATCCTGCGCGCTACGGGGTCCGGCACGAGGGCGTTGACGGCGCACCTTCCTTCGGTCATGGCCGTTGACGTCGCCGAGACGGACCTGTTCTCTCGCACACATGCGGTCCCGGTCGGGTATCGCCTGCAGCTGAGCTCGCAACTCGGGGATCAATTTTCCGAGCAAGGAATCAAGCTCGCTACCATCAATTTCGACGTGGCGTACCATACCATCCAGTTCGGGCGGGGGCTCTACCTCGCCAGCTCGGCTCCGATGCATTATGACGGCGCCGACTGGCATGAGGCTGACTTCCATTGCGCACCTGACTACGGATTCGACGCGACCGGGGCATCGGTCGCGCTTACTGGTATCATCACGAGCGGAGGCGCTGGCGCGATTCCGAACGGGACCTACGCCTACGCCTACTGGTACGAGGCGGTCGATGCGCAGGGAGAACTGCACCGCGGCCCCGTGAGCGTCAAGGTGCTGGTTACCGCGAGCGGCGGACCTTCGCAGCTCTCGCATGCAATCCCGACCTGCAGGCTCACCAGGTTCGGTAACGTGCGCATCTGCGTCGCGCGGACCGCGCAAGGGGCAACCGGGTCAGACACCACGCTCCCGCTGTACAGGGTGACCAGCAACGACGTCACGGTGACCACCGGCGCGAATCGCTACGTCAACAATGACCCCACCGTCGACACGGTGACGTTCCTCGACAACCTGACCGATGCGCAGCTTGTCGCGCGCGAGCCGCTCTACACGAACGGCGGAATTTTGAGCAACGCACCCTCGTCGTGGGGCGGCGGCATGCTGGCGGTGAGTAAGGGACGTCTGTTCTGGGATGACTCAAGCGACCCGCTGGTCGTCAATTACTCGCAGCAACGGGCCGATGACACCGCGATCGAAGCCCCCATCGACCTCTCGTTGCAGGTCGACCCGCTTGGTGGCGGGGTCACCGCGCTGGCCGCGCTCGATGACACCGTGCTGGTGTTCAAGCGGACGTCGATTTACGTGTTCGGGGGGCCTGGACCCCTGGCCGACCCGACGGCGTCGCCAGAGGTCAACGCGTTCACCCCGGCCGAGCTCGTCACGAGCGACGTCGGTTGCACTTCGCCGACCAGCATCTGCGCGACCCCCGTGGGAATAACCTTCCAAAGCGCCAAGGGGATCATGATGCTCACGCGCGATCGGCAGATCGCCAACATCGGCAACCCGGCCGAAGCCTACGACGGCCAGGTCGTATCGCGGGCAACTTTGATGCCGACGAACCAGCGAATCCTGTACCTTACAGCCGAGGGCCGCACCCTGCTGTGGGATTACAACCGGAACCAGTGGTCGACCTACACCAACCACACCGGGATCGATGCGGTGGTGGTTGGTGGGCTCTACTACTACCTGCGTACCGATTCGCGCGTGTTCGTTGAGACTCCTGGGTTGTATCGCGACGACAACAGTCGCATCCCGATCGTCATCGAGACCGCCCACATTCACTTCGCTCAGTACCTGCAGGGCTGGCAGAAGGTGCTTTACGCCTACTTCCTGGGGTCGTTCAAGAGCCCGCACCAGCTCAGCATCCGCTACCGGATCGACTACAACGACGCATGGTCTCCGGCGCTCATCGCCAACGTGAACGCCGACTGGACCCCCTCGCTCTACGGCGCCGGGCCCTACGGCGTAGGGGCTTACGGCGGCGCCGGAGGAGGCGGGGCCAGGTACCAGCGCCGGTTCCACCTCAACCGCCGGTGTCAGGCCATCGCGTTTCGGATCGAGGACCTCGAGGCCACCGGGGATGCCGGGCCGAGCTTCGAGTTGAGCGAATTGCTCTTGATCGGCGGTGGAATCGGCGCAGACTTCAAGGTCGGCGCAGCAAGGAGCGGATAACGATGAGTTTTCTCGGATTCGATACCGGCGACGTCGAGAGGTTCTTCGACCCCGGCAACTTCGCTCATACGGCGAAGAACAATGCCCCGAATCAGTTCGGTAATAACGATCAGTTTCAGGCGCTTCTGCGCGGCGGGCAAGGTGACCCGAACGCCGCCTACTGGTCGCAAGACATCACACATAACCAGGCCCCACAGGTCCAGGGCGCTCAGCTTCAGCTCGGGGCCGACCCATTCCGGCAGGGCCAGCTCGCGCAGATGGGGCAACTTCAGGGAATCGCGAGCGGCCAACAGCAGGGGGCCGGAGAGCTCGCTGCGCAGCGGCAGATCGCCAACGCGGTAGCCGCACAGCAGGCCCAGGCGCGCATGGCGCGCGGCGGAAACGCCGCCCTATCCGCGCGCAACGCAGCCAACCAATCGGCGGCGCTTGGGCTGTCCGGGGTAGGGATGGGCCAGCAGGCCGCGATGTCCGACCAGCAGTTGGCGCAGGGCCAGTTGGCAGGCGTCGCCGGGGCCGGGCGTCAGGGTGATATCGGGGTCGCCCAGCAGAACGCCGGGCTTGCGCAGGGCGCGAACCTGGCGAATCAGCAGGCCCAGATGGGGACGAACCAGCTCAACAGCGGCAACTACCTGCAAACGATGGGGATGTTGAACACGCGCGACATCGCCAAATACAACGCCGATCTGGGCATCGGAGCCCAGCAGAACCAGGCAGATGCGGCGAAGGCCGGCGGGTTGCTCGCCGGCATCGGCGCGATCTTCAGCGACGAGAGGCTCAAGACCGACGTGGTCGACGCTGACGCAGACATCGACGAGATGCTCGACGCGCTGGCGCCCAAGAGCGGGAAGTACAAGGACGCCAAGTACGGTGAAGGTGAGTGGAACTGGGTCATGGCTCAGGACATGGAGCGCTCGCGCGCCGGCCGGCGCGTCGTCCGGGAGGGCCCCGGGGGAGCCAAAATGCTCGACAAGGACAAGACTATCAGCACGCTCCTTGCCAGCGCCGCGAGACTCAACAAGCGCGTCCGCAAGCTCGAGGGCGAGACGCGCTGATGCCTGACCCGCAGCTCCCCCCGGAGGTGCTGGCGTGGCCCGGGTTCGCCGGGTCCCCGCCGGTCGATTCGTCGCTCGCCGGAAGCGGAGCGGCGCCGCCGGCTCAGCCCCATGGCCCGCAGTCATTCCTCTCCCCCGAGGTGCTCCAGGCGCTCGGCTGGCAGGATCCGCCCCCCGCCGCCCCGTCTCCGATTGTCGCGCCTCAGCCCGGACCGGGGACGCGAGACGATTACCACGTGCCGGTCAGCGCGTTCAAGCCACAGCCCACGGCCTCCCCCCCCCCAGCACCTGCCCCGCCCACCAAGGTGCAGGACCCGCTGCAGCAGATCCAGCAGGGCAGCAATGCCCAGCAGGCCGCGGTCGGGGGACAGGCGCAGGTTGCGCGTGCGCAAGGGGGGATTGAAGCGGCGAAGTCCGGAGAGGAAGCCGCCATCCTGCAGAAGCAGGCGGACGACCAGGCGGCATGGGAAAAGGACATGGCGGCGCGGCAGGCAGAGCAGGCCGCGACTCGCGCCAAATACCAGACCGCCGTCGACCAGGCAGTCAAGACCGAGGCCGACTACAAGGTAGACCCGAACAGGTACTACCACAACATTTCGACCGGGAAGAAGATCGGCAACGCGATCGCCATCGTCCTGTCCAGCGTGGGGCAGGCAATGATGGGAAACCATGGCCCGAACGTCGCGCTCGAGATGATCCAGCAGGCCGCCAAAGAGGATACCGACGCCCAGATTCGCGAGCAGGAGCACCTCGGAAAGCAGATCGGCCTCCGCCAGGGCGCACTCAAGAATTACATGGACATGACCGGCGATGCGAACCAAGCCGCCAGCCTCATGCAGGCGCAGCATCTGACCACCGCAGCCTCCCAACTTCGCGCGACCGCAGCGAAATACGCCAGTCCTCAGGCAAAGCTCAACGCCGAGCAGACCGCACTCGGTCTCGAGGCGCAAGCCGGCGCGCTGAAGTCGAGCGTCGCCGAGAAGTTGAGCGACACCGCCATCAAGAAGCAGGAGGTCGCGAACCAGGGTTACGGTCTGTCGCTGCAGAAGCGCGGTCAGGACATCCAGGCACGCCAGTTCGACAAGACCTTCGCGTTCGATCAGAAGAAGGAGATGGACGCGCTCGCAGAGAAGTACGCGGCCCTCGACCAAAAAGACAAGGCGGCCAAGGCGAAGCAGATCGGCGACGAGGGCGTATTCAACCCGGCGACGGGCGACGGGCTCTACACCTCCAGGGGCAAGCAGATGGTCGCCCAAGCGGACCAACTCGAGGCCGCCGCGCGCACGACCGGAGACCAGGCCCAGGCGCAGCAACTTGCCCAGCAGGCGAAGGAGCTTCGCGACACCGCCAAGAGTACCGAGGTCGCCGTCATCGGCGACAAGGAAGCGCGGCGCGACGTCCAGAAGCAGCTCGCCTATGCGCAGCAGGTCGTCGACGTGGGGGCGCAGCTCAAGCAGTTCTTGAACTCCGACCCCTCAAGTTGGGACCGCGATGCTTGGGCAACGGCGAAGACTCGATATGGGGCGGTAGTCGCCGACTACATCAAGTCGCTGGGCGCCAACGCAAGTTCTCGCGAATTCGACGCCATCACAGAGCACGTGTTAAATTTTGATCCGGACAGCATCAAGAGCCGGCTTTTCAGCAAGGCCCCTGCTGCGAGTTCCCTCGATGCCCTCGATGCCATCGTGAAGGGCGGCGTCGATGCCACGCTCAAGATCCACGGCATCAAGGACGGATGGGTGCCGCGCGCGCCCAGCGAGATGCCGGAGACGTCGTTCGGCGGGCAGACCGCGACGGAAGTTGGCGCCAGTGCAGCGCCTTTGGGACTCGCGAAGACGGACCTCTACCTCTCGCATCCGATCGCCGGCCGAGAAGCGTTCATTCAGGCCCCGCAGGAGCTCGCTCGGACCGCGGCCGAACAGCGCACCAACGCGGCCGGCAAGTCGAGCAACTACGGACTGGCGCCGACCGACGATGACGCCGCCCGTGCGCTCATCACCAGAGCCAAGGGCTCAAGCGACGAGGAGCGCGCTCGCATCGTCGACACGCTCGCGCAACCCATGCTCAAGGGCAAGCCGTTCGATCCCAACGACCCGGACGCCTCGCCCTTCGGGGCGCGACCGTCGCTCGGAGCCGGAATCATCCACCTCATCCGCGACGAGGACCCCAAGCTCTACAAGGAGGTGCTGGCCAAACTCCCCCAATACCAGGCCAAGGCGATCGCGCAGTTCGATGACATCTTCGACGCGACCGGCAAGGTGAGGAAGGCGAAGTAGTGCCCGTTCTTCGTCACCCAGGAACCGGAGAAGTCATCAATGTCCCCGAGGGCGAGGTCGGCCACGCCGTCATCCAAGGCTATCAGCCGGTAAGCCTGCAGGAGGCTGCTCAGACCACCGCGGCGGCGGCGCCGAGTGACCAGAGCGGCATTGTCGGCGGCATCAACTCGCTCGCCACCGGCGCGCTGTCCGGGCTCACGCTCGGCGCATCCGACGTGGCGCTCGCCGGGCTGCTTGACCCGGGCCAGCTTGAGCGGCTCAGCTCGGCGCGCTCGCAACACGGCACCCTGGGAACCGCCGGGCAGATCGCAGGCGCGATAGCCCCGTCGCTCCTGGGAGCCGCTCCTGGCTCGTTGCTCGCGCGCTCCCCCGCCGGGATCGCGAGCCGAATCGGCAGCGGCCTTGCCGACCTGGGGGAGGGGGCCAGCACGGTAGCGCGCATCGGCGCCCACGTCGCCAGCGGCGCCGCAGAGGGAGCGCTGCAAAACGCCGGCGCCTACGTGGCGGACGTGGCACTTGGCGACCGGGACCTCTCTGCCGATGCGTTCGTCGGCGCGATGGGACAGGGGGCGCTGTGGGGCGGAGCCGGGTCGGGCGCGTTGGCGCTGTCCGGAGAGGCCCTGGCGAAGGCGCGCGGGCTGCTCGGCGGCGCCCCGCGCGATTTGCCGGCCCGCAAGTTGTTCCCCTCGCAGGAGGTCACCCCGCAGGCCGTCGAGGAGGCTCACGCAGCCGCGTCCAAGGAGCTTGGTGCGGCGCTGGATGACGGTGACACGCTCATGCAGCGCGCCCAGCAAACCATCGTCGACCAGCGCAACTTGGCGTTGGCCACTGACCCGGCGTTCGCGCAGCGCGCCGCCGAGCTCTCCGCGACCCCGACGCATGATGTAGAGCTTGAAGGCCTCCTGGGCAACCTGAAGGCGCCGCAAGTCAGCCCCGAAGGGGCCAGCCTGGGCCGCTTCGACCCGGAGCTCGAGACGCTCCTGCATGGGCTCGATGTCCCAGATGTCGGGGAAATCGGCGGGCGTATCGATAAGCGACCGCCGATCGACACCAAGGTAATCGGCGGTCCATCACCGGCCAACCCGGCTAACGCCATGAACGATGCGCTTGATGCTCGCGCGCGAGAGCTCAACAGCACGCGTGTCGGTAAGCGCAAGATCGACAACGCCAATACGCCGTCGACATCAGCCGGGCCGCTTTCGGATACCGAGGGCGAGGCCTTCAAAAAGGCGTTTGGGCACGCGATGAGCCGCCAGCAATTCGACAGCGCCATGTACTACTCGAAGGGGGGTGACGAGGTCATCAACGGAGCGCTTCGCGCCGGCAAGAACCTCGAGGGGGCCGATGCCCGTGCTTTGGCTCAGCTCGACAGCATGATGCGGATGCCTGAGGCGGGAATCCCGCGAGACACGACGCTGTACCGTGGGCTGTCCGGTAAATGGGCAAAGGAGCGATTCTCCGAGCTCAAGCCAGGTGACGTGTACGATGACCCAGCGTTCACTTCGACGTCGCATGACGCGAACTCGAAAGTTCGCAACGAGGACGTGGTGATAAACATCGCTACTCCTGCGGGTTCGGCCGGCGCTCCGATTCCGAGCAAGTTCAGCTCGGAAGTCGAGACGCTTCTCCCACGGGGGTCGCGATTCCGCGTCGACAGCAACGAAATGAAGCCGCAGCTCCCGACGGCGACTCGCTGGAGAGGCGCGAAGTCTCACGTGGTTCACGGTGACAAGTCAATTACGATCACGTTCGAGAACGGGACGTCTCATACATATCCTCCATATCGTGAGGTGCATGTCACGTTACTGCCCGGTGAGTTCACTCCCGACCTGTTAGTCAAGCGTGGGTCGGTTACCCTGGAGTCGCCTATTGACAAGCTCTCCAGGCGCCAGCTGTCGGAGCATCAAGACCTGCTCAGCGCCAAATTCGACGAGCTCACTTCCGGGACACCTGAGTATGAGCAGGCATCCAAGCGATGGGACCGAGCTGTGAAGCGTCTCATCGACATGGAAGACGGTAAGATTGCTGACGTACCTGACTACGTTGATGAGAAGCCACCGTCTCCCGAAGCTCCGACGTCACGCCCCGACGGCGGGCATGGAGGCGACCTCCTATCGCAGCTACAAGGGACGAAGTCTGCCCTGGACCAAGGTCAGGAGCTCGGCGCGATGGGCGGAATGCGACCGCGGGCACGCGGTCCCGACCCGGTCGAGGCCGAACTGGCTGCGCGCAACCCAACCGTAGCCAAGCTGCGCGCTGCGGTCGGGGAGCTGCGCGAGGCGCGCTCAGATCTCCAGGGGCTCCTGAACAGGACCGATCCGCGCGAGTACGCCGCCCGACTCCGCCGCGAAGGCCCTGGCTGGCGCGAGTCGGTACCGGCCGGCGAGGGTAACGCGCTCGGAGCGCGTGGCCGGCAGATCGAATGGCACGGCAGCGAACTCGAACGCAACAGCGCAGAGTTCCGCATCAACAACAAGGTGAAGCCAGAGGAGCGGGTGGCGGCTGGTCAGGCGGTAGATGAGATGATGTCCCGTCGCGCGATGACTCCTGATGAGCGGATCGCCGACGCGCTCAAACAGCGCCCTGATAACGTCGCCGCGGATATCGACGAGGCATCGCGCGTCATCGGCCGGTACGAGTCCGCACATGCCGGGCTGGCCGAGCTCGCGCAGGCGCTGGGGATCCAGGTCCCATCCGGCGCCGCCGCGCGCGCGGAGGGGTTCCGCGCGGCGCAGTCCCATGCGGAGCAGGCCACGCAGCAGGCCACCGCGCTCGGTGCCGACCAGCTCACCAAGGCATCCGGCCACGCAATGCTCGGCGGGGAAACCCCGGTTGCGCGCGCCGCCGCCGACAAGACGGTGAGGGATCCGACCATAGGGCGCCAGGTTCGCGAGGAGTTCGCCCGCGGAGACAAGACCGTGCGCGAGCCTGGACTTCGCGACGAGATCGGCGCCAAGCACGCGGCGAATCTGGCTGGCGCATCGACCGGTACCACATCGCGATCCGGTCACCTGGCGGACGCAGGGACCATCTACGAGGCCCTGCGGATGATGGGCGTCCCACTCCCAGATCCTCACGACATCCCGGTAATCGGCCCCTTGTTGAGCGTCTACCTACGAGCCCGAGTCATCGGAAAGACCTTCGGCCGGTTCGGCGGCCGGATCGCCGAGACCGCTGAGACGACCATCGCCAGAAAGGCGGCGGAGACCAAGCAACGGGTGTTCGCCGCCGTGGACGGCATCCTCCACGGTTCGAGCAAGGCTGCGACCGCAGCATCCCCCGCGGCGGGCGGCGCAGCGGCGATCCTGGCGCACCGGCTGTTCGATGGCTCGCACCCGGGTTCCATCGGCAAGGTCGACCGTGACACGAAAGATATCGCCGAGTTGTATCAGCGTCGCAGCGCCGAGCTCGCCGATGCCGCACAGCCAGGCGCGATCCGCCAGGCCGTGCAGGCGCGCATCCGCGCCGCTGACCCGACCATCGTCAACGCGATCGCCGACGGGTTCGAGCGCCAAGTCCAGTTCCTCCTCGACAAGATGCCCAAGCCGCTCGAGGCCCCCGGCATCCTCCCTGGGAGCACGGCGTACACGCCAAACCGTGGCGAGATGACGAAGTTCGCCCGCTACGTGCAGGCCGCGACGGATCCGGCAACCGTACTCGAACAGGTCGCCTCCGGAGGCGTGGTCACACCTCAGGCCGCAGAGGCGCTGAAGGTCGTCTACCCGTCGCTGTTCGCGGCGGCGCAGAAGCGCCTACTTGAGCAGGCTTCCGATGTCGATCACCCGGTCCCGTATGGGCGCCGGGAGCAAGCCAGCTTGCTGTTCGACGTCCCGCTCGATTCGACGATGACTCCATCCTACGCAGCCTGGGCCCAGCAGGGCTACGCTCCGCCGCAACCTCCTCCATCCGCCTCAGGCGCGACCCTGCGCGCACCGACCACGATCGCCAAGATGACTCAAGGAGCTCGCCCATGAACTACGCTCACCCCACCGGCCTGGAACTCCCCGCCTTTATTCTGACCTCCGGGACCAAGGTCGAGCCACGCATCGGCGACCCGGCACAGAAGGGCGTCACATTGGCGTCCGGCACGACCTACGTGTTTGCGCTCGGCGGTGAATCCGCTCCGCTCGAGAGCATCCACATCGTGTGGGATGCTGCGATCGTCGTGGTCCTCACCATCGAGGACAGCAACATGCCAAGCGGGCTCGGCGGTCCGGGCGGCGTCGCCGATGTGAGCAACTTCGACAGCGGCGCAGGGAACTGGATCCAGGAGAACCCGACCACGGCGTACGTCGCAATCTCGGCCGGCGCGACCGCGACCAACTTGACCGTGACCACCGCGGGAACCACCGCTGGCGGCGCGATGATCCACCTGGGAAACTTTGGCAGTCGCAGGAGTCGCCTCAAGGCGGTCGTCGGCGGCACCGGAGGCGTGATCCGAGTCATGCCACACGGGAAGGCATGATTGGCCCCCGAGTCGGCCCGGTCGCCGGGATGCGCGCCGGTAACGCAGTGGGCGTGTCGTCCGACCAGATCGCCGCGCCAGGCGGGTCTCTGGCGGCCGTAACGCGCGATGCCACGTCAGGGAAATACGTCCCGGCGTCGCTCAGCGAGTGGAACCAGGTCATGGCCGTCGCCGGGATCGGGAGTGGCGGTCCCGGCCTGCTCTGGCTCTGTCAGGACGCCAGCGGAAACCTGGCTGACTCCATCGACTCGCTGCCAGGAACGGTGTCTGGAACCCCCATCCTGTACCAGCAACCCATCACCGGATGGTCGAGGCTTGGGGTCACGGGCGCGGATGCCGGGACAGCCATCGCTGACAGTTCATCTGCGAGTCTACCTGACCCGGCGACTGCAGCCACGTTGATCATCAGCTACGCGATCATCGTCACCGCCCCAGTTGCGATCCGCAACATCGACGTCATGGGGACCGCGAACATAGGCACCACACGCGTCAGCACAACACCGCGATTCCAGGCAGTAAGCGGCGGATCGGTGGTGACCGGAACCTTGGACCCCACCGGTGCGGTCCGACCGTTCGTGTATATCGACGACCCGATTGCTGCACGATGCGCGGCGTACACAGACCAGGAAAAACTCGTACCAACTCGTGCGGCCACGACCGGGAAGAGGTCGAGGTTCAATTTCGGATTCGTCGGGTCGCTGCTCTACCGTACCCAGTTCAATGGAGCGGCGGCCCAGCTGACCGACGCGCAAATCAAGACCCTCCTGCAAACTCTCGGCTGGACTATCCCATGGACCTGATAGGATCCGCACATGTCAGTTGACGTACACGATTTCGGAGCGGTCGGTGACGGAGTTACCGATGATCGTCTCGCCTTCCAGTCCGCCCTCACCGCGGGCGCCGGTGGCATCGTATGGGTTCCGTCCGGAACCTATGCCCTTGCCCAGGGCGCCGGGGCATTTTGCTTGAGCATCCCGGCCAACACGCAGCTGGTCGGACACGGCGCCGTGGGTGCGTCCGTTCTCCTGCAGGCTCCGGGGATCGGAGCCAACGTGCGCACGCTGCAGGCTTCCGCGCCGGGGATCGTCATCGCCAATCTCACATTGGACGGAAACACCCAGAATCAGACGCCAGACGAGCACCGGGCCGGGGTGTTCGCGCTGGGAGCGGTGGGCATCGAAATCCGCGACGTCGTAGCGCGCAACTTCACCGGCGACGGCCTGTACATCAGCATCGGCTCCCACAACGCCCAGATCTTGCGCTGCACGGCCACCGCCAACCTCCGCAACGGGCTGACCTTCGGGGGCGGCACCACGGGCGGTAGGGTGAGCGCATGCCGCCTGTTCGGGAATGCGGTCCAGCAGCTCGACACCGAGCCCGGACCGGGGTTCCGCGTCGATGGAGTCGAAGTCGCGGAGTGTACCATCGGAACTGGCCAGGGGGACTACGCGATGACCGTGGCCGGTAGCGGATCCGGCTGGCGCTCAACCGGTTGGGACATCCACCACAACGAGTTCGATGGGTCACTTGAGATGGTCTGGTGCGACAACATCTCGGTCCACCATAACAAGAGCATCAACAGCACCAACAAGCCGACGATCCAGGTCTACCGGACGTGCAATAGGATTGACATCCGCCACAACGATTTGGCGCTCTCTCCCATCCCAGGGGGAGCCACGCCAGCTGATTCCGTGGTAGCGATCATCGGGACCGGGGCCGGCCAGCAACCTGACTGGGTCGTCGTGGAGTGCAACCGCATCACGTCGGGAGTAGGCCCAGCGCATGGAGTCCATGCAACGTGCGTCGGCACCATCATGGTGGTCGACAACTTGATCATCGGAGCGGCCGTCGAGGACCTCTACGCCTCGGGCGTCTACGCGCGCACGACCGTCGACGGAGCGCCATTCGGGTCGGTGGTCGTTCACCGCAACCGGATCCGGAACTGGGGAGCATTCGGCGTCTCGCTCTCCGGAAATGGTCCGGCGATCATGCGCATGGCCAGCGTGCTCGACAACGTGTTCTACGACGACAGCTCGACGCCTACGATGCTCATCGCGATGTCGCTCCCGGTCGCCCGAGATCTCCGAGTCGGAGGTAACACGCTGCTCGGTGGCTGCCTCGAAGAGCAGAACCTTCCGTTCGCTGGCGCCACCCTTACCAATCTGCCGGTAAACCGCTGGACGACGGTGTAGATATGGACGACGGCAAGCTCGTGTCTGCGCTGGGAAGCGCCCTGGGGACGGGCACCGGGCTCGCTGTCACCATGCTCATCCTATGGCGCGTCATTTCGCGGATCGCCGAGCGATGGATCGCCGCACTCGATCGCATCGCCGCCTCGGTCGACGGAGTAAAAGAAGCGGTGATCCGCCTCGACGCCAAGGTAGACGCCGCGCTCGAGTGGCGCGAGCGAACGCCGGTAGAAGACCTTCACATCCCACAACGCAGGGATCCGATTTCGGAACGGCGCAGACTTCGCACGGTGCCCTCTGGGCACAGATCTTCAAAACCAGGAGCAACCGATGAATGAAACGAAACCAGGCTGGCAAACTACGGAATTCTGGCTCGCTCTCGCGGCCAAGTTACTCGGCACCCTCCTCGCCACCGGAGTGATCGGCGATGGGACCGTGGCCATGCGCATTGCGGGCGTCGCGTCGGCGGTGCTAACATCGCTCGGGTACAGCGTGAGCCGCGCGATCGTGAAGGCGGCCGGCATCCTGCTCCTCATCGGCCTGGTCGGCACCACGCAGATGGGATGCGCGGCTGCCAAGGCGCTCCCCGGCGCCGCCGAACAAGCCATCGTCGACTGCGCCACGACCGATGGGCCCAAGCTTCTCCAGCTGGCGTTGAGCTTTGCCTCCCAGCTCGTCGCCGCGAGTTCGGATTGGACCGGTCTGGAGGCCCAAGCGGAAGCGGAAGGAACCGCGGTCGGAGAATGCGCGTTCGTCGAGGTCTGGAACAAGCTCCATCCGACCCCGCCGACCGGACCGGCCCCGGCTGTCGTTGCACGGACCTCACCGGCCTCACTTGACAAGCTGCGGACGCATGCCGGCGGGGTCCGCTGGCGGCTGTCCGACGGCACAATCAGGTAGGATTGCCATCCCTAGGCGAACGTGATACGGCTCCGGCCGTGTCATGGGTAGCGCCGATCGCATCGAGAGCTTGCTCCGCCGTCATCACGATGGTTGGGTTCGGCTCGCCCCATGCGGCCCACCATTTCCGTTGAGCCGGCGTGAGCTCGCCGTGGTCCCCCTTACTGCGCCGGTGGGGAGCCACGCTCACGCTCCTGGAGTCCTTGACCTCCAGGAGCGTGAGCACGCCGCGGTACTGGACGATTAGGTCTGGGGTTCCTGCCCCGTCCAGTTGCGCGACCGTCGCGCCGACCGCGCGCAGGGCGATGATGATGCCGCGCTCATTCGCATCTCGCTTGCGCGCGAAACCCCTCATCCCTGCGCCTCCCGCTCAATTCGAGTGATCTCCGCCAGCTCCTCCGAGGTCGGGGCATCCAGTCCGCCAGACTGGGCGCGCATCGAAGCGGCGGCGCCGGCCTGGACCTCCGAACGGCTGGCCTCGCCATCTGTCACGATGTCGAGCACGGACTGGTCGCTCTTGCCCTCTTCGTGGGCGCGCTCTACAGCCAACCCCACGTAGTAGTCGTGCCCCAGCGGCAGGCGCTTTGCGATGCGGCGGATGGGGGCCTTGCGGAACATCTGATCTTCCCATCCCCTCCACGCATCGCTCTCTCCGCGCTGGGTGGCGACCTTTTTCACGGACTCGAGGTCCTCGCGGTCCATCCACTCGACCTCTCGGTGACCTGACGCGAAGGTCGCCACCGCGTACGCGCCGATAATTTCCCCCCGCTGCCCGCGCAGCAGCGGACGGTGCACTGGCGGTCCGCCGCTGGCAAGGTCGAGCTCGAACGTGTCGTGCTCGAGCACCACGTTGGCGGTCAGGCCTACCACGTCGCGCGACCGACGCGCCTGCTTGACGATCCCCCTCCATCCGATCATGAACTGTGCCTTGCGCCCATACGGGACTAGGAACGCCTCGCCCTTGAGGGCGCCAGGCTCTAATCCGGTTACCGCGCACGCGAGGAGCGCCATGTAGATGCTCTCGCGTGAGCACTCACGGAGCTTTTCGCCGGCTCGGGTCGGCGAGCTCATGTCGAGCATGGCGAACCGAATCAGCGCGCGCGGATCGACGCCGCTAGTGATCCATCGTTCGAGTTGTGGCGTCTTCGCATCGAGATACCGCTGGGTCTCTCCCAGCTGCTGACGCATCACCGCCTGGGGGTCGTTGGCGGCCTGTTCGATCATACGCTTGTCGGACTTGGTGTAGTCGATTTTGCTCATGGCGCATCCTTCCCCAGGATACTCTCCAGTCTCGCAATAAGTTGCTCAAGTCGAGAGATGAGATCCGATTGGGATGGAGGCGCAACCCGCTCGCCCTTCAGCCGTCGCTTCATCAGCTCGCGCTCTCGAGCGACCCTTTCGCTGTTGTTGTATGCGCGGAGTTCCTCGAGCCTCACCGCGCGGTGCCGACCCACGATGCGGGCGCTCTTGATATGGCCCGCGCGGATCCATGCGCGCACGGTTGTCTCGTGACATCCGCAGGCCTTGGCCGCATCTGCTATCGCCATCCATCCATTCTCGAGGACATCGTCCTTGTCCTTGTTCATTCGTCATCTCCTGTGAACCCGCGCGGTACGCGGATTGCCCAAGTTGTAGATTCGCGCTTGAACTTCGACCGGTCGGCGGCGGATGGGACCAACGACTCGAGCGACTCAGCATACCCCCGCCAGTCCATGCCTCCGCCAGCTCGGTACGCGCCGAATCGGCCGAGTACGGAGTCCTCTACGACCTGTGCCCCGGCCGCAGACATCCGCAGTAACAAATCGTTGTTGAGCGCGTCGACGCGTCTGATCGCCGCTGATCGCGCGATGCGAGCCGTGCGCATGTCGTTCAGGAGTTCGGCAAGTTCCCGGTCCGACTGGATCGTCAGTTTCGTCGCCCGCATTTTCTCGCTCACGTGCAGACGCCATGCGTCAGTGTGGTCGATGGTCGGCTCGGTTCCGCTCCGGACCAAGTCCCAGAATGCGCGTAGATCGGTGACGATTCGATCCTCGATCGCAAGGTCTCTCTCGACGCGGAACGGGCCCCTGAGCCGGTTGCCGCCAACCAGGGCGACCACATCGCACCACGGCAGGCTCATCACCGCCATCTCAACGCGGACCTGCACCTCGTAGCGGGCAGGCGGGCCGTACTGCCATTCCCAATCGAGGTGCGCATCCGCGGTCTTGCACTGCAAGAGGCCTTGACGATCCTCCGGATGTCCCTGCAAGGTCTCGTCGTCATGCGCCCCGGGATCACGAGAACGACCGTGATCGAACACGATTCCGTCGGGGGTGCAGCGGAGCCAGCCGTCTTTCACGGTCGACTTGGTCGGGACCTCGACCACGGACTTGGTCATGAGCGCGTACTTGCCACGCACGATAGGCTCGTGCAGCTGGCCCCACTCGGCGGCTTCGCTCACATGCTCCGGAAGTGAATCCTCGACCTCGAGGCCGCGGTGACGGCGCCAGATCGCGATCGGCGGGTTGTACTTGTCTAGCCCGAGCACACCGGCCGCCTCCGAAGCCCCGAGGAACTGCTTCGCTCGCTCCTGGTCTACCTGGATGACGGCGATCACGCGACGATCCTGGATGCGTCCAGCGCCGACGGCTGCGATTGGAACTCCACGCCGAACGCCTCCAGCTCGAGCACGACAACCTGGGCCGCGTCGTTGGCGTGTGCCGTGATGATGGATGCGACGCTCTCGCCGGGCTGCATATTTTCGAGTTTGCTAGCGAGCAGGCACATCGAATGCTCGATGGCGTGCGCGACCGTGACTGATTTCGGTTTATCTTGCATGTCGCCATCGTGCCACCAGACTTGACGCGTGTCAATACACGTCGCATCATGCCCGAATGGAAACCAAAGAGCAGCATCTCCAAGCGCACGATGACTCCAGCATCGAGCTCGATGACCAGGGGTGGATGACCGGCCGGGATGTGAGCACGGTGCTGAGCGACCAGAGCCAAGCTCTCTGGCCAGGCGAGACGCACATCCTCGGCATCGTCTGGCACTACACCGATACCCGCAGCGTCGGAGCCCTGCGGCTGGCCCAGCGGATCGCCCACAGCGGCGTCGCCCGGGCCGCAAGCTGGCACGTCTGCATCGACCGCGCTGGGCAGACCGTGCAGAGCGTCAGCATGTTGCGTGGGAGCTGGCATGCCGGCGGCGCCACGGCGGCCCGGTTCGCGGTCGCCGGCATGGAACGCGGGCATCGCATGTGGTCGATGAGCTCGCCAACCAACCGAGGGCAACCGGGGGCCAACTCGTTGTTCACTGGCATCGAGCTCGAGAACGTCGGCGAGCTCCGACGGGTCGACAAGGAGTGGCTCGGCTGGCCGTTCAGGCGGGGGCTTCCGGTCGGCGAACCAATCATCGTCCCCGAGGACGAAGTCCACATCGAAGGCAACGGACGGGGCCACCATCTGTTCACCGTGGCGCAGCATCAAGCGGCCCAGCGCGTCACCTCGGCGCTGGTCAACAAGTACGACCTGATCTGGGACAATTGCGCGTTCTCTCACGCGCAGATCGACCCCCAGAACCGGACCGACCCGGGACCGGTCTGGATGGGCATTCACTTGCCGGAGATCTTGTTTGCGGTATTCGGCAGCAAGTAGACGGAGACACGGCTCCCGCTGACCTCGCAGCGCAGCACGCTCTGTGCGACGTGGTTGACCTCGGCCTGCCAGAGCTCCTCCTGCTCAAGGAGAAGCGCCGGTTCCTGGACCTCAGCCCACGCACGGAGTGCCGCAGGCGCGGCCCGGCAGTCGCGCTCCCACAAAATCAGGTCGCAGCGACAATCGCGCGCCGCGTCGAGTAGCGCAACAACGCGAGATGACTCAGCCAACTCGCTCACTCGCGGACCTCCCATCCCAGCATCATCCCACGGGAGATCCACTCGACGTAGCGCTCATCCCCATGGGCCGCGCACGTCACGATTTCGGCGCTGGTCGAGCCGGAGATCGCGTCATCGCACAGCGACTCCATCTCGGAGTCCCCGAGCTCCGCTGCCCGGGCCGCGATGTGCTCGATCTGCGCGAGGTCCAACACCCCGATGTCGACCTCGCGACGGAGGTCCTCGTTGAATTCCTTCATGCCGTCATCCTACCAGTCGTCGAACTAGTGTCAATACAGATTCGTGTATTGACAAACCTACCCGTTCGACTCATGATGCTCTCATGTCGAACACGAACTACACGCCACCAATCTCCTACCGTCAGGGCGATGTTTTCCTGACCCTCGTCGACGCGGTGCCCGCGGACGCCAAGCCAGTGAAGGCGCGCGGCGCGCGCGGACTCGTGCTGCAGGAGGGCGAGGTCACCGGCCATGCTCACCGCATCCCGTCGCGCCGAGCGTCCCTCATGAGGACCGAGGAGGACGCGCGATACATGCGGGGGACGGCTCCCGTGGCACTGCGCCACGAGGAGCACAAGACCATGTGCGAGATCTGCCCGCGCATCCCAGGGGTCGTCGCGACGCACGTTCAGGGGGAGGGCCACGAGCTGTCATACTTCTGCGACGCTCATCGAGTTCCCCGGGCGCGCAAGCTGGGGGAGCCAGGAGAGCTCGTGATCCCGGCCGGCAACTACCTGGTCACGATTCACGCCGAGTACTCTCCTGGTGAGCTGCCTCGTCAGGTCGCTGACTAGTCGTCTAGTCGTTTGGAGTGACACGTCCAAAACAGTGTCAAGGCACCGAAGCATTAGGGTAATGCTCCTACAATCGACCCCCCCGTGGGGGGTGACAAGAACAAGGGTAATGCGGGTTCGATTCCCGCTCGGTGCGCGGAGGATATTTCATGGCACATAAGCTATATTCGTTCGACGATCACCCCGAGCACAAGACGCGGCTCGGAGAGGTCCGTGACCAGTGGATCGCAAACGCGCTCAATTGTGATCCGATGAGCGCCGAGGACAAGGTCGAGGCGGCGGCGGCGGCGGCGGACCTGTACCGCGCCGCTAATCTCACGCCACCATTACGCGTTGCGTTCGTTTCGAGTCCGCTCGTCGGAGCTGTGGCTAGCTCGGTCGCGAGCGGAGCCATCTGGCTCCGAGCCAATCCAGGCCGGGCGCGCCAGTTGTTTGGGTGCGTCCCGTCGGAGTCGACCATAATGGCTTCGGTGGCGCACGCGGCCAGGATCGTTACTGAGGCGTGCATCAGATCGTATCTGGGGATCCCGAACTCTGCCGTGCCCGCCGCCACAGCCGTCGCCACGCTCGATGCGACGTTCGCCGCAACGTTCGCCGCAACGGCCGACGCCACGGACTACGCCACGCGCGACGCCACGGACGAAGCCACGCACGCAGCCACGTTCGCAGCCACGTTCGCCGCCACGTTCGCCGCCACGAGCGAAGCCACGCGCGCCGCCACGCGCGCCGCCACGCGCGAAGCCACGCGCGACGCCACGGACGATGCCACGCGCGAAGCCACGTTCGCCGCAACGGCCGACGCCACGGACGAAGCCACGCACGCAGCCACGTTCGCCGCCACGTTCGCCGCCACGCGCGCCGCCACGTTCGCCGCAACGGCCGACGCCACGGACGAAGCCACGTTCGCCGCCACGCGCGCCGCCACGAGCGAAGCCACGCGCGCCGCCACGCACGAAGCCACGCACGCAGCCACGTTCGCCGCCACGTTCGCCGCCACGCGCGCCGCCACGGACGCCGCAACGGCCGACGCCACGGACGAAGCC
>Ga0302323_100000309_pt1 | contig 38058 bp, 32 predicted proteins | sample Fen_T0_3_FD_201950 | JGI IMG/M metagenome (GOLD analysis project Ga0302323, IMG submission 201950) | Peat permafrost microbial communities from Stordalen Mire near Abisko, Sweden - Fen_T0_3 | ecosystem: Environmental > Terrestrial > Soil > Wetlands > Permafrost | place: Sweden: Abisko...
AGGGGACGTGCCCACGTTCTCATCCGAAGCAGCTCGTCATGTTCCTCAACGCGCCCCAAAGGCTAAGCCCGGGCAGGCCTCCGAGCAAGCCGCCTTGCCCGATGAATTGCCGAGCCTATCCTCAGGCCGCTTTGCAGCCGCGCGCTACGCCGATTTACCGGAAATCTTAGGTTCTCCTGGAAAGAGCAGCGGGGCGATCGCGATCCAGCAGCGCGCCTCGCAGCTCGCGGTGTCGTCGACCCAGGCCGCAATCCGAGGTCGAAGTGCACGAGGGTGACGAGCCGACGGTCGCGGGAAGTGGGAGCGCGCGGCGTTCGGATTGAAGGGCTTTCCCCTGACCGGATTGGTCTTGAACGCGGACGCGAACAGCACGATGGCTCAGAAGCGGGAATGTCGTTGGAATTCACTCAAGATTCGTCACGTCCCTGACTGGGAAGGCCGGCCGGTAACCGGCGCCCCTGGAGGCGCCCCTCGTCGCAGAAATTGTACTTCGTGTACGAAGTGCAATTTCGGTAACAAGAGGACGGCGGTTCGCCGCCCAAGCGCGAGCACATACGAGCCGCCAGGCCGCAGGGCCAGGCCTATCGCGATCCAGTCGCGCCACGCGGTTCGCCGCGCGAAACGTTGTGCCGAATCTTGAGGGAATTCAAACTAGGTTTTTCGTTCGCGAACAGCGGGGTGGCTCAGAAGCGAAAACAGGTAGTTGGAATTCAAACTACGTTTTTCGTTGGCGAACAGTCCTCTTCGGAAGCGATTTAGACACCAAAGAGTTCACCCCTTCGAGTAATCGGCGAGGCGCGTCGAATTCGGCACGCGGGCAGCCATTCCGCGTCGGGCTTCAGCCGACGCGGGCCGGTTTGGGCGTGGCGTGGCGAAGTTCGAGTGCGTTCAGGATTTGCAGCGAGACGCGTTTGCGCGAGCCTTCTTCGGCGGGGCCCACGCAGGCAGGGCAACCGCCGCTCTTGCACGGACAGGTCTCGATCAGGAGCCGCGCCTGATCGAGCAGCTCCGGCGCACGTTCGAAGAGGCGCTCGGCCAGACCCACACCGCCGGGGTGCGCATCGAACAAGAACACTGTCGGATCGAAGCCGCCGGTGCGGCCGGCGTGGAAATCGCGGCCCGGCGCGGCGAGCGCGCCATCACCCCCGGGCAGTCCGCCGTCACCCAAGGTTTGCCCGAGGTCACGCGGGTCGCACATCATGGCCAACGTGGACACGGTCTCGAGCGCGCCGCCCACGCCGCGCAGGCCGTCGATCACCGTCGCGCGCGGGTAGGGCAGGGTGGCCAAGACCGCCTCCGGTAGGGTCAACCAAAAGCTGGTCGTGTGCATTTGCATCTCGGGTAGGTGTACGTCCCCATAACCCGCGTTCTCATGGGTGAAGAACTTGATCTTCTTGTAGCCGGTCACCTTCTCCACCACTTTCACGTCTCCAAAGCCGAGGATCGCGCGGCCGAGTTCGTGCTTGGTGCGCTCTTCGATCACGGCGACGGTGCGGTAGGTGAGGGCAGTGGTGAAATAGTCCGGCGCGACTTTGCGTACGAATGCCTTGTGATTCTCGAAATCGAGACGCTCCACTTGGTACTGCTCGGCGTCGTGCTGGTAGATGGCTTGCTCGTGGAGCATCGTGTGCGTGGCGCGAAAGTCCAGCTCGGCGATCGATTGATTGTTGGCCACATCCACAATCACGAAGTTGTCCCAACCGATATTGCGCAGGGACACGTTATTGGCTGGAAAAGCCTCGCCGGACCAGTGGTAGCGGCCGCCCGCTTCGTGCACGAGGCCATGGCTCGCCAGGTAATCGAGGGCGTCACGGGTGGCGTTGGGATCGAGGGTGAGGTAGCTCTCGCCGACGGCTGGCGCCGGGCTGGCAACACGCTCGCCGCGAGCTGAAATCTCGAACGGCGCTTCGAACGCGGCGCACTTCAGGTGTTGAATCAGCACCTCCACGTTGCTCGGATCGATGCGTGCTTCTTCGGCGTTCGAATCGAGTAGATACTGTGGTTCACGCGCCAAGTACTGGTCGAGTGAGTCACTGGAACAGACCAACACGGCAATGCTCGTATCCCCACGCCGTCCGGCGCGTCCGAAGCGTTGCCAGGTGCCCGCGACCGAACCCGGATAGCCGGCGCACACCACGGCATCCAGATCGCCGATGTCGATGCCCAGCTCGAGCGCATTGGTGGCGACCACACACAGGACTTCCCCGTTGCGTAGGCCGGCTTCGATCGCGCGCCGCCTCTCGGGCAAATAGCCGCCGCGATAGGCCATGATCGCGTCACTGCCCGCCACGTCACCCACGCGCGCGCGCAGGTACTTGAGCATGATCTCGACCGAGTTGCGGGATGGCCCGAAGACAATCGTGGGCACCCGAGCGCGCACCAGATCCGCCGCCAAATTTACGCTCTGTTTCAGGGTGCTGGCGCGGATCCCCAGCTCCTGGTTCACGACCGGGGGATTGTAGATATAGACTTCGCGCGTGGAGCGCGGTGCGCCCGAGCGGTCCACCAGCTTCACGTCTTCCGGCACGGCACCGATCAAGCGTGCGGCGTGCTCGAGCGGATTGCCGATCGTGGCAGTCGCAGAAATGAACACCGGGTTCGAGCCGTGGAACCGCGCCACCCGACGCAGGCGCGCCATGACGTGCGCCATGTGTGAGCCGAACACGCCGCGGTAGGTATGCAGTTCGTCCAGCACGACGTAGCGCAAGCCCTGGAATAGGCTCGCCCAGCGCGCATGATTGGGCAAAATTCCCGCGTGCAGCATATCCGGATTGGTGAGCACTACGCGGCAGCGTTCACGTGCGGCACGCCGCGCATCGGCCGGCGTATCGCCGTCATAGACCATCGCGCCAGAGCGCAACTGGCTGTCTTTCATCAGTTCGCGCAGGTTGTGCTCCTGGTCGCGAGAAAGCGCTTTGGTCGGGTAGATGAAGAGCGCGGTGGCTTCCGGGTCTTCGATCAGAGCGTTCAGAACTGGCAGGTGAAAGCAAAGGCTCTTGCCGCTGGCGGTGGGCGTCGCGACGACCACGTGTTGACCGCTGAGGGCAGCGTCGACCGCCTCCACCTGGTGAGTGTAGAGCTGAGCGATACCGCGCTGCAGAAGTGCGCGGTGCAGGGATTCGTGGAGACGCGCGGGCACGGGAGCATACGACGCCTGTGCCGGGGGCAAGGCGCGTTCGGCCGTGAAGCAGGGCCGGATGCTGCCCGAAGCGCGCCAGGCGTCGACCACGCTGCGCACACCGTTGGTTTGAGTCCAGGGCGGTTCCGGCACGCGCGAATACTAAACGGATGTGCGGTGCCTGTAAACCTTTCCGGAATGCCAACGGCCGCTCAGCCGTTCATCCTGAACAAGCTGGCCGCTTGGCGTCAGCTATCGTAGGAACTCGACCCCAAATCATGAGCACTGACCCAACCGAGCCAGTCCCCGCGCCCGCCGGCACCGACGCCCTCGCGCTTGACGCAGAACCAGCGCTGGCGCCTCCGGAAGGGACAGCGCGCTTCGGCTCGGTGCCTGCGCCGAGCTCAGTGCGGCCTTCGCAATCCCCTCAGGTTCGGCCAACGTTTCTATTTTTGGGTGTTGTTGCTGCGATCTCGTTGGTCGCGGACGTCACCAGCAAGGCCTGGGCCGAGATCGTGCTGTCCAGGCGCACGCTGGTCGACCCGGCGATCGTGCTCGTTCCCGACCACTTGAGCTTCACCCTGGCCCGCAACCGGGGCGGCGCGTGGGGCTTGCTCGAAAACGCGAGCGAGTTGGTGCGACGGCCATTTTTTCTACTGGTCAGCGGCCTGGCCATCGCCTTCATCGTTTCGCTCTACGGGCGCCTCGGATCGGGCCAGCGTGCGCTGAAGTGGGGCCTACCATTGGTGCTGGGCGGTGCGCTCGGTAACTTGAGTGATCGCATCATTCGCAGCAGCGTGATCGATTTCATCGATTTTCGAGCCAATTGGATTGAATCGATGAATCGCGGCATCTTGAAGGTCGTGCACGGTTGGGGCGTCACCGACCACTGGCCGACGTTCAACGTGGCCGACGTCTCGATCTGTGTCGGCGTGGGCTTGATGGCGCTCGACATGTTCGTCTCCAAGCGCGGTCAGCTAGCGCCAGTTTCGAGTCGCCTCACGCACGAGCCGGCGCTGTCTACCGGTCCCGCCAGCAAGCCGCCCAGCGTATAACCAGCCCATGCAAGGCCGGCTGTTCACACTCGATTTGTCGTTCTTCGGCAGCGGATACGCGATCCCCGCGCCCAGCTACTTCGTCCTGCTGCTCACCGGCTTCATTTTTGCGACGCTGATGGGCGCGATCTGGGCCAAGCGCATCGGCCAAGATCCGGACGTGGTAGTCGACCTGGGCTTGGCCATGCTGCTCGCGGGCATCGCGGGCGGTCGGTTGCTGCACGTCTTCGCGGACGGTTATTTTTGGGACTACGTGCACCTGTGCACCGATCCGAGCAAGGTCGACTGGCACCTCGATCGGGCGCAGTGCTTGAGCGCTGACTACTCCGGGGTGTGGGACGCCGCCCGCTCCGTGTGCAAGCCGCAGGGGCGTGATTGCTTCGCATGGGCCCGCTTTTATGCTGGGGGCCTGGCCTACTACGGTGGCTTTTTGGGCGCCTCGCTGGCGGCCTGGTACCTGCTCCGAGCCGATCGCTTTCCGTTTTGGAAAGCGGCGGATATGGCCGGAATGGTCGTGCCGATTGGACTCGGCTTCGGGCGGATGGGCTGCTTGCTCGCTGGTTGTTGCTTCGGTTCACCCACCGCCTCGAGCCTGGGTTTGGTTTTCCCGCCCAACAGCCCCGCGAGCGAGTCGGAGTTCAAAGCCGGGCTGCTGCACTCGATGAGCGAGTCGTCGCTCGCGATCCATCCCACGCAAATCTACGAATCGGGCGCATCTTTTGCGATTGCGGCCCTGCTCATTCTCTACCTGCACGGTCGAAAGCGCTACGACGGCCAGGTATTTTTGGCCTTCACGGTGCTCTACGCCGCGGTCCGATTCGGATTGGAGTTTCTGCGTAGAGACGACCGCGGGCAGCTGTTTGGGCTGAGCACGTCTCAGCTGATCGGCGTGCTCCTGATGGCTGCAGCCCTGGCTGGTCACCGGCTGCTCTCGCGCCGGGTCGAGAGATTGGCCCAAGCGCCGTCCGCCGCGTAGACTGTCGAGCGTGAGTTTCCCCCGTTCATCGGCGTTTGCGTGGCCCTTGGCTCTCGCTGGCTTGCTGGCTGGTTGTCAAAAGTCGGAAGAGCACCCGCCATTCGTCGCGGGTTGTACGGCGAACTGCCCCTTGCTGCCTGGAATCGCGGTCGGCAACGGCAGTGCCGGTTCCTCCTCCATGAACCCGGATTCCGATGCTGGGACCGGCACGCTTCAGGGCAATGTCCTCCTGCTGACGGACGATTCATTCGTGCACGCGACACTGTACGAGGACGGCGCCACCGTCACTGCCGACGGCGCCAGTGGCTCCCCAGTCAAGGCTACCTGGTCCGCGCCAGATCCGTTCGTGCTCGACGGCGTGGCGCGAGTAGCAACCAACTGGGTGAGCGTGAAACCGGACCTGGTTGGTGGCAATGCACTTTTGACCTACCAGGCGGTGCAGACCACGCAGGTCACGAACGTCGATCTCGCGCTCATCTCAGCTGCCACTCTGGACGGCATCTTTACGGCCGTTTCCACGGCGCCTCGCAGTCCAAGTTTCGGCCAGGTCGTGCTCTTCTTTCGTAGCGCGGGGACCGGCGCAGCGCTCTCGGGGTTGCACGTCGAGATGGCCAGTGCGACAGGCTCGGTGTACGCCTCGGCGAGCGGTTGGGTGCTCGATGACGGCACGGCCAGCACGAACCAGAGCGGCCTGGTGGTGTTCGGCAACGTCGACCCCGCCAACTCGAGCGGCACACAACAGGTGGTAGTCACCCGCGTCGCGACCACCACGACGGCCGCGGCGCCTGCGGGTCAATTCGCGGTCAAAGTCGTGCAAGGTGCGGTCACTATTGCCTCGGTCGCCGTTCAGCTCTGACGCCCGGAAGCTCTCGAAGCGTGCGGCACTGGCGCCTCGGTCGCCGCTCTGATAAGCGTCCGCCGTGGCCACACTCATCGACGGCAAGGCAATCTCGAAGCTGGTCCGCGAAGAAGTCGCGCGCGGCGTCGAGGTCTTCAAGGTCAAGTATAGTCGCGTGCCCGGTCTGCATGTGGTGCTCGTGGGTGAAGATCCAGCATCCACGGTCTACGTGCGAAATAAAGAGAAGGCGGCGCTCGAAGTCGGCATCGCCGGTCAAGTGCATCGCCTTCCGGCTTCAACGACCGAAGAAGCGCTGCTCGGGCTGGTCAAAGAGCTGAACCAATCCGGTGAGGTCGATGGGATTTTAGTGCAATTTCCCGTCCCCCAAGGGATTCGTCAGCAAAAAGTGGTCGAAGCCACCGCACCCTCGAAGGACGTCGACGGCCTGCACCCGGAGAGCATCGGCGCGCTCTGGGCAGGCATCAAGGGCCTGGTTCCCTGCACCCCGCGCGGCTGTATGCGCTTGATCGCCGAAACCGGCATCAAAGTCGATGGCGCGCAGGCCGTCGTGGTGGGACGCAGCAACCTGGTAGGCAAGCCGATCGCCGGTCTGCTCTTGGCAGCCAACGCCACAGTCACCCTGGCGCACTCGAAAACGCGGGATTTGGCGGCCGTCTGTCGTGGTGCGGACATTTTGGTGGCCGCGGTCGGGCGCAGCAAAATGATCCCCGGCTCGTGGATCAAGCCCGGCGCGGTGGTGATCGACGTGGGCATGAACCGCGACGAAGCGGGCAAGCTGTGCGGGGACGTGGACTTCGAATCTGCGTCCGCGGTTGCTTCGGCGATCACACCCGTGCCCGGTGGGGTAGGGCCAATGACTATCGCGATGTTGCTGGAAAACACGCTCCTGGCAGCGAATGCCCGCATTTCGCGCGCCTCCCGCACGCTGGTCAGCTGATCGGCAGTTCGGGGTAGCGCGCTACCGGAACCGCGAGTGCGTCGCACAACGCGGTCAGCGCGCGGTCGGTCCCTTCCAGGAGCTCTTCTACACTGCCGGCGTTGTCGATCACGTAATCTGCGCGGCGCACTTTCTCTTCCAGCGGCATTTGTGCCGCGATGCGCGCTGCGATCTGCGCAGCGTCGAAGCCATCACGCTGGGCGATACGCTGCTCCCGGAGCGCCAGCGGCGCAGCCACCACGAGCACCGGATGGTAGGTCCGATCTAGACCGCCTTCGTACAAAAGCGGCACTTCATAGCAGGCCAACGGCTCGCCACGTTCCCCGATCTGTTGAAAGCGCTGCGCTGCAAGCTGGCGCACGATCGGATGGATGATCGAGTCGAGCACGCGACGCGCTTCTGGGTCGCTGAACACGATCTGGCCGAGCTGAGCGCGATCGAGCTCGCCCTCTTGGGTCAGCACACGGGGCCCGAAATAGTCGGCGACGCGTTCCAGGCCCGCGCTGCCGCGCGCCACCGCGGCGCGCGCTAAGTCGTCCGCATTCACGACGGGCAGCCCGCGCGCGCGCAGGCGCTGGGCAACTGCGCTCTTACCCGAGCCGATGCCACCGGTCAGTCCGAACACGCGCAACGCCACGGCCGTTAGGGTAGCGAAATCAGGCCGCTTCGGGGGGGAAAGCAGAGCAGGCCGCGTGCCGCTGGTGCTTTTCCCCGGCAAGGCTAGAACCAGGCGGTGAACCTGAGCGCGCGACTGATCTGGCCATTTTGCGGGCTGCTCTGGCTGTCCTTGGCCTCACCGGCCTCCGGCGCAGCACCCGCTCGGACGGGCGTCGCGGGCGCGGCGGTGCAGCGCTTTCGTTTCGACGCGGGTGCACCGCTGGCCGCGGCGGCCGCCGTGGCTCCGGATGGGGCGGTGTGTGTCGGGACCGTGGACGGTTACGTGCATGGACTTCGCCCTGACGGCAGCTTCCGTTGGAGCTACAGCGTGCAGGGCGCCGTCACGCGTCGTCCAAACTTTGCGGGCGAACGCTGGTTCATCGCTACCAGTGCCCAGCGCATCTACGCGCTCAATCGCGATGGCAGCTTGTCCTGGGTCTTCAAACTGTTCAGCCCGGTCGACAGTGAGCTCACCTCGGACGAGAGCGGCTCGATCTATTTCCTGGCCGCCGATCACTTCCTGTACGGCCTAACCGCCCACGGCGCGGTCTCGCTGCGTACGCGTTTCCACCCAGGAATGAAGCCGGAATTGCCATTCCAAGCGCCCGAAGTGCTGCGCGACCCGGAGGGCAATATCTGGTTCGGGCGGAGCGACGGCGTGCTCGAATACCGTCTGGCCTCCGGAGAACGCCCGAGCCTTCTCGCGTTGACGAGCTCCGCGCTGCTCTTGCCGGCATGGTCCCGGGCATCCGGTTTCGCCGTGGTGAGCGCGCGTAGTGGTTTGGTCTTTGGGCTCGATCCCGCGCGCATCCGGCCGAGCCGCTGAACATGGACTTCAAGAGCAAGCTCGCCACGCTGGCTCGGCCCAAGCCGAGCGATGGGAGTTTACCTGGTGCAAGAGCCGCGCCCGGCAAAGCTTCGACCTTGCTCGAATTGCGCGAGAAAATGGCCGAAATCCTAGCCTCTTCCGGGTCCGAGCCCGGTTCGCGCGGTGCGCCCGCCGAATTGCCCGCGCTGGGCGTGCTCTTACCCTTCGAGCGCGAAGAGCGCGCAAGCGGTCCGCTCTTCCGCCGCCACCAGCTGCTGCCGCCGTCGCACCACGTCGGGCGCATGCCGGTCGACGCCGCCGCCAGCTCACGCGCCGAGCTGCTCGGCCTATTGGCGCTCGACCCGCGCATCTCGAATGTCGATCCCAAGCGCGCCTTGTACTTCGACACCGAAACGACGGGCCTCGGCGGCGGCGCCGGCGTGCTTGCCTTCTTGATCGGCATTGCCTGGTTCGACGATCAGTTGCGCCTGCACGCCGAGCAGTTCCTGCTGCGCAGCCCAGGAGAAGAAGAGCCGTTGTTGGAGGCCTTCGCAGAGCGCTTGGAGGCCTGCGAGCTGCTCGTCTCGTATAATGGCAAGGCTTTCGATCTGCCGCTGCTCAATGGCCGAATGGTCATGAATCGCCGCGCAAAATTGCCAGATCGCGCGCACCTCGATTTGCTGCACATCGCGCGCCGACTGCACAAGAGCCGGCTTGGCCCGTGCCGGCTGATCGGTCTCGAGGCCGATGTGCTCGGCTTCGAGCGCGGCCCGGATATCGCGGGCATCGATATTGCGCCACGTTACGCGCATTTCTTACGTTCCGGCGACGAGAGCGCGCTCGAGCAAGTGGTGGAGCACAACGCCTGGGACGTGGTGTCGATGGCCGCACTAGTCGGCCTGTACGGCGAACCATTCGACTTGCTGCACGAACAGGATTTGTTGGGGCTCGCGCGCACACTCAAGCGCGCCCGCGCCTTCGACGAAGCGGAACGCGCCGCAACCGTCGCGCTCGAGCGCGGCGCAGGGCCCGAGGCCCGCCGCGCGCACGGTGAAATCGCCAAGGCCCGCGGTGACCGCGCCCGAGCGCTCACGCACTTCGAGGCCTTCGCGACCGAGGTGCACGACCCGCTGATTCGGCTGGAGCTCGCCAAGCTGTACGAGCACCACGTGAAAGAACCGCTCCGCGCTTTGAGCTGGGCGGAAAACACGAGCGAGGGCTCGGTCCAGGCCGAAAAGCGCCGCGCCCGGCTGGAGCAAAAAATCTCGAAAGCCGCTAGCGCAAAAGCGACCAAGAAAACGGGCAATAGCCCGACTTGAGCCGCCCGCCCGTGGTAAAGCTCCGGGCCTCAGATGGCCTACGACCACAAGCAAATCGAGCCCCGTTGGCAGGCATATTGGGCGGCGCAGCAGACCTTCAAGGCGGAGCGCCGCCCGGGCCACCCAAAGTACTACGTGCTCGATATGTTCCCGTACCCGTCGGGTACTGGGCTCCACGTGGGGCATCCAGAGGGCTACACCGCCTCCGACATCGTTGCCCGCTACAAGCGCATGAACGGCTTCGACGTGATGCACCCGATGGGCTGGGATGCCTTCGGTCTGCCCGCCGAGCAATACGCGATCGAAACCGGCACTCCGCCCGCACAAACCACGGTCCGCAACATCGACACGTTTCGGCGCCAGCTCAAGGCCCTGGGTTTCGCCTACGACTGGTCGCGCGAGCTCAACACCACCGATCCGGGCTACTTCCGCTGGACGCAGTGGATCTTTCTCCAGCTTTTCAAGCGCGGACTGGCGTTTCAGGCAGAAATCCCGGTCAATTGGTGCCAAGAGCTGGGCACCGTGCTGGCCAACGAAGAGGTCATCGACGGCCGCAGTGAGCGCGGCAACTACCCCGTCGTGCGCACGCCGCTTCGTCAATGGCAGCTGAAAATCACGGCCTACGCCGACCGCCTGTCGACCGAGTTGGAAGATCTGGCCTGGCCCGAAACCAAGCAAAAGCAGCGCGATTGGATCGGCCGCAGTGAAGGCGCCGAAGTCGATTTCCCGCTCGTTGGGCGCCCGGAAAAGCTGACCGTGTACACGACGCGCCCGGACACTTTGTTCGGCGCGACGTATATGGTGATCGCTCCGGATCACCCGCTCACGGTGAGCATCGCCGGCGCCGAGCAACGCGCGGCCGTCGCTGCCTACGTGCAGGCCGCCTCGCGCAAGAGCGACATGGAGCGCACGGCACTGAACAAAGAAAAATCTGGCATTTCGCTGGGCGCTTTCGCGAAAAACCCACTCACTGGCCAAGACATCCCGATCTACACGGCCGATTACGTGCTGGGTGCCTATGGCACGGGCGCGATCATGGCCGTGCCCGCCCACGACGAGCGCGATTTCGAGTTCGCCCAGAAGTTCGGGCTGCCGATCGTGCAAGTGGTCAGTAAAGACGGTTCGCTCAGCGACCGCGTCGAGCAAGTCTTTAGCGATGACGGCGTCGCCGTGCGCTCCGGCCAATTCGACGGTCAGCGCACCCCCGAAGTGAAGTCGAACATCATCGCTTTTTTGGAGGCTGAGGGCATCGGCCGCCGGCGTGTGAACTACAAGCTGCGCGATTGGGTGTTCAGCCGTCAGCGCTACTGGGGCGAGCCCATCCCAATCTACTTCCCCGTCAGCACGGCGGGCGACCCGCGCCGCGGGGACGCCTACGAAATCGACTACGACACGCCGATCGCGGTCGAGGACAGCGAGCTGCCGCTGCTCTTGCCCGCCCTGGAGGATTACCGCCCGGGCGATCCTCAAGGCCCGCTGGTCCGAGCCACTGATTGGCGCTTCTTTCAGAAGGACGGCAAATGGTTCGCGCGAGAGACCAACACCATGCCCCAATGGGCAGGTTCGTGTTGGTACTATCTGCGCTTCCTCGATCCCGCGAACACGTCGCAGCTAGTTTCAAAGCAAGCGTACGATGCTTGGATGCCGGTCGACCTCTACGTCGGCGGTTCCGAGCACGCCGTGTTGCACCTGCTCTACGCGCGTTTTTGGCACAAATTGCTGTTCGATGTAGGCGTCGTCAGCGACCCGGAGCCGTTTTTGAAGCTCGTGCACCAGGGGATCATCTTGGGCATGGCCTACCGCTATTACGCGGTCTTGAGCGAGGGCGGGGAAGTCGTCCGCGCGTTACCCGGGGACGAAGCCGGCATCGTCCCCGACGCCGATGGCGAGCTGCGGCTATCTGCCAGCGGTGAGAAGCTCCAAGTGCGCTGGGCCAAGGAGGCCGAGATCGAGATCCGTGAAGGCAAGCCGGTGCACCGCGAGCTGGGCGTGCGGCTGCTGGGCATCGCCGAGAAAATGGCCAAATCGCGCGGCAATTCGGTCAGCCCTGACTTGGTGGTGGACGAATTCGGGGCGGACAGCCTGCGCCTGTACGAGATGTTCATGGGGCCGCTCGAGCAAGCCAAGCCTTGGCAGTCGAGTGGCATTCAGGGTGTGCGCCGTTTCCTGGACCGCACCGACGCGATCGCTCGGCGCCCCCTGAGCAGCGGTGCACTCGATTCCGAAACTGCCAAGCTCGTGCACCGCACGGTGCAGAAGATCGGCCGAGATATCGAGACGCTGTCGCTGAACACGGCAGTGAGCACCATGATGAAACTGGCCAACCACCTGAACGCCTTGGAGCAGCCACCACGGGAGGCTGTCGAAAAGCTAGTGCTGTGCCTCTCGCCGTTTGCGCCGCACTTGGCAGAGGAGCTCTGGGAGCTCCTGGGCCACGCGCCGTCGATCGCGAACGCCCCTTGGCCCGGGTTCGACGAGGCCTTGACCATCGACGATGTGCTCGAAATTGCGGTGCAGGTGAACGGGAAGGTGCGCGGCCGCGCGGCCCTGGCCCGCGATGCCGACGAAGCCGCTGCACGCGAAGCTGGCCTGGCGGACCCGAACGTAAGCAAATTCATCGAGGGCAAGTCGTTGAAAAAGCTGGTTTATGTGCCGGGAAAAATCCTCAATTTCATCGTGGGCTGAGCGCTGGGAGTAACGAAAATTTGGCCGAATCCAGCGAGCTCTCGTACAACGCGGTCAGAGACATTCAACTCCCGGCGTTCGCTTTTGTCCTGTACGGATGGCACCCAACTGGCGGCATCGTGCTGAACGAGCGAAGCGCTGTGGATAGCCTGTTGTTTCCCGTGAAACTTGCGCGCTAAGTCACGCCGCCGCCTGTGCTTTTACTCGCTCTCGGGGCTGTGTGTAGTGCTGCTCACGAGCTGCGGCTATCGCCCCGTTTATGGTCAACCTGTAAGTGAGCGGCTCTCTGTTCAATTCGGGCACGTCCTAATCCCCGAACCGTTGGCTGCCCAGGCGGCGGCCAGCGGGGTTCGCTCCGAACTAGCGGCCGCGGGCCTCTTGGCGGGCGGCGCGACGTTTCCCCGTTTAGTGCTGGACGTCCTGCGCGTCGATGAACTGTCGCGCGGAATTCACGTGCAAGACGGCCAGCCGCGCGCATCTGGAACGAGCATCGCGCTCACGGTCCGCGGTCGGATCTTTCAGGCCGAGAACCAAGAAGCCCGCCTCGACACGGGCGATTTGCGGCGCTCAGTCCAAGTCACGGGTGACACCGATGCCCGCGCCGACAGCGCCGCTTACGACGCAGCCCTCCGCTCCGCCGCCGAACGAGCCGGCCGCGCCGTCGCCCGAATCGCTATGGGCATCCCTGAACCTAACGACGATCCACCCTAACGAGCGGAATGTGAACGTCGATGTGACTGTGCCCGCGCTCCGCCTCTGCGCTCCGCCGGATGTGTCCGTCGAACGTGCCCGCTCTCCCTGCTGCGGTCGTCCATAACGGCGACCGCAGCAGCCCGTGGGCTTACCGCCGGTCGCGGTCACCCGCTCCAGGCTCTCATAGCGCGCCCGAATTGCTCTGAACGCTCGGGCGAGGTCGAAGGAGAGTCGGTGGGCGGCGCCGCGCCCCCAAAGCGACTCTTCGCCCTGGTGCACGCGCGCCTGGACGCGCGCGTGCAATGTATCCGCAGACAACCACGGCTTCCTTCGCTTGCCCCGCGGGTCGATCACGCAAAGCGTCTCGATTGGGCGCAGCGAGTCGATCACCCAAAGCGACTCGATTGGGCCCAGCGGCTCGATGGGCCCAGCGGCTCGATTGGACCCAGCGACTCGATTGGGCCCAGCGACTCGATTGGGCCCAGCGACTCGATTGGGCCCACCGACTCGATTGGGCCCACCGACTCGATTGGGCCCCGCGACTCGATTGGGCCCCGCGACTCGATTGGGCCCCGCGACTCGATGCCGCTCAGCGACTCGATGGCGACTCGTCCAAGCAGGCACCCCCGCGACCCGTGAGTCGCATTGCTGGGTCGCGAGCGCCCCAGCGAAGCTCAGCTCATGCCTGAAACTCGGGCGCTAACCGGCCGAATTCTCACGGGAATTAGACGGCGCTGACGGCGCGCTTGAAGCGCTTGGCATCGGCGAACATATCGACGTTGGTGAAGACGTAGGTGGCGTCTTGGTCGCCGCCGGCTAGGGCGATCTCAGCCAACTTTTCGATCGCCGGATCTTCGTAACGCGACTTGTGACCGGCCGGGCCGGGCAAGCGATAATACGCACCCTTGCGCTTGGAAAGACCGTGATGCAGCGGGTCGCGCGCGCACAGAGTTTGGGTCTCCTCAGCCAAGTCGTCCGATTCATCCGGGTTCCAGGCCGGGCCCGGCTCGAAAACAATCGTTTCGAACTGCTTCTTTACGTTCTTCAGGAAGTCACGAAGGGCGGCTCGATTGGCGCGCGAGTGCGGGAAATCCGAGGGGGCAACGAACACCGCGGTCTTGGCGGCGAGCTCCTTGGCTACTTCACCGAGCGTTTTGAGCGCGGTTTCGATGACTTTGCCGTCACGGAAGCCCTCTTGCCCGATCTCGCGCGGACCGAGCAGCGCGAACTCGAAGCCAGGGGGGGCCTCACGGCGCCAGCGACGCACCGTGCCCGGCCCAGGGACCGCCAAGTGGGTCTCCTGTACTTCGACGAAAAGGTATTCTTTGAAATAACGAGTCGCGGGTACCGCGAAACCAGCGCAACCAACGACCATCATGCGGCCGCAACCGTAACACAGCCCACCCGTCACCGCCCGCATCAGGCCAAAAAAAGCACTTTCAGTTGCGATTCCAGCCCCGGCGCCCGGGAACCGTCACAAAAAAATCAAACGGCGCCCGGACTGCTCCCAGCGCCGCTCGAGCGTCAACCAGCTAACTCTATTCGGCGCCGAGGCAATCCAGCGAACAATTGTTGCGCAGACATTTGACCATATCGCTGGTTTGCAAGCCGATGATGGGGCCGCACTCCGTCGTCGCGCCGTTGCTGCGCGTTGTCGCACAGTTATTGGCGCAGGTTTCCGTGTCAGAATCCGAGGGTGCTGTCTGGTTCTTATCGACGACGGCGATCAGGCAGGCCTGGATGCAGTAGATCTCGCCAGCTTTATCGGGATCTGCCGTCGCCGGGCCACCCCAGCCGCACTGATTGCCCGGGTCGGTTGCGTAACACGCTTCCTTTTCCGCACAACACTTGGCTTGCACGCACTTGTCGCACCCCGTGGCGGTAGCTGCGTCGAGCGGAACGCAGGTATTCGGCGTACCTACGGCGCCGCCTTCACCCGGATCACACTGATACGGAACCGGCCCTGCGCCGCCCGCACCGGCACTGCCCGCATGGGAGCCTCCCGTTCCGGCGCCCGCGCTGGGTCCACCCGCGCTGGGCGTACCGGAGCTACCCGCGCCAGGGGTGCCTGTGCCCGCCGCGCCCGCAGTTTCTCCGTCAGTGCTCGTGGTCACGACGCACGCCGAGGCGACGAACGCGCTCACGACACCGGCCATCGCTACCAACCGCCAATAAGACCTAGTCTGTTGCATCTTCATCTCCCGATAATGAGTGCCAGGGGTTTCTCATCCTTCGCCTGACACAGGAAAGCAAGCGGCCATCCGCGCATCGCTGGTTAGATATACGTCCGTTGATCGTCAGATATTCGTTCCGATTGCGGAGCGCCCCATGTGCGTTTTTGCACACTCCAAGACGGCGCCAGAAAGTGCGGAATTCATTGGCGTAATTGGCGTTCCGCGGAGGCTGGCAAAAGCGCCTCACGAGCCTCGCAGCTCAGCCGCCGATCGCGCGCTTCACGCGCAGCACCAAGTCGTCGATCTTGAATGGCTTGGTAATGTAGTGGCGCGCGCCCGATTGGATCCCCTTGATGACTTCCGCGGGGCCCGTCTTCGCGGTCAGGAAAATGATCGGTACGGACTTCAAGCCTGGCAGAAGACGCGCGGCGGCGGCCACGGCATGTCCGTCCATCCCGGGCATCATCACGTCGAGTAAAAGCAAGTCGGGTTGGGGCTGCTTGCCAGCCGCTGCCAAAGCCGAAGCGCCGTCGCTCGTCACTACCACGTCGTAAAACTGCGACAACACCTTGAGCAGCATGGTGCCGATCGCGGGATCGTCTTCGGCGATCACGATGCGTTTGCGGGGGGTGTCCGGCACGGGCTACTCCGTTCGTTTGATGATGTGGAAACCGAAGGCCGTCTCGACTGGATCGATGGTGATTTCCTTCACCATCAGGCCGAAGGCGGCGTCAGTGAAGGGCTTTGCCATTTGCGTGCGCGAGATCTGACCGAGCTGGCCGTCGTCGGCCTTGGTTTTGGCATCATCAGAGTACTTCGCTACCAGATCGCTGAAGATTGCGCCCGCACGTGCCTGGATGCCTACGTAATCCGCGAGCTTTTTGGCGGCTTGCTTGTCGCGCGTGACGGCCTTCGGCGCGTCCAGCGCGCCCTGGTAGGCGATCAAAATATGGGAGGCTTTGATCAATTTCGCATTGTCCGAGGGCGGGCGCGGCGGCGGGCTCTCGGGCATGTCGCGATCGTGGACCGAATTCCGATGCTCCACCGGCGCGGCCAGAGGCGCCGGCGCAGACGCGCTGGGCGGCGGCGATGGCTTGCCGGCACCGGGTCCGGGCGGCGGCTCGCTTTGGCGGCTGCACGCCGCCAAAGCGAGCGTGCACAGCAACGATGAAACGAGGCAAACGGACGACATACGCGAGGGTTAACTAGTTGGGAAGCGCTGGCGAATTCAAGGGGCTTGCTCGAGGGAGCCCGTCCGGCCCGACAACTTGCCATGCCGTGAAAAAAAATGCCCCCTCGCAGTGCACAAGCTGCGGGCGTTTCCTTGCCGCGGGGCGCACTGCTGGCCCATAGTCCGGGTCGATGCCGAAAATCCTCCATATCGAGGACGATCCCGCCAACCGTCTGCTGGTCCGAAAGCTGCTCACTCCGGCCGGATTCGAAGTCACCGACGCGGCCGACGGCCTCGAGGGGATTCGTCTCGCGCTGCAACAGCGTCCGGACTTGGTTTTGGTGGATATCTCGATTCCGGGCCTCGACGGTTACGAGGTCACTTTGCGGCTCCGCTCCGAGCCGAAGCTGCGCGGTGTTCCGATTGTTGCTATCACCGCAGAAGGCGATCGCGATACCAGCCTGGCGGTTGGTTGTGACGGCTTCCTGCAGAAGCCGATCGACGCGCGTTCCTTCGCGGACAAGGTGCGTGGCTACCTCGATGGACGCCGCGAGAGCACGTCGCCGGACGCGACTGGGCAGCACCTGCGACTCCAGAGTCAACGCATCGTTTCGCACCTCGAGGAGAAGATTGCGGAACTTTCGGCCGCCAACCAGCGGCTGCTGGGCGCGGATCAGGCGAAGAAGGAGTTTTATCGCAACATTTCCCACGAACTGGCCACGCCGATGACGCCCATCGTTGGCTATTTGAAGCTGCTGATCGACGGCGAACTCGGGGATCTGGCCACGCCGCAAGTGAAGGCGCTACGCGCCATGTCAGACTGCGTGCAGCGGCTTCGCCGGCTGATCGATAATTTGCTGGATGTCACGGCCTTGGAGACGGGTCGCATGCGCTTTGCCCAGCGCGAATTCGATCTCGCCGAACTGGTCCGTCAGGCCATCACGCGTCACGACGGCTTGAATGACGGCCGCTTGCGCCTGGTGACTGATTTGCCCAAGCGCGGCACTCTCGTCAGCTCTGGTGACGTCGAGCGTCTGGGGCGCGCGATTGACCAAATGCTGGACAACGCCGCCAAATTCACGCCCGCCGGGGGCACCGTGGGTGTGCGCGCGCGACAGCTCTCCTCGGGTCACCTCGAGCTATGCATCGCGGATACCGGCCCAGGCGTGCCGACCGAAAAAGCGTCGCGACTATTCGAGCCGTTTTATCAGGTTGACGGCTCGCCGACACGGGCCTTCGGTGGCACGGGGGTCGGACTGGCCGTGGTTCGCGGCGTCGCACTCGGCCACGGTGGCGACGTGCGCCTGGCCTCGCCGGGCGGCGAAGAAATCGTCGGCGTGCCGCTGAACGGTGCGGCCTTCTATTTCGTGTTGCCGCCTGCCAGACGCTCGATGAGCGAGCCGCCGTCGCGCCCGTGGAGTGAGCCGCCGTCGCGCCCGGTATGAACAACGCGCCCATTTATCTCGATTGGAATGCGACCACGCCGCCGCACCCGGAGGTGCTCGCGGCGATGGCGCGCGCTGCCGAGGAGTCTTGGGGAAACCCGGCCAGCACGCATCGCGTGGGCCGCCAAGCGCGCGCCCGAGTCGAGGACGCCCGCGAAAAATTGGCGGAAATTTGTGCGGTCCACGCGCGCGACGTCCTGTTCACCTCGGGTGGTACCGAGGCCAATAACTTGGCCTTAGCGGGCGCATGCGGGCTCGCGCTGAGCCGCCTCGAGCACCCCTCGGTGACGCGCGTCGCCGAACAACTCGAGCTGCGCGGGGTCCCTGTGGTCTGGGTGGACGTACCGGCGACCGGCCGTTTGCTGGCGGAGGCCTATCGCGAAGCGCTCGAACGCTTGCCCAGAGGTTCGGTGGCCGCCCTCATGGCCGCCAATCACGAAACCGGGGTGCTTCAGCCACTCGAGGAGGTTGCGCTCTTCGCCCACGAGCTGGGCGCGACGCTGCACGTGGACGCGGTGCAGGCGCTCGGAAAGCTCCCGCCCGAGACGTGGCGCTTTGCGGACAGCTTGGCAGTCGCGGCGCACAAGATCCGGGGACCGAAAGGCCTGGGCGCATTGGCGTTTCGCGGCAGTAACGCGCCCAAGCCAGTGCTGGTCGGCGGTAGCCAGGAGCGCGGCTTGCGTCCCGGCACGGTCGATCCGATCGCAGCGGCGGGCTTCTTGGCCGCGCTCGAGCAGGCGGCGCAAGGTCCGGCTCGCTATGCCGAATTGGCTCGACTGCGCGACGACTTCGAGAGCGCTTTCAACTCAGTAGCCGAGCGCAATGGAGGACTGGTGGCCCGGCTCCCTCACGTTTCGAATCTGTCATTTGCCGGCGTGTCAGGCGACGAGGTCGTGGCCGCGCTCGATCTACTGGGCGTGTGCGTCTCGAGCGGCAGCGCGTGCAGCGCGGGCACCACCGAACCTTCGACGGTCATAGCCGCCATGCTGGGGCGCGAGCGAGCCCGCGCCGCGGTCCGTATCAGCCTCGGCGATGAGACCACGATCGCCCAGATCCAGACGGCAAAAGCCGCCTTTCGACGGGTGCTGAACCCGCCCGTGGACCACCCTTGAAGTAATGGATGATCCGATCAGGGCATTGTTCGCCTTCGGACTGCACAGCCGATACGTAAGTGCTTAAAATGGCGCAGCATTACTGGCGAGATCCAGAGGGCCTACTCGGTTCCATTGAATGGAACTGAGGGCTCGGTCTACTGTGCGCTCATTCAGTGTCCAGGAAAGAGCTCAGGCAACAGCCGAGGTTCCGCGTTTAAAGTTTTGATTTTAAACGAGAAATTGCTGCTTCGTGGAGCGCGAGAGCTGCTGCCACCGATGCGTTGAGTGAGTCGATTCGACCGCTCGCTGTGAGCCGACCGACGGCACTGCAAGCGCGACGTACCGCACGGCCCATGCCCTCGTGCTCATTGCCGACGACCAAGATGGTGGGTCCCGAAAGATCGAGCTCACCCACTCGCTCGGGAGCATGGGCATCAAGGCCGACGACAGAGATTCCGCGTTCGCGGGCCGCGTTGAGAGCACCGACCAGCGACGGCACCCGACACAGCCGAGCATGCTCGATTGCGCCCGCCGAGGCCCGACCGGTTGCCGGACTCAGCGGCGCCGAGGAGTGTTCGCCCCAGATCACCGCCGCGTCCGCGACGCCCACGGCGGAGCGAATCACCGCTCCGAAGTTCTGCGGGTCTTGGATGCCATCCAGGGCGAGGGCGAGGAGCTGCGGATCCTCCAAGAGCGATTCGATGGGCAGCAGAGTTAGCTCGGGTCCCCAGGCCACGACGCCCTGATGTTGACCGCCTTCGGTCCAGCGTTCGAGCTCGCTGCGGGCAACGCGGATCACCTCTCCGATCCCTTGATCGGTCGCGAAGCGCGCGAGCGCCTCGAGGGTCGGGCTCTCTTTCTCCTCCAGCGCTACGCGCGAAAGGGCGAAACGGCGTACGCGAATCGCCTCGCGGACCGGCTGAAGACCGGTAATCAACCGTCGGCCCTCCATTCCCGGCGCGGTCGGTGCCCCGCGAGGGGCGCGTTCAGGCCATCGCCGAGGCACGCTGGATCTCGTCGCAAATGGCGGAAGCGGCGGCGGCAGGGTCTGCCGCGTCGCGGATCGGACGGCCCACGACGAGCAAGCTCGAGCCGGCCACAATGGCGCTTTCGGGGGTGCCGGTTCGCTTTTGGTCGTCCGTGCTGGTGCTGCTTGCAGGACGAATGCCGGGCGTGACGAGCACCACGGCCGGACCCAGAGCCGCGCGCAAGGCGGAGACCTCAGTGACCGAGCACACCATGCCAGGAATTCCCTGTTCCCTGGCGAGCTTGGCCAAGCGCAGCGCATGTGCGCTTGGCTCGGCGGTCACGCCAACGGCCGCCAGATCGGCTGCGTCGAGCGAGGTGAGCACGGTGATCGCCAGCAGCACCAGGCCAGTGTTTTCACGTTCCGCCCGCCGCGCCGCGGCCGCGAGCATTCTTGGACCCCCGGAAGCATGCAGGGTGAGGTAGCGGACACCGAGCCCCGCGGCGGCGGCTACCGCGCGTTCGACGGTTTCCGGGATGTCGTGCAGCTTCAGGTCGAGGAAGACGTCGCAACCGAGCTTTTGCCCGAGGGCCACCGCCGGCGGACCCTCACTCACGAATAGCTCTAGTCCGACCTTCAACACGCCAGCGGCGTGGGCGACCCGAGCGGCGCCTTCCTCCGCTTGCGCGAGGGAAGGGAAATCCAGGGCATAGGCGAGCTTGTCGCGTGCCGGGTGTCGTTCGCCGTTGCCCCTCACAGACACGAGCACAGCGGATCGCCGGGCGGGCAGCTGCAGGGTTTGCCAGCGGCGCGTGGGGGCTTAGCCGCCGGCGCGGTCCCCCTTTGTTGGACGGCGGCGCTGGCCTTCGCGGTATCTTGCTTCGCTTTCGAGAGCTCAGCTTCGAGACGAGCGCGCGTGGCTTCGTCCTTCGCGCTATCGCGTTGCCTCTCGAGCTCCTCTTGATGCTTCTGAGCGTCGTCGAATTGCGACTTGAGTTCTGAGAGCTGCTTCTCGGTTGCTGCCTTCTCGGCCGCCGCGATTTGGTCTTTTAGCTGCTGCTCTTTGGCGTTGTTCGACATCTTGATGCCGATCCCGACGGCGCCGACTACGAGCACGGCCGAGATGATGCCTACCACCAGCTTCAAGCGCTTTTTGCCCTGATCGCTATTGAGTGCGGCGATTTGTTGTTCGTGCGCTTGCTGCGCCGCCAGTGCCTCCATGCGCGAGCGGTGTTCGGTCTCGGCGCGGGCCTTTTCGAGCTCGCCGTGGCGGATAGCTTCGAGGCGAGCGGCTTCTTCCTTGCGACGCTGCTCCTCGACTCGGCGTGCTTCCTCTTCGGTGCGCAAACGGCGCTCTTCAGCTTCGCGCGCGGCGCGCTCGGCGGCCGCTTTGGCGTCGGCCTCTGCGCGCGCGACGGCCTCTTTGTCGGCCTCTTCTTCTTTGATCCGATTCTCTTCCAGGCTCATCAATTCTTTGAGCGAGAAGAGAACCGAGCTTTCCTTCTGTTCGGCCATTTTTCGAGTGTCCTCAATCCGTCGCGCAGAGTCGGCGCTTCACTTTACACGATGCGCATACCAATCCAGTAAGAGCTTCGTCAAGCATTCGCGCGGGTTACCCGTAGCCACCGAAATCTAAAACAGTTGCTCCGTTTAGCCCAGGTATTCTCACGAGAAACGTAGGCTCAGGGCGGATTGTCGAATTCGACTCTGACCGGCCGGCGTTCCTTGGGTGAAAGGTCGAGAATCTGGTGTGAGTCCGTGTGGGCTGTGGTGAGAGGGAGATTGGGCACGGGCAACTGGTACGTCTGCGGGGGATGGCGAGAGAAGGTCGTTCGGGTTCACGTTTCGGGATAGAGTGCCACCCATGGCGGAACGGGTTTTGGCGCACATTACGGGGACGGTTTGGAAGATTTTGGTGCAGGTGGGGGATCTGGTCGCGGCCGAACAGGAGCTCTTGATCTTGGAGTCGATGAAGATGGAGATGCCAATCGAGGCGCCGGTCCGGGGACGGGTGGCGAGCATCGCGGTGAGCCCTGGCCAAGCGGTCGAAGAGGGCGATCTGCTGCTGGAATTGGAGTGAATGTGGGCGTGGCGTTGACTTGACCGGGTTGCGGATTCCGGTAGCGTCAATTCGATATGTCTCGCGCTCGAATTGGACGTCTGACAGTCGTGCGAGTGCTGGCCCTGTTCGGGTCGGCGGGCATTTGGGCTGTGGCGTGCGGCGGGCCGCAGCCGCTCGGCGCCGCGGGGTCGGTTTGCTTCCGAGCCGATCAGTGCCAAGCGGGGCTGGCCTGTGTACCCGACTCGCCCGGCTCGTCGAAGCACGTATGCAGCGCCGACCTGAGCGGCATCGTCTCGATGGTCGACGGCGCTGCGCCCGATTCTGGCGACACGCCGAGCGCTACGGGCGGCGGTTCCGGCGCGGGCCAAGCTGGTGCGCCCGCGGCTGCTGGCGCTCACCCCAGCGCAGGCGCGGCCGGCAAATCCGCCACGGGCGGGGCGCCGGGTGCGGCCGGAGCAGCACTGACGGCGGGCGCTCCGGCGGGTGGGTCTGCTAGCGCGGGCGCGCCAGCCGGAGGAGCCCCCGCTGCAGGAGCTGCCGGCGCGCCGGCAGGAGGGAGCAGTAGCGCGGGTGACGGTGCAGCTAACGGCGGCGCTGCAGCGGGGACGGCTGGGTAGGTTTCACTGCTTCCAGAAAAACTTCCACGGGTTGTGCTTCAAATCGCGCAGCATCTCTTGCAGATCATCGTACAGCGCTTCGTCCATGAGTAACGCTCCGACCGTGCCTTTGCCCGACTTGACGCGGTCCACCAGGGCCTGGGCGTCCCCGGCGATGACCTTGGCTTGGCCGCTCGCGTCGTTCAAATTGGCGGTGATGCGCTGGTAGCGCTGCACCTGTTCGTCGCTGGCGAGCGCGTGGGTGAGCTTCTTTGCGTCCGCGAGGGTCGCGCGGCCGTCGGTCAGGATCGGCTCTAGGTTTTGGTTCAGGGTCGTTGTGGTGCGCTCGACGTTGTTGAAAATGCGGGCAATCTGCGGGTTATCGACGTAGCGCTCGCGGGCCGCTTTCAGCGTTTCACTGGCCGTGCCGGATAACGAATCCACATTTTCGACGATGTGATCGAGCTTGCCTTGGTTGTGCTCGAAGAACTGACCGCTCGCCTGCAAGGTGCGGTGCAGGCCATCGAAGGTTTCACTGATCTTCTGCTCGTTGTTGGTGATGCCGAGGTAAGCCTTGTGCAAGAGCTCGTAGCTTTCACTCAGCAGTAGGTCGAGGCGTGGCGGGCTGATGCCGGTGACCGTGGCTTCGTCGTTGAGCAGCGGGCGGTCGCTGGAGCCCGGCTCGATGGCCAAAAACATTTCCCCGAGCACCCCCTGGCTTGTCACGAACCAGCGGGAATTGTCATGGATTGCGGCTTTGTAGCGGCGTTCAATCTTGGCTACGGCGCGAATGATCGGCTCCGGTTGATGGCTGAGCGGATCGATCATGCCGCCGCGAAATTCGAGCTCACTGACTCGCCCTACCTTCACCCCTGCGATTCGGATCGGCGCGCCCGACTGCAGCCCGCCCGGGTTCTGGAAGCTGACGTAGACGGTAAACGTCGGCTGCAGGCTCAGCCCGCCCATCACCACGACGAAGCCGGCGAGTAGCCCGAGCGCCACGAGGATCAAAAAACCGACTTTGACTTCGATCGACCGCTGGCTCATTTCCCGCTCACGCTTCCATCGGCCCTTCGGCGCGCCCGTTGATGAATTGCTGGATCACGCCGTCGCCGCAGCCGCGAAAATCAGCCGGCGTGCCCACTAATTTCACCCTTCCTTTGTACAGCATGACGATGCGGTCGGCGATGCTGAAGATTGAGGTCAAATCGTGGGAAACGACGATGCTGGTCACGCCCAGCGTGTCGGAGAGCTCGCGGATCAGTTGATCGACCCGCCGTGCACTCACCGGATCCAGGCTGGTCGTCGGCTCGTCGAACAGGACGTAGCGGGGGGACAGGGTGAGCGCGCGGGCGATTGCCACGCGCTTTTTCATACCGTCACCGAGTTCGTTCGGAAAGCGGCTGCCAAAGTCTTGCATCTTGACCTTTTCGAGCAGGCGATGTGCCTCAGCCAGGGCGTCTTTGGGGCTCAGCCCTTGGTGCTTGCGCAGCGGCAGCGCGACATTTTCCGCGCAAGTCAGCGAGTCGAACAGCGTGGAGTGCTGAAACACCATCGCGCATTTCTTGCGCACGGGATACATGCCCGCCTCGGAAAAACGGCTAACCTCCTCGCCTTCCAGCCAGATCTCACCTGAATCCGGACGAAGCAGGCCAATCAGGTGCTTGATCAGCACGCTCTTGCCGACGCCCGACGCGCCGATGATAAAGAACACCTCGCCCGCATTCACGTCGAAGCTGACTTCTCGCAGCACTTGCTTGTCCCCGAAGGACTTGGAAACGGCGCGAAAGGAGATCATCGAGCGGCGGTCATTAGAGCGCGCATGGGTAGTTCAAGCTATCAGGCTTAAGCGAAGTTTGGGGTGGAGCTCTGAAAGACAGCCGAGGTTTCGGGGCCGGCGCCCCAAAACACAACCAGACAACCCGCAACGAGCGCCCGACCGGCGGATTTGACTTCGGGCCGAAAAGCGGTGTACGCGCTGTCAAAATGGCTTGGTTCGGCCTGGTGGCGCCGCGGTTTCGGGGCGCGGCTCTTTTCACGGTGGGCTTGGGGGTGCTGGCGGCTTGTCACGGGCCTGCGTCGACGCGCGGCAACGTCGCGCGGCAGCAAGATCCGACCTTGCCTTGCAAGGAGGACCAAGTGCGCGAGTACTTCTGCGACGATCTGTTACCGCTGTCCTCATCGCGCCCGGCGCCGGAGCCGTACGACAATTGCCCGGCGACCACGGACATTCGCCATGGATCGTTCAAGGCCGTCGGCCGCGTCGCCGCGTTCGATCAAAGCTTTACGGAATACACGCGCACGCGCGTACCGCCGGGGCACAGCTGCTGCTACGGCTGGTGTGCGCAGGTCGAGATCGCAGACCCGAGTCTGGCTTCTCCTGCCGCGTGTCGCGACGCCAACGGCCTGCATGAGAGCTTCTGTATGCGCGAGCTCGAAGGTGGCACTTCGCTGCCCGCTCCAAACCCTTTCGACCGCTGCCCCGTGGCGCTAAAACCACCAGAAGTCGTGGCCTTTGCGGCCCCAAACGCGGCATTGTTCGACGCGTCACAAACCGCTCAGCGGCGTCGCGACATGCGGCTCGCCGACTGCTGCTACGGCTGGTGTTCGATAACGCCCGCCGGCACCGTGCTGAAGAGTGCTCAGCCGAAGACCAAGTAGCCGGCGCCGCTGATCACGAAGTTCAGCACGATCACGGCCAAGGACGAATTGACCACTGCACGAGTGGTCGCCGCGCCCACCCCCTCGGAGCCGCCGAATGCGGTCAATCCGCAGTAGCCGCTGATCACGGGGATAGCCGCGCCATAGGCCAAACACTTGGTCAGGCCGATCGTGAGATCGCCGACCGTGACCATGCTGACGTTGGCGAAGGTCCGTGGGTTGATGCCAAAGAAAGCGTGGGCGGTCCACATTCCTGCAAGAAATGCCACCCCCGCGGCGATCACGACCAGCGCCGCGAACATCGACAGGCAAGCCAAAAAACGAGGCCGGATCAGGTAATCGATCGGGTCGGTCGCGCACATGCGCAGGGCATCCACCTGCTCGGTCACGACCATCGAGCCAATCTCGGCGGCGATGCCGGCGCCGACGCGCGTGGCCAACATCAGCGCGCAAATGCTGGCGGCCAGATCGCGCACCAAGAGTTGCAGGAAGGTTGCTCCGAGCAGCGATAGATCCGGCACGACGCGCTGGGTTTGCAGGCCACCCTGGTAAACCAAGATCATGCCGATGAAGCCCATCACGATCGACAAGAAGGAAAGAGACCGATTGCCGATCTCGTACATTTGTCGGAAAAAAGCTGGCCGATTCGACTCCCCGCGCACGGAATAATAGAGCGTGAGCACGAACACGCGGTACAGGTCGCGCACCGTCTCGAGCAGTTCCAAGAATTGCCGACCTAGCGCGCCGATCAGTGAGGAGCGAGCGCTGCGCAAGGCCCCGGCGGAGGGTTCGTTCGACGCGCTCATGAAAGCGCGAAGGAGAGCAGGTAGTCGAGCACGAAGATCCCCGCCGCGCTGGCGACGACCGTGGAATTCACGGAGCGGCCGACGCCCGGCGCGCCGCCTTTGGTCGATAGCCCATAGTGGCAGCTGGACAGGCCAATCACGACTCCGAAGACGATGCTCTTCTGCAAACCGTGGGCGACGTCACCGAAGCCCAAAAGGCCTGTGGTCAACCCGCGATAAAACACGGCCGGTTCGACGCCCAGAAATCCCAGCCCCGCGTAGGCGGCGCCCAAGAGCGCCAGCGCGTCGGAAAAAATCGTCGACAAAAATAGGGTGATCACGATCGCCAGGAAGCGCGGCGCGACCAGAAAGCCGACCGGGTCGATGGCCAGCGCGCGCAGTGCATCGATCTGCTCGGTGACGGCCATGGTGCCGAGCTCGGCGGTGTTGTTGGCGCCTACGCGGCCGTTGATCATCAGCGCGGTCAAGAGCGGCGCAATTTCGCGAAGCGTTCCAAAGCCCGCGCCCCAGCCGAGTAGCCCGTACGCGCCGTAGCGCTGCACGATGGGCGCCGCTTGGATCACCATGATCCCACCGGTGAACAGGGCCGTTACCGTCACAATGGGCATCGATTTGATGCCCATGCGGTACAAATTCCTGAGAAATTCGGCGCGGTCGAAGTCACGCCGCAGCGTGCGACGCACGATCTCGACGAATAACACACCGAAGCCGCCGATCAGGCCGAGCCAATCGTTGGCTCTCTGAGCCAGGCCTGCAAATGCGGGGCTCGGCCCGGAGCTGGTCTCGGCTGACATACGCTGGCAGTCTATAGCGGGCCGTCGAGCTTGCCGTGAACGAATTGGTAGACGCGAGGATCGGTCGCGTTTTTTGCCTGTTCCGTCGTGCCTTCGAAGATCAGCCGCCCATCGAGCATCATCGCCACGCGGTCGGTCACGGTCAGTAGCCTGTCGAGGTCGCTGGACACCATCACCACGGTCGAATTGGCAGCGCGCTGCTCGGCGCGGAGAAGGTCGAAGATCTTCTGACTCGTGACCGGGTCGAGGCCCGCGGCGGGCTCATCGTACAAAACAATCGGCGCGCGCGTGACCGTTGCGCGCGCCACGCCAACCCGTTTCTTTTGCCCGCCGCTGAGGCCAGCGGGCACGCGACCCTCGAAGCCGGGCAAATCCACCCGCAACAGCCGCTCGGCCACCCGCTCGGCGATCTCCGCTTCCGGCAAATCGAACAAGCGGCGCAGGGGGAAGGCAATGTTTTCGGCCACGGTCATGAAGTCGAACAGGGCGTTGTTCTGGAACAACATGCCGATGCCCTTCCTGTACTCGTGTAGCTGCATGTCGCCCATCGCGAGCACGTCGCTGCCGCCGACCGTGACTTTGCCGCTGTCAGGGCGCATCAAGCCGGTGATCATACGGAGGAGCAGGCTTTTGCCAGACGCCCCGGGACCGATCAGGCCGAATAAGCAGCTCTCTGGGACGTCCAAATCGACCTCGCTCAGTACCGCGCGGTCGAAGCTCTTGCACACGCCTTCCAGTCGAATCAACGCGCGCCCTGAGTCCCTTCCGCTCGTTGCTCGGCTAGATTCGACTCCGCCCGACGCGCGCGCGTCCAAACCAAGAACAACGCGGTGAGCAGGCCCAGATTCAGGCACAGTGCACCGGTCATGATCGTCCGCAACGGGAATACCGACGCGCGTGTCACGGTGACCGGGCCGAAGCGCGAGAGCTCACGCTCGGGCAATCGTGGCGGTACCGGGACCGGTGCGGCCACGACCGACACTTGGTTAGGCGCCAAACCGGGGACCGCTCCCGCGACCAGCCGTTGAATGTCGTTGATCGCGATCGGAGGTGCCGAGCCGCGGTGGCGCAGCAAGACCGATGCCGATGCAGGTACGGGTGCTTCGTCCGGCGAGAGCGAGTCTTGAACCGGCACGGCCAAGTGCACGCGCACCGAAACCACGCCGTCCAAGCTGCGTAGCGAGCGCTCGAGCTCGCCCGCGATCCCCGCCACGAACTTGGCCTGGTCCGCGGCGTGACTTGGCACGATCGAGCCCTGACCCAGGGTCTCCAGCAACCCGGGGCTGGCGGCCGGAGGCAAGCTCTCTGAACTCAGGATTCCGGCTGCGCTCGAGGCGTCGTCTCGGGCAACGCTGATTCGCCAGCGCCCTTCGCCATCCGGGTCGCGATCCTTGTCCGCGGCGACCCCGCTTCTTTCTAGGGCGACGACCGCGTGGTTGGCGTCGTTCTCGTCCAAGCCGACCGCGATCGGGACGTTGCAGCCTGCCAGCAGCGCCGCGACACACACCATGCCGAGCCATCCGCGATCCCCAGCTGTCCGTCGTTGCTTCATCGTTCTCGCTCCGCCCGTGCGCCCCGCTCCCGGCATTGGAGGCGCGGCCTCAGAAACTCGTGTGGGTGACGTCGAGCTTCGGATTGCTGGGAAAGCCTAAGCCGCGCACCCCAGCTGCGATGCACGACGAGGCGCCCGGATTGCGCGGCGTGACGACGACGGTCACGCCCACCGCGCGGCCATTCTGGACCGCCGCGCAGATGCTGATTTTGGCGCTATCAGGCACATTGCAGTGGGCGAAATAGCTGCCTCTATTCAAGATCGCCGCGTACTGACCGCCGGTAATGTCCGCCTGACCGCGCGGGCCGCCGACGCTCATTTCCTCGACGTACGAGGCCTGTGCCGCCTCACAGCTCTGGCCGCCGCCCAGGATCGGAAAGCCACCACTGTGTCCGACGACGCGGCCGCCACCGCCGCCGCCCTTTTTCTTTGTCGAGTTGAGACCTGAGTCCAATTCGACGTTGGACTGCGACTCAACCTGAACTTGGACCTCGTCGTTTCGATTGGCGCGCGCTTTGAGAAACCAGAGCCCCCCCACGATCAAAAGCGCGCCGACGCCTAGCACGCCGATCAGGGTTTTGCCGCGCGTACTCCTTGACTCCTGCACCACCACGCGCTCGATGGCGGCCTTTTCTGCGGTAATGTCCCGAGAAAGGCGCGCGTTTTCCGCGAACGGCGCAAATTCGTCCCAGTCCTTGATGGCACGCTCGTCCTGGCTGAGCGAGTCTCGCACGACGTCCGCGTCCAGGAACGTGTGGGTTGCAATTTGATGCAGCAGCTCGACTGCGCTGAACGGCCCGTGGTCCATGCCGTCTTTGACCACCACATAGCGCGGGCGAGGATCGCTCTCGAGGCGCGCCTTGAGCGTCGCCAGCTCGCTCGTGGCGTCGCCGGGGACCCGCGCGCGTTGCTCAATAACGCCCATGTTGTACGGGCTGTTGCCGCTGGGCACGGGGGGCAGCATCGACATCGACACATCGACGTCGAAGCCCACGTCGTGGTCGAGGTGGGACGTGTCCGCCGGGGGCGGGGGCACGACGCTGCCAGGGGGTGCAAAGCTGTGCAGTGCCTGAGCCAGCGCGTTCAGATCATCGGGACGGTGCGCGGGGTCGGAGACCAGTGCTTTGGCCAGCATTGCCTCGAAATCTGCGCCCAAGCCGGGGACGACTTCACTCGGGCGGCGCATCCCGGGGCCGACCGCGAGGCCAGTCAGCAGCTCGTACAGGATGGCGCCCAGCGCGTACACACTGGCCCGCGCGGTGCCCGGCGCGCCGGCGCGCTCTTCGGGCGCCATGCATGCCTTGTCGCGTGGCAGGAGCGGGGCCTTGCTCGCGTGGGGAAGGGAGATTTGATAAAAACCCTGGTCGTCCTCGACCAGGCTCGAGGCGTGCAGGTACAAACGCTGTCCCGCGCGGTGCAGCTCTGCCGCCTGCACGCACAGCGGCACGACGATGCCCACTGCTTGTTTGAGGTTCAGCCGAGTGCCGCGTGCCCGCAGCTCCTCGAGCCGAGCGCGAAGGGTGCCGGGGGCAACGGACGCACCGACCGGCAGGGGCGTGATCAAGTGTTGAACGCTCGTCATTCAGGGCCGCGGATAGTAGCAAAAATCCACGGTCTGCGATCGCGACGCAGCTCAGAGCTGCGTTTCATCGTCGCGGGCCGGCCCATGCCACGGATGGCGTCGCTTGTGGTAGCCGCCATGTGCGAATTTCCCCAATACTGGCGCGATGTTGGCCGCAATATCGGCGTCCCACTCGCCACCGTGGATGAAATCGCGTGCGTGGCTGCGCGAATCGAGAAGTGCAAACCCAGGGATTTTTTCAGTAGGAATACCCAAGCGGTCGAGCTCGGGTTGAAAGTCGTCTCGGTCGACTCGAACTAGACGGACCTTGGCTAGTACCTTCTGGGCTTCCTTGCTGGTCAACGCCGCCGCAACTCCGTCGCAGGGCTTGCAATTCGGCACCACCAACCACAAAACGAGCGTTTCTCCTGCAGCGGCAGCCAGCGCCCGTTGAGTGCGGAGTTCGGTCTCTAGATCACCGGAAATGTCGGCCAGCGTGATCTCGCCCAGCGTGGTCAGCTGACTGCCGGTTTCGCGCGAGGCGCGCGCGGGCGGCGCGGCTTTTGACGGGGGTTTTGTGGCACGCGGCGTGGCGCTGGGCGCGCGAGAGCCCGGAGCAGTGACGGCCGGTGTGCTGTGCCCCGTGCGGGCTGATGGGGGGCGCGCCAGGTAGGTGATGCCTACCGCGATGCCAACCACAGTCAGGCACACGTTCAGTACGCCGAGCGCGATGGCTGCGGTAGCCAGCCCCCGCCCGTTTTCGCGGCCCTCAGCGCGCGAAATCTCGGCCCGGGCGATCAGGCCCAGCACCACTCCGAGGGCGCCACCGACGCCCAAGAAGCAGACGAAACCCGACAGGCTAGCGATGAACGCAAAGACCGAGGTGCCGTTTGTCTTGCCGCTTTCGTCTTGCCAGGGCGGGGCCGTGGTCGGCGGCGGGCTGAGCATGAGCCAAGTATAGCCCGACGCACGCCGCCCGACTTGGGCTATGCTGGCTCTGGCATGCGTTTGGGCTTGTTTCCTGCTGTGATCGCGGTGCTGATCGCGACCCGGGCCGAGGCGCAGAGTGCGGTGCCCGTGCCCGTAGCCGGCCTCGCACCTGCCAGCCTTGCGCCAGCGACTCCCGTTAGCCCCGCGCCGGCGCCGCGCATGCTGACGGACGGCAGCGCGTCACCCGGACAGGCCGCTGAGCACTTCGAAAGCGCGCTGGCCTGGTACCGCGCGGGCAAATACCGGCGTGCCGCAGGAGAGCTCGAAGCTTCACTCGAGCGCGACCCGGGCGGCAAGGACTTGTTGTTCAATCTCGCATTGGTTCAGGAAAAGCTGGGCGACCTTGCCGGCGCCGTCGCCTCGCTCGCGCGCTTTCAAAGCCTGGAGAAGGATCCGAAGGAGCTGGAACGGGCAAGCCAAACCATCGCGCGGCTCCGGGGAGCGCAAGCCGAATTGCTGGCGGACACCGCTCGCTCACCAGTGCCTGCTCTGCCCCCAGAACCTTGCCCGATACCGCGCGTGCGCGGCAAATACGATGGCTGGGTAATTGGCACGGGCGGCCTCGCGTTGGCATCGTTGCTGGTGGGCACCGTATTTGGCGTGCGCGTCCTCACCCTCGATGCAGCCAACGAGAAGTCACGGGCGCGCGACGCGGCGATCATTGCTGACGTTGCTTTGGCCACGGGTCTACTCGCCGGTGCTGGGAGCGTTGCGCTGTATTTCGGTCGCTTCGTCGAGGGCGCGCCCCGGGAAAAGACGGCGCTGCGGCAGGTTCAACCTCTGCCGCGGGCTTCGGTCGCGCTAATCGAGTTTAGGTATTGAATGTCGGTTTATCACGTACCCCGGCGGTTCTCGCCGAACTGGCGATTGGTAGCATCCTTGCCAGACGCGCGCGCCTGCGCGATGTAAGATACCGCGCGCGGTTCGAATCGGCCGCGCGACCCCCAAATGCCCGCCGTGGCCGCTGAAGCGACTATCCCGCCATCGAGCCGCTCGACCGAGCGGGCTTGTCCACGCTGCCGTAAGCCGCAGTCGGCGTTCCCGGGCCTCGTGGTGAACGGCAATGAGCTGCCCTGTTGTCCCGATCATTCTCTGCCCTTCGTTGACTTGCGTGACGGCTCCGACCCCTTGCTCGGTACGACGATCGCCGGGCGTTTCACCATCCTCGGTCGCCTGGGCCGTGGTTCGATGGGTGCGGTGTACCGCGCGCGCCAGCAAGCCGTGGGTCGGGACGTGGCGCTCAAACTCGTGCGTCAAGATCGCGCGCACGACCCGGAGACCAAAGGCCGGTTCGAACGCGAAGCGCGCGCAATTAGCGCGTTGGTCAGCCCACACACCGTGACCGCCTTCGATTTCGGAGAGGCCGAAGACGGGTCGTGGTTTCTGGCCATGGAGATGCTCGAAGGCGAGACAGTCGGCGACCGCTTGCGGCGGGTCGGGCGGTTGGATTGGTTCGATGCCTTACGTTTCACTCGCGACGCTTTGGAATCGCTGGCTGAGGCGCATGCCAAAGGCATCATTCATCGCGACTTGAAGCCCGACAATTTGTTCCTATCGCGCGTGCTCAGCAGCAGCGGGGGGGGCGCGCAAGAGGCTTGCAAGGTGCTGGATTTCGGGATCGCCAAGTGGTCCCGGGACGAGGATGCAAGCAAGATCGATCAGCTCGAGACGCAAGCCGGCACGGTGTTCGGCACCCCTCGTTACATGTCGCCCGAGCAGGCTCAGGGCTCGCCGCTCGATGCGCGCAGCGATTTATATTCCTTGGGGGTGTTGCTCTATCAGATGCTCAGCGGTCGAGCGCCGTTCGTGGACGATGACGCGGTCGTGGTGATGGCAAGGCATATCAAAGATCCGCCGCCGCGCTTCGAGACGATGAGCCCGGAAGTGAAGGTCCCGGAGAGCATTGAGGCGCTTTTGTGGCGCGTGTTGGCCAAGTCGCCCGCCGAGCGACCTTCAACGGCGGAGCAAATGATCGCCGAGCTAGACGCCGCCGAAATCAGTGTGCGCGCACTCGAGAGCGGGCCGCGTCTGACCCTCTCCAGCCGAGAAAAGACGATTTTCCGACGCTATTATTGGGGCTGGTTCGTGGCGGCCGCCTTGGCATTCTTGTCGCTCGGCCTGCTGGTGGTGTTCGGCCCGCACAAGGCCGGGCCCGTCCCCGAGCGTGCAGACCGAATGACCGGAGCGGAGCTGCAAAGCCACGCGCTCCAAGAGCCGGAACGCGCCTCGTCGGTCAGTCTCAACACAGCGGAAAATTCCGCGTTGGAAGCCGCGCCTGAGCCGCCACCGAGCGCGTCGAGCTTGCCTACCGCGAAGAAGGTGAGTCACCCGCACAACTCGGCTAAGCCCCCTCTTAAGAAGAAGGGCAACGAACGCTACGGGCGCTTCGAGTAGCTTGCGCCCTCGCGGCACCCGGTGCCGGATTGCGCGTTGCGGGGCGTTCTTTCCGCGTGATAGCGTCACCCGAATAAATATGGACCCTCGTGAAATGGAGACGCTGGTCCAGCGTCTGGTCCAAAACCCGCATGACCAAGACACGATCACCTTCGCGCACCAAGCGGGGCAAAGCGATCCGAAGTCGTATGCGATGTTACTGGAAAAGGTTGGGACCGCGACGAGTGATCCCGCCGTCGCCTGTCATTGGCTGACCGAAGCCGCGAACGTTTGGTCGACCACGCTCGGCGATGCGCATCGCGCGGCACGCGCGTTGATGATTGCGATCGATCGCGATCCGACGCAAGCCACACCTGCCGATCGGCTCGCGGAGCTGTATCGTGAGAAGGGCGACACCAAAGCGCTCGTGGCGTTGCTCGAGCGGCGCGCCAAGGCGCTTACGCTGCTCGCGCTGCAGGAGCCTGAGCTGCGCGGTCAACTCGCGATTTTGCATGAAGAGCTCGGGCAGCTCTGGCAAAGTCCGCCGCTCGATCAACCCAAGAAGGCGATCGAGAGCTATAAGCGCGCGGTCGACTTCGACCCCGCCAGCCAGTTTTCGATCTACTCCATTCGTGAGCTGTACAAAGCTGCGAGTCAGTGGAGCGAGGCGCTGCCTTTCTTCGCTTTGGAGCAGGCGCTCGTCGCCGATCCAGAGCGCAAGATCGCGCTCTACCAGGACGAGGGCGATGTGCGCAAAAACGCGCTCGACTTCGCCGGCTCCGTGCTCGCGTACCGGCGCGCGCGTGAGCTCGAGGGCGGACAAGATCCGACGCTCAAACAGCAACTGGCGAGTGTTTTGCTCGAGCGTTCTCAAGCTGGGCAAAACGTCCCCGCAGAGGAGCGAGAAGAGGGCGCTGCACTGTTCGTGGAATTGGCGGAGGAGTACGCGGGTGAACATGGTCTCTCCTATTCCCTGTGCGCGCTCGAGCTGGTGCCAGAGGACGATCGCGCGGTGCAGTTGGCGATGTTTTATGGGCAGCAGCTCAATCGCACCACGGAGGTCGCGCCGCGCGCGGCGGCCTACCTCAAGGCCAACCCGAGCGGCGCGCTAGCGAGCGAAGCGCGCAAGTTTATCAGTGAGTCGATGGCGGCCGGCGGGGATGACGCGCTCTTGGACGCTCTCGCGCCGCCCCCGAACGCCGACGCCCCGGCGCGCGTGGCCGCATTGCTCGAGATCGCACAGGCGCTGGCGCGTAAGGCGAAGAAGAACGACGCCGCCGCCAAGTTCCGTGAGGTCCTGGCGCTGGACGCCGCAAATATGGAGGCCATCGCCTTCTTGGAGCCGTTCCTCCGTCAGACGCGAAAATACGTCGATTTGCGCGATATTTTGCTGGCGGCGGGGTCGGACGCGAACGCGGACACCGACCAACGGCAGAGCTGGCTGCGCGAGGTCGCCGCGCTGTGCGACACGCAACTACGCGACGTGGACGGTGCGATCGTTGCGCTCAAAGAGTTGCTGGCGCTCGATTCCGATGACGAACCTGCGCGCAGCCAACTGAAGCGCATGTTCGAGAAACAAGCGCGCTGGGACGAGCTTGCCACGTTGCTCGGGGACGAAGCCGAACAAACGCTGGACATCGAGGCGCGCATTTCGCTGGAGAAGGCGCTCGCCAAGCTGCACGAGCAAAAGCGAAAAGATCCGGTCGCCACTGGTGAAGCGTGGGCGCGCATTGCGGCCCTGGCTACGGGCGACGAAGAAGCCATCAGCAGCGCCGTCGGGTTCTTCGAGCAAGCGGCCCGCGTAGACTTGGCCATCTCCGTGATCGCCGAGAACGTGGAGGCCGTCACCGGTGAGGCCCAACGCGGCCCCTTACTCGAGAAGCTCGGGCAATTGCGCGAGGCCGACGCGCAACCGCTGGCAGCAGGTGAAGCATTTTCTGAGGCGGCCACGTTGCTCAAGAGTGCCGCGCTATGGGCGTCGGCAGAGCGTTGCTTTGCGGCCGCCGAAGCTTGGGATCAAGCTGCCACCGCGACCAATGAGCGCGCGCAAGCGGCCGAAGGGGCTTCCGAGAAGGCCGCGTTGTTCGCGAGCGAAGCCGCTTATTTGTCGCGCGCAGGGGACGACTCCAGTTCCGTGCTCCGCTTGGAACAAGCGACGGAACTCGATCCCAGCAGTGACCGCCATGCAGCGGACTTGGAGGCGCGCTACGTGGCCGCCGAACGCAACGAGGATCTCGCCGGATTTCTGCTGCGGCGTGCGGAAAAGTTGGGCGATCGCGGGCAACGCGCCGAGCTTCGCAAGCGAGCCGCGATGCTGCAGCGCGACACGCTCGGCAAGCCGGATGCTGCGCGCCAGACCCTGCAAGATCTGCTGCAAGATGGCGACGATCTCGAGGCACTGAACATTCTGGCCGACGACGCGGAGCAGCGCGCGGAGTTCAATGAAGCAGTGTCGCTGCTCGATCGTTTGGAGAAGGCCTCGCCGGGCGCCGAGCAGCAGATCCCCGTGCTGCTGCGGCGAGCGCAGCTCGTCGCGGACGGTCTCGATGACCTGAAGACTGCGATCGCGATCTACGAACGCTTGCTGAAGGACTTCGACCCAGCACACGACGGCGCGCTGTCGAAAATCGCCGAACTGTACCAGCGCTTGGACGAGCCCAAGGGCGTGGCGGTCGCTTTGGAACGACGCCTCCTGATCTTGCAAGATCCGGCGGAAAAGCTCAAGGTTGCAGACGATCTGGCTCGATTGTACGAGGGCCCGCTGGACGACGCGGTCTCCGCGGTTGTCGCACTCGACTTGGTGCGCGAGCTGGAGCCCGAGAACTTCGACGCCGTGAGCAGGCTGGCGATCTTGTGTGAAAAGCTAGAGGACTGGCCGCGCTTCGCCAAGCATCTGGCTGAATTGATCGACGTCGAGGGTGACGAGCAGGAGGTAAGCCGCATGACACGCCGGCTAGCCGAGATCCTGCACGAGAAGGTCAAGAAGAGTGACGAAGCGCTCGCCGCCTTGATGCAAGTCGCCGACGCCGGCGATGAGCCGTGTCGCGAAGAATACGTGCGCCTGGGCGACGCGCTCGGCTGGAAGGGCGTGGTCGCGAGCAAGTTGGTAGAATGGTACCTGGAGCAGGCGGCGAGTCCGGCGCGCAACTCCGCGCTGCGCGGCGCCTTCGAGCGCTTCGTCGAAGTGGGCCGCGACGCGGATGCCGCAAGCGTGGCCAAGGAACTGGCTCGGACTCGCAGTACGGACCCAGCGATCGCCCAAGAACTCGAGAGAATTGCGGTTAAACTCAAGGACCTCGACGCGCTGAGCATCGCCCATGAGCTGTTCGTTCTCGAGCTCAGCGGTCCCGCCCGCGCCGAAGAAATGGTGCGCCAAGCGGAGGTGCTCGCCGGCCTGGGCGTGGAAGCGGGGCAGGCCATTAGCCACGGCGAACAGGCCCTGACCAGTGTGCCTGCCGCGGAAGTCGAACCGCTCTTGGCGCGGCTCTCCAAGCTGACCGACGAAGGCCGGCGCGTGATCGACATCTACGAGCGACAGGTAACGCGTTGCAAGGCCCCGAGCGACAAGCTCACCGCCTTGGGACGAGCCGCAAGTGTGGCCGCGCGCTTGGGCGCCTACGAAAAGGCACGTGCGTTCTTCGACCTGGCACTCGGCGGCGCACTCTCGGAAGACACGCTGAACATTTTGGTGGCGGTGGCAAGCGCGACGGACGCCGAACAAAACACCGAAAAATTACGGCGCACATTAGCCGAAGCCCTGGCCAATGGCGGCCAGGGTTCGCGCGATGGCGGTCGCACGCGCGGCATGCTGCTCGGACGCGCGGCGGACCTGGCCCACCGGGAGCTGAAAGACACCGAGCAGGCGTTTACCTGGCTCGGTGACGCAATCGTCAGTCACGTGGATGACGAACCGCTGGCTGCGCTCGAGCGCTTGGCGGACGAAGTGGGCGAACCGCAGCGCGCGGAGACCGTGCTGAGTCGCGCGCTCGAAGAGGTGTTCGACGGCCCGTTGGTGCGCAAGCTGCTCGCGCGCCGTGCCGCAGTCCGCCGCGAGAAGCTGGCGGACCCACCCGGCGCGGCGGCGGACTTGAAGCGCCTTCATGATCTTTCGCCGGCCGATACGGCAGTGATGGATCAGCTGTCTTTGCTGTACATCGAACTCGAAGACTACCGAGGTATGGTCCAACTGTACGAGGACCAAATCTTGCGCGGCAAAGAACCCGCGGCGCGCGCAGAGCTGGCTCGCAACGTGGCCCTCTTGTGGCAAGAAAAGCTCAGCGATCCGCGCGAGGCAGCCGACGCCTGGCGCCGGGTTCTGCGCATGAAAGCCGGGGACGCCGAGGCCGTTGCCGGGCTCGAGCGTGCCAAGGCCAATATGCTGAAGCGGTCGTCGGAGGCGCCTTCCGCGCCGTTGCATTCCGAACCCCCGGCACCGCCAGTTGCGAAAGCAGAGCGGCCGGCCAAGCCGAAGCCAGCACCGGGCGTTAGGGAGGGCGCGGTCGAAGTCACGGAATCTGCAGAGGTAGCTTCTCCTGAAGTCGCTTCTCCTGAAGTCGCTTCTCCTGAAGTAGCTTCCGCAGAGGTAGCTTCCGCAGAGGTAGCTTCCGCAGAGGTAGCTTCCGCAACGGTAGCTTCCGCAGAGGTAGCTTCCGCAGAGGTAGCTTCCGCAGAGGTAGCTTCCGCAGAGGTAGCTTCCGCAACGGTA
>Ga0302323_100000311_pt1 | contig 37989 bp, 36 predicted proteins | sample Fen_T0_3_FD_201950 | JGI IMG/M metagenome (GOLD analysis project Ga0302323, IMG submission 201950) | Peat permafrost microbial communities from Stordalen Mire near Abisko, Sweden - Fen_T0_3 | ecosystem: Environmental > Terrestrial > Soil > Wetlands > Permafrost | place: Sweden: Abisko...
CAACACCCGCTCTGACAGGACACGCGCGAGGGCTTCCTGTGCGTACGCCGACAGGTGCCCGAGAGCCTCTGGAGGCGAAGTCCACCCCGTGCCACCGCGGTAGCTGTCGGGGAAGGGAACAGCGGCGAATCCGCCAGGTGTCAGCAAGAATCTTGACCGGACGCCCTTTGGCCACTGCTGCGTAAGAGCCTCAAAGAGGACACGCTCGGCGGTTTCCGGTCCGGCGGGCTCGCCCATGACGACGACTCGGACGATGCAGACTTCCTTCGAACCGCCCAAAGACCCAACGGGACCGACCGGCCTCCGTTCGCCGCCATCAACCTCGGGATCGGCTGCCTCACGAACGACTGCATCAACTGAGAAACCTAAGCTGCGCAACACCCCGTTGGTCTCCACCCCTCCACCAAACTGGTTGGGAGGAAGGGGCCTGCCGGTCGCGTTTTCTACCGCTAGAGAGACGATGTACTTCGGCGGATAGCGACGGCCCTTGTAAACGAGAACGTACCGGGTCGACCGGCGTTCGTCGGGTACACCCTCACGGTCGACTCGCGCAATCGCAGCAAGGACATCGGACTTCGATATCTCTGGGATGGCCATGCCTGTTCCTTTTCACCACGGCGGCGTGTTGCGCGACTTTCCTACAGACAACTATGATCGCACGAGAGGCATGATCGGATCCAGCCTCAGCTACGGCCGCAAATCCTTTGCGCGGAATCGGAGGGCGTGGGCGACACCGAAATCTTGTCCGACCCAGGTTGCCGCCTTCTCCGACAGGGTCGTCTTCGTGGTGCGGAGGTGGCGATGAAGTACGCACTTGCCATTGGCGGCATGCACCCGCCTACCCGAGAGCAGGTACGAGAGGAACGCCAAGTCGATCAACGTAGACTCGACCCAGGGAACCTCAACCTCGTAACCGGCGACCCAGCTCAGCCTGCCCCTGGCGGCGGCGAGAAGCCCATCAAGGTCCCGACCGATCTCGCAGGCACCAAGCAACAGCCCGCGCCTACCATGGGCTTGTCTGGTTCCGCGTGAAGCAGCGGCAAGAATGCGGCGAAGATCGATACCCACGTCTTGAAGCGAGGCGTGTAGAAATCGGCCCCGGCCATGGCTGGAGATATAGGCGATGCGTGGCCTGCCCTTGGCGAGAAACATCTTCCGGAGCCAGTGGGTGAGATCGCGCCCGGTGTGGAAGGTGCGGTAGACAACGGCGAGGTCGAGCGCGGAGGCGAGCCCTTCGAGAAACGGCCTCGTACTCCTGCTGTCGGCGAGATCTTCACCCCAATCGGATTCGAGAACGAGCAGGTCTGCGTTTCTCGCGCCCGCGCTCATGACGGGGAGACCAGAATGAGCAACGTCGTCGCCCTACCGTTTTCAAAATGAACCCTTCTGACCACGGTAGATCTCATGCAGCCACCACCGTGTTTTCGGGTACTTGGACCCCTTCATCTTCGGACGCTTTAGAAACGTCGGTCTCGCGGCTGCGCAGGGCTCGGAACAGCGTCGCCGTGCCAATTCCAAGGTCCCGCGCTGCTTGTCGGAACGACTTCCCCGAAGCCATCAACGCTTTCGCACGGACGATGTCGATCTTTGCGCGAGGTCGACCGACATGGGCACCTCGTCTTCTGGCGGCTGCGATCCCCGCGCGTGTTCTCTCGCGGATGATCTCGCGTTCGAGTTCCGCGACTGCGGCGATGACGTGAAAGGTAAATCTTCCGGCGGAAGTGCAGGTATCTATCCCATCCATGACCGAGATGAAGTCGACGGACCTGGCACGAAAGTCCTCGAGCGCGGAAACAAGGTGACGAACGGAGCGGGCAAACCTGTCGAAGCGCCAAACCAGGACGACTCCGATCTTGCCTCGGTTGACATCGCCGATGAGGCGGTCGAGTTCGGGGCGACGGTCCTTGCTTCCGGAGTAGCCGAGATCGATGTACTCGCCGACGATCTGCCAGCCACGCTGCCCGCATACCCGTCGCAGCTCTTCGACCTGCATTCCCGGATTTTGATCGCTCGTGGAAACGCGCGCGTACAGCGCCACGGGCTTGCTCGCCGGGGAAGTCATCGTCGGCTCCTCAGCCTGCTTTGCAACTGCGCGATCTCTGCGCTGGCGTGCTCTTCCCGTTCGCCAGGGGACCACGCGGGGAATCGGACGTCGCCATCATCGCCAGCGTTCACCGTGGGCGCGGTATCGCAGGCGGGTGACCAGAATTCCAGGGGATCCCGCTGACCACGGACAACACGACGGAGATCCCGCAATCGCGATCCCATGAGAGACACGACCGCACCCGACAGGATGGGCAGTTTCACCGCTTCGTCGTCGTTGGCGGCACGGTTGTCGCGGACGAGAGTGGTGAGGAGGGTTGCAGCCTCGGCCGCGTGTTCGAGCTGCTGAAGCTCAAAGGCGAGGGAGCAGACCTTGGTGGTTGGCGAGACCATCACGCTGCCCCCTTGAAGCTGTCTTCCAGCCGGTCGGAAGTGCCAATGAGCGCGTCGAGGATGGTGTTGGTGGCACGCACGATCCGCTGACCGGAACGAAGGACCATGGTTTCGGCGTTCTCGTCACCCGCCCAGCTCGCGACGTAGGGAAAGCTGTAGGTTCCGGTTTCGAGTCCCAAGACCTGACAGACAACGAACGCGGTCGACTCCGCCTCTACTTCCATTTCACCGCGTGCGTGGTGGTCGGCGTTGCCGTGAAGGATCGCGTGGCCGATTTCGTGGACCAGTGTCTTGAACTGTTGAGCACGCTTGGTTTCGCCGGTGATGACGACGATCTCCCGCGTCCGTCGATCAAACCAGCCCCTGGTGACGCCAGAGTCTTTACGACCACGGGGACGAAGCTCGACGCCAGAGACGATGTCGGGACCAAGGGCGATGGCTACGTCACGCAGAACCTCCACGCTGTGCTCGAAGGCTTCGTCTGCGGTGATGTCTTCCGTGACCCGCGTGGGTTCCGGGAGTGGTCGACCGGCATCGCCAGGAAGAGGATCCGTCTGGCTACCGGCGAACGTGGCCACGGGCTTAAAACCGACCAGGATCATTCGCCCGTGTTCCTCGGCGAGGTCGGGATCCACGACCTTCTTGGCTTTGTTCACAATCAGCGGCGCCAAAATCAAAAGGCCCCGCTCTCCTTTTCGAACTTGGCGGCCAGCCCGCTGCCAGGCCAGGTACGAGGCGACGTGGGAGGTCCCTGGTGACTGCGCCTCGACGAGCAGTTGGTTCCGAAAGCTCAGGCGTCGGATGCTGAAGCGGCCACCACGTGCGAGCTTGGCCAACATCTCCTTCCAGTCGTCGCCGCTTTGAAGTCGACCGACAGCGGAGGCCAGCAGGCCCTTGGCTTTCTCGATCTTCTCCTCGCGGTTCCGCTTCGCGTCTTCAATGGAGAGAGGGCGCATGGGCTACCTCACCCTCAAAACGGTGGACGTGACCGGCTTCAGCACCGCTGCGAACTGGCGGGGCCGAAGGATTCTCTTGAGCTTGGCGCGGTCGATGTTGAAGCGGCACGAGGTGAAGAGATTCGCGCGGACACCGCTGGGGCTCTGGTACGAGGCCAGCTTGGCGGATGACATGCCCTGCCGGATGGAGGCGCGAAGCTGGCGTGTGAGGGTGTCGAGCTTCTCCGCCTGACGCCGGAGATTGACTAGTTTGGTCAGATCTGCGTCGAGAGACGAGAGAGCGACCAGGGATCGGGATTTCGGAGCAATGCGGGGAACGGGCAGTAGACGGGAGACGGTTGCATGGACTTGACGTGTCATTGGATGACCTCCTTGTTGAGATCTATTTTAATCCCAGAGGATTAAAAGTCAACAGAGGTCAGTTTCGGGAGGGAAATGCGTTGACCCGACGCGTCTCTAACGCGCTTTTCGCGATTTCTTAGGTGGCTCCTGCGGACGCCTGGGCCGCTGATCGGGCGGCAGCCACCAAGTTCTGGCGTCCAGAATGTCTTTCCCCTTGGTGACTTCGGCGGTCACGTCTTCTAGGTCGAATGCAAGGTCGATCCCTGGACGACGTCCAAAGCCACCGCGAGCCAATCGGTCGACGTTTTGGCGTGCCATCCCAAGCTTGGTAGCGAAAGCATCGCGAGAGATCGCCTCCTTATGGCGGTCTAGCCACTCGGAAAGCGGCGTCGTCTGGTCGCTACGTCTTCTGCCCATGTTTGAAGCCACATGGATTATTCACCTGGCGGCTAGTGACGTCAAGCGATGATGCCCATCACCGCTGGTGCAAACGACGGAGTCGGGACTGGCGAAGATCGCGAGCGTTCAACTCCTCGCAGTGGTCGACGATTTCGGGATCGATGGTGATGACGTCGTGGGGTGGATAGGTCGAGGGCGCCAGCGTGCACGGTAGACCGGGGATGAGCCATTCGTTCATGACGGCGTTGCTGCCACCGAGGAATAGATCTCGGGCTCGCCACTTGAAGAGTTGAATGTCGTGGTCGCCGAACCAATCCTCGGGCCTCTCGCTGAGCCTCTCGTCGAAGTCCTCACTGTCGAACATCCGGCAATCGAGCCAAAGGGATCTGCACTCTTCCGGGGTCGCGCCATCCTGAAGAGCGTGTCGGGTGAGCCAGAAGCAGTGGCTAAACGCGTGTAGCAGGATTTCACGCAGCTCCAAACCGTCGGCGAGAAGCGCGGACGCTCCCGAAAGCTTCACCCCGAACTGCATCGCTCTCCCGACCCCGACCACACCGGAAGCAACGTGCAGATACTCTTCGTAGTCCCGGTCGACCCATGCATCTCCGGTGATTTCCACAGGCGGCATCACATCGACCACGGCTTGCTTGGCGATGGAAGCGCGGATCGCGGCGATCTCGTCACGTTCCTCTTCCAACTCTCGCTGCATGGATTCTGGCAATCGACGCCAGGATTCCGAATCGCGATCCAGGAACACGCGATCTGCGTGAGGTGGCAGCCGTCGCGGCATGGCGATGGAAATCATCACCGCCACCTGGGCCCGCGTGGGTAGTACGAGGACGGGACCGCGGGAATCGGGCGGGACACGGGACGATACGACGACTGGATCACCGCCACCGGGTGGCAGACGCTGCCGACGCCCTTGTGGCAGATGCAATCGACGACGACCGCAGGCAGGCTGTTGCCCTTCGAAACCTGTCTGCCCTTGTGGTCGAGCGTGAGGTTCATTCGTGGATCGAACTTCCCCTTATAGCTCCCGAGGTTGTCGTAGCCGGTTTGCACGCCCGATTCCGTGTTGGTCCTGATCGTCGCGACTGGCTTTCCAGCGGGCGTGAGAATTCTTTCGGTCTTCAATGTGTTCTGAGGTCTTTGTTTTTCCATACCCCAAAAATAACGTCACCGACGAAGCCGAAGACCATGGGCAAGCTGACTCGGGGAACCCGGCTCTACCCGCGCGGTGGCGAATTCGCAGCGGTTCTGTCAACGAAATCGAGGGCCATCGCGATGAGGTTGTTGCCCCTGCACACCGCTCGCCCCTGGGGGTCATAGGTGATGTTCTCGCGTGGGTCGTACCTCGCCTTCAAGGTACCGAGTCGGTCGTATGCGACCTTCACGCCGGTCTCGGTGTCGGTCACGATCTTGGCGACTAGCTGCCCCGCTGAGGTGAGGATCCTTTCGACCGTCGTCGAACCATCCTGGGGTGTTTTGTTTTCCATACTCAAGGATAACCGTCGGCCGAGGCAAACCGATGACAGCCTCGCAAGGCGCTCTCGGTCGTTTAGGGATCCACCAAGCTCGACTATGGTCTCCTAGAAGGTGCCGCGCGCGAACTACAGACGGGTGCTCGCCGAGTTCGCCTCCGCGCAGTGCTGGAATGCGCGTGGAGTATCAGTCCTGGCCAGGAACGGGCCGTTTCCAAACCGTCCAAAGATCACGGGTTCCAAGTACCCGAAACCACAGCGGCGAACGAACGCAGAACTGCGATCCGGAACCGAACATCTGAGAAACGGACATCGATGCGTCGAAACCGCATCAGTACAGCTCGTGAGGGCTTGTGTGCTCCCGGTCGGCTAGACGTACAAGGACGGAATCTACGAACGCGGCTTCATTTTCCCAGGTGAGCGCTGCCGCTCGGGCGGCACTTGTCGGGACGGCACCTGCTCTCGGGAACGCTGGAACGGATCCGCGTGCCTGTCGGGTGACACGGTCGCCACCTATGGAGCCGACGGAGCGACGTGCGAGGGTGTGGCTGGATTTGCACCGCGGTCTCAGGACTGGTGACCAACCCCTTCGGTGGCGCCTACAGGACGGACTCGCTATCAGCCGATTTGTGCGGGGCTGCGGAAACGCAATGACGTCCCTACCGACTTGCTGCGGGCTCTCGATGACCTAAGTTGCAGCGCTCAGGCTGGCTGGTTCAGTATTTTTTTCTGGCAAGCATCCGCTGTGTAGTACAGAGTTCGGCCAAGAATGTCCGTGACTCTGCGCAATCAGCGGCTTGCCCAACTTCCGAGAAGGGAAGTGGCGCCCAGATTGTTTGCGGCGGTTCTCATCGCTGCGGTCGGGCTCGTGCAGTTCTCAGGCTTGTGGCACGAGGCCAGCGTTCGGCACGTGCAGTGCGCGGAGCATGGCGAGGCGATTGATGTCGGAATCGTCTCGGATCTGGGACCATCTCCTGCGCGCCATCGCGCGACCGGTTCGGGGATGGAGGGGGCCGACAATGCCGAGACCACGTCGCACGATCACTGCTCCGTGGTGTTGGCCTTTCGAACGAGTGCGCGGGCACAGCTGATAAGGCTGGCCGTGCGTTTCGCGCCGCCGCCGGTTGTCCTTCAGCCGGCCAGCGCGCCCGCACCACGACCTGGACGCGCGTTCGTCCTTGCCAGCGCCCCCAAGACCTCTCCGCCAGCAGCCTGATCGATTGGTTCCGTCGGGCAGTAGACAGTAGCGCCAGTTTCGCGCTGCCTGTGTCTGTGCCGATGTTGAGCACATTCCACTGGCGTTGAGGGTCAGTTCCCGCATGGGAGCTGAGCCGCGCACGGAGCGAACTTCAACGGCGCCCGTTCAGCACGTCGCTGCCGTCGCCTGTCTTCGTGTTCCCCGTCTTTCGGGCTTATCGAGGAGATCATGTCCCCATTCTGCGTCCATCTTCATCGTCGCTATCTTTCGCGGCCGTTCAATCCCTGGTCGTACTTCGTTCTCGGGCTCTGCACCCTGGTCGCAGCGGAGCCGCGCTCCTTTGCTCAGGATGCGGGAACGCCCACAGTCGAACCGCCGCAAGTGCTGGAGAAGCAGCAGGCTCCGTACCCGCCAGAAGCTGCCGCTGTCGGCGCGCGCGGCGATGTCGCGGTGAACGTCGATGTCAATACGGAGGGGAACGTCACGGGAATGGGGATCGTGCGTGGCGTGGCAGCATCCCTCGACCGAGCCGCAATCGAGGCAGCTAGCCACTGGCGCTTTCGGCCTGCTCTCCGTGGTGGTGTCGCGGTGGCGAGTCGAGTTCAGCTTCTCTTCCACTTCGAGCCACCGCCCGTAATCACGCCACCGCCTGCACCGGCCCCCACGGCCCTGCCAGCGTCACCCCCCAACCCACCGGCCAATTCCTCTACCGAGCCCTCGCCAATGGTGCCGCCAACAGTTCCATCTGCCCTCGACGTCACCGTGCTCGGCCGCCGTCCGCCTGTCAGTCGAGGCGCTTCCGATTTCCAAGTGAGGGTCGACCAGCTTGCCGAGGTGCCACGTGCCAACGCTTCCGAACTGCTCAAGCTAGCTCCTGGGATCTTGCTGACCAATGAAGGCGGTGAAGGACACGCCGAGCAAGTCTTCATGCGGGGATTCGATGCGCGCGAGGGCCAGGACATCGAGTTCTCGGTGGGCGGCGTTCCCATCAACGAGAGCGGAAACCTGCACGGAAATGGATACGCCGACACCCACTTCATCATCCCCGAGTTGGTCGAGTCGCTGCACGTCGTGGAAGGGCCGTTCGATCCGCGACAAGGCAACTACGCAGTTGCGGGAAGCGCTGACTACGAACTCGGGCTGGCCGAGCGCGGCCTCAGCACACGCTATAGCACCGGAAGCTTCGGCACCCAGCGCCTCCTCGCATTATGGGGACCGTCGGGCGAGAGCACGCACACCTTTGCCGGCGCCGAGATCTACAAGACGGCTGGTTTCGGCCAGAACCGCGATGCTCAGCGCGGCTCGGCGATGGGGCAGTACGAAGGACGGTTCGGGGCGACGGGATCGTTTCGCCTGAGCACGCAGGCGTACACCACGCATTTTCACACCGCCGGTGTGATCCGAGGAGAGGACTACGAGTCCGGCAAGATAGGCTTCTATGACAGCTATGACCGGTCAAGGTTCGCACTCGAAGCGGTTCCGCAAGGGGGCGATGCTTCCCGGTATTCGCTGGCCGCCGACATCGAATCCCATCCTGGCGACACCGTGCTGTCACAGCAGATCTTTCTGATCAAGCGCGACATGCGCCTCATCGAGAACTTCACCGGCTTCCTGCTCGACGTGCAAGAGCCGCTGCAATCGATTCATGGCCAGCGTGGGGACACCCTGGATCTCAACGTGCACGAGTTGACCATCGGAGCGCGCGGCTCCGCTCGTCTGCATGCCGATGCGCTTGGGCTGCGCCAGGAATTGGAGCTTGGCTACTTTGCACGCGGCGATCAGGCGAACGGTACGCAGCAGCGGTTGGAAGCCACGACGGGTGTTCCCTACAAGACCGACACCGATCTCGACTCGCAGCTCGGCGACATCGGGCTCTATGGCGATATCAATCTTCGCCCGCTGCGCTGGCTGTCGCTGCGAGGTGGTGCCCGGGCCGAGATCGTCTCCTACGACGTCCTCAACAACTGCGCGGCCCAGGCCGTCGCGCACCCATCGACCACCAATCCGCCCATCGACCAGAGCTGCCTTACCCAGCAGAACTACGGTCGGCCGCGCGAGCCCGACCAGGTCACGTCGACTTCGGGCGTGGCCTTCCTGCCGCGCGCTTCGCTCATCGCTGGACCATTTCGTCACCTTTCCCTGTCAGCCAGCTACGGTAAAGGGATCCGTTCCATCGACCCCAACTACATTACCCAGGACGTGCAAGCGGCATTTGCCAGCATCACGGCCTATGAAGGCGGCGTCGCATACGCGGGCAATGTGAGAAATGCGACCGTGGTCGCGCGTTCGGTGGCGTTCCGCACGGTCGTGGACCGCGACCTGATCTTTGATCAGACTGCGGGCCGCAACGTGCTTGGTGTGGGGACCACGCGCACGGGTTGGCTGGGCGCCTTGCGAGTGACGGGATCGTTCTTCGACGAGTCAGCGAACCTGACCTTGGTGCGCGCGACCTACAACGACGACGGCACTGCGGTCGCGTACGTGCCAGGGGTAGTATTTCGCTCGGACAGCGCCCTCTTTCGAACGCTGCCCTGGGCGGTGCTTGGCAAACCGATTCGTACCACCCTGGGCGCCGGCATCACCTACGCCGGGCGGCGTCCGCTGCCTTACGGCGAGGTCAGCAGCACGATCTTCACCATCGACGCCTCGGCGTCGGTGGAATGGGCGAACTACCAACTTCGTCTGCATGCGACCAACCTCCTCGATACGCAATACCGATTGGGCGAGTACAACTACGCTTCCGATTTTCACAGCCAGCCGCAGCCGACGCTGGTACCGGATCGCACCTTCGCCGCCGGTCCGCCGCGTGCCCTGTTTCTGACCCTGGGCTTCAACTTCGGAGGGGCGTGATGAATCAAGCGTGGTTCTTCGCACTCGCGCTGGCCGCAACTTCGGGCTGCGTCGCGCAGACAGGTGGCCAGACGGCGGACTTCCAGGTCGCGGCGGCAGGGCCAGCCGACGCGATAGCAGGACAGCCGCTGACCTTCACGAATAGCGCAGGTTGGGAGGTCGTCCTCAATCAGGCCAAGCTGCACATCGGCGCCGTGTATCTGGACGAGAGCCGGCCCATCTCTGGCGGGCAGGCGACGGGTTGCTACTTGACCGGCACCTATGTTGCTCAAGAGACGTCGGGACTGGACGTCGACTTGCTCAATCCGGAAATGCAGGTGTTCCCGGCGAAGGCCCACGGCATCACCGAGCCTGCAGCACTTATCGGCCAAGTATGGCTGACCGGTGGGGACGTCAACGCTTCGACCGATCCCACACCCATCCTGGTCGTGGCCGGCACGGCGACGCAGGCCGGGGCGGGTTTCCCTTTCACGGGGACCGTCACCATCAGCTCGAACCGACAAGCCGCAACCTCCGGCGCGGCCGGTGGCGATCCGATCTGCAAAGCCCGCATTGTCACGCCCATCGACGCTGTCCCAATTCAAACCACAGGCGGGCTGCTGTTGCGCATCGATCCTCGCCGCTATTTCGCTGGCGTCGACTTCAGTCAGTTGCCACCCGACGCGACGACAGGTGGACACGCCTTCAGCAACGACCCGAGCGGCGCCGGCTATTCACCGACCGGGTACCAGTTCTACACCAACCTCCACCAGACGGCGCCTTACACCTTTTCTTGGAGCAACTCACTTTGAACGACCGACACAAGGAAACAATTATGCGAACGAAGACAATCAGTATCATTGGTAGTGCGAGCTTGTTCGCGTCGGCGGCAATGGCCGTGGCGCTCGGATCTTGCTCCAGTAGTAGCTCACAGCCCGTGACTTGCGCCAGCACCGCGGCTCCCGCCACCACCTGGCCAACGCCAGCCACCGGCGCGGTTTCGTTGCAACCCTTCACGCCACCAAAGACGGCGGATCTGAAAGGGGGCGACGTGCTCTTCACCGCTTCGGGAGAGGTCTTGGCGCTTACCGGCTACCCGTTTCCGCCAGTCAACGACGGCGACCCGGCGTTCGTCGATGGCTGGGACGTGCACTTCACGCGACTTCTAGTCACAGTGGACAACATTACTCTCTCGAACGGTCCCTTCATTAGGCCAGGCGACGAGTCTTGCACGGAGTCCACAGTGGCGAAGGTGACCGGCCCCTGGGCCATCGACTTGGCCCACAGCGATCCACAACGCAACCTTCCAGGTAAAGGCGCTCCGGGTGAGGAAGCTGTCCCCATCGCAGCGCTTTCGCACCAGAACTATCCGGCTGGGAACAACGCGGCCTTCGATACCAGCGGGTCCACGCCCTACGCCTTCGGCTTCGACATGGTTCCCGCCGCCTCGGGCGCCATGAACGTCAACCTCGACGCCGCGGGCCTGTCCGACTACCAGGATATGGCCACCAACGGTTGCGTCGTTCTCTACGTGGGCACCGCAACGTTCATGGGCAGCGACACCACCTGCACGACGCCCGGCGCACCCAGCAGCTACTACGCGACCGAATACGTTACCTGGCCCAAGACCGGCGAGAGCGTGAATTTTCGCCTTTGCTTCAAGTCGCCCGCGTCGCTCGTGAATTGCCAGAATCCCGACAATTCTGGCAAAGCACTTTCGGGCGAGGAATCCGAGCGCGGCATTTTCTTCAAGGCCGACCAATCTGTCATCGCGCAGGTCACCGTTCACACGGATCATCCGTTCTGGGACAGCGTGCTCCACGATACGCCTCCGCACTTCGACCAGTTCGCGGCGGCCGTGGCGGGGAAGGGACAGAACGGTGTGTTTCCGACGGTGACGCTCGAAATGACCAAAGGGATCCCGTACGCCCCTTCGTATAAGGACGCGGCCGGCAATCCGCTCTACTGGCGCTATTGCATCGCTCCGCCCACCGATGTCCACGCCCAGTTCACCGGCCCCATGGCCTTCGATGCGCAGAGCGTGTCGGGCCTCGCCGACTACTATGATTTCGCGACCTACGATCAAAGCACTCAGGGCCATCTCAACTCCGACGGGCTCTGCTACGTGGATCGCCACTATCCATCGCCCAAGTGAGGTAGGTCTTGAGCACCATTGAAACGGTCAAGCGGATCTTGCTCGCCTCGGGCGCGGGCTGGGTCCTTTGGTTTCTGGGGGCGCTGTCGGTGGCCAGTCTCGTGCTGGCCATCGAGCGCTGGCTCTACCTGCGCCGCCGTGGCGGGGATCTCGAAGCGCTGGCGCGCGAGCTAGACGAACACCTGTCGAGCGGCGACTTCGGAAGCGCACGGCGCGTGCTCGAAGCCAGTCCAGCGGTAGCAGCGCGTGTGGCGGACGCAGGCTTGCGCCTCGCCGAACGCGGCACGGAGGCTGCCGACAAGGCCATGCAGAGCGCATCTGCCCTCGAACGAGGTCGTCTCGAACGCTGGTTGGCTTTCCTGGCGACCGTAGGCAACAACGCTCCCTTCGTGGGGCTGTTTGGAACCGTCGTCGGCGTCATCCACGCCTTCGAAGAGCTGGGCCACGCCGCCCCTGGCCATGCGGCTGCCGCGGGTCAGGTGGCGTCGCAAGCGGTGATGGCCAGTATTGCCGAGGCACTGGTCGCGACTGCGGTCGGCATCCTGGTCGCGTTGCCCGCGGTGGCGGCGTACAACTACCTGCAACGGCGGGTAACGTCGTTGCTCTCCGGGGCCGAGGTGCTCACGAATCTGGTACTTGCGTACATCGCGGACGATGCGCGGGGTCCGCAAAAGACGCCACGACTGCGCGAAGTGAAAGAGGTGAGCGATGGCAGCGCCTAGCGGCCAGGCCGCGAACGGAATCATCTCCGGCATCAACGTCACGCCGCTGGTAGACGTAATGCTGGTGTTGCTGGTGATCTTCATCGTCACCGCAAAGATCATCGTGACTCCGGCGGTGCCGCTGGATCTGCCCCACGCGGCCCACGGCGAGGAGGTACAAGTTGTACTGTCGGTGATTGTTCCGGTACGCGGTCCGATGCTGGTGAACGGCGCTGCTCTACCGAACGACGAAGCCCTGGAGGACAAAGCACGGGCGGCGCTGGCTGGAGATGGGGAGTTGCGCGCGGTCATCCAAGCTGATGGTGAGGTGCCACACAGGCGCGTGATCCATGTGCTCGATCTGCTCAAGGGCGCGGGGTTAACTCGTGTGGCCTTCGGAGCGCTTCCAGTCGGGAAGTCCGGACAGTGAGGCACAATCCATGGCGTGCCCCTTGTTGACGAAGCCCGTGAACCGTTCGCCGCGCATAGTCGACCTCGTCTTTCTTGCCGAGCCTGCTGGCCGGTGGAGACGACTAGCTTTGGGCGGTACGGTGGTCGTGGCTCTCTACGGGGGCGTGTTCGTAATGGTGAGTCGGTTGGGTAGTTCGCTCGGCCCTTGGAGTGCGGAGATGGCGGCGCGCATTCACGAGGCGATTGCGATGGAACGCGCGGTTGACGTGACACCACCTCCACCGCCGCGCACGCCGCCTCCTCCTGCGCCCGTACCAGAGGCGCCGCAAATCGCGGTCTCTCGAACAGTGCGGGCACCCTATGCGCAACAAGCCCACGCGACGACGCCCGCGCAAGCAGGGCAGCTCGCTGCCGTTTCTCAGGACCCGGCCGATTTCACAGGCACCGCGTTCATCGTTGGCTCTGGGACTTCCTATGCTGGCGGCGCGACGACCAGCAGCGGAACCAACAAGAAGGCAGGGCTCGGAACCATCGGTCCGGAAGCAACAAACACCAAGGCGCCCAGTGTTCACAGTCGAGCCCGTGCCGTCACGCTCGATCAGGCCGCCTGGAACTGTCCCTGGCCCGCTGAAGCCGACGCCGAGCAGGTCAACGAGCAGACAGTCATATTGCAAGCGAGAGTAGCAGCCGATGGCCGGGCCGAGCGCGTCGATGTCCTCAGCGATCCCGGATTTGGATTCGGCGCCGCTGCTCGCCTTTGCACGCTTCGGACTCGCTTCGAGCCCGCGCGCGATGCGGCCGGCCAGCCCATGTCCGCGCAGTCACCACCCATCCGCGTTCACTTTTACCGATGAGGGCTGTCATGCGTTCGCACGTCTTGCTCTTCGCGTTTCTCGCCGTCGCAGAGTTCTCGTGCTGCAATCGCCATCATGCGAGCGCGGACGAATGCGAGTCGATCCTCCACCGTCTCATCGAACTCGAACTCAGCGAGTCTGGATACCGGGATCCTGTTCTTCGTACGCGCTGGCAGCAGGACTTGGTCCGTCGCTTCGGGCCGGATCTGGATCGTTGTCGCGGCCGTGAAGTGCGAGGTTCCCTTAGGACTTGTCTGGCGACGGCGCGAAGTTCAGAAGAGATCCTTCACCGGTGTCTCGACTGATCCTGGCATTCCCGCAGTCAGCTGCGCGTCGTCGCCCCACGAGCGGCCAGGTGCCCAGGGAGAGAAGCAACGTGCCGGCGGCTCTCGCCCTGCATTTGCGGAATCTCTGGTGTCGTCGATGCGATGCTGGTGATCATATCGTGCGTCAAAGACGCCCCGTTTTCCTCATCTTCGGTTTCTTCGACTTGGGTGGCGGCAATGCGGCTGAGGTCACCCGGATGAGATCGCAGAGCCGCTCGTGGTCCTCCAGGTCGGAGGCGGAGATTAGCATCGACGGTTTCGCGCGAGGATAGGCGATGCCCTCGGCGTAGCGATCCCCGACTACGGCCTTGCCAGCCGGTGTGATCTTGACGAAGAGCTGGTCATCACAGATGAGGGCCACTACTTTGTCACCGCAATAGAGCGCGTACTCGCCGAACATCTTTCGGACCCGCACGTTCGGTACCGAGGACAGCTGGTCGAGGATGAAATCGGTCGTACTTTGGGAGGTGGCCATGTTGGACTTGTCACCGGCTCGGCAAGACTATCACAGCGGAGTATCTCAGCATCCTGTCGAACCGACAGTACGGTTTCCGGTTTCTGTCTGTGGAACCGAACACAACGTTGACCTGGCCTACGGAACGAATCCTCCCAATGGTGCCGTGCAAGTGGTCGCCGAAGTACCTGACCAGGAGATGGAATCCCAGGTCTCTCCCCCGGCGCCAATCTCGAAGTAGTAGTAGCCGGACTTCTTCGCGGGGAGCGTGCCGCCGCAGGTGACCGAGGTGCCGTTGACCTTGACGACCCTATCCACTGACGTGAAGGAATTGCAGCCCCAACCGAACTGAATGGTATCGCAGGTGACGAAGCAGAACGCTTTGGTGGTACCTATACTGAGGTGGCCACCGCTGACTGGTGTGGCGTTTGCGCACGCTGCAACGGATCCCCCGTCGGTCGGCGGCTCTGGTCCCGGCTCCGCGGCTGGCTCAGGTCCCGGTTCCGGCTGTCCACGGACGCCACCTGTGCTTGTGTCTCCGCCTGCCCCGGTTGCGCCGCCCACTCCAGCCGTACCACCCACGCTCGAAATTCCGCCGGTTCCGCTGTGGCCACCCGTTCCGCCAGTGGATGGGACCACGGTCGAGCCACCCGCTCCAATGACGCCGCCCGACCCCACCACTCCTCCCGCCGCTCTCGCGTCTGCTGGTCCTGAGCCATCATTCTCGCCGGCATCACCGGAACCACTTACACCACCGCTTGCAATGGGCACGTCGGGGGTGACGGCGACATCGAGAGTGACGTGGCCGGCACCATCCGAACTTCCATCGGCAATACCAACCGCTGTGTCCACCGGGGAAGCGCCGAGACCATCGGTCCGCGATGCGGAGCTGTCCATGCTCGTTACCGGCGGCCCCGAAAGCTGACTGGCATCGTATGAACACGCGACGCTGCTACTTACCAGCAGGACGTAGACCCTCACCATGGTTCTCATCCACGGTGCGTTCGAAGAATCTCTGTTTTGCCTGCTCTCGGCTCGACTGTGCCCCATATCAGCATCCTTTGCAGTGGCTCGTACTACGGCCCACTGTAGACGGTGAGCGCAGCTACTTCGGCGGCGCTAAGGGCACGTCTGTAGACACGGATCTCATCAATGGAGCCATCGAAGTAGGGATCGGCGCTGAACTGCGACTTACCGATAAAGGCGTAGTCGATTGCCCCGAGATCCGCAGGTCGCAGCGTGACCGCAGTGCTGGCCACGACCTGTGCACCATTGACATAGAGAATGGCTCGTCCCGTGGTCAGCACGACCGCGACGTGCTTCCACGCCCCGGTCGGAAGGGCTGTCGTTGTGAGGGTCTGCTCATTGTTGAAGCCGTTGCTCGTGATGGCGAAGGCGAGATTCGTGCCTCCATTCTTCGGCACGAGGTTCATGTAGATCGTGCCGGTCGAGGTGTTGTTCGCCAGACGGGCATTGATGCCCACGTCGAGCACGTTCTGCCAGTTCTGGGAGGTAGTGACGTAGACCCAGGTCGCGATGGTGATGTCCGTGGCGTTCGCAAACACGGTGGGTGGAATGGAAACGTAGCCCTGGCCAGCCCCGGAGAGCGTCAGCGCGTTCCCCACCATGCCCGCCGAGAACGTGTAGCCGGTGGCTCCCGATGACACCAGCGTCCCGTTGTTGCCGTTGCCAGATGAGTCCGGCAGGGTCGTGCCTGTCGCGCTGTCGCACTTGTAGTAGGCGACAAGGCCCGTGAGCAATGAGCCACCCGTGCCTCCGGTCGGAGTGGTGGATGATCCGCCTGTGCCGCCGATGCTTCCACAGCCACTGGCGCCGCATGCAGCGGTCTGGAGTTGACTGACGCACGATTGGACGACACCCGACGCGCCAGCCTGGTTTAGGCATTCCGTCAGGCAGTTGCTGCTACACGTTCCACCTGCTGCTAACATACAGTCGACTACCGCCTTGCACTTCGCCTCCATTGACGCCCCGCTGTACTCGCACTGTGCGCATGAGGTAGCACTGCCGCAGGCGTACCCGTTGGCTACGACCTGGGCGAGGCAGGCGGGTGCCACATCCGCGGTTGAAATCGGTCCATCCTTACCGGAGACCCCCGCGTCACGATTACCTCCTGTCCCGCCCGTGGCGCCGCCGCTGCCTGTGGTTCCGCCAGAAGTAGTCGTAGCGGGTAAGGTAGCGCCTCCAGTGCTGATCGTGCCGCCGCCGGAAGCACCCGCGGCCATGGACGCGTCGTACCCGAGGCCAGTCCCACCTGTCGCCGTCACCGTGCCCCCCGTGGAGATTGCGTCTATCGTTCCCCCAAGCCCGCCGCTCGGGATCGGAGCATCGACCGCATCTGTTGCGCCAGCACCGCCCACAGGGAGGGGGCCTCTCGCGTCGATGCTTCCAGTCGGAGCGATGTCGATTCCGGTGATGGGGCCGTCTGAGCCCGTCGCCAGCGGTCCAGCCAGTTGGCTGGCATCGTAGGAGCATGCAACGGCGGTCGCCAGACCAAGGACGCAAAGGCTTGTTCTCGTCGTCATCGTCAATATCTCACGTTCGCGAGAAGCCCTGTCGCTCCGCCAGCCATGGGCGCCACGGTGACACCATGACCTTCGACGAAGAAGAGCACACCCGTGGCGACAGCAGCTGCAGCGCTGAGCCCCCAGAAGACGTTGGCCATGTTCTTCCGCGTGTCCAAGGAACTGACTTGGCTGGAGTTGCACCCGGTCCAGTTAGCCCCGGCGGCAGTACCACAGGACTTCCGGAGGTCGTCATACTTCGACTGCATCATCGATCCCGCGATTGCAGCGGCTCCGACAAACACCACCGTGGAACCCGCCGCCACCCACGTCCATTTTCGATGGAGCCACCAACCATCATCGTCTGCTGGCGTCGGGCTCGGTAGTCTCGCGCCTTGCAGATCGACCGAAGGCGATGGCGTAGGGGGTACCTGGGCCACTGGCGCAGTATCAGCGAGCCCGCGAGGTCGGATTGCAACGGTTTGGACGGTACCAGCTGCGACATCAACCGTCTGGACTACGGGAATCATCGTGGGCGAGGTCGCGGTGACCTGGTGCCGACCGGGGGTGACACGGACGACATCCGCGAGCGGGGCTTTTCCTGCCATCTTCCCGTCGACCGAAATCTCTGCGTCGACGCCACCGCAGTCGATGAGCAACTTGCCGATCTTCGGCGACAGTTCTTGCACCGAACGCTTGGCTTCCGCGAGCAACTCGGGTGATGCATCCACCGCCAGCGACAAGAATTTCTCGAAAGCGTCGACAGCATCAACTGGCCTCCCAAGCTCGCGGTTCGCTTGGCCGATGTTGAAGAACAGCTTGGGACTTGGGAACACCGAGTGCGCTTGCTCGAACTTGTTGAGCGCATCGGCGAAGGCCCCTTGCTGGTAGAGCTGCGTACCCTCCTTCAACATCATCTGCGCACGTGCCTTAGCGTCTGGGTCAGAGCTTGGTGCGTTCGCTTGTGCCAAGACAGTCAGAAGAATCAGCGTTGCCTGCATTATCAAAGCTCCTCGATAAGTTGTCCCCGTTGCGGTCGAGTCTTGGGTGGCTTGCGTTCAGAGGACTTGCTGCTTGGACGGTTGTCTTCGAACGGGTTCGCGTAAGACGAGCCTCCTCTTCCGCTCGCGGGCTTGCCGAGGCCGTCCATTGGAGCCTTCGACGCTTTCGCCTTCGGAGTATGCGAAGGCAGGGGCTCCGGGCTCGACGCTGCGGCTGGGATCGCAGAGGCTGGTGCAGGTAATATAACCACCTCTGGCGCCTTCGAGATCGTCGTTGGTGTCGTCAACGCAGCTGCTGGGCTCTGCGGCTTGCGGGGCCAGAAGATCAGCACGGCGACCACAACCATCGCCAGCGCAGCGCTGGCGATGACGTAGATCCTCTTCTTTTTACGCCGTGCCTCGCCTTCTACGAGATCATCGCTGATAGCGTCGGCGCTAGCGAATGTCTGGGCGGGAAGCGTCGCCGCTTGGGCGATAGCTGCCGACCGTGGAGCTGTTTTCCCCGGCTTCGCCGAAGCTAGACGAGCCGAGTACGCTACCGTTCCTTTCACCGGCCCCGGTCGGGAAATCGCGAGGGGAGGTGGTGTCAGCTCGCGAGTGAATCCCGTGGCTGCAGCCTCGAATGCACGAGCGAAGTCCTTGATCGACGGATATCGATCCTCTGCTTGCTTGGCGAGCGCACGACGAAGCACGGGCTCCACATCCGGAGGCAAGCCCGGTGCTCGCTTCGACAGCGGGTGCGGATCCATGTTGATGACCTGGTAAAAGAGCGCGGCCATGTCATCGGCGCGGAACGGCGCGTAGCCGCTCAGCATTTCCCAGGCGATGCAGCCGAGTGCCCACTGGTCCGCCCGGTGATCGATCTCTTCGATGAGCCCTGTAGCCTGCTCGGGTGACATGTACTCGGGCGTGCCCATCACCGCGCTCGCCCGTGTGAGCTTGGTTCTCGACGCCTTGATCTTGGAGATCCCGAAGTCGAGAACCTTGACGAAATCAGCCTCGCCCTTGACCTTGACGAGGTAGATGTTGGCGGGCTTGAGATCGCGGTGGACGATGCCTTCGTCGTGGGCGGCGGCCAGGGCGGAAGCGACCTGTCGGGTGATCTCGACCGCAGTTTCCAGGGGCAGACGGCCAAGGTTCCGGATCCGGTGGTCGAGGTCTTCCCCGTCCAGGTATTCCATGACCAGGTAGGGCTCGCCGCTATCGGTGGCACCGAAGTCCATCACGTTGACTAGGTGTGGGTGTCCCAGCCTCGACGTGACCTCGGCTTCCCGACGGAAGCGCGCCAGCGCTTCCTCGTTCGAGGCCAAATCTCTGGCCATCACTTTGATGGCGACCCGCTTGTTCAGCCGCAGGTGAGTGGATTCGTACACCGCCCCCATTCCACCTTCGCCGAGAAGTCGTATGACTTCGTAGGCACCGCCGAGCACGGCTCCCGTGAGTGCACCCAATTTCGCGTCAGCAGACACCGGCTACCTCCGCCGATGGCGAGGCCATCGGCTGCGAGCTAGAGGAGAGATGGGGCTCTGCACGGACTGGATATGACTTGAGGGCAGCGGTCATCGACCATTCTCAGACGAAAGGGATAGCCGATTGTATCACGGACTAGTCCTATGGTGACTAGTCCGAGGTTGATGCCTGCTGGGCTACGTGCCCAGGCTTGCCAAGAAGACTCGCGCCAAGTGGCGGTCGGAAGCTCGTTCTGACCCCGAAGCCGCGGAGTTTCTGAAGACCTTGGGTGATCACATCCGGACGCTGCGTACCAAGAAGAAGCTCAGCCAGGAGAAGGTGGCCGAGGCCGCCCAGCTGAGCCCCCAGCATTGGGTGGATATCGAGCACGGCCGCACAAATCCGACGGTGACTTCGCTCGTGGGCATCGCCCGTGCTCTCGGGGCGAAAGTTCGCGACCTCTTCGACTGATCCCAGCTCGGCGAGAACCGGCGGTGACGACATTCGGGGGGGCCGGGGCCTGCAAGGAATGCATCCCTCTCGAAGCGTAGAAGGCTTCATATGGGGAGGGTAGACAAAACACGTACAACCGAACGTGTTTACGGAGTGGCAGCCAGGCTAACCCGGTGTGATGTCGAAAGCGCTTCCTCTGGCCAAGTGGCTTCGGTACGTCGCGGGCAACACCAAGCGCCTGCGGCTGAAGCATGCCTGGACCCAGGAAGCGCTGGCGGAGAAGGCTGGACTGGAAGCGCGTTACGTCCAGGAAATCGAACGCGCGAAGACGAACATGACGTTGGCGGTGTTGGTGGATCTGGCCACCGCGCTCGGTGTCCACCCGCGCAACTTGCTACGAGAGGCGGAGATGAAACCGGCGAAGCCAGGGCGGCCACTAAAAGGCAGAGCTGCACGGCGGTGATGCCGACGCGGTCGCCGCGATACTGTCTCACTCATAATTGAGCAGGATGTGCCAACGGTCGAGAGTCGGGGCGATGCTGCCAGCGACTTGCGCACCGCTTGCGGCGCGAATCACAACGTGCGAGCGTAGACCAGCGATGACCAAGAAGACTGAGCGTCCATCGAGCCGGGGTAGTGATGCCGATCTGCGGTCCTACAAAAGCACCATCGACAAGTGGCAGGTTGCGCTGGAAGCAGTCTTTGGTCGCAAGATCCCCAACACGTACAGGTCGACCGAGGTGGAAAAGATCAGATCGATCCTTACCCATCTCGGAGCGCGCGGCGCGAACCAGACGATCTTGCCGACAGGTGGAAACGACGTACTTGCAGGGGCGCGGATATCCAAGTGGGAACCAGGGTGTCTAGAATTGCGGTCTGGTGTCGATGGCGACGACGTGTCTATCGCGCTCCCGCGCGCTCTCACATTCTGGACATTTCCGCCGCACTCGACCATGTCGTACTTTCGTCTGGAACTTGAACCGCTCGCGCCGGCCATCATCCGGGGCAAGGCTCTGGAACGGACACGAAAGCAAGCCGCCACCCAGAACGACTTCGAAGAGCTGACGGAGGTTGCGCCAGGGAAATATGACAACCGCGCTCGATGGGACCACGACGAACGTCAACCGGGGTGGCGGGTTGTTACCAGGTATTTCGGAAAGGGGGCGTTCCTGATATTTCCCAGGGTGACTCGATTCGACCGTCTCGTCAGCCGTGATGAGTGCTCCACGTACGTCCGCTTGCCGGCCACAAAATTGGCCCAAAAGGTTTCAGCGCTGATCGAAAAAGCGACTCGGAGCGGAGTGGATATTCCTTGAAACACGCCTGCAGGATCATCAAGTGCCGGCCCGTCAAGGCCGCCAAGGACGCCGTAGGGTAAGGACGTTGCAAGTGCCTGGGGGCTGCACCGTCGGTTCGGTAGTCACGGCCCTGGGCACATCGCCACCCGTCCAGCGTAGTGTCGCGCGCGCTTGCGAAAGGATCGTATCAAGGAAGACCAGGAACGTGCCCAACAACGAGATACGAAGGAAGCCAATCGCATGACGGACAACGCGAATTCCGCCCTCCAAAGACCAAAGTGGAAGAAATGGACGCAGATGAAGTTTGTCGAATTGTGGCAGGCAGTTGCTCTGTCCTGCGACATCGAGCCTCGTGCCATCCATCTCGATCCCAATTTCGGAATCTTCCGCACGCGCACGCGATTCATGGGGGACGCGGACTTCTATGAGCGCCTGGACATCGCCCTCGCGGACGGAGGAACGGGATTTGAGCTGGTCGAGCCGGAAGACGATGACGAAGTTGCTGACAGGCGGAAATGCAGGGTCAGGCTCGGCGCGTTCGGAGCATGGGCGGTCAGCCTTGAATGGCGACCTTTCCCCGAGGAATTCCCTTGTGATGAACCTGGCGAACCACAAGGGTGGCCCTGGGGCAAGTACAGCACGAAGGCGCTCGGCTACATCGCAGCGGCGGTTTGGAAGTTTTACCGAAACCACAACCCCAAGCGCCCAAACGACAATGTTCCAGACAACGCCGACGTTGAGGCATTCCTCGTAGACATAGGCGCGTCCGCTCACATGGCCGAGGCCATCACGGCGATCATACGCCCCGATGCGGCGAAGAGGGGCCGCCGCCAGCGGAAGGGCGGTGACAGCCCGTAGCAGGCGTTCCGGCGTCGCTCCATGGCCGCCAGTGGCCCGCCAAAATGGCAAGAATGCCGCGCTAGAATAGGTCAATAGTTTCCAGGGCATGCTGGCTTCTTTCGCCCAATTGTCCCGATTACTTGGTTTGTTTCTCCTCGGGAAAGAATCCAGTTTCTCCGTGTGCCCGGCCAAAAAGCATTCGTTGCCGGGAAACGATAGGACCGAAGGAGAAACAAGCATGAAAACGTTTGACACAGAGCTAGAGACCAATGAAACCGCGACCACCTCCACCACGCACACCGCGGCCCGAAGCCCGGCGGTAGGCAGGAGATTGCCCTCACCGGCAGCAATTGCCCAGGCGGCGGACGCCTTGCTTTTCGCCGCCAGAAAAAAGGGCGGACGCAGGATCGCTGCCAGGACGGAGAAACTACGAAAGAAGTTCGAGCAATTGTGGTTTCTGGATTTCGGCGTGCCCCCATTTATGGATTTGCGCGACATCGTCCCGGCGGCGCAGAGCCTGGTCGGGCGCATGACCAATGAAGGCGGGGCTGGATTCGTGCACGCGGTTCACCACAACGGCCACCCGGACCGGCTTTCCGGGTTCGTACTCTCGGATAACTCCATTGAGCCGGAAAGACGCAGGTTCGCGAGGGCTACTGGTGCTCGACTTCGTGATCTGCGGGTGCATTGTGCGAAGGCGGGCGCCAACATCTCCCTCCGCCTTTCGAGTCAAATCATGCCAGCGCTTAGTACGAATCCGGCACACCCACCAATGACCGTTGCAACGGGAGCGCTACAACGTCCCTATGACAAGGTGGCGTCGAGCCTGGCCGAACTGACCACCACGAGAACCGCGTCTTCCGTCATCGACTCCGTGCCGCCAAAGAAACTCGGAATGACCAACGGCGCCAGCAACGCCACGGAGTCAGAAACCGCGAACGGGCGCCAATGCCTGGACTGCGGCAAGCCCATTGGTGAACGCGGAAATCGAGCGGTGTACTGCAAGCAGCACGGGACCAAAGCCGCTCGCCGAAAATTCAGAAAGCAAGAGGCGCAAGCCCAAGCAGGGAGGGCCTCAAACGGATCCGGGGCCACGGGTCCTGCGCAATCTGCCGGGCGATCACTTTCTACTTCCGAAGCGGCGGCATCCAACGGCGCCCGTCCTGTGGCTCGACAGAACAACCACGCTACCCGACGTGACAATGGCGTCGATGTTGCCGCACCTGCTGTCTTAGAAATTGAACGCAGAAGGCGTTCATACCGGACAGACAACTGATAGCGCCTGTCTACGCATCGACTTCACCCGCAGGGATGCGCGCGCGAAGTCGATGCGGTTCGGACGGGCAAACGACCTGAGGTGTCGATTGGTCGAACTCTGCAGCCGCGTTGAGCGGCGGCAGGCCCATCGCCTCGGGCGGTTTCAGGACTGCTTAGCCGGGTGACCAAAGTTTTTCGGTTGGACCGGACATGATTGCCGCCGACAACCACGCTATTCACGAGCTGGGCCGGCATTGGACCGCAGTGAGCGGTGGACAATGGACCTGTGCACGCAGGTGGATGAAACAGGCAATTGCATGGCGAGCGTGAAACTCAGAACCAACCCCTCCTATTCCCCTTACGTACCGGATCCGTCATCACCGTTTGTCCCTCGCCCTCTTACGTACCAAATCCATCGATACAGCTCCCGCTGAGACCGTCGCAATCTTTCCTTGGTGGATAGAGACCTCTGCGTCTCCACCACTGGATCCATCGTGATCACTATAGGACATCAACAAATGACCTCGAAGAACACTAAAAGGAAGCGAAAGAGAGGGTCAGATTCACAACGAATGACCCCTCAACTCGTGACGATATTGACCTCGAAGAATGGGAAGGGGGTCGCTGAACGAGTCCAATTGGAAGCGATGGCCAATAGAGCCTCCCATTGCAGGACTCCGTATACCGACCCCGACACTGAAGAGAAGAGTCAGTTGCCATGGTGCAAGCTTGGTGCTCTTTGCCCCAATTGTGAGACCAGAATCGCTAAGGCGAACTACCGTGTGATGCACTCACAGTTCGAGGAATACATCAACTCCGGTCGTCTTCATGAAATTCGCATTACTTCCAACTACGGGAACATCAGTGGCAAGCGCCTGCGCAAAGCCATCAAGTGGATGGTTAGAGCGTTCAAGGAGTTAACGTCGCGCTCAGCTTGGAATGCAGTGGTTGTCCGAGTTGGCGCCGTCATCCATGCAACTTGGAAGGACGCAAGTTACACACATGGTGCTGGTTACCTCGTCCACCTGCATGCGGTCTGTCTTACCACGACCTCGCTCCCTCGATTCGATGCCATCGAAGACGAGTACATGAAGATTCTCGGTGTAGGCCCACGCGCTTCGTACGACAGTGACGACTACTTCAGCCACCGCCCTGTGCGCAATCTCAGCAAGACCGTTCGATACATAACTCATTGGCGGAAGCGGGTGTGCGGGGCGCCTCCAGTCGGGGGACATATCTGGTCACTGTGGGACATTCCCGACGCCGATATTCTTGCCTACGTCGCCGCCACCAAGAACCAGTTGCGCATACTCCAACGCGGATTTGACCCCGACGTCCTCAAGGTCGCTCGCAGGCGCATCGGGCGTCCCCGTCCGGGATCACGGACGGGACGTGTGGAAGGCAGCATAGCGAGAATGGCCACGGTTTATTCCCAGCTGTCGCACCGTAGCCCCCGCAGGCTCACTTCCCGCTTTATCAATCTCGCCGAGTACATGGGCGAGAGATGCCGATGGGGTCGGCGGTGTCACCTGGATGCATGCCCACTGTGCCACCGTCGCCGGCTTGATCGAGAGCTGGAAACCATCACCAAGATCCAGGGCATGGGGGAGCACCTTGCGTTCATCATCCTCCGCGCACCCAGCTTGGTAGCGGCGGACCAGCTAGAAGCCGAAGCTGCCGCCTTCTACGCAGCCGTCAAGAAGCTACTCCGCTCCTGCGAGTCGGGAATTTCAGTGTCTGCCTGGAAGATGCGAGTGCGTGCCGAGTCCGTTGAAGCCGTCACTATGTTTCGGCTCTCTGCCCGCATGCTGGTCGCCGCCTCGACCACCGTCGACACCGCCAAGTTCAAGTCATGCTGGCCACGAAAGTTAAAGTCGGTAGGGCTCAAGTGCAGGCCCGAAGGCAAGAAGGCTGTCGTGGTCATTCGTCCGGTGATCTCCCTCGACGCCACCGCCCGGAAGCTGGTGGGTCGCTGGAAATCCATGCTTGGTCCCGTCAAAGAGATGCGTCCTGACGAGGCTTCTGCGTACCTGCACGTGCAGGCGATGCGGTCAGATCTCGTCGTCAGCGACGAATGGGATCGCTTCATCCTTGGTGGCGAGGTGTCCCCGGCGATGCGCCGTGCGCCCACACCAGCAAGGCGTCCCAGTAGTACAGCTCGGTCGACTACGGCCCCCTCTACCACTGGTTTGACTTAGGGGTTCGAAAACTCGGCTTGCAGGGGGAGATCGTGGGCGCGCAGCAGAGTACACGGCACGCGGCAGTTCCCGAGGTTGGGGAAGGCCAAGGTGTGCCCTGCGCGCTGACGTCGGGCTCAGAACCAGAAGTATCGCCGGAACATGTTGGCCAAACCAGGAATGGTCCCAGGGCACGCGCTACGCTCGACGATTGCGGGACGCAAACCGCGCTCAGGCCCGAAGTGATAATCACTTTCGCGACTGTCGAGGATCAAGTAGCGTTCGACATGTTGAGCAGAATCCTGGCGAAGATCTTGTGACCCCATGACTTCTACCCGTGCCGTTATCTACCCTCGCGTTTCAAGTCTGATCCAACGGGATCGCCATACGATAGCGAGCCAGATGCACGAACTTCCAGCGTTCGCCCAGCGGGAGGGCTGGACGCTCGCCAGCCCGCCTGACACCTACGTTGATGACGGACACTCGGCGAAAGCGGGCAAGCTGGCCCATAGGGCAGGCTTTCTTCGCTTGCTCCGCGACATGGGGCAAACGCCACGTCCCTTCGACGTCGTCGTCGTTGTCGATATGGACCGAATCACGCGAAGCGAGGATCTTCGTGAACGAGGCGAGATCCTCGGAGCGTTCCAGAAATCCGGCGTGAAGATTGCGGTTTCATCGACGGGCCAGGTGCTGGATCTAAATAGCTCTATTGGCGATCTTCAATCAGCGTTGGGGTCCTTTTTTGCCGCGGAGGAAAATCGAAAGCGTCGGGAGCGGTGCGTCAGAGGCAAATTCGAAGCCATTCGTCAGGGACGTAAGCCGGCTGGACCGACACCGTTCGGGTTCATCTACTCGCGAGACGCGCAGTCGTGGCAGCACGATCCCATTCTGGCCCCTATTGTTCGCGAGATCTTCGGTCGTGTCATTAACGGCGAGTCCTGTGAGGCAATCGCAGTTGACCTCCAAGCCCGCCACATCCTGCGGGCAAAGCCGAGCCGCTCGGGTCGACGCAAGCCAGGCCGATGGGACCGTGAGCGTGTCTGGCAAATTGTCCGAAATCCCGTCCATCGGGGCGAATGGGTTGCCGACAAGAGAAAGAATCTAACCGTTAAAGTACCTCCTATTGTCAACGACGAGACATGGTGGGCCGCGGACGGCGCGCTGAACCGCTACGGCAAGCGGGGCCTGCGGCGCACGAAGCACACCTACCTCCTTCAGAAGATCGCTGTTTGCGCCATTTGTGGCGCGCAAATTGGATGCACTTCGGTTTTGTCTGGTGCGCGAGACCGTCACAAGCTCTGGTATTACGTTTGCAATCATCGGCGGCGTCCCGGTGAACATGCTCGATGTACCTTGCCCATGCTGCCCGTAGGTGAAATCGACAAGCGGGTGTGGATGGCCATCGTCCAGATGCTGAGCAAGCCCAAGTACGTCGAGGCAGCGATCAACCGACAGCGCGAAGAAAGCGATGACCAGATTGCCTGGACCAAGGATCTTGCTAGCGCCGAGGCGAAGCTCGCACAGCACGACAGTCAGTGCTCAAAGATGGCCGAACGGTACAGGAGAGGTCTAATCGAAGATGGGGTGTATGACGTCCATCTCGAAGCTGCCAAGCGCGAACGTGAGACGCTCTCTCGGCAAGCCGAGGCAGCGAAGGCGGGGATCGACTTGGCTGCGACCCGAGTGAGTGAGACCGAGACACTGCTAGGCACCGTAGCCAGGCTGCGGGAAAGCTTAGAAGGTGCGGACGTTGCGACGCGGGCGGAGATCGTGCGGACCTTGGTTCCTGGCCGCGGCGCACATGTGGTTCGGCTTGGGGCGGAAGAGATCGAGATGAACGTCGTTCTTGCAGCCGAATCGCGGCCCCCTGCCCGCTTGCCGACGTTGGCATCTGGTTGATGAAGGTCACGCAGGCATTGTTCCGACGGGTGGCCGCGGTCAGCTTGCGCAGGGCCTGACTCATCAGACGGGACTGCAAGCCCATGTGCGAGTCACCCATTTCGCCTTCGATCTCCGCCTTGGGGACCAGGGCCGCGACGGAGTCGCTTGCGCGATGGCGTGCGGGGTCATCGCGGTCTTTCCGGACGACTCGGGGAGCTTGCTTGCCCTGAACGCAACCATCGCAGCGGCGCGCGCCGGCACGATAGATCTTGAGCCGTAAGGTGTACGTTGGCGATATCCGAGTCACGGTCGACTGTTCCTCGATGGCTCGTTGGACAGCGCCAAGGTGAGCACCAGCGCCAGGGAACTGAAAGAGCTGGCGGCGCAACTTGAAGGGTTCACCAGAAGATTCAATGCCTGACGACGGTCCTATGGCTGCCTCTCCGGGAAGCCGCGTCTTCGCATCAGGGCCCCGATTCCGGCGTCGGCGCCACGGAAGGCGCGGTAGGCCTGGGCAGGATCGACGGTGTTGCCGGCGCTGAAGACATGTCGCCGCAGGCGGGCGGCCACGTCCTGGTCGTAGGGGCCCCGGGCTTCCAGGAAGGCTTCGAAGGCGTCGGCCGAGAGGGTGTCGGCCCACAGGTAGCTGTAGTAGCCGGCCGAGTAGCCATCGTCGGCGAAGATGTGGTTGAAGTGGGGCATGCGGTGCCGCATGACGATCTCGGGGGGCATGCCGAGGTCCTTCAGGGTGTCCCGCTCGAAAGCGGCGGGATCGATGGGGGCAGCGCCGGCGAGGTGGGCCTTCATATCGACCAGCGCCGCCGCCAGGTACTCGACGGTGCCGAATCCCTGGTTGAACTTGGAGGCGCGCTCGAGCTTGTCGACAAGTAGCTTGGGCAACGGCTCGCCGGTCTGGTGGTGCAAGGCGTACTTGCCCAGCACCTCGGGGGTCTCGAGCCAGCGTTCGAGCAGCTGCGAAGGGAACTCGACGTAGTCCCTGGCGACTGCGGTGCCCGACAGCGACGGGTAGGTCACGCGTGAGCACAGCCCGTGCAAGGCGTGGCCAAACTCGTGGAACAGGGTCGTGGCGTCGGACCAGCTTATCAGCACCGGCTGGCCAGGTTTGCCCTGGACGAAGTTCGAGTTGTTCGAGACGATGGTCGTGACGTCGCCGTCGAGGCGCTCCTGGTTGCGGTAGGCGTTCATCCAGGCGCCCGAGCGCTTGCCCGGCCTGGCCCACGGATCGAAGTACCAAAGGCCAGCGTGCATGCCAGTCCCATCGCTCACCTGCCACACCCGCACATCCGGGTGGTAAACCGGAACGCCCTTGGCAGGTGCGAAGTGTAGATCAAGCAACTGGGCCGCGACGTGGAACATGCCCTCGCGCAGCCTGTCGAGTTGCAGGTAAGGCTTCACGTCGTTCTCGTCGAGGTCGTACTTCTGCTTGCGCACCTTCTCGGCGTAGTAGCGGTAGTCCCAGGCCGCAATCCGGAAGGGTTCTCCCTTCTCCAGGTCGGCGAGCGCCTGCATGTCGGCGACTTCCTCGCGAACCCGCGCGACCGCCGCGGGCCACACCGCCTCCATCAGCTCCGTCGCACGCTTGGGCGTCCCAGCCATCTGGTCGTCGAGGCGCCAGTGAGCGTGGGTCTCGTATCCCAGCAGGCGCGCGCGCTCTGCCCGCAACCCGAGGACTTCGGTGATGATCGGCTGGTTGTCTCTGGCACCGCCGTGAGCGCCTCGCTCGACGAACGCACGCCACACTTTCTCGCGCAGGTCGCGACGGGTAGCGTAGCTGAGGAAAGGCTCGACGCTCGAGCGGGTGTTGAGTACGACCCACTTTCCCCCCTTGCCGTGCGCGGCAGCCGCTGCGGCGGCAGCAGCCCGAACCGATGAGGGCAGCCCCACCAGGTCGCGCTCGTCCTCGAGCACAAGCATGGTGGACTCCTCGTCGGCGAGGACGTTCTGGGTGAAGCTGGTGTAAAGCACCGCGAGCCGTTCGTTGATCGCGGCCACCCGCTTCTTCGCGCCGTCGTCCAGGTTCGCGCCGGCCCGAATGAAGTTCGTGTAGTAGAGCCAGGCCAGCCGACGCTGTTCGCCGTTCTCGCAGGTGCGTTCCCGATCGTGGTAAACGGTCGCGATGCGCCGCCACAGCCGCTCGTTCTGCGTGATTTGGTCCTGGAAGGCTGCGAGCTTTGGCGCCATCTCGCGTTCGACCTCCTGGAAGTCCGGCGAGCTCATGGCTGCCGACCAGACGTAGTATAGGGTGGCCACCCGGTCGAGCCCGCGCCCAGCGCGCTCCATCGCCGCGAGTGTATTCGCGAAGGTCGGGGCCGCCGGATCCTTGGCAATGGTATCGATGACCACAAGTTGCGCGGCCATCGCCGCCTCGAGCGCCGGTTTGAGGTCCGACACTCTCACGTCGGCGAAAGGCGGAACGCCTCCGTATGGGCCCACCCACTCACCAAGCAATGGATTCGTCATCGTGATCTCCTTGTTGTTGTAGAAAGCGTAGTCGGTTCAAGCGCCATCTTCCCTCCAAGAGCTACTACTTGACCGGCTTCCACGCGGGGCGGAAGTCTGTGGCGCGTAAGACCGGATCCTCGACAGACAGGATGTAGTCGACCCGGCGGTTGCGGGGCTCGTCGGTGCTGTCGGGCGTGGCGATGCGCAGAGCCTGCTCGCCAAAGCCCTCGTAAACGATGGGCAGAGCGAGGCCGTTCTTGCGAAACCAACCGGCGATGGCTTGTGCGCGCTTCTGGGATAGGCCCAAATTGTACTTCGCGGTGCCGACCGTGTCGGTGTGGCCGGCGATGTAGAGTCTGATGGCACCCAAGTCTTTGTGTTTGGCCAGCGCATCCGTGATCTTGGCCAGGCTGGCTTGCAGCTTAGGCGACTCGCTGGCAGCGATGGCCGAGGAATCTGTGGCGAAGGTGACCTCTTCGTGCGGAATGTAGACCGTCCACGGGAAGAGCGAGTAGCTCTGGTATGCGCCCCCGGGCTCCGACACACGCACGTCGATCCGGCCGATCTCGGCGTCTTTGCCCAGCGGTTCCCAGGTCACCACCAGCGGGGCAGTGGCCTCGTGATCCGAAAATGATTCTTCACGCTCGACCAGCACGCCGTTGTCAGTGGCCGAGAGGATCTTCAGTGTCACGGTTCCCTCGGGAATCGACACCAGCATGTCCAGCCGGCCATGCGCTAGATCCACGTGCGATTTGTCGATCGCGACCTGCATGACGCTACCCACGACCGTCTCGAATGAAACCTGCGAGGTCAGACCCTTGTCGCCCGAGCCCCAGGTTATGCGACCACTGTAAGTGTGCCGACCAGGCCTACCGTCGAGCGCGATGTCCTGACTGGCACCAAGAGCCAAGCTGGCGATGGATTGCTCGACCACCTTGCCATCGTCGCGGTTGAGCAGAACCTCGACCCTCTCAACAGCCTGATTGGCCACGATGGTCAACCTAGGCGACTGCCCGGCCGGCACCGACGTGGTCAGCTTGATCGAAATCGCGTCGGCGAAAGCACCGCTCGACCACGTCAAAACCGCCGCGAGGACAGCCACAATTCGAACCCGCGCGTTGTGCATGTGCCCATGCTACCGCGAAAACACCGCTATCGAGCATAGTCCCGAGCGGCGAAAATCCACGGCTTGGTCCGGGCGGCTCCCACTGCCCGGCCAAAGTGCGTACGGGCACGATCGCCAGCTCGTCGACCGCTCGGCTGATGCCAACCACGCGACGCCAACTATCCCGGTTGCAGCGCGCACTGCAGATACCGCTACTGCGGGGACGGTGAGGTCAACGGAGACGAGAAATGCGATCTGGGTTCGGACCGCACTGGTACGAGCATCCATGCACCGGGGACCGCAAGTTCATCCTCCCCTGACCGCTGTCAGGCCGAGCGCAGGAGTACACAGGCCAGCCGGACGTTGGGTGCCTCTCATTTGCCGCGGCGTTCGAGCAAGAATGCGGCCAGCGTCCTGTCCAGGGTGTCGATGTGTTCTTTCAACCAGTCCTGAAGGAAGGCGAGCGTCTGTAAGATCCGATGGGAGCTGGGCGCGTATCCGACTCGCATTCGATTGAGCTCGAGCACCAGTCGCTCGTGTTCCTTGCGGTGCTGCGCCGCCGCCGGATAACCCTGCTCGGCCATCAACCTTTCTTCCGACGTGAAGTGCAGGGTCGTGTAGGTCATCAATGCCGCAAAGTGCTTCCTCAACACCTCTTCGCCCGCATTCTGCAGCATCGCTTCGTTGAGCACGTTGGCCAATTCCATGAGGTGGCGGTGCTGACCATCCATGTCTGGTTGGCCAACCGCGAGAGAATCGGTCCACAGCATCGATGCCATGAGTGCTTCCTTCCTGGCCTCCGGGCCAGGTCATCACCGGCAACATACGACGGCGCTGATAGTCCACCACGATGGCCGAAGCCGACGGAGAATGCAACCGGCACAGCTGATCGAGACCTCGATATCCTCGAGCGTGCCTTGGACTGCTCTGGCGGCGCGCACGCCGAACCTTCGTGGGCCGTCTTCTCCAATGAAAAAGGGGTGACCGACTCTGCGCCCGGCCACCCCATCAATGTTCGCGTTACGAACTACGGCAGCGCTGTCATCACGACGTCGTCGACCAGGAGGTCGCCCGAGTCGGCGCCCACGAAGAGGACAAGGTTCTCGATCGTGCTGCACGCCGTGAGATCCACCGTTCCAGCGAGTTGGATCCAAGCTCCGCTCGAGACGTTACCGCCAGCGAGCCATGGGTAGCTGTCGCCGGTGGCGCCGTTGCAGCGTTGGACGGTCTGGAATTTCACCGCTCCCGGCGCGCTGAGGCTTGCCACCGAGACCCAGGCACTGGCCTGGTAGCGCTTGCCGGGGGCGACCAGGGTCCGAACGTCGCGCGCGATGGCGCCGTATTGGCTCATCCCGGTGGCGAGCAGGCTCTGCTGGCCGTTGTGCGCCGACGTGCTGGTCACCGCGAGGGTGGTGTACCCCCAACCATACCAACTTCCCTGACCGGACTCGAAGGTGCCGTCGCTGATAAGGTTGCCCACCAGGCTGTTGTCGATCACCTGGACGTCATCCAGGTAGAGATCCGACCCGACCGCGCCTTCGATAAAGAACATGAACTGGGTCACGGTGCAATTCGGCACCGTCGCCGTGCCGGTGATGGGGGCCCAGCTGCCTTGCTCGGGCACGGTGACCGGCCCGCCGATTTGATTGTAGACGGTGCTGCTGTTCTCCTGGCACGTGACCGCCTGGGTGACCTTGATGCCTTGATTGTTGGGGTCGCTGTTGGCGGTGGTCTGGGCGGAAACCCAGAGGCTGAACGGATAGCTCGTGCCTGCCTTGACCATGGTCGTGAGGTCCGTCGCTGCTGGCCCGGTTGTGCGGCTGCTGACGAGAAGGCTCTTCGTGCCGCCGTGAGCGCGATCCGCCGCGGCGCTCAACACGGATCCGCCCCAGCTGAACCAACCGGCAGTGCCTGACTCGAAGGTGCCGTTCGCGACGATGTTTGCGCTGCTCTGCTGCCGGATCGAGACGTGGTCGATGTAGAGATCCACGCCAGCGCCGGGACCTTCGAGCCACATGCCCGCGTTGCTCAGCGTGCAGTCGGGAACGACGAAGTCGCCCGAGAATTCCACCCAGGTGCCGTCGGCGATGGTCTTCGAGTTGCTCCAACCACCAAGCCGCAGGTAGGTAGGGTTGGTGTCGGCCGTGCACTGGGTCACCGTGGTGACGTAGGCAGAGGCAGACGCAGCTGCACCGATCGTTGCCCACAGGCTTACCCTGTACGTCTTGCCCGGCATCCAGCCCACCGACGTCGGTGCCACGAGCGGACTGTTTCCATTGCGCCCGGTCATGGCCAGGGCATGCGTGCCACTCGACGCGCGGGCCATAGTGTTCGCGATGACGTTGGTGGTGCTGTCCTGCCCCGCCCACGTCCACCAAGATCCCGTCGTGCCCTGCTCGAAGTCGTTGTCGGTGACCAGGTTCTTGCCGGTTCCGCTCGGTGCACCGAACTCGACCTTGTCCACATTAGCGCCGCCGCCGTTGAAGCGAAGGTAAACGTTCTGCTCGCCCGCGATCGGCACCCAAGGAAGGGAGACCGTCTTCATGGTGGTCCAATCGCCCGTCACCGCGAGCGGCACGGTGGCGACAGGCGGGTTCTCGAGGCCTCCGAGGTGCACTGTCAGGTTGATACCGCTACCGCCGCCCAGAGCGTAGGCGACGCTGAGCGTGTTCCAGTTGTCGTTGAACGACACCTTGTCGAAGCCGAACCATGACCCGTTGCTGGCGTACGCCACCATGCTTCCAGCAGCTAGAAGGTTCAAAGCCGAATCGTAGTCCTCGGCTTCGAGTGTGATGCCGCCGAGATCGCCCGTGCGCGGCTGCGGAATGTAGACCGGCAGCGCGCAGTCGGTTCCGCCGGCGCGGTAGCATTCGATCCAGGTGAGCGCCGGGCGGGAGGTTCCATCGGTGCGGACCAAGTAGGCCTGGGTCTGCCACATGGTGCCTTGCAGGTAACCCCAGTGGGTGATGCCCAAGACGGCAGGATTCGACCAGAACGTCGTGAACAGCGCGGCCATGCGGTTCGCTTGTCGTGCGTCGTCGGCGAAGTTCACGTCGAGCTCGGATATGTAGATGGGCAGGCCCATCGCCGCCAAAGAGGCGAGGTTGGCCGATAGTACCGACACCTCGGGCGCACGCTCGTAGAAGTGTCCTTGCTCGCCGATGCCATCGATAAGGCCGCGCTGATCGAGAAGGTTCACGATCTGCAGGTAGCTCGCGGTAAAGCTCGCCATCGGCAGCACGTAGTACTCGTTCAAGATCAGCTCGGCTTTGGGGAAGTGCACGCGTGCCATCTCGAACGCCTTGACCACCCAGTCCCAACCGGTCGCGCCCTCGCCACCGAGCGCGGCAGCGTAGCTGGGCTTGGTGTGCATGGGTTCGTTGACCACGTCGATCATCGCCACGTCCGGATAGCGAGCCGCGAGCGTCCCCATCCAATTGCCGACGGCCGCGAGCTGCTGCTCGGGCGACAAGCTGGCGACCCAATTGGGCTGCTGTTGGCCCCACACCAGCGTGTGCAGCTTGAACGGGATGTTGTGGTCCTTGGCGAACTGGTAGGCGGTGTCGAGGTCGGCGAAGTTCATCTGTCCCTGCACCGGCTCTACGGTTCCCCACTTGCCGGCGTTGCCAGGCGTGACTTGGTTGAAATGGGCAAGCAGGTTCGTGTAGTCCGCAGGCGTGGTGACCGCGGTTCCGAAGAACTTGTTGCCGATGGCCACGAAAACGCGTTTGGTGTCGGAGGCGTCGTGGTTGCGCGAATCGTAGGCTGTCGCCGTGTAGCGATGGCGGCCGTTGAGGGCGCTGTCGACTGCAACGTTGCGCATGTAGGGAGCCGTGTCGACCGAGCCGAGCAACACGCCGTCCTGGAAGAACTCGACCCTGGTCACCGACACGTCGTCGCTGGCGGTCGCGGTAAGCGTCAGCGTGCCCGCGGAGGTGAGGAGCTTGCCGCTAACGGACAGGCTTATCGTCGGTGGCGCATTGTCGCAAACACCCTGGTAGTCGACCGTGGCACCGGCCATCGCCGCCTTGCACGGGTTGCCGTAGGTTTGGCCGTCGCAGCCGCAGACCGTCTGCTCTTCTTCGGTACACGTCGTTGCCTTCGGACGGCACACCCCGACCGCCGCTTCCGCATGGCAGGTACCGTCGTCGAACTGGCAGTACTCGGCCGGCTGGCACGCCTGTCCAGTCGCGCCGCACACGATGAGGGTGTTGGTCAGCGTCTGGGTCACGGTGACCGTGCCGGTCTGGACCGACGTGCCGGTCGCGGTGGCCGTGCCCGTGTTCGTGGTGGTTCCCGTGGACGTCGACGTCTGCGATTGCGTGTACGTCGTCGACGAGGTCGAGGTGCTCGATGTGCTCACGGTGGTGGTCGAGGTGGCTGTGCTCGTGGTCGTGTTGGTCGCGGTATTGGTGACGACCATGGTGGGATGGTAGGTCCAACTCTGCGTCCCGGTTCCGCTCCCGGTGCCCGTGGCGGTCAAGGTCCGGGATCCGGTGCCTGCGTTGGTCGAGGTCTTGGTCACGGTGGCCTGAACCGTCACCGTCTGAACGCCGGTCAAAGTTCCCGAGCCGCGGATGACTGCTGTCATGAGCTTGGTTTCCGTCGCGTTGTACGGACTGGTCACGGTCTGGGTCAGAACCCGGCTGGCCGTTCCCGAGATCACCTGCGTGGTGGTCGCGGTGGTCGTGTTTCCGAGCGAGTGCGGCCAAGAAACGTAATAGACGGTTGCCGTGTTGGTGCTGCTGATTGTGCCAAAAGGCGAATAGCTCTGGTGATAGGTCAAGACCGTGGTCTGCGGGCCGGTCTTGGTCATGGTGCTGGTCGAAGTCTTGCTCAGGGTCACCGTGGTCGGCACGCTGGCAGTTCCTGTCTTGGTCTCGGTCGAAATCCGGGTCAACGTGGGGGTCGTCGTCGACGTCGTGGTGGTCGTCTGGGTGGTGGTCTTGGTGATCGTAGTCGGCATGGTCACGGTGGAGGTCTGCGTGGCGGTCCCAGTCTTCGTGACGGTTTCCGTCCGCGTGGCGGGGCCACCGCCATCGTCAGACGCGTCGTACGCTTGCGGGAGCGTTGCCGTCGCTATTCTGGCCGCGCGTCCGTTATTGTCCGACTCGGTATTTGGGGCGTCCGGGCTCGATTGACAGCCGAACAACCCAATCAACAGAAGCATTCCTAACAACAACCGTTCTGTTCGCATGTGGTCCTCCCGTTTGCCATGCATGGCGCGCGGGAAGATGTACGAAAAGAATCACCAGGTCAATGCACAGCTCGGTCTCATCGACGGAGATGTCATTTCATCGGTCCAACCTGTCATTGGTTGCCCGCTGCCCAAGGCACGATAGTCAATTGATTGCGCAACCAAGACAATTGTGCTGCCACTCGCGGAGGAGGACCGGCGTCTTGAGCGGTGCCATCAAGGGGTGCCGCGCGGGAGTTTCGCCGGAAGCTACACGAGCTGGCGAGCGCGGGTTGTCGAAGGAGACCGCGATGCCTTCGACGCGTTCTTCAAACAGTGGCTCGAGTCGCAGCGCGAGGACGACTGCTGGGAATACCGTGTGATGAGCTTCGATCACCAAGAGCGCTGGGTCGAGTCGAAGGGGCATGTCTTTCGCGACAACGGCCGGCGTCCTATACGTATTGTCGGCACCCATCTCGACATCACCGCTCGCAAGCAGGCGGAACAAGACCGGCTGGTGCTCGGCAAGTTGGAGTCCACCGGCATTCTCGCAGGCGGGATCGCGCACGACTTCAACAATCTTCTTGCAGGCATGCTGATGAACCTGCAAATGGCCGGCGCGAACGAAAACTCCGCCGACGAGACGCGAGAGTTCCTTGGCGAGACCGAGCAAGCGGTGGTGGCTGCAAAGAACCTCACCCAGCAGCTCATCACATTTGCTCGCGGAGGCGTCTCGGTCCGCCAGCCGACGGATGTCGGCAAGCTGTTGCGAGAGTCGGTCTCGCTGGCGCTAAGTGGTTCTAGTATTCGCAGCGAAGTGCTCGTCGCGCAGGATTTGTGGTTGGTCGAGGTGGATGGCGGCCAGGTCGCTCAGGTGGTCCGCAATCTGGTGCTCAACGCGCGAGAGGCGATGCCGAACGGCGGTGTCATCACTCTTCGTGCGAACAACGTGGTACTTGGCGAAGCCGTAGGCGTAATGCTTCCGCCAGGCCGCTACGTGCAGATCGAGGTGGCGGACCAAGGCACCGGCATCCCGCCCGAGGTCCTGCCCAAGATCTTCGATCCCTACTTCTCGACCAAAATAAGAGGAACCAACAAAGGAATGGGGCTGGGCTTGACCATCTGCCATTCCGTGGTGAAGAAGCACGCCGGGGCCATCACCCTGAGCTCGAGCCGGTTGGGGACTACCTTTCACGTCTATCTTCCGGCCTGTAACCGCAGCAGCCTGGACGCAAGGTCAAGTGACAGCAATCCCAGCCGATGGCGAGGGCGCGTTCTGGTCATGGACGACGAGCCAACCATGCGCTCCGTGATGGCCAGGATGTTCAAACAGATGGGGTGCGAGGTCGGAGTGGCGACAGACGGAATAAGCGCCCTGGCTCTGTACCTCGAGGCAACGCAAGGTGGGCGTCCGTTCGACGTTGTCATCCTGGACCTGACCGTTCGCGGGGCGATGGGGGGCAAGGAGGCAGCTCGTGCACTTCTTGCGACTGATCCCTCGGTGCGCGTCGTGGTCATGAGCGGACATAGCGAGGACGAGGTCATGCGTGACTACTCTCAATACGGCTTCAAGGGAGCGCTGGCCAAGCCATTCGATCGAGCCACCTTGGTACGGACGCTCGACCGGGTGATGTCGGATTGAACTTTCTCCCGATGGGGTCAGTCCGCTTTGACTTGGAGCCCGACCTTGGCGGCAGCGCGTTCGATGAGCTCGACATCCTTGATGCCCCGACACTCCAATGCCTGCCAAGCACCGCGGCCGCCTGCTGCGTTGCAAGCGGCTTCGTTCACGCGGGCAAACCAACCCATCCGAGCGTGCGGGCGA